>Ga0209190_1000118_pt1 | contig 53694 bp, 71 predicted proteins | sample M_140205_XF_Meta_FD_187315 | JGI IMG/M metagenome (GOLD analysis project Ga0209190, IMG submission 187315) | Freshwater microbial communities from Lake Montjoie, Canada to study carbon cycling - M_140205_XF_MetaG (SPAdes) (version 2) | ecosystem: Environmental > Aquatic > Freshwater > Lake... | reverse complement strand
ACAGGCCGTTCCATCGCCGTTTCTGGCGTGGGCCTGTCAATTTCCAATGGAAGCGGCGTTTCTGGCGACCCTACAATCACTCTAGCTGGCCAAGTCCTGAATCTGGCCAACCTGAGCGCCAACGGCTTGATGGTGATCACCACGGCTGGTGCTCTGTCGGCGACGTCAATCTTGAACGTGGTTGACCAGACTGCCGTGTTCAACGCGGACGGCACGGCTGGCAACCCCACCATTGGTTTGGCGTCCAACCCTATCATCCCCGGCACTGGGTCAATCTTCATCCCCGTGGGAACCACTGGCCAAAGGCCTTCTGGCGCAGACGGGAAGATCCGCTATAACAGCACCGACGGGGCCTACGAGGGCTATTCCACGGGCGCATGGCGTCAATTCTCGCTCTCTGGTGGCGTGACCTTGATCAATACAGGGACTGGGCTTACGGGCGGTCCTATCACAGGCTCAGGCACTATTTCACTTGCCAACACCGCCGTGACCGCTGGGTCCTACGGGTCTTCGACTCAGGTGGGAACTTTCACCGTCAACGCCCAAGGTCAACTGACTGCCGCAGCTAATTTGACAATCACTCCAAGCGGCATCGGAGCGGTGGCGTCTGTATCTGGAACCGCAAACGAAATAACCGCAACGGGAACGTCTGTTGTTGTGCTTTCGCTGCCTGCCGCGCTGACCTTCACTGGCAAGACGGTGACGGGTGGTACGTTCAACGCAACTGCGGTAACCGTTGGTGGTATAGATGTAGTGACATTGTCCGCATCACAGACGTTGACCAATAAGACTTTGACGGCTCCAGTCATTGCGACCATCGTCAACACTGGCACACTGACCCTGCCGACAATCACAGACACCTTGGTAGCTCGTACTACCACCGACACGTTGACCAACAAGTCAATCAGTGGCACAGGTAACACGCTGACCAACATTGGCAATGCGTCGCTGACCAACAGCACGATCTCTGGCGTCTCACTTGGGTCAAACCTGTTTAGCCTGACCATTGGCACTGGCCTTACTGGCACGAGCTACAACGGCTCTGCTGCGGTGACTGTTGCAATTGATTCGACTGTGGCGACCTTGACAGGCACGCAAACGCTGACAAACAAAACCATCAGCGGCGCAAGCAACACGCTTTCCAATATTGGTAACGCCTCGCTGACAAACAGCTCTGTGACTGTTGGTACGACTGCAATCTCGCTTGGCAGCAGCTCATTGACGCTTGGTGGCTTGACCTCTGTTGCAGTCACTCAGGACCCAACAACAGCCCTCCAGCTTGCAACTAAACAGTATGTGGACACCACCGCTGCGGTTGGCTTGACTTTTCACCAGCCTGTGCAGGCGGCAACAACCACGACCCTTGCTACGACGACAGGTGGCACGGTCACTTACAACAACGGCACGGCTGGTGTTGGAGCGACCCTCACATTATCCGTGGCATTGACTGTTCTTGATGGCTATACACTGGCTAACACAAACCGAGTTCTGATCAAGGACGAGGCCAACCAAGCTTACAACGGCGTCTACACATGGGCCACGGGCGGTACGGTGTTGACTCGTGCAACTGACGCAGACACCTACGGCACTGGGGCCAACCAACTTAGCCAGAACGATTACTTCTTCACCCAAAACGGGACCGTCAACAAGAACACTTCTTTTGTTGTAACCACTGTTGGGACCATCACCTTTGGCACGACGGCAATCACGTTTGCTGAATTCAGCTCGTCGCAGGTTTACACAGGGACATCACCAATTGTGATTACTGGTTCGGTCATCTCTTTGACCACTGTTCCTGTTAATCTTGGCGGAACAAATCTGACAAGTTACACGGTTGGCGATACGCTCTACGCAAGTGGCGCAACAACATTGTCTAAACTAGCGCTTGGCACGCAGGGTTATGTGCTGACAGCGGGTGCAACTGGACCCGTTTGGTCTGGCATCTCGGGCGGGACTTTCTAAGGAAAAATTATGGCTGCAACGAACTACACACCAATTCAACTTTACTTTTCGACAACTGCATCTGCCGTGCCTTTGGCGGCAAATCTTGCGCAAGGTGAATTGGCAATTAACATCACCGACGGCAAGCTGTATTACGAGGACAACGCAGGCGTTGTGCAGGTAATTGCAACCAAGGGTGCTGGCACGATTGGCGGCTCAACCACGCAGATCCAGTACAACAACGCAGGGGCGTTGGCTGGTAATGCTGCGATGACGTTCAACAGCGGAACAAGCACAACCACGCTGACCACGCTGAACCTCACCAACGCCCTCGGAGCGACCTATGGCGGTACTGCGCAGTCTGCCTATACCCAAGGTGACGTGCTGTACGCATCAGCCACCAACACGCTGTCCAAACTGGGCATTGGCACTGTCAACTACATCTTGACATCGACTGGAACGGTTCCGCAGTGGGTTGCGCCTACCAGCGTTACGGTCAACACAGCGACCAACCTTGCTGGCGGCGCTGCTGGATCGGTCCCTTACCAGTCTGGCGTGGCCACGACCACCTTCTTGGCCATTGGAGCCGCGAACAGGGTCATGACCTCCTCTGGTACTGCTCCGCAGTGGGTGACGTCCCTGACGGGCCTTACAGGCGTTTCTAGCTCTAGCATCACCAACACCAGCCTGACCTCTGGTCGGGTAGTTATTGCCAGCACTGCTGGCCTTGAGGCTGACTCTGCAAACTTGACTTTTGACGGCACAACTTTATCGTCAACTGGCTACTCGACAACTGGCCTGAGCACCTTAGTCAAAACCGTCACGATCGGCAATAGCAGTTTCAATGGCTCTGCTGTGTTTGCTGCTGCTACGCCTGCCAAGCTGTACATGGGCACGGGTACTGTGACCGATGTCACTTCGGCAATCAGCGCAACCAACGCAATTGGTGCAATCGCCTCCTTGGGCATCACGCCAATTGCCGCGACCAACACCAGCGTCACCTATACCAACGCAGCAACCCTGTACATTGCAGGCGCTCCAAGCGCTGGGACAAACGTCACGCTGACCAACCCGTACTCGCTGTATGTTGCTGCTGGCGCTGCCTACTTTGGCGGCGCTGTAACGGTTGCTGGATCGCTTTCATTGGCAGGTGTAACGGTTACGTCTTTGACCGACTCTGGCCTCACTTCTGGCCGCGTGACTTACGCAACAACTGGCGGTTTGCTGACTGACTCTGCTAACTTGCTGTACAGCGGCACTGACCTGACTGTTTACGGCATCACAGTAGGCCGTGGTGCGGGTGCTGTGTCTACCAACACTGCGGTGGGTTCGGGGGCCTTACAAAGCAACAGCACAGGCTCTGGAAATACGGCGTTTGGTTTAAATTCTTTAGGCTCCGTAACCACTGGAATTCAAAACACTTCTGTTGGGCGTTCTGCTTTGTATTTAAATACTGGGGCAGATAATTCTGCTTTAGGCTACATTGCCATGTACTCCAATACAACGGGTGCGTCAAATACGGCTTTTGGCTCACAAGCCCTTTACTCCAACACCACAGCATCTAACAACACTGCTGTAGGTTATCAAGCTGGGTATACGTCAAATAGTGGTAATGGAGTTGTTGCCGTTGGTACTCAAGCCATGTACAGCAATACCTCTGGTGATGCTACTGCAATGGGTTATCAGGCTTTATATGCAAACACCACTGGCACTGCAAATGCCGCTTTTGGTTATCAAACATTAGATAGCAACACCACTGGTAGCTACAATACAGCACTTGGTGCGGCGGCCCTCCAAGCCAACACCACAGCATCTTACAACACCGCTGTTGGTTACCAAGCTGGATACACAAATACAACTGGACAAGAAAATACGGCTATTGGTTACCAAGCCTTGTATTCAAATTCAACTGGTAATGGTGTGACCGCCGTGGGTCGTGGTGCTTTGCGCTCTAACACGGCATCCAACAATACTGCGTTTGGTGATAATGCACTAAATAGCAACACTACTGGTACTTTAAACACCGCAGTTGGAAATGGTACTTATGGTGGTACTAATGGGGCGCTTGGTTCAAACACAACTGGTAGCAATAATACTGCTGTAGGTTTTGCCGCACTTTTATCAAACACCACTGCAAGCGATAATTCAGCTTTCGGTTTACAGGCTTTGGCAAATAACACTACGGGTACTCAAAATACCGCTATAGGTCGTTCAGCAAGTGACAGCAACACAACGGGTGACTACAACACTTCACTTGGATATGTTGCGCTGCAGTTTACAACAACAGGTTCAAATAATACAGCTATAGGTCTTGGCGCACTTCGAGCCAACACAACAGGCGGAAGCAACACCGCTTTAGGAGTACAGGCTCTTAATGCCAACACCACAGCATCTAACAACACTGCTGTAGGTTATCAGGCAGGTTACTCCGCTACAACTGGTGGCTTAAACGTTTTTATTGGTCGCCTTACTGGTTATGCAACGACAACAGCCTCTTACAACGTCGCTATGGGTTCCCCTGCGTTGTATTCCAATACAACAGGCGCAAACAACGTTGCCCTTGGCGACTCATCGCTCTACTACAACACGACCGGAAACTTTAACGTTGCAGTCGGCAGCGGCGCACTTCAAACCAACACAACATCAGCCAACAACACGGCTGTCGGTTATCAAGCGCTGTTTTATTCAACCACAGGAAGCAACACAGCATTAGGTTTTCAAGCTGGCAATAATGCAACCACCGCATCTCAATTAACTGCAATTGGCTATCAAGCTGGTAAATTTACAACCACTGCAACCTCAGACACTTTTGTCGGTAGCTTGGCTGGTTACTACAACACCACAGGCTCTTCAAACACCTACATGGGTGATAGCGCTGGCAGGGATAACACTACTGGCGGCAATAACGTCGCAATTGGCTCGTACGCTCTGGTGCAAAGTACAACTGGTGGCAGTAACGTAGCAATCGGTGACGGCGCAATCTTTGCAGTCAACACTGGAAGTTTTAATACCGCCATTGGCCGCTTTGCCCTCTACTCCAACACCACAGGCGGCAACAGCACTGCCGTCGGTTATCAAGCGGCTTCTGCAAATACCACTGGTGTAAACATTGTGGCTCTGGGATTTCAGGCTGGTTATAACAACACATCAAATTCAAACGTGTTTATTGGCGCTCAAGCCGGGTTTAGCAAAACCACTGGGGGCAACAATACAGTTATTGGAACAGCCTCTGGCTACTTCATGACAACTGGTACTGGCAATACTTTTGTTGGTACAAACGACACAACAAACGGCTGTGGTTATGCTATGACCACAGGTTCAAAAAATGTCATCATTGGTGGATTTACTGGCAATTCTTACGGCTTTGACTTCCGCACAGCAAGCAACCGCATTGTTTTGTCTGACGGGGATGGTGCGCCTATAACAGTGATTGACGGGTCAAACGGATGTGCTACTGAATATAACTCAACGGGAAGTAATGCTACATCTGCTATTCGTATGTTGACTTCATGGGCTAGTTCAGCCGCTGTCAATTTACTTACGGTTTCCAATCTGGGAACAAACAATTGGACATTCATTAAAGTTCGCATAATGGTTGTTCACGCGGTTGCGTCTGACGCGGCTGAAATTGAATTTGTTGCCAACTATGGTCGACAAGGAAGCGCTTCGCCAACTTGGACGCTTGGAACTCCAGTTGTCACATATGCTGTTAACGGGTATTCATACACTGGGACAGTATCGACCAGCGGCGGCACTTTAATTTGGACACCCGGCTTCGCCGGTCAGTACTACAAAGCCATATTTTTCATTGATACCGTTTCAATGGACGGCGCAACAGTCACCTACCTCTTGTAAGGAAAAAAATGACACAATTTAATTGGATTATTCTTGGACTTCCTGCTTACCCACAGCAGGACGGTCAAACGGATGTGGTGTTTCAGGTTAATTGGAAATGCCAAGCAATCGCCGACAATGGAGCCGCAAATGCTTTTGGTTCGGTTGATGTGACATACGCAACTGGCTCTCCGTTTACGCCGTACAACCAACTCACGCAAGAGCAAGTGTGGGGTTGGGTTAACCCACAAATTGACCGCACCGCAATTGAGGCAGACTTGCAAGCGCAAATTGATGCAAGCAACAACCCACCCGTTATTAACCAAACCCTACCGTGGCAACAAGGAGCCTAAACATGACTGACATTGTTCAAAACAAGCCCACCGCCGAAGAGATTGCACGCCACTACAGCGCCGCAATGGACTCAGTGAACCTGATCAACGGCGGCAAGCCTGAGCGCATGGAAGATGCTGACTGGGCCGACACTGTGTCGCGCAACAAAGAGCACCTCAAGATCATGCTGGCCAAAGACTTTTGGACAACTGAAGATCTTGGTCCTTTGCAGGCTGCTGCGGCATAATCTCAAACGGGCAAACCGCTGGCCCTAACAGCGGCAATTACACGGAGAGTATTTCATGCAAAAAATTGCACTTTCAACTGAGCTGGTCAACGCAATCCTGCAATATTTGGGCAATCAGCCTTTTATTCAGGTGCAGCAATTGATCAATGGCATCCAGCAAGAGGCGCAAGCCCAAGCTGCACCCGCAGCCCCTGCTGACGTGACAGTAGTAGAGTAAAGCGGGAATTGCCTCATGGAACAAATTGAAGAGCTTGCCACTGAAACCGACAAGCGTTTAAGTGTTCACGAGGCAATTTGCGCTCAACGATATGAGGGCATACAAGCCCGATTTGATGATGGTTCCAAGCGCATGAACAGGATTGAATACCTCTTGTATGTAGTCATTCTTGCCGTGCTGCTTGGCCCCGGGGTAGCCGCAGACTTTGTCAAAAAATTACTGGGAATTTAAATGAGCGAGGAGAAAATTCAGAACATGGAGGCCAAGGGTCAACTCATTGAGAAGATCACTTTTGCTCTTTTGCCTCTGCTTTTTTCTTGCGTTGTTTACCTCATGAGTGCCTTGTCCAATTTGGCGCACGAGGTCACCATCCTCAACAGCAAAATTTCGCTCGTTGTCACATCGGACAACAAGCAGGCGTCAAACACCGGAGCCGAACTGGCCCGTGAAAAACTGCGCCAAGACCTTGAAAAAGAGATTCAACGCAACCGCGACCAGATTGCTGAAAACCGAATGCACATTGCCATTTTGGAAGAAAAGGTTCCAGTGAACAAGGCAATCAAAACTTTGACTGGAAAGGACTGACATGATTCCAATCGTTGCATCACTACTCGGGACCCTTGCTCAAAACGGCTTGGGTCTTTTGTCATCTGCAATCCAAGCAAAGGGCAAAGAGGTTGTCGAGAACGCCCTTGGAGTCAAGATCTCTGACAACCCAAGTCCCGAAGAGGTCAGCAAGCTGCGCCAGCTTCAGTACGATCACGAAGAGCGCCTGCTTGAGCTAGGCATCGAAAAGGCTCGGTTGGAGCAAGAGGAACTCAAAGCCCTGTTGGCGGCTCAAGCCAGCCAAGACAACAACGTCACTGATCGCTGGAAGGCTGATATGTCTTCCGACTCTTGGCTGTCCAAGAACATCCGTCCAATGGCCCTAATTGCCATTTTTGTGGCGTTCTTTTTGTTCACCATGATGTCAGCCTTCGGGTTTAACGCACAAGAAAGCTATGTAAATTTGCTGGGCCAGTGGGGCCAAATAATCTTCCTCGCGTATTTTGGTGGTAGGACAGTAGAGAAACTGGCGGACATGAGGAGCAAAAAATGAGCCTTAGCCAAGAACAAGCCGCGTTCCTGCTGGACGCCTGCAAACTGGTCCAATACGCCACAGAACAGGGCTGGATGGTCACTGGAGGCGAGTTGGCCCGTACCCCTGAGCAGCAGGCCATTTACGTCAAGACGGGCCGCTCCAAGACCCTGAACAGCATTCATTTAAAGCGCTGCGCTATCGACTTGAATTTTTTCAAGGACGGGAAGATAATCTGGGACAAGGAGCAGATCGCTCCGCTTGGCGCATATTGGGAGTCTTTGCACCCTAAAAACCGCTGGGGTGGCAATTTTAAATCTCTGGTCGATTGCCCGCACTTTGAGCGCAACGTCGGATAACGGAGAACAAAATGACAGTCGCAGCCGTAATGACGTATGACTCGCTGGTCGACGACATCCAGACCTATCTGGAGCGTACCGACCAGCAGACATTGGACAAGATTCCGCAGTTCATTATGCTGGCGGAGCAAATCATTGCGGCTGAGATCAAATTTCTTGGCAACCTGACTGTGGTCACAAGCACCATGGTGGCATCTGCCAATGTCATTCCAAAACCCGCACGCTGGCGCAAGACGGTGTCTATGAACGTGACCGTGTCAGGCAAGCGCCAGCCTGTGCTGCTGCGCACCTACGAGTACATCCGCGAGTATTGGCCAAACCCAACGTCAACGGACGTGCCGCTGTTCTTTTGCGACTACGACTATGAGCATTGGCTGATAGGCCCAACGCCCACGCTGGGCTATAACTACGAGGTGCTGTACTACGAGCGAGTGCAGCCCTTGGACTCATCGAACCAGTCCAACTGGTTCACCCAGTACGCGCCACAAGCGCTGCTGTATGGCACTTTGCTGCAAGCCATGCCGTTCCTCAAGAACGACGAGCGCATGCCTATGTGGCAAAGCAACTACGACAGAATCATTGAAGTCCTGAAGACGGAGAACGTCACTCGTGCCGCTGATCGTCAGGCGATTGTGAGGGATTCATGAGCTTTACCAGTCCATTTACAGGTCAGGTCATTCAACCGACCGACGTCTCTTATCGCGATATAACGCTCTCAGCCGACACGACCCTTTCTTGGCCAATCAACGGCAGCGATACCGACAACGCCGCCGCACGGGTCATGGACGTCACGTCGCTGTCAAGCGGCTTGGTGCTTTCTGGCGTCACCGTTACAGGCACGGCAGGCCAATGCTCCTGCACCGCCACCCCGAGCTTGTTTGTTGGCCAAGCAGTTGTTGTCACTGGAGTTTCCACGGGCACTTCAGGCGGCATCACCACTGGCAACACCTACTACATCATTGTTACCAACGGCACAACAACCTTCACACTGTCGGCCACCTTGGGAGGCGCTGCGGTGGCCACCACGGCTGGTACAACGACTGGCCTGACGTTCACGCTTGACTCATTCACCTTGGACATGCCGCCCGCCAATCAGGCCTCTGTTGGCATTGATGCGCTGTTCCGCAACGTAGGCTCCTACACCTTTACCGTCAGAACTTACACTGGCGGCACGATTGTCACGATTGCCCCGGGCGAAGCCAAGTACATCTACCTCACCACCAACGCCACCACGGCGGGCACATGGGGACTCATAGCCTTTGGAGTTGGCACATCCAACGTAGATGCCGCCACCCTTGCTGGTTTTGGCCTCAAGGCCATTTCCAACACGCTAAATTCAGCAAACGAGGTCAACACCTTTGCGTCCAGCTACACCGCGCTGACCACTGACCGAGCATCAACCTACGTCTGGTCTGGCGGCTCTGGAACACTGACGCTCACCTCTGCTGTAACGTTGGGCAATGACTGGTACATGATGGTCCGCAACGGCGGCACTGGTACTTTGACCATTGCTCCTGCTGGCGGCATTCTGATCAACGGCGCATCAACCATCTCCTTGCAGCCTGCTGACTCTTGCGTGATCTGCTGCTCTGGCTCTGCCTTCTTCACCGTCGGTTTAGGCCGCAGCACTGAGTTCAACTTTACCCAGCTCACCAAGGCTGTGGTGACTGGCAGCTACACCCTGACCGCCTCAGAGGCGGCCAACACAATTCAGAAGTACACCGGGACCCTGACTGGCAACGTCACCATAGTGCTGCCACAAACAATTCAGGTGTACTACATCACCAATCAGACCAACGGCGGCGGACCCGGCTACCAGATTACCTTTACGACAAGCGGAGGAGGAGCCACGGCTACCGTCCCAGCAAGCCAGCAGGTGATCTTGCTGTGCGACTCGGTCAACTTGCTGAACGCCTCAACGATTGCCGCTGGTGCGGTGAACGTGTCTTTGGTGGATGGCACGGTGGGCGCTCCATCGCTTAACTTTGCGACCGAGACGTCAACAGGCATTTACCGCCCCGGCTCGGGCGAGTTTGGTATTGCAATCTTGGGCGTCAAGCTGTTTGGGCTGACCGCGACAGGGCTAAACATCCCGGGCACGGGGAACTTTACTGGGGGTGTTCAGGGCGGGACCTTCTAATGGCTGCCAAGGTTTTCTCCCTCGACACGCAGCCGGGTATCCAGCGCGACGGCACGGTCTTTGACAAGCAGTTCTACAACGACGGCGAGTGGGTCCGTTTTCAGCGTGGCCGTCCTCGCAAGATCGGTGGCTATCGGGTCATTTCTGATCAGCTCACAGGCCCCTCACGCGGGATCTGGGTCAACGCTCAGAACGCCTTTACGTCTATCTTCAGCGGCTACAACAACGGCCTTCAGGTCCTGACCATTGACAACAATGGCGTGGGCGCTGGGGTGGGTAACTTTACCCTGTCTAACTTCACGCAGTCTAATTTGAACCTGTGGCAGATGGACGGCTTCTACGACGTAGCGGGAACGGGTTTGCAATCCTTAATTGCTCACCCGGGGCAAAACCTTGCCTCCATCGGAAACAACAACAACACCCCTGTGTTGATTGGCGACATCACCGCCTTGACCATGAGTCAAATTGGTGTGTTTACTGCCTCTGGCACGACAACAAATTTAAGCGCCACGGTGACTTTGGCGGCGTCAAACACATTGATTGGCGCTGGCCAAACGGTGACTGGCACGGGCATACCCGCCAACACCACGGTGGTGTCCATCGTCACGACCACGCTGGTGCTCTCCAACGCCGCCACGGCCTCTGGCACTGTGACGCTGACCTTCAACAACAACATCTCGGTGTCTGGCGGGGTTGTGTCGCTGCACCCTTACCTGTTTGTGTACGGCAACAATGGCCTGATCCAGAACTGCTCGGCTGGCAACACCAACGACTGGGTTTCTGCGGACGCCAACGCGGTCAATGTGGCCTCTGGAAAGATCGTGCAAGGGCTACCCGTCAGGGGCGGCTCAAACGCGCCCTCTGGGCTGTTTTGGAGCCTTGACAGCCTTGTCCGCGTGTCGTTCATCGGCGGCACGGGAACGCCTGCCCAATACTGGCGCTATGACATCATCAGCAGCCAGTCATCAATTTTGTCTTCGCAGTCGGCCATTGAGTACGACGGTGTCTATTACTGGTGCGGTGTTGATCGATTCCTGCTGTACAACGGTGTGGTCAAAGAGATCCCCAACACCATGAACCAGAACTACTTTTTTGACAACTTGAACTATGACCAGCGTCAAAAGGTTTGGGCAACAAAGGTTCCTCGCTACGGCGAGATCTGGTGGTTCTATCCCCGAGGCGATGCCACCGAATGCACTGACGCGATCATCTACAACGTGCGTGAGAACACTTGGTACGACGCTGGCGAGGCCCGTGGTGCGCAGCGCTCTGCCGGGTACTTCTCGCAGGTGTTTGCTTTTCCCGTGGCCGCAGACTGGCACGCCAGCACTGCTGAGACCGTGTTCACGGCTACTTTCAACGAGGTGTCTGGCAGCGTTTTCCTGTACAGCGACACCTACAACACTCAGGTGGCTTTGAATCAAGTCATCTCTGGCTCCAACATCCCAACAAGCACGACTGTGGTGGCCATCACCTCCAGCAACATCAAGACGCTGGGAGCGATTACAGGAGGCGCAGGCTACGTCAACGGCTCCTACACCAACGTAACCCTCACAGGAGGCTCTGGATTGGGCGCTAAGGCAACCATAGGCGTTGCCGGGGGCATAGTGACCACCGTGACCATCACGGCCCGTGGAGCTGCCTATTTGGTTGGCAACGTCCTAAGCGCCACGGCGGCCAGTTTGGGTGGCACGGGAGCGGGGTTCTCAATTCCTGTGTCGGCAATTTATGCTCAAGCAATCCAAATGTCGGCGGCCGCCACGGGAACTGGCGCGGCCTCCTTGACGTTTTCGATCCCGGAAAACTTGATCGAAATCTACCAGCATGAGATTGGAACGGACGACATCAATGGCCAGAACGTGCGATCAATTCTCAGCTCATTTGAGACCAATGACCTGAGCTGGCTTGGTGGTGGTCCTTCTCAGCCTCAGCCCGAAGGCCTCAACCGTTGGATTCGCGTGGAGCGTATCGAGCCTGATTTTGTGCAAGAGGGCGAGATGAGCGTGGTTGTGACTGGCCGCCCGTTTGCTCAGGGCGAAGACAAGGAGTCCGACCCTTACATTTTTGGACCCAACACAGGCAAGATTGACATGCGTGAGCAGCGCCGTGAGTTGCGACTGAGGTTCACCTCTGACGTGGCTGGGGGAAACTACCAGCTTGGTAAATTGGTTTTGAACGCCGAGATCGGCGACGTGAGGCCATATGGCCCTTAATCCTGCACAGATATACGACCCACGATATCACACGTTTGAGTCGTGGGCTTGCCTCATGTGCGAGCTTTACGGCGCACAGAACCTTGAAATTCCAAACCCATTGACAGATTGGAAAAAATGGGGTAATGGCCTAAACGCAATTGACGTCTTCTCAAACGAAGCAACGCCCCGCACTGACCAATACAACAATTGGTATGACTGGGCCGAGGCTATGGTGGCAGCAGTTAACCCGGCAACGCAATCAACATGAAACTCGAAGGCATCCATCCTGTCAGCTCCAAGGAGCACATGCTCGAACCCACGGACATTTTTGTGGTGGCCGCGCATGAGGACAAGGTCGGTCAAAAAATGGTTGAGCAGGCTGCCAAAAAAACCCACGTCAGCCCCGAGAGAATGCTGTACTCAATGATGATTCAGTTGTATAGCGACAAGGGGTTGATCAGAATTCGCGCAGGCAACACTTTGTTCACGATCGCCGCCTTTGAGGGGCGTGTTGGATATGTGCATGCTTACAACGGCGACACCGTTCCCAACTACATTGAAAACATGCATCAGTTTTTAGAGTCGGCTCGCAAGATTGGTTTTGACACTCTTGTCGCAAGAATTCACACGCCTGAGCTTGTCAGAACTTTGAAGGCGGCCGCTCGGAAAATGAAAGACCCGGCAGTCAAAACAAAGTTTGACAGCGAGCACCAGCTTTTTGCGGTTTCCACTGGTGAAAAGAGGGCCTGATCATGAGTGGAATTGTTGATGCAGTATCAGGAATCGTTGGTGGAATTGGTGACGCTATCTCTGGCGTTGTTAGCGCCGTGGGTAATGTTATTTCTGGGATAGGCAAAGCAATTGTTGGTGCTGTTGAGGGCATAGGCAAAGCAGTCACGGCTATTCTCAAAGATCCTTTGCCGACTCTGTTGCAAGTTGCGGGTACATATTTTGGAATTCCGCCATATGTAACTGCTGCGGCAATTACTGCCGCCAAAGGCGGGAAGCTTGAAGACATTGCCAAGTCGGCAGCAATTTCTTACGTTGCTTCTGAAGCTTTAAGTGGCACTGAAATTGGCAAGGTAATTGGCGACTACACCAAAACCGCTGGTACAGATTTCACAAACTCGATGATGCAGAATTACAACCTCCCAGCAGACATGGCCGTGTCTGTTGCGAAGGCTGCGACTGCAAGTTTGAATTCATCAATCATTGGTGGCTTGAATGCGGCAATCAGTGGAAAATCAATCACTGATGGGATTGCTTCAGGCTTTACATCTGGTCTTGTCTATTCATCAACCAACAGCTATTTTGATGCATTGAACAAGGACCCCAACTGGGGATTCAGCACCAAAGCTTTGGACCTGATGAAGGGTGCAACAAGCACCGCTTTGAACACAATCATTTCTGGCAAAGGCGACCCAGCTCAGGCCATTGGCAATTACATTGCTTATGCAACCATAAACATGGGTACGTCGTCCCTTGCGCAGTCTGTCAAAGACTCATACAAGTTGCTGACGACAGACACTGTAGCGGCTCAAGCGGCTCAAGATAAGTACACCCTTGCCAAAGCGGAGTACGACACCAAAGTCACAAAAGGCGAAGAGCTGCGCAATGCCATCAATACTGATGCTGCTGCATACCAAAAAATTCTTGATGAGCAGTACAGCCCGTTCAAAACAGAGTATGACAAATTAGCCTCTGACAATGAGGCTGCCGTAAACACGTTTAACGATCAAAAGAAAATTTTTGACGACAGTAAATCGGCTTACGACAATTACGAAGCAAAAATGCGTGATATTGGATATTTAATAGGTGACGACGATAACGGTATTTATTACTACAGGGTTGTTGGAGCAACATTAACTGACGGTTGGAACTCAGAAGATGGTTATTACAAATATTGGAAATCAGACGGGACCGTAACAGATGATGAGGGAAACCCAACCTATCGAGTTGTTCAAGATGCGCCAACTCAACAGTCGTTTGCAGACAAAGCAAATGCTGCCGCCACAGCCGCCAACGCTGCGGCCACAACGGCTAAGTCTACGCAAGAAGCAGCGCAAAAGCTGTATGACGACAACAAGCCAATGCTTGATGGATTGAGCGATAGCAAAGCTGTAATTGACAAAAAGATTGCAGACCTTAACGTCATCAAAAAAGATGTTGAAGATGTAACTGCTGTTGGCTCAACTGCTGCTGCATTGAAGGCTGCTGCTGACGCTTATCAAACAAAATACGATGCTTGGGCTAAGACCAAAGACGCGGCAGATCGGACCGCTGAGAATTACACCAAGGCGCTGGCTGAGGTGGCCACTCGTGATGCGACCATTGACGCCCTGAACACCGGGGCCATCAAGGTTACAAGCAAAAATGATGATGGCAGTTGGACCCTTTCCAACGGCATGATTTTGACCAGTCAAGGTAAGTTTATGCAAGACGGTCAGCAGGTGTTCACCAACGCTGCTGGCATTCCCCAAAAAGTCATGGACTTTACTGGGACTGACGGGTCCAAGGTTGATTTCAACAATGATGCCGGGCGCGTGTTGTCAACTACTGACGTGCAAAATATTTGCAGGCGCGATTACGGTTTCACGCCGACCGAAGCAGAAGCTGCCAAGCTTGCTGGAGCAACTTACACCGTCAGTCCTACCAATGAAATCAATTTGTTGGCCAGTCAAAAAGCACGCGATGCTTACTTTGCTGTAGTCGGCAAGGACCCCACAAGCGATCAGCTTCAAGCTGCACTCAAGTCAGGCAACGTCCAAAGCACCGCCACCGACTTGGCCATCAATGGTTTGGATTTGCCGTCCGGTTATGTGTCGCCCGGCGCTTCCGTTGACCAAAAAGTTTCGTTTGGCCAAGCTTATGCGGCAGCGCGATCTGCATACGGCAACGGGGCGGTTTTTGAGTGGAACGGTAAACAGTACACCACTGAAAACAAAGAAGAACAGACCAAGCGTTATGACAAATATTTAGCTGACGCTCAGAACCGAATCAACCTCATGCCTGCCAACGACGTGGCTGGTGCAGGTCGAGGTTTCTTGGGCGGCAAACCTGCTGGCGCTGAGAACATTTACTACGGCAAGAAGGACGACAACGTCTACGTTGATACTCGCACCTTCGACGCCATGGGTAACGTCACAGGAGGCTCTCTAAGCCTTGCTGACGACAGAACTGCCACCAATGTGCGGGCGACCGGGGTTCTTGGTCAATTAGCGGCTACAGGCGCTCAGGGTATTGGCGAGCTGATGCAAAACTACGCCAGTGGCGTTGCAGCGCTCACAGGAACATCTTACGACAACGCAACTTACAACTTGGGTAAAACCATTGAGCAGTGGGGCAAAGACAAGGACGGTGCAAGCGTTGCGCAAGAAACAAAGAACATTGAAAACGCAATTGCAAAAGCAGGCAAGGAAGATTTTTTCACTGCTATTCAAACCATAAGCAAGGCCGCATACGACAACCCGCTTGGGTTCATCAGCGCCACTGGCAAAGAGGTTGTTCAGGAAGGCCCCGGGCTGGCCCTTGGAGCCGTGGCAACTGCCTTTATGGGGCCGATGGGCATACCAGCAGCAATCGCAGTCAGGTCGGCTATTTCTGCGTCCCTTGATGGTTTGGAGTCTCTTGGGGCTGGAGCCAAAGAAACTTATGACGCCTTAAAAGCAAAAGGCGTGTCAGAAGATGTGGCTCGCGACAAGGCTTTGATGGTTGGAGCAATTCACGCCGCAGTGACAATTCCAACAGAATTTATTGCGGACAAGATGTTGTTTGCACATTATTTTCAAGGCGTTACTGGAGGTGTCAAAGAGGTGGCGGCCAAATTTGGCTCAACCCTTGCAACTAACTTTGCTCAAGAGTACCTTGAAACTTATGCTCAAAATGCAACAACGCAGTATGTAACGACTGGCGAAATCAATACCAGACAATTAAACGCAGAATCTTTCTACTCTGGCATTATTGGAGCGGGTACGGCTGCCACAATCATTGCCCCGGCATCAATCAATAATTTGGCCGTTGTTGCAAAAGATTACTCGGGCAACAATGTGACGTTCCAAGAGCTGATGAACGGAACAAAAGACGTTGATCTGAGCACTCTCAATTCTTCTGCTGAAATTGGCAAATCAAACAATGGTGGCTCGGTTACTTTGGGCGCATTGACTGCTGTTGGAACAAGCATAGGAATTCCGCCAAGCGACATAAAAGACACGTTGCCTTCTAGCGTGACTGATTACAGCACTGTTGTTTACAGGTCTGCTGATGGAACACCAATCACGCTTGGCAACATTGACTCAATCGTCAAGAAAAACCCATCGTTTAATTTCACAACGGTGCTCGATGACATTTACAAAACGCCAGCGGCTGATTTCAAAGTTGTATTTAGCCCAAGCGTTTTGAATGGAACTGCGCCATTGCAAACTACAACGGATTATGAGGCCGTAGCTCAAGCAGCAGGCTTTCCAAATTACGCTGCGTACCAACAATATGGTGGCGACAAAACGCTTTATCAGAACGCGCAGAACAACAACTTGGCCACTGCGGCTGGGTTCCCTGACTATGCGACTTACACTAAGTACAACGGCAATTTGTCGGATTACAACACCGCAAAAACTGACGCCGCAAACACACTCAAGGCTACCTCCGCAGGATTCCCTGATTTTGCGTCTTACACCAAATATGGCGGAGATGTTGCTGCCTACAATACCGCCAAAACAAACGAATCAAATACCAAAAAAGCCACTGATGCAGGCTTTCCCGATTATGCGACTTATACGCAATATAGCGGTGACATTCAGGCGTACAACACAGCCAAAACAAACGCCACAAATTTGGCAACTGCTAAGGCGGCAGGATTTCCTGATTACGCAAATTACACCCTTTACAAGGGTGACATAAATGCATTTAACACGGCCAATGCAAGTGCGGCAAATTTAGCCACTGCAAAAGCAGCGGGATTTCCCGACTACGCAACCTACACTCAATACAAAGGTGATTTGGGCGTTTACAACAATGCTCTGACGCAGGCTGCAAACACCAAAAAAGCTATTGATGCAGGTTTTCCTGACTACGGTACTTACACTAAATTCAACGGTGACAAAGCAGCCTATGAAGCGTCTAAGGTCACAACAACCACTGGGACGACCGGAACGACCGGAACGACCGGAACGACGGGAACTACGGGAACCACTGGGACTACGGGCACAACAGGAACGACGGGAACTACTGGAACTACCGGAACAACGGGAACTACCGGAACAACAGGAACTACCGGAACAGCAGGAACCACCGGAACAACAGGTACAACGGGTACAACGGGTACAACTGGGACTACCGGAACGACTGGTACTACAGGAACCACAGGAACCACAGGTACGACTGGCACGACTGGGACCACAGGAACAACGGGAACTACTGGGACAACAGGTACGACTGGAACGACTTTTGTAACGGGCGGCACAGGCACTACCGGAACCACAGGCACTACCGGAACCACAGGCACTACCGGAACCACAGGCACTACCGGAACCACAGGCACTACCGGAACCACTGGAACTACAGGCACAACTGGAACCACGGGAACGACCGGAACTACTGGTACGACAGGTACAACTGGAACCACTGGAACCACTGGAACCACTGGAACCACTGGGACAACCGGGACAACCGGGACAACCGGGACAACCGGGACGACTGGTACAACTGGTACAACTGGTACAACTGGAACTACCGGGACTACAGGTACAACTGGCACAACCGCAACAAATGACACTGTCACCAATGACGCGCTGACAAAAGCGCTGACTGGTGTTACTGCTGACGTCAAAACAAAATTTGATGCGCTGACGCAAGGTCAAAAAGACATTGTCTCTGCGTACACGCAACAGGGTATTGACATCAACAAAGCGATTGATACTGCGTCCAAGTTGACCACGCAGCAGATCACTGACGTCAAGACCCAGCTCAACACATTGAGTGGTGACGTCAAGACCAAGTTTGACACGCTGACTCAAAACCAGAAGGACATCGTCAATGCCCAAATCCAAATGGGCGTGGATATCAACAAGGCAATTGATACCGCAGTCAAGACAACGACTCAGCAAATTACCGATGTCAAGACGGATCTGACCAAGAACATCACCGATGTTCAGACGCAGTTCAACACTCGCGTCGACGAGCTGGTGTTGCAAGGCAAGACATATCAAGAGGCCACGCAACAGGCTCTTAAAGAGCTTGGCACTGGCATAAGTGGTTTACAGACCAGCGTCACCGATATTAAAAAACAGCAAGAAGAAGAAGCAAAAGCCAAAAAGGCCGCTGAGGACAAAGCAAGGACTCAAGGCGGCCTCAGCGCCGCAATGGCCATGATTGCCCCCGCTGCTGCCGCTGTGTCCGACGACACGCCATATCGACAAATTGGTTTGAAAACTACAGGTGAAGCAAAGTTTGAAGGCCCTCTTGAGCAATATCTCAAGATGGTCAAAGAAAATGATTACTCGCCAAACCCAACACAGCAAGAAACTCAACAACAGAACCAGCAGGTGGCCCAAGTGCAAGACGAACTCTCAACCCCACAGCCTCAGCCCCAGCAAGGGTCTAACTATTTCAACTACGGGCAGCAGACCGACATCAATGACTTTCTGGGTGGCGGTCAAGCTCCGACGCTTCCATTCAAAGCTGGTGGCCTTGCAACGCCTCTGTTTGCGGGTGGCGGCACAACCCGCTATGGCCACTACGCTGGGGGTGGGCTAAATGTGGTTCACCACTCTGGCAAGCCACGGCTGGACTTCCGCACAGGAAACGCCGTCACGGGACCCGGGGACGGGCAGTCGGACGATATCCCTGCCATGTTGGCTGATGGCGAATTTGTATTCCCTGCTGACGTGGTTGCCGCGCTTGGAAATGGCTCAACTAAGGCAGGAAGCGATAAACTCTACAACATGATGCACTCGATTCGGGCGTATCACAGGTCGGCAAAACCAAAGGATTTACCGCCACCAGCGAAAAAATCACCTTTGGATTACCTTAAAAAACCCGCTCGCACAGCTAGGAGATAATCATGGCACTTACCCAAGGCGCACCGTTACCAGACATTACGCAGACCACGACGCGGACTGACAATGCACCCGATTACTACACGAAGTACCTGACCGACGTCTCGACTGCTGGCCAGACCGCCATGGGCCGATCGCCCACACAGTCTGTGGCTGGCTATGACCCGTTGCAGGTTATGGGGTACAGCAACTTGCCGGGGGCCACAACCTCGTACCAGCCCGACCTCCAAGCCGCTCAAGACACCGCAGCTCAAGCAGCCAAAGGCATCACGCCCGAGCGCATTCAGGCTTTGATGAACCCCTACACCAGCAATGTGGTGGATGAGATGGGCCGCTTGTCTCAGCAAAATGTGCAGCGCAATTTGCTGCCCACCATGAAGGCTGGTTTTGTTGGCACTGGTGGCCTTGGCAGCCAACGCTACGCTGGCGCTCTTGGACAGGGCATGGCGGACATTCAAGCGGGCTTGACAGGCCAGCAGTACGGCGCACTGTCAAAAGGCTACAGCGAGGCTTTAAAGGGCGCGTTAGATGAAGCCCAATTGCAAAACTTGGCCGCTGGTACTCAAGGCAAGCTTGCACAGCAAGAGCTGGACACGGGCCTAACCGCTGCTGGTGCATTGACCAAGGCTGGTGCAGAGCGTCAGGCGTACCAGCAGAGCTTGCTGGACGCGCCCCTCAAGACCGCAACGACCGCCTCTGGACTCATGCGCGGCTACACCATTCCTCAAAGTCAAACCGAGAAGTTTGTGGGACCAAAGGCTGGTATGTACAGCACGTCAGATCTGTCCAACATTTTGGGCGTCATGTCTATGCTCGGCGCTACAAAAGAAGGCTCCGCAGGTGGCAAGTTGTTTGACTTTATTGGAGATAAATTTAAAGGCTTTGATCCAAGCACTTTTTTCAAAGGTGACGGCTTTACACCCGGCCAACGAACTCAAGAAGAAATTGATTACGCAAAGTCTCTTGACGACTTTCCGGGTTAAAAGGAGAAAAACATGGCTGAAGCCAAAACCCCATCAGCGCAGTATTTGGCTGGAGAAGATCCAGAAATTGCTGCGGCAAATAAACGCTATCAGGACGCGGTTGCCCGACTTTCGGACTCTCTTACCAACCGAAAAATGTTGTTTGATCCAACCCTTTTGGCTATGGCCGAGGGGTTCCTGTCGCCTACGCAAACTGGTGGATTTGGCGAGTCGCTTGGCAAGGCCGCTGGCAAGGTCGGCGCAGCCCAAGAGATGGAAGACAAGCGTCAGTTGGCATTAGGTGAGCGCGAGGTTGCGGTTGCTGGTCAAGGCATTGAACTTCAGCGCATGAAACAGCGCGACGCAGAGCTGCTGAAATACTTGAACGGGCCACAGCCTGCAACAGGCCCCATAGCAGGCCCACAGGCTGGCGCAATTGCTGGCCCACAGGCTGGACCGTTGTCAGGTGGCGCAGCCCCCGCAGAGGCCCCCACCGAAGGCGCTCCCGCTGCTGGTGCTTTGTCTCAAGCAAGCTCACAGTCCACAGCACCTAAAGTTGTTGGCTCACCTCAAGGCGCTTTGGCTTCTCTGGAGTCAAACAAGCCCCCCGGTTTTGAAAACATTGAGGGCATTCAAGTAATGCCGCCAAATCCAGATTTCATGACGGCACGCGATTACATTCGGTTGAATCGTTCAGATAAAAGTAAGTCCGCTGCTGATCTCATCAAAGAGGCGCAGGAGATCAATCAGAAGCGTTTCCGCGATAAAGAGAGCGGCGTGCAGGATCTGGCCACTGGTAAGTTTTATCAGTTCCCAACAGGGAAAGTGGAGCAGATCCAAATCTACGGCTACCCCGGGACCTTCCCCGTGGACGCCCGCACCGCTGCAAGGCTCAGTTTGCTTGCGGCCAACGACGACCCTGCCTACCACGACTTGGCCGAGCGCGTTGTCAAAGGTCCTCGCAAGAAAACCGACGTTGCGCCTACTGATGGCAAGCCCGCCGATGGCGAGCCAAGTGGCGGCCTTAAATCGGTGCAGCAGTTGGCTACCGAGCAAAAAGAAGCTGAAACACGCGCAGGCAAGCTTGGTGAAAAAGCTGCTGAAAAAGAGGCGGCGGTTGAAGAGACGGACGCCACCGCACGTCGTATTTTTGGCAGCGTTACTCGCGTGTCAGATTACCTTAAACAAAGCCCGAACTACTTTGGTATTTTTGCCCGCCCCGGCGTCACTGCCGCAATCGGCAATTTAATCAAAGAGGGCATTCAAACGCCTAGCGGTTCATTGAACCTTGCTGGGTTCGAGGACAGCATGCGCAAGATGATGCCGGGTGTTACGCAGAAGGACCTCGACAACGTCACCAAGGCTGCGACCGAGCTTGCTGAGATTGAGCTGGCCTTCACTCGTTTGTATTTGGCCAAGCAAGGTGCTGTGACTGAGGGTGAGCGCAAGATCGTTCGCGCCATCCCCGGGACCACCAGCACCAGCCCCGAGGTGCTTCGCACTCGCATGGATTTGCTCAAGTCACGTTCGCAGTTTGACATTGACACCGCTGACGCATTCCGCCAGTGGCAGGACAAGAATCCCGGGCGCTCGTACCTTGAGTTTGAGCGCAAGTCGGACCTGTACAAAGACATCAAGAAAAGCTTTGAGGCGGAGACCGAGAAGATCTTTGGCGGCATCAAAGCCGTGCCTACAAGCCAGCGCAAGCAAGAGGCTCCACCTGCCGCTTCGGGCGCTCCAAGCACTGGGTTCATTCGAGATCCCAAGACTGGCGTGATCCGACGCAAGAAAGAAGGTGAGTGAGATGTCCAACAAAAACATTGAGCAGTTCATTGAGACCTACGGCCCTATTGCGCAGCAAGTCAGCAAAGAAATTAAGGTTGACCCAAACGTGCTGCTGAGTCAGTGGGGCCTTGAAAGTCGTTGGGGTCAAACCGAAATGGCCAAGAAGCATCACAACTTGGGCGGCATCAAAGACTTCAGCGGCAACGGCTTTGAAGCAAAAGACAACAAGACGGGGTCCAAGGACAAGTACGTTCAGTTCGAGGACCCCGAGGTCTTCGGCATGTACTACGCCGACCAGATCAAGCGCAACTTTCCGCTGGCCGTCAACACTGGCCCTGACGTCGGTGCGTTCACTCGAGGCTTGGCCTCTGGAAAAAACGGCTCCTACTTTGGTGTTCCCGTTGAAGAATACGAAAGCTCATTGGCCAGCGCTCAGGCCTCAATACCTGAAAACAAGGCGCTGCCCTTTGAACCTACTGAGGGAGCGGCTGCCCCAGCCCCTGCAACCCCCGCGCCAGCAGAGGAAACCGATGAGGAGCGTGATGCCCGCATGCAGGCGGCAATGGACGCTCAAGAAAAACGTCAGGCTCAAATGATTGGTGCTGGGACTGGCGCTGGTGTTTCCGCAACCCGCGCAGCAGGCTCTGGTGCGGGGGCACTGCTGGAAGCTGGCGCAAAGCGCGTAGGAACGGGTTTTGCAACAGGTATGCAGGGTAGGACGCCACCAACCCCTCCAGCGCCCTCTGCGGGCGTTCCTAGCCCTTCTGGCGGCCCACCGCAAAGCGTTGTTCGCCTGCCAGTCCCGTCAGGCGGTGCAGACGCTGGAAGGCTTGCTGCTGGCCAGACTGGCACGATGCCCTACAACTACGCCAAGTCGGCAGGGTTGACCGACATTGAAGCTGGCCGCGCCTTGGACATGACCAAACAAACTGGTGGTGTTCACGACTTAACCTCCCAGCGGCGCGAAGGACTGAACAAAGTCCAGAGCATGTTCCCCGGCGAAAAGTACGTTGAGAACCCACGTTACGGCGGATTACTGACGTTAGACCAAGGCGCTGGAAGTGGGCCTAAACAGTCGTTCAGGGTTCAGGGACCGCTTCCAGCCGCTGACTTGCCGCCAAACTTTATGCCCGGACCCGCAGCGCCACCGCCTCAAGGAACCTTGGTTCAGCTACCCCCAAGGCAGCCTGTTTCAACGGCTCCTATTCCCCCCAAAGGACCTTCTGGGTTGGACGTTGTCACCGACATGTTCAAGGGCATGATGAGGCCCGTGGCCGCTGCCGCCGCAGCCGTTGGCAAGTACGTTTTGCCGCCGTTGGCCTTGGCCAGCGCTGCGGGCGAGGGCGTCAACATTGCACAGCAGGCACGCAAGCCAGAAGGTCAGCGAGACACCACAAGCATGATGCTAAGTGGTGGAAATATTTTGGGATCTGGTTTGTCAATGTTCCCGCCCACCGCGCCCGTTGGCATACCGTTGGCGATTGGGACTGGCGCTGCGCAAGCCTACCGCGACAACCCAGATTTTCAAGAGTACGTTAAAAGAAAAATGCAGGGGTTGGCCAACGCGCCGTTGCTTGACGAGATGACGGGACCCCTACCCTAATTCAAGCGGCTCTCCCCGCTTGGATTGCCGTGGCTTTGCCAGTTGCCTGCGGCATTCTTATGCCCCCTCCTTCGCGGGAGGGGGTCTTTTTAAGGCTTCTGGTTTGATAGGGCGCTGGCCACTTCGCGGTTCATGTGTGCCACGATCGTGACGCAGCGCTTGTGCTCTTCAGCCGCAATCAAGGGGCGCAGTACGGCCTCCAGCTTCTCGGCAAATTGCACGATGTCTACCTCGTCAGCGATCAGCGGATCTGGCCGCTTTTCGTCGCTGTAGAAAAAGACTTGTTTGACGAGTTCTTCATTTAGCAAGGATTTCATTTTTAGACTTCCATAGTTCCCAGTTGACAACAGTGTTACGAGCCATTGAGCGGTGAGCGTGGCCCGTGTAGGGGTTTAGATCGCTGTCTAAGAATTCGTCGACGACGCTCTCTTTAGACAACATCATTTCGTGCTTCTCGGCAGACTGCGCTGTGGAGAACAGCATGCCGTCTGAGGTTTGAAAGGCTTCTACAGGTTTCATGAGTGTTGATTCTTGAGTTGCCAGAATTTAAGCAGTGAGCAGAACATCTCCCAGCCGCGTTGGAGGTCCTCTTCGGACCATTCCTTCACGACCACGAGGCCCGGGACACTGCGCGAGACAAACACGTTGGCACAGCGAGCCTTGGGGATGCCAAGGCCCACACGGTACGCTGCCAATTGCATGAGGTGGTCATCATACGCATCGATCTTGGTGGCGTCGGTAAATTCCTTGGTCTTAACGTCGGCCACGATGCCATCACCAGTGACGCAGTGCAGGTCGCACTTGCCACCAAAACCATGGCTGTGGCCAAACGGTCGCTCGGCGATCCAAGGCTGTTGGCCAAAAGCTTCTTCGAGCTTGGCCACAGTGCCTTTGACGTGCTCTTCGTGGCGCGTGATGACCTCACCCTCGTAGAAGCCTTGGATCGATGCGTGAATGTCAGTGCCGTCGTCTGCGGCCTTGCGCCCCTGCTCCTTGCTGTCGCTCATGATGCGGGCAATGTAGTCGTCCTCTGGCTCGCCGTCGATGCGCGGCAAAGTTAGAGCGGCCAGCAACACCTGCTTTTGCAACCACTGGATGAGCGCAGGCTTGGCCATCACGTTCAAGACGGTGGTCACGCTGGGCACAAGGTTCTCGGTACGGGCGTCGCGCAGCGTGGTGTTGCGCTCCTTGCCGTTCTTGCCGATCACCGTGTAGCGCGGCACGCCGTCGCGGGTGTACCAGTGATTGCTTTCGCTGGCGCGTGGTTCTTTTGCTGTGATGGTCATGTGTTTTCTTCTTCGTTTTTTGGTTTTGTGAGCATTCCCTCATACATGACTGTCAGGTCGTGAATAAGGTCTTGCAAAACGTCCGCCCGTACAACCCAATCAGAAGCCAAAAAATGTTCATTAAATTTTAGCTTTGTGATGTCGCGGTCAGGGTTCCAGCTAACAGATAAAACTCTCATTTTAAAATCCTCATAACGCGTTGACCTTTACCAGAAGCTCCAGCTCTTCGCTCCCCGGTGTCCTCAATAAAACCTTTATCGAGCAAAGCCCGATATCTGGCGGTGATTGAGGAGTACGGGTAGTTTGGAAACATGGAAAGAATTTGGTCGCTAATGCAACCGTTTGGAAAAGTTCCAATGGCTTCAAAAACCATGCGCTCAAGTTTTGAAGTGTCAACAGCATTTGCCGCCTTGTGGCTTGTGTCCGGATCTTGACTTCGGACCAGTGTTTTTGGGTCAGACCCAAAGTCTTGATCAAACAAGTTCATTGTGGTGTTCATGCCAATTGCCCGTTCTAATTAAAAAGGGATGTCATCATCCATGTCATCAAAGCCCGACCCTGTGTTCGTAGCTTTTCTGGCAGGCTGCTCTTGACCACCGTTACGGGCACGCCACTCAGGCGAACCTTGGATCTTCTCTTTCAGGCCGTTGCCAAAGGTCTCGAACAGCTCCATGTCGGGGTTTTCAATCACAAACATCGCCAACTTGTTGAAGCCTTCAGGCAGGCCAGCCTTTTTGATGGCCACAGGCACTGGGTTGATCGAGATCACGTTGGTGTACTCTTTGCCGTTGTTGCCAACAGACTTGGCCGCAGTGATCATGGCCCACGCACCGAGCACGTTCTTCAGCTCAAAGCCACGCAGCTCGTCAGCAGTGAAGTCACGGCCACGCCAAGCTTGCAGGTCCTTGCGCAGCGTGGCCTTCTCAGCCAACGACAAGGTAAAGTTCTTGCTGATAGACATTGGCTCGCCTTTGGCTGTCACCAACGCGTTGCCGTCGTCGTCTTCGCCGTGGACTTCAAACTGCAACATTACCTTTTGAAGGTGTTTTGTCTGTCCTTGGTACTCGGTCTTCTGTGTGCCCAGATCTATGATGCGGTAGCACCGTGCAAGGTGCATGCCGGGGGCTACGGGGGTAAAGCTGCCGCCGCTGTCTTTCGCTGTCAAACTCATTTTTCGCTCCTATCAGGTTTAAAAATAGACGCCCTTGGCAGACCGCATTCCATGCGAATCATTGCCCAGTCGTCTGGGGTGGCAACGCCTGCGATGGCCCTGCGAAGGGCCTCCTCAAGCATTTGCACTCGTTCCAGCATGAGCTGGTGAAATTCAGACTCGTCGCCCATGTCAGTCCTTGGCCAAGTAGTAAGCCAAGCCAACCAAAATAAACAGCATGATGCCGCTACCGGGGCCAAGAAAAAAACGCACAACCGCTGTAAAAAAGTTTCGCATAATTCGCTTTCGAGTTAAAGTTTCGCAACTGTACCAAATTTAACTTGAAGATACAACCCCGTTGCGCAAATATTTTTTTAGTGTATGATGCGCTTAAACCAACCACTGGAGAATGACTGAATGACACTGACTGAATTTTTTGAAACAAAGCCACGAGGAGCAAAGCTGGCCATGGCCACCAAGCTAGGCGTGAGCAAGACGTGGATGAGCCTCGTCATCTCTGGGCGGGCGCTGCCTAGTCCTGAGTTGAGTGTGGCCATTGAGCGCTACACGAGGGGGCAAGTTAAGCGCACATTTTTACGGCCCGACATCTTCGGAGCATTAAAGTGATCTGGTACAAATTCCACCTTGGTGACTACATCACCCACACCACGCATCTGAGCGATGCAGAAGACTTGGCTTACCGCCGTCTGTTGGATTTGTACTACATGAGCGAGAAGCCAATCCCACTCAATACCGAATCGGTTTCGAGAAAAATTCGTATTGATTTGGACATAACCGAATCGGTTTTGGGTGAGTTCTTTGAACATACCGAAAACGGCTATTTTAACCATCGTTGTCATGTCGAAATAGCGAAGTATCAAGCGCAGGTCGCAAATAATCGACAGCTCGGGAAGCTAGGCGGCAGGCCGAAGAAAACCGAATCGGTAACCGAAACGGAACCGAAAGTTAACCCTAAGAAGATACAGAATAAGATAAATACCATTACGTCGGTTTCACCGACAACATCACGTTTTGACGAGTTTTGGTCGGCATGGCCATCATCAAAACGCAAAGTCGCTAAATCGGCCTGTGAGGCGAAATGGAGGCGTCAAGCACTAGACCCCTTAGCTGACAAAATTATCGCCTGCGTGACCCGTTTGCGGGCCTCTGAGCAGTGGGTTTCGGGGTTTGAGCCAGCCCCACTTACGTTCATCAATCAAAAGCGTTGGGAAGATGACTCTCAAAGCGATTCGGTTAACGGTTCGGTTTTCAACAGGAGAGTGATATGAGAGTCCTTACCCGCAAAGAATTTCAAGATGACGTTGCAAAGATGTGGCGTGAGGCTGTCGAGGCTGAGTACAAAGATCTGATTGAGAAAGCTGTACTGGCCGAGCGTGAGGCGTGTGCTGATATGGTTTTTCGTTACATTGCACAAACAGGCAACATGGAGGCGCGTGGCTGTTTGGCATCCGTGGCTCATGACATCCGAGCAAGAGGTGAATCATGACACCCGTCGAGAATCTGATCTCGCGTTTGGACAAGGTCAAGGGCCGCAACGGTTCATGGACTGCCCGCTGCCCAGCTCACGCCGACAAGGGGCCTTCTCTGGCCGTTCGTGAGGGTGAGGATGGCAGGGTGCTGCTGCACTGCTTTGCAGGCTGCGAGACGGCCAGCGTGCTGGGTGCAATTGGCATGGACATGACTGACCTTTTTCCATCCGACGAGAAGCGCCGAGATTACCCTGTGACTGGCAAGCCCAGCATGAAGCCCGCGTTCTTTGCAAGCGACCTGATGCGCATCATTCACTTTGAGGCGCTGGTGGTCCAGATCGTGGCCTTTGACATTGCTAACAACAAGATGCCAAACGAGGAGACCCGAGAGCGCATGCTCACGGCCTACCAACGGATTGACGAAGCAGTGAGGTATGCAAATGTCTGAAGTGGCTGCAATTGAAAAAAGAGCACGCGCCCTTGACGAGGCCCGTAAAGTGCGTTTGGTCAAGTCGCAAGAGATCGACACGGAAAAATACTTGAAGGCTCATGACGTGACCCACAAGGTTCATGAGGCATCGGTGTGGCTGGAGGAGTTGCAAAAGGATTTGGTCAGCCCGCCTGAGAAGGACTCGAGCACCACGATGCCTTGGGCGAAGACGCATTCGACGTTTCAGTTCCGACCCGGCGAGGTGACTTTGTACGCTGGCAGCAACGGCGGTGGCAAGTCTTTGGTGACTGGCCAAGTTGCGTTGGGGTTGATCAAGCAAAAGCAGCGCGTGTGCATTGCCTCGTTTGAGATGAAGCCCAAGCGCACGCTGTACCGCATGCTGCGTCAGTTTGCTGGCGAAAACATTGACTTCCCTCGCTACACCGACAAAGCCACCTACATTGGCCGTCTGCTGACTCGCTTCATCGACTACTCGGAGATGGGTCTGTGGCTGTACGACCAGCAGGGGACAACATCGAGCCAGCAGGTGATTGCCATGGCACGCTACTGCGCGGTCGAGCTGGGTGTGCAGCATGTCTTCATCGACAGCCTGATGAAGTGCGTGACGGGCGAGGATGACTACAACGCTCAGAAGACTTTCGTCGACGAGCTGACCGCGCTGGCGCGTGACCATCACATTCACATTCACTTGGTCCACCATATCCGCAAGCTGGGCAACGAAGAGATGCAGCCAAGTAAGACCGACATCAAAGGCTCGGGCGCGATCGCCGACCAAGTGGACAACGTGTTGCTCATGTGGCGCAACAAAAAGAAGGAGCACGACATTCAGAACGGCCAGATCCCTGACCACAAAAAGCCAGACGCTTTGCTGATGTGCGAGAAGCAGCGCAACGGTGAAGCTGAGGAGTGGTACTCCCTCTGGTTCAACCGCGAGTCCCAGCAGTTTGTGGACGAGAGCGGCGGGCTGCCGATGTCGTTTGACGACCGAGGTGCATTTTGAATGGCGAGGGAGAAGGACCAGACGAGCATCGTCACCGTTGTCTCGTTCGATGGGTCATCAAACGACGCATACAAGATCGCGATGCGGCGCACCGCTGGCTTAACGGTCACACTGACCACACTGGCCGTCGTCACAAGGGCTGGAATGACTTACATGCAGGCTCTCGACTTGAACAAGATGTTCGGGATCAATGGATTAAAGGTAACCGAGGTAACGAAGGAGAATGGAAATGAACTTTGACAAAAACATTTTTTCGCAGGGTCAGACTTTGTTCACGCAGAACGAGTTTGACAAAGCACTGAGCGAGGCCAAGGCCGAGATCATGGCCATAGCGATTCAGACCACAAAGCAGGCAATGTTCCTTGAGCGGAGGGCCTGCGCCCAGATGCTGCTGGACATGGCCGACATGGAGGACGAGGGCGCAGTCTGCACAGCCTTGCGCAATGCAGCCGAGCACATGTTCAACCGCATACCTGCGCAGAACCAATGACCTTAGAAGAATTGCAAAAGCAGCTCGAGGACGTGATCAGCAAAAACGAAAATGCGATCACCCTCACGTTGCCGTGGCCGCCAAGCGTGAACAAATATTGGCGCACGTTCCAAGGTCGCATGATCATCAGCGCAGAGGGTAGGTCCTACCGCAAGGCCGTGGCCGACCAAGTGTTGATTCAGCGCGGGGCCAAGCACTATGCTGGGAAGTTGCGCGTGAACATCGAGGCGTTTAGGCCAGACAACAGACGGCGCGACCTTGACAATTTGCTGAAGGCGGTCCTTGACGGCTGCACTCACGCAGGTGTTTGGGAGGACGACAGCAACATTGTCGACCTGCGAATTTATTGGGCCGAGTCAATCGGTGGAATGTTAAAAGTGAAAGTGAGCGAAATATGAACGAAGAAGCGTTGAAGGTGAAGTGGTTTAACGGGTCCAAGGGCTGCGTGGGCATTGCCAAGGTCAAGACTTATGAGGGGCAGATCGAGTACCGCATCAGCCCGGTGGATGGGTTTCTCGAACACATGGACGTGCAGCAGATCGTGGCGTGGGGTGGACACTTTCCGGTGGCCGCAGGCGAAGCATTGTTTGGGAGTGCGACATGAAGCAAGAGCCAGAATTGATTGATTTTTTTGCAATGTTTGTGGCAGCAGGCCTTGCTCCCGAAGGAATAGACAGACCAAAAGATTTTGCCGAATACGTCTATGTGCTTGCAAATGAAATGATGGAAGAGCGCAAACATTGGATTGGAGAATTAAATGACTGAAAAACTTATTGACCCACAAGCCGCAGTCGATTTCATGATTGCAAAGTCCAAGGCGTATGCAATGGCCGAGGGCAACAAGACTTACATGGAAGAGCTACGCAAGACTATCAAGGCCGAGCAAATGATCGAGGCCGAAGAGATGGGCCACAAGACTGCGGCCATGCAAGAGCGCGAGGCCTACGCATCACCCAAGTACAAAGAGCACCTGAAGGCCTTGCAGCAGGCCGTGGAGGTTCGCGAAGAGCTGCGCTGGATGCTCATCGCGGCACAGGCCCGCATCGAGGTGTGGCGCTCACAAGAGGCCAGCAATCGAGCTGAAGGGAAGGCCACAATATGACCGACGACGACGAAATCGAATTTGAGCGTTTAAAGATCGCAAGGGATTCTTTGTTGATCACCAACGCAAGGCTGCATGGTGAAATTGACAGGCTCAGAAAAACAGAAGAGGACGAAGAGTTTGAGCGTATTGAGCGCCAGCAGGCGCGGGCAAATGGTTGGCGAAAGCGACAGATTGAAGATGAGCGAGAGCGACGCTGCCCAACGTGCGACAGGGCTTGGCCAAAGGACGACGAAGCAAATGACTGAACCCATCAAGAGGACGTGTTCAGTGTGCCGCCTGCGCCCAGCAGAGAAGCAAAGTCGCACCAGCGATGGCCGCGTCATGTGGCGGTGCATGGCGTGCCATGAGCTGAAGAACCGTGCAGGCTTTACAAAGGGCAAGCAATGACCACCATCGCCGAGCGCAAGCACATGAGCCGCGTAGCCGAGCTGGGCTGCATCGTGTGCAGGCGCATGGGGTACGAGGGAACCCCCGCCGAGCTGCATCATCCAAGGGCCTTGGCGGGGGGCTGGGGGCGCTCAAAGCACATGGACGTCATACCGCTATGCCCAGAGCACCACAGGGGCAAGACGGGCCTCCACGGCCTTGGCACGAAGGGCTTCCCCAAGCACTACGGCTACGGCGAGCTGGACCTGCTGGAAGATGTCCGGACCCTATTAGGGTTTGTCCCTACAAAATAATTTGAAAAAATTGTTGACTCGTTTAATTTGGTGTTACACTACATGCACTGACACAGCAAATCCGCACAGTCAGGTAACAGAGAAAGACCAGCGACATGACTACTACCATCACTACCCCAGCCGCCCACGACGTTGACACCTTGGGTGCATTGCTCGCACAGATTGCAGCACTGACCAAGCAAGCCGACGCCATCAAGGACGGCATTAAGAACGACGCCAGCCTGACAGGCGACAAGTCCTTTGAGGGTGAGCTGTTCAAAGCCACCTACATCGAGACCAACCGCTCTGTGGTTGACAGCAAGGCCCTCTTCGCCGAGCTGGGCGCAACACCTGAGCAGATCGCACGTCACACCAAAGTGACCGCAGTGTTCAGCGTCAAAGTAACTTCACGTTAATCAGGGGGGCAACATGACTGACGCAAAAAAAGATTTCTCCAAAGTGTCACACCACACTTACTTTGACCCATTGGTTCACAGCACCGTAGATGACATGAGTTTTGTTTGCCTGCACGAGTTGGACTTGCATGCAGAGGGCGAATACTGGCATCCAATCAAAGTGCGCCGTGACCTGCTGAATTTCATCAGTAAGCACGGCTCCGACTATCACAAGAGCGAAGCTTTACGCCAGTTCAACAATGGCAAAGACAAGCGCAAAGAAGACAGTTACATCTAATCAACCCACGGGGCTTCGGCCCCCATCAAAAGCGAAAGGAAAGCGAAATGGATAACTACACAGCAACAGGCATCGCAGAGGGCTTTATTGAGGCCGACAGCGAAGAGCAAGTCATCGAGGCATGGCAGACCCTTGTGGACACTGGCCTCGCGTGGCAACTTCAAGGCTGGTTCGGTCGCACGGCCCAGCAGCTTATCAACCAAGGCGTCATCACCGCATAACCGAAACGAAAGCGAATCATGCAAGTTAAAACCACAGTCCACGTTCACTACCAAAAATATTCCTTCGATGAGAAGGGCGAGTTTCAAGTCTTCTCGTTCAAGCTTGAAGACTGCGACCATCGCGTTTACGTTGGTCCTCAAGAAATCGAGATCGAAGTGCCTGACAAATTTGATCCACGCGCACAGCAAATTGCCGCGTTGGAACAGCAAAAGCAAAAGGTCATGGCCGAGTACCAAAAAACGGTCACCGAGATCAACAATCGCATCAGCAATTTGCAGGCACTGGAGTACACAGCATGAAGCACGCAGAAGTCCAATACATCTCGCTCGGGTTCAAGTACGAGCGTGCGCAGTCCCCTGCTGCTGGCCAAGCAGCCGCGCAGGCCATCAGAACGCTCTTGGAGGCCGAAACGATCGAGGATAGGACCGAGGCCCGCTACTTGGTCGAACGAGGCCGTCAAGAGGCCCGCCAAGGGGTTGCAGCATGAACGCGCCAGAGACCGTGATGTCGGACTACATCAAAGGCTTTGACGCCGGGTGCGACTACATCCTGCGAGAGATCGAGCTGTGGCAGGCGGAGGTTGGCCAAGACCTTGGCGTGCTGCTGGCGCACCTCCGCATGGAGGCTAAAGAGGTTAGGGAAAATACCTAGAAAATAATTTGGGTTGGTTGTTGTATTGTTTAATTCCAGGTTATACTAACTCCACTGCACTTTCGCAGGTAACACAGAATTGAAAGCGAGATCATCATGGAAAAAGCAAACTTCAGCCAACTGCTTCAAGACGCCGTCAACCAGCCCGGCATCATCAGCAAGTGCTACAGCACCTTTCACGGCTACAGCATCGGCAACCAACTGCTGGCTTGGTCACAGTGCATGGAGCGCGAGATCCCCATCGGCCCCATCGCCACCTACAAGAAGTGGTCCGAGCTGGGCCGCCAAGTCAGCAAGGGCCAGAAGGCCATCGCACTGGTGATGCCCCTCACCATCAACAAAAAAGACGCAGCAGGCGAAAAGACTGGCGAGTCGTTCAGCATGTTCAGCCTTCGCAATAACTGGTTCGTGCTCGGTCAGACTGAGGGCGACGAGTATGTCAACGAGGTGGTCACCCCAGCATGGGACAAGGCAGCCGCGTTGGTTAAGTTGGACATCAGCGAGGTGGCCTTTGACTACCCCAACGGTAACTGCCAAGGCTACGCCAGCGGTCGCACCATCGCCATCAACCCAGTGGCCGTGCTGCCCCACAAGACACGCTTCCATGAGCTGGCCCACGTCGTCCTTGGCCACACCACCGACGAGGTGATGGCCGACAGCGAGGTGACACCCCGCGACATCCGCGAAGTCGAGGCAGAGGGCGTGGCCTACATCCTGTGCTCGGTGCTGGACCTGCCCGGCTTGCACGAGTCACGCGGCTACATCCAGAACTGGCTGCAAGGCGCAGACATCACCGATAAGTCGGCCCAGCGCATCTTCAGCGCAGCCAACAAGATCCTCGAAGCAGGCAAGGCGGCATAAGGGAAACTACTTAGAAAATATTTTGCATTGGCCGTATTTTAGTTTAATCTGGTGTTATACTAACAACACGGTCAGCAAGATCGGTAACAGCGAAAAGGAACAGCGAAATGACAAACTACATCGCAGAAATTGAGACCCGCGTAGCAGGCATCCCATGCATCGTCGGCGTCACCCACTTCGAGAGCGTCGCAGGCGACAGCCGCGCAGACAGCGATTGGGACTACTACGGCTACACCGAGAGCGAGTGGGAGGTCTGTGACCGCCGTGGCCGCCCTGCACCATGGTTGGCCAAGAAGTTGACCAGCAAGATTGAAGCGGCCATTGAGCAAGAGATTGCAGAATATTTTCAGTGAACTGGCACAGCCTTGAAATTTAATATAGAATTACACCACTGCATCCCGCAGGCAACACAGAAAAGGACAGCGACATGACACAGCAAGAATTCAACCGATTGGTCACTTTGGACATCCAGCGCTTGGTGGCCAAGGCTCAAGCAGAGTACGAGGCCCAAGTGGCCGCCGAGGAAGCAGCAGAAGACGGTGAGGCAGCAAAATGAACAACGCAACCCGCAAGACTCTTGCTAGTTTTACAGATGCCCTCGAGTTGCTTAGGGGCCAGCTCGACGACATCCGCTCTGAGTACGAAGCGATCAAGGACGAGATTCAGTCCTTGGCCGAAGAGGAGCGCGAGAAGTTCGACAACATGCCAGAGGGCCTTCAGAACGGCGACAAAGGTCAGGCTATGGAAGAGGCCGCAAGCGCACTGGACAACGCCGTAAGCGAGCTAGACAGCGCGATTGACAGCATCGACAGCGCCATCGGCGAGATCGAGACGGCAGCACAATGAACTACAGCAACCACCACGCAGTGTTCACCCGCAAGGTGGCAGGGTACGACTTCTACACCTGCCGCCGTGCCCTGATTGACTGCCACGACACGTTGGAGGCGCAAGGGCAGGACATCGCTGAGGACTACGCCGTCAAGCTGTGGGCCGAGATCGACGCCCTGCGCGAGCGCCAGCAGAAGCTGGCAAAGGTGGCGGCATGAAAGTCAAAGACCTGATCGAGCAGCTCAAGGCGTTGGACCCTGAGCTTATGGTGGTGCGCCCCGGGTACGAGGGCGGTGTCACCGAGGTTGGCCACGTTACCATCATCACGGTGGCCCTGAACGTCAACGAGGAGTGGTACTACGGCGAGCATGAGCAGATCGACGAGTTCTCGCACAAAGAACACAAAGGCGCAGAGCGTGCCACCGTATTGGAGCTGACATGAACCGCCAAGAGATCGACGAAATGATGAGCCAATTACCCAGCCAGCAACCTGAAGAGTCGTTGCTCAGTCGCTGGATTATTGGTACAATGTTTACTGTGTTTTTGATCGTCATGTGCATGCTGCCAGACATCATGCAATAAGCGAATCAAAACCGAATCGGTTCCCGGCGAAAGCTGGGACCAACACGCATACAAGCTGGATGCCCGACGTAACGGATCGTGGCTATGGACGAGCAAACGATATTGCCGTTCAGCTTGTAGCCGTGTTGGTTATGGGTTGGGGGCGAGTAAGCGAAAGCTGAAAGGGTCGCCGTGTGCAGATACACCCTGCGATGCACACACCAGCAACATTTAGCGAACTGCAAGCGATCCGAAAGCGAAGAGAAACCGAATCGGTTTCGACCAGCACAAGCGGCTGGGACCACCAAACAAATCGGAGAGCCACCATGGCAGAACGCATTTACATCGTCCGCAACGACCACGGCGCACGCCTAGTCAAAGCTAACCTACGCCAACAGGCCCTGAGCCACGTTGCAAGCAGCGAGTACACCGTGCGCGTCGCATCGCAGGACGACTTGGTCGAACAGATCAAGGCAGGGACCAAGATCGAGCAGTACCGCGCACCTGAGCAGCTCGAGCTGATCGACGACAGCGAATCACCCGCAAATTAAGCGAATCGGTTACGATAACGGCAAGATCAACGGACGAGGACTAAGGTCATGCCAGAAACCGCCGCAAAGCCATCAAAACGAGCTACAGCAGCCCCAAAGCCTAAAGCTAAGGGTAAGGTAGCCCCGCAGCCCGCAAAGACCTCCACAGCCCCAAAGAAGACAGGCAGACCAAGCAAGCACACACCAGAGCTTGCAGCAGAGATTTGCGAACGTCTAGGTAAGGGCGAGACCATGAGGCAGATATGCAGGGACGAGCACATGCCGCACTGGACTCAGGTCTACGAGTGGTTGGCACGCGACGACAGTCTTTCCCTACGGGTCGCGCACGCACGCGAGGCTGGCTACGACGCATTGGCCGAGGAGTCACTGGCCATCATGGACGGTGAGCCGCTGGCTGTGTTTGACGAGGGGGGGAACAAGCGCTACGACTCTGGATCGATCGCGTGGAACAAGAACCGCGCCGAGCACCGCCTGAAGCTGCTGGCCTGCTGGAACCCCAAGAAGTACGGCAACAAAGTGGCGGTGGGCGGCGACCCCGGCAACCCGGTGAAGGTCGAGGTCCAGTCCGAGGCCGACACCTACCTTGCGGCCCTGCTCATGAACGTGGAGCTGAACAAGCAGGTCGACGCCAATGAGTGACATAGCCGAGATCGTGGCTGCCCCGGAGACGCAGAAGTACCTTGCGTTGGCCAGCCCCGAGTATCGGCTTGCATGGGCATGGCGCATGTCATGGTTCAAGACCCAGCACAAGCACCAGACGCTGCCCCCGGGCGAGTGGTGGTCCATCTGGCTCATGCTGGCTGGCCGTGGAGCAGGCAAGACCCGCACGGCAGCCGAGCAGATCGCGTGGTGGGCATATGAGAACCCCGGCACGCGCTGGCTGGTGGCCGCCCCCACGAGCGCTGACGTCCGAGCCACATGCTTTGAGGGTGACTCAGGCCTGATCACCGTCATCCCCAAGTCTCTGGTGGCCGACTACAACAAGACCGCGCACGAGTTGAGGTTGACCAACGGGTCGCTGATCAAGGGCATCCCGGCCAGCGAGCCTGAGCGCTTCCGGGGTCCTCAGTTCCATGGGGGATGGTGCGACGAGCTGGCCGCGTGGGACTATATCGACGAGGCATGGGCGCAGATCCAGTTCGGAATGCGACTGGGCAAGCGCACCCGCATGATTTGCACGACGACGCCCCGCCCCAAGGACCTGATCATCGAGCTGATGGGCCGCGAGGGTGACGACGTGGTGGTGACCACCGCCTCGACCTACGCCAACCTTGGCAACCTGTCCGACAACTTCAGAAAGCAGATCCTTGCTTATGAGGGCACGAAGCTCGGGCGGCAGGAAATCTACGCCGAGATCATCGACCCCGAGGAGGGCGGCATCGTCAAGCGCGACATGTTCAAGCTCTGGCCCGCAGGACGTGCTTTCCCCAAGTTCGAGTACATTTTGCAGTCTTACGATGTGGCCACATCAGAGAAGGCGCAGAACGACCCGACCGCTTGCATTACTTTCGGGGTGTTTAAGCCGCAGGACGGCCCCATGTCGGCCATGATCATCGACTGCTGGCAGGAGCGCATGATGTACCCTGACTTGAGGCCCAAGGTGATCGAGGAGTACGAGACCGTCTTCGGTGAGGGCAAGGACCGCAAGCGCGTTGACCTGCTGTTGATCGAGGACAAGTCGGCGGGCATCTCGTTGATCCAAGACCTGCAACGTGCCCACCTGCCCGTCCGCGCCTACAACCCCGGCAGGGCGGACAAGCTCCAGCGCCTGAACATTGTGTCCAACGTCATCGCCCGAGGCCGGGTGTGGATTCCTGAGAGCGACAACCGCAAGGGCTACGTCAAGGACTGGGCCGAGGGCTTCGTGAGCCAGATCTGCTCATTCCCTGAGACCACGCACGACGACCTCGTGGACGCCTGCACCCAAGCCCTGCGCTACCTGCGCGACGCTGGCTGGCTGGACATCGACCCGCTGCCCGACGACACATGGGACGAAGACGATTACGCCGACACTGGCCGAGTACGAAGGGTGAACCCATATGCAATCTAACCAAACTGCCCGCGTCGAAATGTGCGCCAATCGCTTTGAGTTGATAAGCTCATGGAATGAGCCTGTCGACAAGGACTGGGCGCGTGACATGTTCGAGCGCTGGCTGAATCAGAGGGTGGACTTGACAGATGCCACCGTTTATGATTCAGGGGTACAAGCGAAAGGCACTGATCATGGCTGACGAAATGCGGGCATACGACCCAACCATACGAGAGCGTATGGCCTCAGCACTCCAAGGCGGCATGGAGGGCTTAGGTGTCAACCGCTACAAAGCCCGCAAGCACGCACAGACCATCACAGGCGGCGACAGCAGCAACCTGCCCATGGGTATGGGCATTGCTGACTTCGTGCCGTTCGTCGGGACCACCATGGGACTTGAGGAAGGCGCTCGCGACCTTGGCCACGCAGGCGATTCGGTCAAGCGCGGTGACTACATTGACGCAGCCGCCGAGACCGCTGGCGCGGCAGCAGGCCTGATCCCCGGCGGCTACAGCACATTTAAGGCAGGCAAGAACATGCTCAAGAAACTCAAGACCATTGACTTACCGAAGCTAAAGCTAATCGAAACCGATTCGGTTCCCAAGAAGAGCCAGTCCCTCAAAGAGTGGGCCATGGCTGGTGGTGGCGTTCCATCCTCTCACAGGGGCCGTGAGCACGTCTGGCACGGCAAGGTGCAGAAGTTTGCCTCTGGTGGTGAGGTGTTCAGCACCGTGCCTGACATGGCCGACGGTGGCCATATCATTGAAGGCCCAGCCTACGCCAAGGGCGGCGCAGTCAAGAAGGCTGTGAAGGACGCAGTCGAGGGCGTGGTCGATGGCTTGAAGCCCATGGTCGACCGCATCAACATGCACTTCAAGGACGTGACCAAGCGCGTGCCCGAGCTGCAAGAGGGCGCACAAAAGATTCAGGGCGACGAGATGACCCGCGCCGAATACGAGAAGCTCGTCAAGAAATACAAGCCCGTCAAGCCCTACGAGTTTGTGCCCAAGCCTGCCAGCAGAGATGACGCAGTCAACGCACTGACGGCAGACAAGCGCGACTTGTACGGCACACCCTCGGGCATTCTCGAAGCTGGTGACCCAGTGGGCCTGCGCCTTGACATCCCTGCCTACAGCGATCATGGCGTGTGGGTTCCAGCAGTTCACCGCCAAGCCGCTGGCTTCGGAGCTGGCGACCGCGTTGGATATGAAAGCGTCGCTGGCGTGATGAACCCCACGTTCGGCATGTCCGAGAAGGCAGCCCTCAGCATTGCAGCAGGCAAGCCCAAGGGCACGATCGCCACCATCAAGGGCAACTGGAACCCGATGGATGAGGCGACCGCAATGGCCCGCGCTCAAGAGTACCTCGACCACCCAGAGTGGGCACAGGTCGGTATGGACCCAGAGCGCCATGGCTACTTCTACGACCGCCGCAGCATGAAGCCCATCACGGCAGCCGAAGAGGCCATCCAGATCGGCCCGCTGGTATTGGCACGCAAGCCTCAGTATGGCAACAAGAAGGACTACAAGTACGCAGGTGGTGGCGCAATCAAGCGCATGGCCAAAAATGCAATTGAGAGCGCAGCCGAGGCCGCTGGCATGAAGGCCCCAGTCACCGCAGCCAAGGACCTGACGAACCTGCAAGACTTCCACACATCGCTAGGCGACGAGGTGCGACGCCGCGCCACTGAAGCCAAGAAGCAGATGGACGCCTTCGATTACAAATACGACAAGGGCCAGCGAGTGTTCACCGAGGACAGCGCCAAGAAGAACAGAGCGCCCTATGAGGTCATCGAGCGATCACGTCATGGCAACCAGCTCATGTGGGAAGGCGAGCCATGGAACAGCAAGAAGATCATCGACCCTGAGACGGGCAAGGCCAAGCGCACACCCTACGAACCCGGCTACCGCGTGCGTGGTGAGATCGGCGAGATGATCCTGCCCGAGTCAGCCATCAAGGGCGACGTCGAGATGGCCAAGGGTGGCAAGGTCAAGAACATCGTTAAGGAAGGCCTCGAGAAGCTCATGGGCAAAGCGCCCAAGGGCGTTGAGCCTATCGTGGTCCGCACGCCTGAAGAGCGGGCCGTGATCGACAAGTTTGGCCAGAAGCAAGAGCAAGAGGCCGTGCGCCAGAAGAAGGTCGAGAAGGCCGCCAAGGAAAGCGCAAGCCAAAGCCCCGAGGACCAAGCAGCCAAGCCAGCCAAGTCAACGGGCAAGCGCGTGGCTGTGCCCCCTGACGTCTACCGCAAGATGGCCGAAGACCAAGGCGACGAGGCAGTGCTCAAAGCAGCCCGAGCAGGCAAGCACCTCAAGCCCACAGCAGAAGGCTACATCGGCGCACCCCGCACGGTGACAAGTGGCCAAGGCCTTGGTGCTATGCGCCGCGCCATGGACACCGACTTCGCTGACTCTGTCGAGGCCGTGCGACTTGCAGACCCTGAGCGCCTTGGCACATGGTACGACCGAGCCAAGCAGGGCATCGCCGAGAGCAGCGAGCCTTACCAGTTACCCCGCACGCTTGAGCAGCATGGCGTCTACTCCGCAGGCGTAAGCCCTGAGTCAGAGTTGACCTTTGCGCTCAAGCACCTGAATAGCCGCAACGCTGGTGACCCCCAGATGGCTTACCGTGGTGCTGGCATGCGCAATCTTGACAGCGCCGTGGCCGAAGATCGCCCAGCCAACATGGGCTTCAAGATCGGCGAATACGCCAACAAGAACGACCCACGCATTCCCAACGAAGGCCTGTTCGGTGTGAACGACTTCCGCCGTGCCCAAGGCATGGGCTACACCGACCCACAGGGCAACCCGTGGAAGGCTGGCGTGTCAGACACCATGCACCCGTTCATGGACGCCGAGACCGCGCTGCAAGTGGACCGCGCCAACACCGCAGGCACTGGTGGCCGCACGGACTGGCAAGGCCCGCACATTCAAGAAGTTCCATGGGTCTATGGCAAGGCGCAGGACCTGTATAGCAGGGGCAAGAAAGGCCAGTACAAAGGCGACGAGCTAGAGGGCATCAAGATGTCCCTGCAAGACGCCAACAACACCGCCCGCGACTACATGTACAAGCACGCGGCGTCGTCCACGGCGGAGCAGATCCCCGGGGCGCGTTTGAACCACGTCCCACAAGCCCTGAACATGACGCCCGAAGAGAAGCTTGCCTACAGCCTCGAAGGTCGTTTTGACATGCCTGCGCCCGAGGCTGCACTAAACGAATTCCCAGAGGTGGGCGCAGGCAACCGCGACGCCATTTACAGTGCGCTAGGTTACCGCCAGCTCCCAACGCGCCAAGCAGAGGGGTATTACCAAAACAGCCTTGGTGGTACTGAGACCAACCCCATGACAATTTCTCGCCCCTTGATGGACTTCCCAACGGGTGGTGGCGGCTTGATGGCTCCAGACTCACGCAGGATGATGGACGCAGCCGAGCAGTTTCGCGCCCTAATGGATGCGCAGGAGGCTGGCGCGTACAACCTGCCCAACACCATGAAAAGCACCAAGGGCAAGAACTCAATGGTGCTTGACACTCGTGACCTCAACCCAGAAGCACTGAGCGACCCAAGCGCAGGCATGCTGCCTACGTCTGAGCAGTTGGCCAAGATGAATGAGCTAGTAGGCCCTCAAGGCTTTGGCGTGACGGCAAGCAACCGTGGTGCTGTGATGTTCCCATACGACGCCACTATGAACCCCAAGGATGCGTCAAAGGCGATGCGCAAGAGCAGCAAGGGGCTGGAGGAGATCTTCCCGTCGTCGCAAGAGAAGAGCTTGAGTACCATGGGGTATGTCCCCGGTGTTGGTAAGCGCAGCCCCGAAGGCCCGCTGTCCACCGCGCCCTACAGTGGTGAGGCAACCACCGACATGCTCAACGCATTCGCGGACCTGCCCCCCACCGTGTCACAGAACCTTGGTGAGTCTGAAAATGTGCGTTCAGCAATTCGAGCGAAGGCCCTGCGCGACTCCAAGATGGGTGGCACACGCGGCGACATCCAAGAGACCCGCAGGTTCTTCAGTGAGGCTGATTGGCCAAAGGCCGTGGCTTTGATCCGCCAAGGCATGACGCCCGCCGCTGCACTTGCTGCACTTGGCTACAACATCAACGCCATGGCGGCGGACGAGCGATGATTACAGAATCCCACGAGCCTTTGCGTAGTACCGAGCGCCAGCACTTGACTGCTTTAGCCACGCTTGCTCTTCTGTCGAGAACCGCGCAGGCTTGGGCTTGCGTGCCTCAGCCTGAGCCAGAAGCTCCTCCATCAGCTCTGCACATTCGTCAAAGTAACTACCGGGGTCCACACCCTTCAGAAACTCAATTGCTTGATCGTATTTATCCATCTGCACTCTCCATGCGTGTAATGTGAACTTAAATCATAGCACAAGGAAATAACCCATGGCAACCCAATTCCCAATAGACCCAGAATTTAACCGCTTTGTTGGCGGCAACCCTGACCAAGACACTGAAGCTGGGGGCGAAGAGGAGGCGCAGGTTGTTGACATGCCTGACCTAGCCAACTCTGAGCTGGAAGAGCTGCCTGACGGGAGCGTGGTGGTCACCATGGACACCAAGGGGCCGATGGAGGACGAGGACTTCTACCAAAACTTGGCTGACAGCGACCTGATTCAGGACTACGACCTGAGCGCCATGGCCCTGCGGTACATCGAGCTGGTCGAGAAGGACAAGGACGCACGCAAGCAGCGCGACAAGCAGTACGAAGAGGGCATCAAGCGCACGGGTATGGGCAATGACGCGCCCGGCGGAGCCAACTTCAACGGTGCATCCAAGGTAGTTCACCCCGTAATGGCCGAGACCTGCATCGATTTTGCAGCCCGCGCCATCAAAGAGATGTTCCCGCCTGACGGCCCGACCAAAACCAAGATCTTGGGCGACGTCACCGAAGAGAAAACCAGCATTGCAGAGCGCAAACGCGACTACATGAACTGGCAATTGACCGAGCAGATCGAGGAATTCCGCGACGAGCAAGAGCAAATGCTGACGCAGCTCCCGCTTGGTGGCTCGCAATACATGAAGCTCTGGTACGACGAGAAGAAACGCCGCCCTTGTGCCCAGTTTTTGCCCATCGACAACGTGCTTTTGCCCTACGCATCAGGCAACTTCTACACGGCCGAGCGCTTTACCGAGGTGGACGACATCTCCGACTGGGATTACAAGCGCCGCGTGCAGTCTGGCCTGTACCGCGAGACCTCAATGACCCGCGCAACGATGGACCCAGAGATGACCGGGGCACAAAAAGCCACGAACAAGGTCGAAGGAAAGTCGCAAAACGACAACGAAGATGCCGTGCGCCGGGTCTACCACATCTACACATGGCTGGAGCTGGAAGACGACCCCGAAACCAAAGGCGAGATGGCCCCGTACATCCTGATGATCGACGATCTGTCGACCGAGGTGATCGGCCTGTACCGAAACTGGGAAGAAGGCGACGACACCTACACCAAATTGGACTGGGTGATTGAGTTCAAATTCATTCCATGGCGCGGTGCATACGCAGTTGGCCTGCCACAGCTCATTGGCGGCCTCTCGGCGGCCCTTACAGGCGCTTTGCGTGCTCTGTTGGACTCTGCCCACATCAACAACGCTGCGACGCTCCTGAAGCTCAAGGGCGGCAAGATCTCTGGCCAGTCCCAAGAAATTGAAGTCACGCAAGTTGTGGAGATCGAAGGCGCTCCCGGCGTGGATGACGTGCGCAAAATGGCCATGCCCATGCCGTTTAACCCACCATCGCCTGTGCTTTTCGAGCTTTTGGGCTGGTTGACCAACGCCGCCAAAGGCGTGGTGACCACCGCAGAGGAAAAAATTGCTGACGTCAACTCCAACACCCCGGTTGGCACGACTCAGGCGCTGATTGAGCAGGGTGCGGCCGTATTCAGCTCCATTCACGCCCGTTTGCACGAGTCTCAGGGCCGTGTGCTCAAGGTTTTGAGCCGAATCAACCGTTGGTACTTGGATGACATGCAGCGCGGCGAGGTTGTGGAGGATCTGGAGGTCAAGCGCGAGGACTTTGCCCGCGTTACCGACGTGATTCCGGTCTCCGACCCGCACATTTTCAGCGAAACCCAGCGAATGGCACAGACCCAAGCGGTCATGGCCATCATGGACAAAAATCCTGAGCTGTTTAACAAGAAAGTGGTGATTCAGCGCTTCCTAAAGCAGATCAAAGTGCCCGGCATCAACGAAATCATGGTTGACGTTCCAGCGCCAGTCAAGATGGACGCGGCCAACGAGAACGTGGCCATGGCAATTGGCCAAGCCGCCTACGCCTACCCCGAGCAGGACCACCTTGGCCACATTCAAGCGCACTTGGACTTTGCAAAGAGTCCGATCTTTGGTGGCAACCCCATCATTGCGCCAGCCTACCTGCCCAAGTCGGTCGAGCACATCAAGCAGCACATTGTTTTGTGGTACTTGAACCGCATGACGGGTTACGTCCAGAAGGCCATGGGCGAGAAGCTCGAGGACTACGACTTGCAAAAAGACCCCAAGGCGGTGGACAAACTGTTTGCCTTGGCTTCGCAGCACGTCGAGCTGGATGCGGACCAAACGCTCAAGGGCATCATGCCTGTGATCCAGCAATTGGTGCAGGGTCTCCAGCAGTTCAAGCCGCAGCCACAGATGACGCCAGACACCAAGGTGCTGCTGGACACCAGCATGGCCGAGACCCAGCGCCGCGCCAAACGCGACGAGGCAGAGATGGGCCTCAAGGACAAAGCTTTGGCCGCCAAGATCGAAATGGACATGGCCAAACTGCAACAGGACCAGCAGGAAGCAATGGAAGACTTGCAAATGAAGTTGGCCATCGCAACCAGCGACCAAGAGATGAAAGAACGCATCGAAACAGCCCGCCTAACACGCGATGCGGCAAAGCTCAATTTCGAGCAAAGCAAGGCTGTACCAACCCAAGGAGAAAACTATGGCAACGAGTGATCAAGAGCAAAAGAGCATCAATGTGCCTCAGCACAAACGCATGGCTATGGGCGAAAAGCTCGACGGCCAGAGCATGAAGGGTGGCAGCACAACCCCAACCAAACAGTCAGGAGGCTTATCACAGGCTAAGAAAAAATGAGAACCCTCTCGGATCTGATTGGTGGAATTAAGGCTAGGCAGGCTGAAATAGCCGCGTCCCTCGTTGCTGGTAATGCGACGAACTGGGAGTCTTACGTTCGACTGGTCGGTCACAACGCGGGCCTGCAAGAGGCCCTCGAAATCCTAAACAACCTGATGAAGGAAGATGAGAATGAGTAACAACCCGGTAGCTTCTAACGAAGCTGAGATGGCTTGGGCATTTCCGAGCGTAGATCCCGGTGCAAAACCTCTTGGTGGAAGACTGTTAGTTCAGCTTCGCCGCACAAAAAAGACAACAACTGCATCTGGAATTATTTTGGTCGAAGAAACCAAGGAAACCGAAAAGTGGCAAAACATGGTGGCCAAGGTCATCGAGATCGGACCGCTGGCATTTAAGCATCGTGACACGATGTTGGGCTGGCCTGAAGGCTCTTGGTGTACAGAGGGCGATTACATCCGCGTGCCCAAGTGGGGTGGCGATCGTTGGGAGGTTCACGTCCCCGGCGAGGATGAAAACGAAGAACGCGCCTTGTTTATGGTCCTGAACGATCACGAAGTGATTGCGAAGTTGACTGGTGATCCACTTGCTGTGAGGGCATTCCTATGAGCACTGAAGCCAAAGAAAAGATTGAAGATCTCAACGTCGTTGAGGAAAAAGACGGCTCCGTCACGGTGGATTTGCCAGACCATATGTCTGACCACGCAAGTGACGGGTCTGAAACTCATCAGGACAACGACGGTGATGTCGACCACCCTGACGACACTGATGCAGTCCGAGAGGCAAGGCGCAACCGCCGCCGCGCCAAGAAGGACTACATCAAGCGCACCAACGAGGAGAAGGACCAAAACCTGATCTTGCTGCGTCGTCAGAATCAGGAAATGCAGGACCGCCTTGCCGTTTTGGAGCGCAAGACGCAGGGCGCGGACATGGCCCGTTACGACAAGGCCATGGAGGACGAGGAGTACCGTCTGCGGTACGCCCAGCAGAAAATGCAGGAGGCGACGGACAACTCTGACGGCTCGGCGTTCACCAAGGCCCAAGAGCTTTGGTACGACAGCCGACGCAAGCTGGAGGCCATGCACAGCTACAAGGAGCAGGTCTCCCGCGCCAGCTCGCAGGAGTCAGCGCCAGCCAATCCAAAGCTTGTTCGCTTGGCCAACGGCTGGATGGAGCGCAACTCTTGGTATGACCCAGAGGCTGGAGATGAGGATACTCAGATCGCCAAGGTCATTGACAACCGTCTGGTTGCCGAGGGCTGGGACCCTGCCACCCAAGATTATTGGGACGAGCTTGACAACCGCTTGCAAAAACGGCTACCACACCGTTATACTAGAAACACTGACGAGCCTTCCAGAAGGAGTCCCCGAAGTGTGGTTACAGGATCGAGTCGTGAATCGTCTGGTCGCGTTAATGGCAACCAATTTGTTTTGGAACCTGAACAGGTCCGAGCAATGAAGGATGCAGGTTTTTGGGATGACCCAGAAAAACGCAACAAGATGATCAAACGATACGCTATTGAAGCACGCAACAGAAGGAGCTAAACATTATGGATTCTCGTCTCAAAAAAACCCTCAACGCAGGTGGCCGTGAAAGCCGATCTTCACAAGATTTGTCACGCGCTGCCCCAGAAGAGGCGTTCATTTCAAAGCAGGAACGTCGCAAGATGTGGAGCGATGAATGGACACAAAGTGCGCTGCCGAAGGTTCCGGAAATTCCGGGATGGCATCTTTGCTGGTTATCAACCACCAACGGCTACGACAGTATTGATAAGCGGATGCGACTGGGGTATGTTCCCGTGAGAGCGGATGAGTTACCCGGGTTCGACAATTACCGCGTAAAGGCTGGCGAAGACATTGGTTTTATCGCGTGCAATGAGATGCGCCTGTACAAGCTTCCAATGGAGGTTTATCAGGAGGTCATGACTCAAATGCACCATGACGCGCCCAATGAGGAGTCTGACAAAGTTCAGGTCCAAGTTGAGCAGCTTCAAGGAAACCGCGATAGCTCAGGCAGAAGTCTGGGAAGTGTTGAAGGCGAAGGCTTTGGCAATTTGAACCGAAACGTCCAAACTCCCGTATTCCACGGGTGAGGACTTAACAAAGGAGTTAATTATGAGTGCAACCTCTGCTCCGTTCGGCCTGCGTCCTTCGTTCCACCCATCGGGTCTGGATCGCGCTGTGGCGCTCGCTGGCGGTATTGCCTCCGGTTATTCAACCGGAATTTTGAAGGGCCAACCTGTGGCCCTTGATACGTCTGGAAACATCATTGCTGCTACTGCTGGCAGCGCCTTCCAAGGTGCTTTTGCTGGTCATGAGTATACTGATACTACGGGCCGTCGTCTGGTCAGCAATCAGTGGGTGGCCAACACCGCCTACCAAACTGGCTCTGAAGTGACCTACTACTACTCTGACCCGAATATCGTGTACGACATTCAGGCTAACGGTAGCCTAGCGCAAACCTCAATCGGCGATCAAGCCAACTTTGCAAGCATTACTGCTGGTTCCACGACCACAGGCTTGTCACAGTGCATGATCTCAACCTCACTGGTGGGTTCGGGTAACGTCGGTGATCTGCGGATCATTGGTTTGTATAACGGCGTTGACAACGCTTGGGGCGATGCGTATACAGTGGTTCAGGTGCAAGTCGCCCGTAGCCAGTACGTTGCTACCATTAACGCTATCTAAGGAGCAATAAAATGGCAGCACCAATGCGCAGTACGGACTTTAGAAGTATTGTTGAACCTATCCTCAACGAATGCTTCGACGGAGTCTATGACCAACGTACCGACGAGTGGAGCCGTGTGTTCCGCGAGCAAGACGGTATTCCCCGTAACTACCACGAAGAACCCGTCCTGTACGGTTTTGGCGCGGCTCCCCAGTTGCCTGACGGTACTCCTGTCAGCTATCAACAGGGCGGCGTGCTCTTCTTGCAACGCTATGTGTACAACGTGTATGGCTTGGCCTTCGCGTTGACCAAAGTGTTGGTTGAAGACGGCGACCACATCCGTATCGGTCAGGTTTATGCTCGTCACTTGGCTCAGTCTCTGATCGAGACAAAAGAGACCCTGTGCGCGAACATCTTGAATCGTGCGTTCAACAGCAGCTACCCCGGTGGCGACGGCGTGTCTTTGATTAACACTGCCCACCCCATCGTGAACGGTACTTTCAGCAACCAGTTGACCACTGCGGCCAACCTGTCCCAGACTTCTTTGGAACAGATGTTGATCCAGATCCGTCAAGCTGTTGACAACAACGGCAAGAAGATCCGCCTTGTGCCCCGCCAATTGGTGGTGGCCCCCGGCAACGTCTTCCAAGCCGAAGTTCTGCTAAAGAGCGTCCTGCGCTCTGGTACAGCAAACAACGACCTGAACCCTGTCAAGTCAATTGGCTTGTTGGATGAAGGCGCTGCTGTTATCAGCCGCTTAACCAGCCCTACAGCATTCTGGGTACAAACCGACGCTCCCGAGGGCATGAAGCTCTTGATGCGTCGCAAGCTGGAAAAGACCATGGAAGGCGATTTTGAAACCGACTCCATGCGCTACAAGGCTACCGAGCGTTACATCCCCGGGTTCACCGACCCGCGTGCAATGTACGGTACACCCGGCATGTAAAGCCAAGCGGGGCGGGAGTAAAAAACCCGCCCCTTTTTTTAATGTTTGGTCAAACTTTTCAAGGAGCAGACCATGCCTCAATTTTCAGATGATCTTTTTCTGGGTTCCGCCCTTACCGTTCAAGGTATGGACCAGTACCCTGCTGTTTCAACTTTCACTGGCTCAATCGCTACCACCACATTGACCGTCACCGCCTTGCTTTCTGGTGACCCAATTGCTGTGGGTATGTTTATTGACAGCTCAACGTCCCTTACCAATGGAACTTACATTACCGCTTTTGGTACAGGCACAGGTGGTGTAGGAACTTACACCGTAAGCGCCTCGCAAACCGTAGCAAGCGCCACCATCGTTGGTTCTGGTAATGCTTTGTTGCAAAACCCGTCCCCAATGAGCGTAGGTGTTGGCCCTTTAGGTCGTGTTTATATTTGGGACGCCGTACCACAGGCTAAGTTGACAACCAACATTGTTGCCGCTGTTATCACAACTGCCACCACGCTCACGCTGGCCGCAGGTGCTGGTGTTACATCCGCCACAATTCAAGGCGGCGCAACAGGCTTGCAGCTTGACTGCCCTCGTGCGGTTTCTACAACCACAGGTGCTGGTACTCCGACTTCTGTCAACATTACTGTTTCTGGCTACGACTACTACGGTCAAGCCATGAGCGAAGTAATTGCAACAGGAACAGTGGCATCAACAACTGTCAACGGTAAAAAAGCCTTCTACCAGATCTCTAGTGTCACTGCTTCTGGCGGAAGTGTGGTAACTGTTGCGGTAGGTACAACCGACATCTTGGGTGCACCATTGCGCATCACTGATCGAGGTTACGTTACCCGCGCTGGTTGGGACAATACTTTGGCTGAAGATGCTGGCACTATGACTGTTGCCGCCACTGCTACAGCAACCACCACAACTGGTGACGTAAGGGGCACTTACCTGCCCTCATCGGCCTGTGACGGTATCAAACGTCTCGTAATGGGAATCGCCCTGCCTGCAATTGCGGTAGGCCCAAATGCAACCCGTGTTGGCGCTCTCGGCGTCACACAAGCATAAGGAGAACGACATGGGTCAATTTAAACCAATGGTCAAAATGGAGACCACTGAGCCTTCAGTTGAACTGAAGCTCAAAAAAGGCGGCAAGGTGGCCAAGAAGGCTGACGGTGGCATGATGGGTTCGCCCATGAGCGCTGCTGACATCCCTCCTGCGATGCCTGCCCGTGGCGGCATGCCGATGGCTGGCGCTCCCATGAAGCCTTCGCTGGCTATGCGTCGCCGCGCCATGAAGGGCATGCCCGCTGGTGCTGGCCCTGCTGGCCCAATCGGCGGCGCTGCTCAAATGCAGGCCCCTATGGGTATGCCTGCAATGAAAAAAGGCGGCAAGGCTGAAGGCGGCAAGATGGACATGGCGCAAGACAAGGCCATGATCAAAAAGGCTTTCAAGCAGCACGACATGCAAGAGCACAAAGGCGGCAAAGGCACTTCATTGAAGCTCAAAAAGGGCGGCAAGATGGCCACTGGCGGCGTTGTCAATGGCCAAGGCGGCTACAAAAAAGGCGGTGACGTCAAGATGGCCAAAGGTGGGGTTGCTGGCGACGGCATCATCAACACCGAAGACCAAGGCGGCGAATATCGCAACACCAAGATGGACACGGCCAAGCCTGACCATTCACCCGCCAAAACTGGTGGAGTGAAGCTGGGCAATGGCGGTGGCTTTGCTACTGGTGGTGTTGCCAAGTCAAACGGCGGCGGCTACAAAAAAGGCGGCAAGGTCAAAGGCATGATGGACGGCGGCATGATGGGCGAAGGCATGATGGGTGACGCCATGTACAAAAAAGGCGGTTCCACAAAAAAAGCCTACGCGGCGGGCGGAACTGTTAATTCAGGTCGTCCCGTCGCGATGCCTCAAGGTCGCAAGCCCGCCTCCAAGCCCGTAAGAATCAACGAACTCGCTGGTACTTACAAGGCTGGTGGCAAAGTAACGCCCGCACAAGGTCGCTTGCAGAAAATGTCTACCTCTGAGAATGCTCCTGCGTTCCGTGCCGCCAAAATGGACACGAACGAGAAGTATGGTCCAGCCAGCCGTATGAAGCTTGCGGAGGGCGGCACTGTCGACCTCTCAAAAGGTGCTTACGACAAGGCAATGGGGCCTGACGAGGACGATATGGCCATGGCCAAGTCGATCCGTGGCTTCCCCGGCAAGGTGATGGGTAAAGTGAAGAGCGTGGCCAAAGACCTGTTCTCCTCGATGCCCAAAACTGACAGCGTCACAAAGACCAAAGAGTCAGTCACAGTGTCACCCGCTAAAAAGCGTGGTGGAGCTGTGAATTGCTAAAACAAGGTAGGGGCTTCGGCCCCTGCTTTTAATTGGAGATAAATTATGGCTGATGCAGTTGGAAGTCAAACGCTCTTTGATGGTGAGCGCGTTGCAATTATGAAATTTACAAACACCAGTGATGGCACTGGTGAGACCAATGTTGTCAAGGTTAACCCTGCGTCGCTGACCCCTTCGGGTTCTGGCGGTGCTTGCGACCGCGTCACGATTACAAAAGTCACTGCGTTGACGCACGGCATGGAAGTGCAGTTGAAGTGGAAGGCAACTACGCCTGTGGTTATTGAAACGATCCCACAGAACAACTCGTACACGCAAGACTACAGCAAAATTGGCGGATTGACCAACAACGCCAGCACTGGCGTTGACGGGGCTATCACGTTCACCACGCTTGATGCAAGCGCTGGCGACACCTACACGGTGGTGCTAGAGATGGTCAAACACTACGTCAACCCTTTAGGCTGATCATGCCAAGCAAGTCACCAGCTCAACACAAATTGATGACGGCGGTCGCACATAACCCTGCGTTCGCTAAGAAGGTTGGCATCTCTCAAAAGGTTGGTAAGGAATTTACCAAAGCTGATGAGGCAAAGAAAATGAAAGGCGGCGGCTTGTATGAAAATATCAATGCAAAACGTGAAAGAATCGCTGAAGGATCTGGCGAAAAGATGCGCCGAGTTGGCAGCAAGGGTGCTCCAACGGCTCAAGACTTTAAGCAGTCTGCAAAGACCGCCAAAGTAAAATGAGCAAAAAAAAAGTCAATCTTGCTGTTGGTCGCGGTGAAAAATTGTCCGTTGCCAAAGGCGCGGGGCTTACCCAAAAGGGTCGCGACAAGTACAATCGAGAGACTGGTTCGCACCTAAAAGCGCCCCAACCCAAAGGGGGTCCCCGCAAGGACTCGTTTTGCGCTCGGATGTCTGGTGTGGTCGAGCATTCTAAAGGGGACGCACCACGCGCAAAAGCATCGCTGAAGCGGTGGGATTGCCCCGGCTGGTAAGGAACAACGATGGCATATTCTGGCACTACAGGTACGACCGTTGTAACGGTGCAAACGTTAATTGACCACGGCGCACGTCGCTGTGGGAAGTTGGCCGAAGAGCTGACCTCTGAGCAGGTCCTGAGCGCCCGCGAGTCTTTGTTTTTCCTGTTGTCCAATTTGATCAACATTGGCATTCAGTATTGGGCTATCAGCAAAAAAGTCTACGGCTTCACAGCAGACAAAGCAACGTACCTGCTGCCCCTTGGCGGCAACGACGTGCTCAATGCCCTGTACCGCTGGATGAACCGCCCTGACGGCAGCTACACATCATCCGCGGGCGGCACAGTGGCCAATTTGTACGATGGTGATGTAGACACGGTATGCACTCAAACCTCTGCAAATGGAAATTTTGCCATCAACTTTGGCCCATCCAACCCCATTTTTATTGGCTCAATTGGGTTCCTGCCTGCCTCCAGCGGCACTAAATCATTCATCCTCGAATACTCGCTTGACAACGTAACTTGGGCAACCTTGGTCGATCTTGGGGCTATCACGGTGGTTGATAACGAGTGGATCTGGACCGACATTGCCAACGGCCAGACCGTGCCGTACTACCGCATTCGGGCCTACAGCGGGACCACCCTGAGCCTGCGCGAGTTGTATTTCGGTAACAACAGCACAGAGATCACCATGTCGCGCCTGAACCGCGACGACTACACCAACCTGCCTAACAAGAACTTCACGGCCAACCAGCCTTTCCAGTTTTGGTTCAATCGCACGATTCCCCAGAGTGAGATCGTGCTTTGGCCAACGCCCCAGAATGCCTTCTACCAGATGACCATTTGGTACTCACGCCAGATCATGGACGTGGGTGACCTGTACGGAGAGCTGGAGGTCCCACAGCGCTGGTACGAGGCGGTGGTGATGATGCTGTCCCACAGGATGGCCATGGAGCTGCCCGGGGTGGACGCCACGCGTATTCAGTACCTCGAGGGCCAAGCTGACAAGTACCTTGCCATGGCTGAAGAGGAAGAGCGCGACAAGTCGCCCATCTACTTTGCGCCCAACATTTCCGTCTACACGAGGTGACCGATGGCCATCTTTCTGGACACTGAAGGCTACTCTGACATTGCAATTGCGATATGCGACCGCTGCAAGATGAAGCGCCCGCACGCCGTGATGCGCAATGATCCAAACTTCCCCGGCCTCCGCGTGTGCAACGAAGGCTGTGCAGATCAGCTCGACCCCTATCGTTTGCCTGCTCGTAAAACCGAAAGGATAACGATTCGGTTTCCACGTCCTGACCTCCCACTCAACGCTGGCGACAACTATTTGGTCACGGGTGGTGAAACCAACGTGTTCCAGATCTCGACCGAGGGTAATACCCAGACGCCAACCTCGACTGGAAACAAGGACACTATTGCACCGAACCCACCAGACAATACGAGCACATAATGTCCGCACAAGTAACCATACTCCAACTGCCAGCCGCTGGTGCTATCACAGGCACTGAGGCGGTTCCTATTGTCCAAAATGGCGTCACGGTGCAGACGACCACGGCGGCGATCTCCGCATCTCCGTCGCAGCCCTACACCTACCTGACCGTCACCCAGACGCCTCAGTTAGCTAACAGCCGCTACGTTGGCGCGACCAATGGCTTGACAATCACTGACGGCGGCGCTCAGGGCGTCTTCAATATAACGACCACAGGCGCTCTTTTGTCGCTGGTGAACTCTGGTACTGGGTTTCAGGTAAAAACGTCTTCTACGGCCATTACAGGCCGTTCCATCGCCGTTTCTGGCGTGGGCCTGTCAATTTCCAATGGAAGCGGCGTTTCTGGCGACCCTACAATCACTCTAGCTGGCCAAGTCCTGAATCTGGCCAACCTGAGCGCCAACGGCCTGATGGTGATCACCACGGCTGGTGCG
>Ga0209190_1000115_pt1 | contig 54370 bp, 84 predicted proteins | sample M_140205_XF_Meta_FD_187315 | JGI IMG/M metagenome (GOLD analysis project Ga0209190, IMG submission 187315) | Freshwater microbial communities from Lake Montjoie, Canada to study carbon cycling - M_140205_XF_MetaG (SPAdes) (version 2) | ecosystem: Environmental > Aquatic > Freshwater > Lake... | reverse complement strand
CCGTAAAAAAGCTCCGGCGGACATTTTCCTAGAATGTTTTTACCATTGGAGGCATATGAGAAAAGTAATCGTAGGTTTATCGCTAGTAATTAGCAGTTTAATCTATCCAATGCAGCCGTCAGAAGCTGCCTCGACTCAACGCTGCCCTCAGTATGAACAGCTATTAGTCACCCTTGCGCCAAAAGGCGGTTGGGACGTTAAAAAGATGAGCCATATTATGTGGCGCGAATCTAGATGCAAAGCAGTAGTTAGAAGTAAGACAGCAGACTCCGGTTTGCTACAGATCAATGATATTAACCTCAAGTTTCTTACGGGTAAGCTCGGGTTCAAGATTAACAAAACCATATTAATGGATCCAATTATCAACATTAAGGCAGCAGCGCAACTGTGCTTGTTTGCTAAGAAAGCTTGGCGTAACTGTTATTCACCGTGGGGTAAGTAACCCATGTAACAGAAAGAAGTTTGTATGAGTGCGTTTGTAGAAGCACAAAAGACCATCACTGATGATCGTAAGTTGACGTCAAAGAAGTGTTTATTTTGCTCCGGCGCTAAGTCGCTTAAACCAAAACAATTAGCAGACCTTTACGAAGCGATGTTGGACAAATCAATTGAACACGCAACCATTTTAAAAGTTCTTGCGTCGTGGGGCGTAACTACTAGTATGACCACAATCACAAACCATAGGTCAGGCGTCCAAGGATATTGGGAACACATGGCCAACTTAAAGAAGGTAGTGTATGGCACCGAAGAAGAAGAATGAGTTTGTTGAAGCACAAGAGTCATCCGACAAAGCGCTTGATAACTATCAAGTTGAAAAGCTTAATCACGAACTAAACAACTTAACGTACAAGTTAAAAGAGCGATCGGCGAAGGTTGAAGAACTTGAGCGATCTCTTAAGATCTACGAACAGATGTCAAGCCATATTACAACACCAAACTGGTTAGTAAAAGAACCAACATCATCTAAGAAGCATCATGGCACTTGGACAGTTATGCTTAGCGACTTGCATCTTGACGAAGTAGTTAACCTTGATGAAGTTATGGGTATGAACAAACTAAACCGAGAGATCTCGGCGATGCGTTTAAACAAAGTGTTTAATGGTATTGTTAAGATTGCAGACGAATGGCATAGCGGCATTACGTTAGACGGCTTAGTCATGCAGTGGGGCGGCGACTTGTTTGCTGGTATTATTCATGATGAACTTCGAAGGACTAATGCTGCACCTATATTAGACACGCTTGATTACTGGGTTGACCCAATGGTCCAGGGCGTTGCTATGATGGCTGAGCATTTTGGTAAAGTATACATTCCGGTGGTTGTTGGTAACCACGGTAGGTATGATAGAAAGCCACTAGCAAAGCTTCGTGCTAGAGAGAACTACGAATGGTATTTTGCAAAGACCGTGGCTCGAGTGGTCAAGGAACGCAAAATTAAGAACGTTGAGATTCAAGTGTCAGACAGTGCTGATATTACGTACATGACTTATAGCTATCGTAAGATGCTTACCCATGGTGATCAAGCTCGTGGCGGTGCAGGTTGGGGTGGAGTCATGTCACCAATCATGCGCTTGGATGACAAGAAACAAAAGCGTCAGTCTGCGGTTGGTCTTCCCTATGACTACATGGATATTGGTCACTGGCATCAGTTAACCTGGATGCCTCGAGGGATGGTTAACGGGTGTTTGTCAGGTTATGACGAGTACGCATTTCTTAACAACTTTGGGTTTGAACGACCACAGCAAGGTATGTATCTAATGACACCTGAGCATGGGCGCACATTCACTGCGCCTATTTTCTGCCAGGACCCAGTTGCAGAAGGCTGGGGTTAATTCTACCAACCACTATATTTAGAAAGGAGATAGTCACACTATGACAGCTCCAATTATTGTTTACAAGAACAGAACAAACATTGTTACAGTTAATCTTGGGATGAATGTTTCTGGCGATACTTTTAGTAGCCAGATTCGCAAAACCAAAGTTGCAGGATCAACGTTGCTTGCTACGTGGACTGTGTCGTTTCAAACAAATGGCGTAGATGGTATGTTATTGCTTACATTGGACAACTCAATTACTTCAGCTATTACAGCTACTACTGGCTACATGGATATTAAGCGCACTACTGCAGGGGAACCAATTGCGGTATTTAGCGAACCATTAGAAGTAACGTTTAGAGATACGATAACGGCATGAGCGCATTACAGGTTGTTCAAACTACTCAGCAGATTATAGTAAACCCATTAGTTGATGCAGCAGTTGTGGTTACACAAACCAATCAACCTATTAACGTATTACCATCAACCAATGCGGTAACTGTAGTAAACGCAGGACCAGTCGGTCCAATGGGCCCAACAGCAATTTACGTAGGTCCAACTCCTCCTTCAAATACAGCCCTACTTTGGGTTCAAACTTTATAGAAAGAAGTATATCATGGCAGTTTTAAAGTACGCAACCGCACTTCGCAATGCACAACAAGACGCTATTTCCACATTTGCTGGCAACTCGGGTCTTCTTAGGATTTACGCTGGTACACAGCCAACTGACCCACAGACAGCTATAGGTGCCCAGACTCTGCTTGGTACCCTTACAATGAACGCTACGGCCTTCTCAGCGGCTTCTGGCGGCGTTCTTACAGCTAACGCAATTACGCAAGACTCAGCTGCAGACGCAACAAACACGGCATCATTTTTCCGTTTGTTTAAGTCTGATGGTACTACTGTTGTCATGGATGGAGATATTACTGCAACGGGTGGCGGCGGGGCAATGACACTTAACACTCTTAGCATTGTTAGTGGTGGTCCAATCAGCTGCACCGGATTTGCAATTACTCGAGGTAATGCATAATGGCAACCACACGCACGTATACTGTCACTATTCTTGCGGTTGATCCTACAATTAGTGATGCAGATTTCAAAACAGAAGCAGAAACACTTGCTACTGCAGCGGGTGGATCGCTTACAGATTTGTTGTATAGAGACGTATCAACACAATTGGTGGAGCAAGAAGTAGCAGTTGGTACTTTTACCATCGACCTGTAACGCCAAGCTCCTGATAATAATTACATAGTAGATTGGAGAGTTAAACATGGCAGTAACATTAATGTCAGCGGGCACCTCATCGCAAACAGTTGCTGGCGCAGCACAAGTATTACTTAACATTGCAACGGCAGGCACATATACTTTGCATTTAGATTTAAACTTACTAAACTTTAATGATATTATAGAAGTAAGAATCTTGCAAAAAATAGCTTCTGGTGGCACGCTTCGAGTAGCATATTATCAAATGTTTACGGGTACCCAGCCTACGGATAATCAGATCCAAATTAGCGTGCCAATATCAAACGACTTAGTTGAAGCAGACTCATTGCGGTTTACACTTCAACAACCATCAGGTGTTGCTCGTGCACTTCCATGGAAAGTGATAACGTACTAATGGGCACATGGCCAGAACCGCTTGTTGGTAATAGACAAATTGGTGTAGTTGGGCCAATGGCAGACGATGGTGGATTAAACACAGAGCTTCAAGCATTTGGTCTTTCAGGTAACACCCCTAACTTAACCGAAGCTTATTCATACTATTTTCCATTTCAATCAACTGAATGGTTTACGCCATTAGCCATAGGTATATCACACGGTAAAGATACTTTTTTGGGAACGCAATTAGTTTCAATTCGGTTAGCAATTTATGCAGAAGCAGGCGATGGGTACGCTGTACAAAAAAGTATTGCTCCATGGCACGAAACATTAACGCAAAGTCAAGATTACAACGAACACGTCTTATCTCCGCAGGTACCGTTACCTCCTGGGGGTTATTATGTTGGGTTTCAAATTGATTTTATAAGTGGTAGCTTACTTGGCACTAGCCAGTATCTTGCCGCTTCAATACATCTAAATCGTATATTGGGTAACAGATATGCAACCACTGGACTTAACTCGTCAGTTACGTTTGAGACAACACTAGCTTCTGGTACTTGCGCTGGCGTAATAGCAGACATGTTTATAAAAGCAATGGTAGGTGTTTAATGGGTATTTTTCCAACGCAAAGAGAAGTTAACGATAATCGTGCAAGAATTTTAGGTGTCTCAGTAGCGCATCAAGCGCCATTAGGTCACTACGAAGAATTACTTGCGTTTGCGGCATCTGGAGTAGGGCCTGCTACTAGCAGCACATATTCTGCTAGCCAAGCTATTCAATGCGCATTAATGGTTCCATTTTACATGCAAGAATCATTTCAGCCGGTTGCTGTTGATTGGTTGTGTACTGCGGCAAAAGCAATGGACGCAAATACAACAGCAATGGCATATAACTGGATTATAACAGATGAAAACGGAAAAGTAGTAGCAACTACCACAATTGTTAATAACACCGCTTGTACGGTTGGTCTGATGACACAAACATTTACTTTAGCAACCACACCGCTAAGGCCAGGTACATATTATTACGGGTTTGCATATTACGATAACACTACATCGGTTTCTTCCACAACTACTTTTAGTCAATATAGTATTGCTACCGTAGCTAAACAAAAAATAGTGGGGATTAAAATGTGGACTTATCAAGGTACTGGCGCACAAATTCCGTCTACAATGACAAATGGCGCGACGTGTACTTTGTCTATTCCCACAACAAACATTGAATTTAACTTAATAAATTGTAATATTCGTTGCATAGTATAAAGTAAAAGGAGTAAATTTATGGACTTTCCAAACGCAAGTGTTATGCCAACGCATATTTCAACAGTATCTCGTTATACTAATTCTCCAATTAGAATTATGAGCGACTCTACTACTACTTGGGTTACAGCTGCCGGAGTTGGTAGCCTCCAATGGATGGTTCCATTGATACTTCCATCTCCATATTTGGTTGCTAGCTTTTTTGTGTGTTTTGGCTCGTCGCCAGGCACTGGTGTATTTGAGTGTGGTATTTACACAGCGCCAACAGCAAGTAACGCTTATATGAATAAAGTATGCGGTACAGCGTCAACCGCATGTGTAAACACAACAAACAACGTGCAAATAGTACTTCCATCCGGTGGGTCCAAAATGTTAGCGCCTGGCAACTATTACATGGCGTATGTTTCAAACGGCACTAACGCTATTATTTCAAAAGCGTTATCTAACTCAACATTAGTACAAGGAGCTAGAGCTTCTGGGATTTTGTTGGGCCCAACGGCAAGTACTTTAGCAGCAAATCATTCCGCAACTCAATTGTCAACTGCCAGCACATACAAACTACCTTTATTTGGTGTGTCTCGCATAGCTAGCGGTTACTAACCATGGCTGCGCTATCTACACGTACTCTGGCGCAACTTTTACCAAACATAACTAACTCAATTACCGTTACGGTAAACACCACTGATGCTACAGACGCAAACGTTATAACAGGTATCTTTTTAGCGCCTTATTTTGCAGTAGTAAGCAATACTGACCAAAACGATACGTGTAATAGTGCCGGTATATTCTTACCGCTAACTCATGGTTCCGTAAGCGTAACAGACGGTCAAGACCCAAACACCATTACTGGTCAATCTGGATTTATTTCTAATCTGTTTAAGATAGATACAGATGACACATCTGTAATTACAGGCGGACAGAACTCATACACAGTAACAGTTGCTACTACCGACACAAACGACACAAGCGTTATTACAGGCTCATTTACTTCTTCTACAGTATCAGCAGTAGTTGCAATAACAGATGCTACAGACACAAGTACTATCACAGGTATATTAACATATCCTGCTGTTCTGTCCGTAACAGATGCTACAGACACAAGTATTATAACAGGCTCATTTACTTCTTCGGCAGTATCAGCAGTAGTTGCAACAACCGACGCAACAGACACAAGTATTATAACAGTTACACTACCTTATATTGCTGTTCTGTCTGTAACAGATGCTACAGACACAAGTGTTATAACAGTTACGTTACCATATCTAGCTGTTGTATCTGTAACAGATACTTCAGACACAGGTAATGCAACTGGTATATTTCCGTTTCAAACCACAGTCAATGTAACTGATGCTGTAGACGCCGGTGTCATAACTATATTCTTTACTCCGTCAAACTACGTTGGCGTTGTGGCTGTAACTGACGCAACAGACACATGCGTTTCCGCAGGACTTATAGGACATGCTAGTTCTTTAGCGGTAACAGATGCTACAGATACAAGTACTATAACTGGCACGATAACATATTTGGCTGCAGTATCAAAAACAGATGCTACCGACACAAGTGTGATAACAGGTACATTAACATATCCTGCTGTTCTGTCTGTAACAGATACAAACGACACAAGCGTGATAACAGGCCAACAAGCATATTTGGCTGTTCTGTCTGTAACAGATACAAACGACACAAGCGTAATAACAGGACAGCAAGCATATTTGGCTACTCTGTCTGTAACAGATGCTACAGACACAAGCGTTATTTCTGGTTCACACCCATTCTTTGCAACAGTAGCAAGAACTGACGCAACCGACACAAGTATTATTGTTGGTACGCGCGGTCAAATTGCGGTTCTGTCTGTCAATGATGCTACAGATACAGCAACAATTGTAGCTCTGTATATTCCATTTGGCGCCACTGGCGTTTTAGCTGTTACTGACGGCACAGACATTCTAACTGGTCGTCTTAACTACGGCATCAACTCCAACGGATATTTAAAGCGCTGGAATGGAACCACGTGGATCAACACAGGTATCAGCATATTTGATGGAGCAGTTTGGGTACCTCTTACTACACTTAAGGTGTATGACCCGAACCAAGGTTCGTATATTTTAGTGACCTAACTTGTAGTATTATATTGATTTACACAGAATGATGGTTTAACATGGCAGCTCGAAGAATTAACAATGAAGAAAAGAACAGAAAACTAAGACCTGCCACTACTCCGGAAGCCCGAGAGAATCAATTGATATCTGCGGCAGTTAACTTAGCTGAACGCCAAATTTCCGATGGTACTGCTTCGGCCCAGGTTATTAGTCATTATCTAAAACTTGGGTCAAGCAGAGAACAACTTGAGCAGTCAAGGCTTCGGCAAGAAAACGATTTACTTCAGGCAAAGATTGAAGCTATGGCATCTGCAAAGAGAGTTGAAGAGTTATACAAGCAAGCATTGAATGCTATGCGGGAATACGCCGGCCAAGAGCCGATGGAACTTGACGACGATGACATTTAAAACTTACACGGAACTTAGCCAGATAGATTTGTTTGAGGATAGATTTGAATATTTAAAGATTGGTGGCAGCGTTGGGCAAGCCTCTTTTGGATTTGACCGATACATCAACCAATCATTTTATGCATCTTCAGAATGGCGATACATAAGACGACAAGTAATACTTAGAGATAATGGTTGTGACTTAGGTGTCTCTGGGTTTGAGATTAATACTGAACTTCTTGTTCATCACATCAATCCAATGTCAGCTGAAAACATCACTGACGAAGACGAATGGATTTTAAACCCAGAGTACCTGATCACAACAACAAAAACAACACACAATGCGATCCACTATGGAGACGCATCGTTAATAAAGTCGTCGCAACCGACGCAAAGATTTAATAGTGACACTAAACTTTGGTGAAAGGAAGTAACATGGCAGAGACACTATATCCAATTAGTTATGGAACTCGAATGGTGACGTTTGATGTTTTACGAAATACGTTTGCACCACACATGCATCCAGAAGCAGCTCGTCGCGCCTTTAACTTCATCTTAAGCCAAGGCGGAAAATTTGGTATTGGCAGCGGCTACCGTGCACCAGGCGCCCAACCAGCTAACAAGCCAGGTTTTGCTCCTCCAGGAAAGTCTTTTCACGAAGGACAATGGTTTCCGTCTGGACTTTATTATGTAGCATTAGACATGGTCGTTGCTAATCCAGGGCATGTACATCGCGCGCCAGTCTGGGCAGAAGTCCCCGCAAAAAGGACCGCAGCGGCGTTAGCTTATGGAGTACATTTTAACGTTCCTACAGAACCATGGCACATGCAACCAATTGAGATAGATGGTTATGCAACTTGGGTTGCTAATGGTAGAAAAGATCTGTTTCCAAACTACCCAATTAAAAACGCTACTACAAAACCAGCTACTCCAGTTAATGTTGTGGCCCCGCAAGGAGTAATCGTGCAAGTAAACAGTCGTAATTTAACAGAAGGTTCAACTGGCTCAGACGTAAAGTTCTTTCAGCGCCAGATGAATGAAATTGCAGCGCAAGGTTTGACTATTGATGGCTTCTACGGCCCAACAGTAACCGCGGCAGTTAAGAACTGGCAAAAGTTCTTTGGACTACCAATTGATGGCAACCTTGGACCTGTAACTCAACAGTCAATTATCGAAGTCTCTTTAAAGACTTCCTAGTCTTTAACGTAAGGTTGGACTAATGGAAACTAGCATTCTAGTTAGCACTAAGAAGATTCTTGGCATTTCATCGGATTATACCGCATTTGACCTAGACATTATAACACACATCAACGCTACTCTCTCTACTTTGACTCAACTTGGTGTTGGCCCAACCGCCGGCTACATGATTGACGACGATCTGTCAAAATGGGAGGACTTTATTAGTACTAACAATCCAATGCTTAACATGGTGAAGACGTACGTGTTTCTTAAGGTCAAATACTTGTTTGACACGCCGGCCACTCCGTTTTTAATCGACGCTGTAACCAAGCAGATTGAAGAGTTTGAGTGGCGACTAAACGAATTTAGAGAGGAGTTAATAGTATGAACGAGAATGATGATAAACCGTTTGACGTAGCTGCTTTCTTTGAGCATTCAGGCGTAAAAGGTATGAAGTGGGGCGTTACTAATACTAGTAGCGCAGGTACTTCACGGCAACAACGACAGGCAGTAAAAAAACTTAAAAAAGCTGATAAAAAGTGGCTCAAGGGTATTTACACAACAAAAGGCGCAATAGCCGTTCACAATAACACAGCAAATGAGATGAATAATAAACATTTACCTGAATTAAATAAGCGCCCACAGTACAAAGGTAAAAATTTGTCGGCAAACCCAAAACTTAAAGAGCAGTACTTTAAAGATGTTCTTAAATTACAAGATGAAGCTGTTACTCGTGCAGTAAAAGAAGTTCACGGGACTAGTCCATCTGGTAAGATGAAAGCAGAGTTAGCTTTTGACTCCAATGGAGCATACCGTATTAGAGTTAAAAACATTCCTGGTAATGTTTCGCACGCGCAAATGGATCAACCTTTTCCTGACGACACTTATGTATTTGATTTAACAGTAGACAATAATGGATTCTTTACTGCTATGGACCTTGCCCCAATAGATTTAACGCATTCAGAAGACGCATTTGATGTAGCTGCTTTCTTTGAGCACTCAGGCGTAAAAGGCATGAAGTGGGGTGTTATTACTAAGGTGCGAGCTAGCAGCGCCGAAAAGTCAACCGCTAGAAAAGTAAATAGGGCAAATTCACGTGCTTTAGCTAAAGCAGGGCGTAATGAACATCGTTCCGCAGCAAACGCCAAAATTCACAAAATGACAACCCAGGAATTAGAAACTGCGATTAAGCGAATTGAACTTGAGCGCAAGTATAGTACATTAACTGAACCTGCAAAAGCGCAAGGCAAAAGAACTATTAGAAAACTTTTGGGTAATATTGGAACAAAGTCAGTAAATACAGTGGGAACACAACTAGTTACTAATACTTTAAACCAAGCGGTTAATAAAGGTTTAGGTGGGGTTAAAGGCTATAAAAAGTTAACGCCAACCCCATCGTTTCCAGCACCGTTACCAGGAACTATGTTAGCTAGGTAGCGTAAAACTTTAACTAGACAGGAGGAGACATTGACTTTATCTAACACAGCCACGCCTATTTATTATGCGCAATTTAAAGACCAAGTTCTCCGCGGCGAAATACCTGTAAACAAAGAAGTTTCTCAAGAGATGAATAGGATTGACGATCTAATTGACAATCCAAACATTTACTATGATGACTTAGCAGTTAATGGTTTTATTAAGTATTGCGAAACAGAGTTAACGCTTACTGATGGTAGCGATTTACATTTACTAGATACATTTAAACTTTGGGCTGAACAATTGTTTGGTTGGTATTATTTTGTGGAAAGAAGTGTGTATCAACCGGGAACAAACGGTCGTCCTGGATCATATGTAAAAAAGATGGTTAAGAAAAGGCTTACTACAAAGCAATATTTGATTGTTGCTCGAGGCGCAGCCAAGTCTATGTATGCTATGTGTATCCAAAGTTATTTTCTAAACGTAGATACATCCACAACACACCAAATAACTACAGCGCCAACTATGAAACAAGCCGATGAAGTAATGTCCCCGCTTAGGACTAGTATCATTAGGGCGAGAGGTCCTTTATTTAAGTTCTTGACCGAGGGTTCTATTCAAAACACAACTGGATCTAGGGCCGATAGAGTTAAATTAGCGTCAACTAAAAAGGGCGTTGAGAATATTCTGACTGGTTCATTACTTGAAGTTCGTCCAATGTCAATCAACAAGTTACAGGGCCTTCGCCCAAAAGTTTCAACAATTGACGAATGGCTTTCTGGTGATATTCGAGAAGATGTTGTCGGAGCTATTGAACAGGGAGCATCAAAGCTTGACGATTATTTAATTGTTGCTATTAGCTCTGAAGGAACTATTCGCAACGGTTCTGGCGACACAATTAAGATGGAATTAGCAACCATATTACGGGGAGAGTACCAAGCACCTCACGTTTCTATTTGGCATTATAAATTAGACGCCGTAGAAGAAGTAGCTGACCCAGCAACTTGGTTAAAAGCAAACCCAAATCTTGGTAAAACCGTAACTTATGATGTGTATCACCTAGATGTTGAGCGTGCAGAAAAAGCACCAGCATCTCGTAATGATATTCTAGCCAAACGGTTTGGTATACCAATGGAAGGTTATACATATTTCTTTACGTATGAAGAAACGTTGCCACATAGACCAAGAGAATTTTGGGGAATGCCATGTGCACTAGGAGCTGACCTTTCACAAGGCGATGACTTCTGTGCATTTACATTTTTGTTCCCATTATCCAATGGGTCTTTTGGAGTAAAGACAAGAAGTTATATTTCATCACTAACATTGATGCGACTCCCTGGCGCAATGCGCATGAAATACGAAAACTTTATTTCAGAAGATAGTTTGCATGTACTTGACGGTACAGTGTTAGACATGATGCAAGTGTACGATGATCTTGAAATGTTTATTCAAAGATCAGAGTATGATGTTAGATGTTTTGGCTTTGACCCTTATAATGCAAAAGAATTTGTTGCAAGGTGGGAAACTGAGAATGGCCCTTATGGTATAGAAAAAGTTATACAGGGAGCCAAGACAGAATCCGTACCTTTAGGTGAATTGAAGATTATGAGCGAACAACGAATGCTTATATTTGATCAAGATCTAATGACATTTGCTATGGGTAATGCGGTTACTTTAGAAGATACTAATGGTAACAGAAAACTTCTTAAAAAAAGAAAAGAAGAAAAAATCGACAATGTTTCAGCAATGCTAGATGCATACGTCGCGTATAAATCACACAAAGAGACATTTGAATAGTGTCTAACCCCGAAAGGACTCATTATGAGTGGAAACAAAGTTACTCAGCAGTTGGTTGTTCAGTCACAGCCTATTATGAACCAAAACCTTTTCCCAGTTGATACAGCTTTCTTTACGCCGTCTGGGCAAAACATTCAGCCTGGTATTATTCCAGTAACAACTAGTACAGCAGCCGGTACTGTTGCTAAAACAACTACTACCCCAGAACCTCCTGCTGGTAGTACAATTGCGCTTATTTTTACTCAGGGCAATAGTGCAGTAGCAACGCTTTCTTTTAATGGCGGCACGGCTCGAGTTATTCAGTGTGGTGGCGCGGTAACAACTGCTGCTAAGCTTACTATTGGCAGCAATGGCGTTGCTTTTATGTATTTTGATGGAACTATCTTGCATCAGTCAGGCGCCGTAACAAGCGTTTAATTATATCTGCCTGAAAGGGTTTTTATATGGAAAATATGGGCAACATTTTAGTTAGTGATATTTTAGAACACTCAGGCGTTAAGGGTATGAAGTGGGGCGTTACCGCAGCTAAGTCAACTCCTAGATCTCAAGCAAGAACTGATAAAGCGGTTAAACGTGGGCTTACAGAAAAAAAATATACCAAAAAAGGATTAGGTAGATACGCAAATCAACGCCGTCTTCGGACATTCGGTGCAGCTCATCTTGGAAGCACCGCAGCACAAGGCGTACTTCTTACAACTGGTAAATTTACCTTAGTTAAAGCTGGACTTGTAGCAACTTCTGCTACAGCAGCTACAGCGGGTGCTGCTGCTCTTGTTGGAGGTGCTATTGCTGGTGGAGTTGTTGGAAACCGTTTAGCGCGAAAGTATGGAAAACGAACAATAAAAGAAATACGATCGGCAAAGGCAAGAGGAATAACAAAACAGGCAAAAAAGCCATAGGCGCAAATTTACTATAAATTGAAGGGAGGTATATTATGGCAATTACATCACGTATTAGAAATGCTCTAAACGCATTTAGTAATTATAACAGGCCACTACCTGCTAATATTTCTAGTAATTTAGGCCCAAGTCAATATACTCGCATTGATAAACCAAGGTTGATGTTCTACAATGACCGTTCTTTAGTAGCGTCAATTTACACACGAATTAGCATTGATGTGGCAGGTATTGTTATTCGCCACGTTCGTTTAGATCCTGAAGACAGGTACACAAACGATGTTAATAGCGCTTTAAACGATTGTTTAACTTTAGAACCTAACATTGATCAAGGACCAAGAGCATTTAGGCAAGATCTAATTATGACCTTGTTTGACAAAGGCACGGCAGCCATTGTTCCTATCGACACAACTTCGGATCCATCATCAAATGAACCTTTTGATATTTTATCACTTAGGGTTGGCGAAATTGTTACTTGGTACCCAAAGCACGTTAGGGTTAGCGTTTACAATGAAAACCTTGGTACGAGGCAAGAGATAGTTCTTGAAAAAAAGTTTGTTGCCATTGTTGAGAATCCTTTGTATGCAGTTATGAACGAAACTAACTCAACGCTTCAGCGATTAATTCGTAAACTATATTTGTTAGACGCAGTTGATGAACAATCAAGTTCTGGTAAATTAGATTTAATTATTCAATTACCGTACGTCATTAAATCTGAAGCACGTAGAGAACAAGCAGATAAGCGAAGGGCCGACATTGAGTTTCAGCTTAAAGGCAGTCAATACGGCATTGCTTATACCGATGGAACTGAAAAGATAACTCAATTAAACCGTCCTGCAGAGAACAATCTTCTTGCGCAAGTTGAATACTTAACTAATCAATTGTTTAACCAATTAGGTTTAACTCCTGAAGTTATGAATGGAACTGCTGACGAAAAGACAATGCTCGCATACTTTAACAGAACAGTAGAACCAATCTTAGATGCTATCGTTGAAGCAGAACAAAGAGCGTTTATTGGGACAAAGCGAGTTAAACAACAAGAGCGGATTATGTACTTTCGTGATCCATTTAAGCTTGTTCCAGTGTCTGTTCTTGCAGACGTTGCCGATAAGTTTGCTCGAAATGAAGTGTTAACTAGTAATGAGATCCGAGGTTTCCTTGGTTTTAGCCCACATGCTAATCCAAAAGCAGATCAACTCATTAACAGCAACATGCCACAACAACCAGCTGCAACGCCAAACGTTCCAGCAACACCACCAGTTACACAATAACATAAAACAGAAAGGAGCGTCAAAATGGAAGCAGATTTTAGCGGTTACGCCACTAAAGCTGGATTAAAGTGCAGTGATGGCCGGACTATTATGCCGGATGCATTTAAGCACCAAGATACAATGAAAGTTCCATTGGTGTGGCAGCATGGTCATACTGATCCAGAAAACGTGTTGGGTCATGCTATTCTTGAAAATCGAACCGATGGCGTTTACGCATATGGTTTCTTTAATGATTCTGTAAAAGCAGAACACACTCGTGGTTTACTTAAGCATGGCGACATCAACATGTTGTCAATTTGGGCAAACCAATTAATTGAGCGTGGCGGTAGAGTACTTCATGGTGCAATTCGTGAAGTAAGCTTAGTACTCTCTGGCGCAAATCCAGGAGCAATTATTGATAACGTAAGCATTCGTCACTCAGATGGCGACATGATGCTTGACGATGAGGCCGTTATTTACACCGGTCTTGAACTAGAACACACAAGTATTACTCAAACGAAAGGCAATAGTACTATGACTATTGATACTAATATTTCACATGCTGCTCCAATGGAAGTAGGCGCAGACGTCACGATTCAAGATGTCTACGATTCTTTGGACGACGTGCAAAAAGAAGTTGTTGGCTTTATGATTGAAGCAGCACTTGAAGAGCAGGCTGGCGCAACTATGGCGCAGAGCGGTCTGGATAACGATACCATTATTGAAAAACTCGCAGAACTTAAGGAAGGTCTTACCATGAGCCACAACATTTTCGAGCAGGCCGGAGCCGGCAACGCTAAGGTTATTTCACACGCAGATGTCCAGGGTGTTATTGACGCCGCTAAGAAGGGCGGCTCGTTTGCCGATGCAGTTAACGAGTTTGCACTTGTTCACAATATTACCAACGTTGACGTTTTGTTCCCAGACGCAAAGTCGGTTCTGTCGCAGCCAGAACTGTACTCACGCCGAAACGGTTGGGTTACCAACTTGATGGATGGCGCTCGTAAGACCCCATTTGGTCGCATTAAGAGTCTTGCTGCAGAACTTACGTACGAGCAGGCTCGCGCCAAGGGTTACATTAAGGGCGCTTTTAAGAAGGAAGAATTCTTTGCTGTCGGAAAGCGCGTAACTACGCCAACTACGGTCTACAAGAAGCAGAAGCTTGACCGTGACGACATGGTTGATATTACCGACTTCGATGTGGTTGCATGGCTCAAGGCTGAAATGCGTATGATGCTTGACGAGGAAATTGCTCGCGCAGTTCTTATTGGTGATGGCCGAGATGTTGGCGACAGCGATAAGATTAGCGAAAGCAGCATTCGTCCAATTGCTACGGACAACGATTTGTTTACTACGAGCATTAACGTGGCTAACGCGGCAACTGCAACCGATATTATTGATTCAATTATCTTGAATCGTCGTCACTACCGTGGTACAGGACTTCCAACAATGTTCTGCAGCGAAAGCACGATTTCCAAGTTCCTCACGATGCGTGAGGCTAGCGGCCCAGCCCTGTATCCAAACATTCAGGCTCTTGCCTCAACGTTGCGTGTCGCCGATATTATTGGTTGCGACGCATTGGAAGACAGCCCAAAGATTTTGGCAATTATTGTTAACCCAGCAGACTACGTCATGGGCGCAGATAAGGGCGGCGCTGTTTCAATGTTTGATAACTTTGACATTGACTACAACCAGCAGAAGTACTTGATTGAAACGCGTCTTTCTGGTGCGTTGGTTAAGCTTAAGTCGGCCCTGGTAGTCAAGCGTCTTGATGCATCCATTACTGTTCTTACGCCAACAGCGCCAACAATGAACCGTATTGTTGGTAACGCAGATATTTGGAAGATCACTATTCCATCGCTCACTGGTGTTCAGTACAAGTTTGCTACTTTGACTTACGCCACTGATGGTACGCCAATTTACACAGAAGGTTCTGCACTTACTGCTGGTCTCCAGACTGCACTTATTGCTGGAGACACAAAATGGGTGCAGGCTACCGTAACTGGCAGCACGTACGCCCTCGCAACTAGCGCGGATGACCTCTGGCAGTTCAACCGCCCAGCATAATTTTAATTAGGAGTTAAGATGGCTAGGTTTTTTGGAAAGGTTGGCTATGCTGACCCGCAAGAAAGCCCAATTAACTCTGGTATTTGGATTGACGTCGTCACAGAGTATTCATATTTTGGCGACGTAACCCAAAACGCCAGACGATTAGATACGGTTGCGGATAAACTGGCTAAAGACATATCGGTGAGCACCTCAATTAGTATTGTTGTTGATCAGTATGCCATCGAACACTTTTTTAAGATTATTTATGTCGAATGGTCGGGGGTTTTATGGACTGTAACAGATGTCGAAGTTAAAAGTCCCCGCTTAATTCTACGTTTAGGGAGTGTCTATAATGGCCCAACGCCTACTACTCCATAGTGCTTTAAAAAATATTCTAGGTAGCAATAACGTTTATTTTCAACCACCGGCATCAATGCAACTAAGTTATCCTGCTATTATTTATAGTAGAGATAATGATGAAATAGTACATGCCCAAAATAAAGTGTATGACAGACGGATTAGATATCAGGTTACAGTCATAGATAAAAACCCAGATAGCGATATTCCAAACAATGTTGCTAAACTGGCGATGTGCAAATTCAACAGATTTTACACGAGTGACAATTTAAATCACGACGTGTTTAACATTTTCTTTTAAGGAGAAAAATCATGGCCGTAGGTCTACTCACATGGGACGGCGCTGGAAAGCGTCTCTACGAAACTGGCGTCGATCAAGGCGTCCTTTATATTCCAGATACAACCGGCGCTTACGTTGACGGAGTTGCTTGGAATGGTTTGACTGGCGTAACGGAGTCTCCAACTGGAGCCGAAGCAAACGCACAATATGCAGATAACACCAAGTACCTTAACTTGTATTCGATTGAGCAGTACGAAGCAACATTGGAAGCATTCACCTACCCAGATGAATGGAACCAGTTTGATGGTAACTTTACTAGCTCTTCTTACCCAGGAGTTAGCATTGGACAGCAAATTCGCAAGCCATTTGGTCTTAGTTACCGCACTAAGCTTGGTAACGATTTGATTGGCGACGACTACGCATACAAGCTTCACTTGGTGTACGGCTTGAAGGCTAGCCCATCAGAAAAGGCATTTACAACCGTCAATGATTCGCCATCGCCGATTACATTTAGTTGGTCGTTGCAGAGCACTCCTGTAGCTACAACTGGCCGCGCAGCTACGTCATTGCTTACTATTGACTCTTCAAAAGCGTTTAGCGCAAACTTGACGGCGCTTAACACTATACTTTATGGTGCAACTAGCGTCACTCCAAAGCTGCCAACACCAGACGCTGTCGTTACTATTATGACGGCTACCAACATTGTTACAACCGCTACTCCTACAGCTCCATCGGTTGCCTCTGTTGGCGGCGCTTGGACTGTGCCTACTGTTACTGGCGTTCAGTACCGTCGTTTGGATACTAACGCTATTGTTATAACTGGATCAACCGCAATTTCCATTGGCACGGTTATTGTTCAGGCAGAAACTATTGATCCAACAACCTCAAATGTGTATTTGTTCCCAAATACAACTCTGGTTACGCGTTGGGCAGTTACTCGCGCAAGCTAATTAATTTGACTAAAGGAGACTAAAGAATGCTAACTATAACTATTCTAGGAGACGAACACTACAACGAAGTTACAAATGAGTTTAGTTATCATGATAACTTTGTTTTAGAGCTTGAGCATTCTTTAGTCTCCGTGTCAAAATGGGAGTCAAAATTTATAAAACCGTTTCTTACCGACGACCCAAAAACTCCAGAAGAAATGGTTTATTACATTGAGTGCATGATTCTTACAGAAAATTACCCAGAAGGTATTCTAGATAGACTCAGCCAAAAGAATGTAAGTGAAATAAACGAGTATATTGCTTCTCCGCAATCGGGAACTGTGTTTAAAGAAACCAAACAGTATAGAAAAAACCCAGAACTTATTAGTTCTGAATTAGTTTACTATTGGATGGTTGCGTACAAGATTCCTTTCATCTGCGAGACTTGGCATCTAAATAGATTGTTTGCATTGGTTCGAATCTGTAGCATTAAGAACGACACAGGAAACAAAAAGTCTCCAAGAGAACAAGCGCAATCTAATGCACAATTAAACGAAGAACGCAAACGACAATTCAACACATCAGGTTAGGAGGTAAATAATGGCATTTACAACTACATGGGATGCTTTAGGCACTCATACATTTGAACGTGGTTTAGACCGAGGTATGCTATACCTTCAACAGAGTAGTGGTTTATATAGCGGTGGTGTTTCTTGGAGTGGGTTAACTTCAGTTTCACTATCTCAAAACAACACAGATTTTGAACCAATCTATTATGATGGCTATAAAATTACAGATGTGTTTAATGTAAGTTATGTTAGTGGGACAATTTCAGCATTTAGTTATCCAGATTTAATGACTTATGCTGAAGGCGGAGACGATCAAACAAACTTTATTACAGTAAACGGTCAAAACTTTAGCCGGTTTGCTATGAGTTACAGAACACAAAACAGTCATGATTTAAACGAATCTGCTGGTTATAAAATTCATATTTTGTACAACATGGTCGCGCAAAGAACAAGTCGCGATTTTTCTACAATAAATGATTCATCATCTGCCTATGAATTTACTTGGGATTTTTCTTGCACACCGTCTTTTGCAGGATCAACATTAAAACCAACATCGCACGTTGTTATTGATACAAGAAAAGTATCAGCTGGAAACGTAACTCTAGTTGAAAACAATTTATATGGCGTAAGTGGTTTTCCAGCTAATGTCCCTACAATCCCTACTTTAATTGCATTTAATAGCTAACATATTCTAACACTCTGGAGAAACAATGATAGAAATTTCCGCGGGGGGTAGTTTTAAAAAAGACCTTCGATATTTAAACTCATTAAGTGATGATGCGGCATTTACTATCCTTGATTCTTACGGGAGAAAAGGTGTGTTAGCGCTGCAACAAGCAACACCAGTAGATACTGGGGAAACTGCTAGTTCTTGGTCGTATGAAATTGTAAATAAAAAGGGCGCCCATGAAATTAACTGGTTTAACACAGCAAGAGAAGGTGATGGTCCGCCGATTGCTATATTAATCCAATACGGCCATGCAACAAGAAGTGGCTCGTTTGTATTAGGCACTGATTATATAAATCCAGCACTACAACCGCTATTTGATACAATGGCAAAAGATATTATGGAAAGGGTGAGGCATGGCTAGCGTAGACGATCGTGTAGTATCTATAAAATTCGACAATAAAGATTTTGAAAAAAAAGTAACAGACACTGTTGGTAGTATAGATAAATTAAACAAAAGTCTTAACTTTGACAGCGCAAAAAAAGCCATAAGCGACTTAAGTGGCGCCGCTAAATCCATGGATTTGTCGGGAATGGGTGCTGGAGTAGACACTGTTACTGCTAGATTTACTGCGCTTGGCGCGGTAGGTTTCTCGGTTATAGACAACTTAGTTACCAGGGCGATGGGCGCTGGGACTAGCATTGCTAAAGGCCTTAGCTTTGACCAAGTTAATTCTGGCTTAAAAGAATACGAAATGAACTTGAACTCGATTCAAACGATTCTTTCTAACACAAAAAGCAAGGGTACTACGCTTGATGAAGTTAACGTTGCGTTAGATGAATTGAACAAATACTCTGACTTAACTATTTATAACTTTGCTGACATGACGCAAGCTATTTCTAAGTTTACGGCAGCTGGTGTTGACATGGGAACGGCAGTGCCTGCAATTAAAGGCGTTGCTAACCTTGCCGCAATTTCTGGAACAAACAACGTAGAAGCTGCACGAGCAATGGGTCAGTTGGCGCAAGCCGTTTCTAGTGGAACGCTTAAGCTGCGAGACTGGATGTCTGTTGACGCCGCTGGTATGGGCGGTGAAGTATTTAAAACTCATTTAATGCAAACCGCAAGCGCGATGGGCACAATTGCAAAAGTTCCACTTGGGACAACACTTAAAGACTGGGAAAAGAAAAACGGGTCTTTTAGAGACTCGTTAGAGTCAGGCTGGGTTACCGCCGACGTTCTTACTACGTCCCTTAAAGGGTTAGCTGGCGAATTGTCAATGGATCAACTTTTGGCCATTGGGTATACAAAGGAACAAGCGCTAGCTGTTATAGAACTTGGCAAAACCGGTATGGCTGCAGCAACGCAAGTTAAGACTTTGTCTGGGTTATTTGACACCGTGAAACAAGCAATTGGTTCTGGTTGGTCAGAAACGTTCAAAAACATATTTGGTAACTTCGAAGAAGCAAAAAGCACGTTTACTGCATGGAACAACGCACTTGGTGCTATTATTGGTAACTCTGCTAAAAAGCGAAACGATTTTCTACTTTTGTTTAAGAAGTTTGGTGGGCGCGATAACATAATTGACTCAATCAACATGTCTTTTGTAGCAGTACTTGGATTAATTAAAGCGTTTAAGCAAGCCTTTCGAGACATTTTTCCAAAAAAGTCTCTTGTTGATGTTCTTGTTATATCGCAAAAAATTAAAGCTTTTGCCGCTACTTTAGTTATGAGCGCAGAGACAGCAGACAAAGTTAAGAACGTTTTTAGAGGCGTGTTTGCTATTTTTGGTATTGGTTTTAAAATAGTTGGCTTTTTAGCTGGTGTTTTCTTTAAATTAAGTAAAGCGTTATTTAATGTAATATCTGGACCAACTTTGACAGTTCTGTCGATGCTGGGCAACGTTTTTTATGCTTTATTTAAAGGATTGTCAGGAATAGGAACCACAATCAAAAACCTAGACTTCTTTAAAACAACAATGACTTTAATTGGGTTTACTATAAAAGTAGTTACCAATCAAATAAAAAATGGTCTGTCTAAAATTGACTTAGGTTTTATAGATAAGTTTAGCTTTGCTTGGCTAAAGTTAAAAAGAGCATTTGCTTTTGCAGGTGGAAAAGGTTCTACTGGTCCTGATAGCCCAAGCGGAATACTTAAGATGCTAGGAAAATTTCTTAGATCTGGTGGCGACAAGCTTGTATCTATGGTTTTGTCACTAGCTAATGGGTTAGCTCACTTAGCTGATGCTGTTGCAACATTTGCAATGCATGTTGACTTTGCCGGAATGTTTAATAAACTTTTAAACGTACTTGGTACCGTAAAAGGATTTTTTAGTAATTTATTTGGCGGAGTTAAAGGCGCTGGGGATGCAGCTGCGTCTAAAGCAAAAACAAGTTTTGAGCTTTTGTCTAAAGCTGGCAGCCGGCTTTCTGAGGTATTTGGGTTTCTTGCCGGAATAGCTGCTACATTCGCTAAAGTGTTTGCTAAAATAGGTTACGTTGTCGGTAGAGTTATTGGCGATATTTGGAATGCTGTAACTGGCCAGTTTAGAGAAGCAAAGTTTAACAATGTTATAGACTTGTTAAATGTTGGTTTATTTGGTGGTTTATTAGCCATTATTAGAAAATTTATGCAAGGCGGAGTTGCTGGAATTCTTGGCGGCTCAAGGTTCATGGACAAAATAAAGAACACTCTTGAACAGCTTAAGGGTGCAATTAAATCATTCAGCATAAGTATTCAAGCAAAAGCATTACTTGATATTGCAAAAGCAATTGGTATATTAGCATTGTCGTTGGCTTTGTTGTCATTGATAGATAGTGGAAAACTAGCTAAAAGTCTAGCCGTTGTTTTTGTCGGATTGACAATGATGATAAACACATTAGATCTTTTAGTTGCCGCATCAAAAGACAAAACTATAGATTCAAAAACCATATTAGGGCTTGCTGCGTCATTGGTATTAATTGGTGTGGCATTATTGTTTTACGCGAGTGCGGTAGCATTATTAGGTAGGTTAAATTTAGACACGCTTGCTAAAGGCACTGCGGCGGTTGTTGTATTAATGCTTGCTATGGTTGGCGCTATAAAGATACTTGGTGGAAAAACTAAAAAGAAAGACCTTACTGTTGGTGATGAAGAAATAGCCAATATCATAAAACAAGGTTTAGTAATGATGTTTATGGCTAAAGCAGTTAAAACTTTGTCTAAATCTGTTGTGCTACTTGCTAAGTTAAACCCAGACGAGTTCAAACAGGGTATGATTGGCATTGGTCTTATTATGGCCGGTTTGTTTGCTATGATTTATTTTATTCCAGAAAACGCCGCCTCTAAAATTGGTGGTATATTTGCCCTTTCTGCTGGTATTGGTATTCTTGCTCTTGCAATTAAATTGCTGGGAGCAATGGATGTGTATCAAATGGTTCAAGGATTAGGAGCAATTGCCGCAATATTTCTTGGTTTTGCTGTCATAGCTAAAGTAGTTGATGAAAAAGAAATAGTTACCGTTGGAACAGGCCTTATTGCGATGTCGGTAGCAATGGGAATTCTAGCTGTAGTAATAGAAGTATTAGGGCGTATGGACCCAAAACAAATGGAGCAAGGCATTTGGGGCATGATTGGTGTTGTGACTATATTAGGACTTTTAATGGTGGCTATGGCGGTGCTTAATGAAGTCACCGCAGGTGGGGTAAAAGATTCTTCGGAAGCTTTAATTCTAACTGCCGGTGCAATATTTATTTTAGCAGCAGCAATTAAACTTCTAGCATCTATACCATTTGGCATTATGTTAGGTGCTATTGGCGGTTTAGCTATAACTTTTCTCGTACTAGTAGGTGCAGGATATTTATTGGGTCCGGTAATTCCTGTGCTTCTTGGTTTGGGCATAGCATTATCTTTAATGGGCGCCGGCGCAGCAGGATTAGGTATTCTGATTGCTGGCGTTGGTGTTGGTTTGTTTTACATGGCTAAAGCCGGTATGGGCGCAGCTGACGTCCTTGACCGCGTACTCCACATTATAATCAACCTTATTCCAGACTTTATTAATGGTATTGTCACTGGTTTTATTATAGGATTTGGGTCAATATTAGAGGCATTAGGCAAATGGATTCCTACAATTATTGAAATTGTAGTAAAACTACTTGTGCAGTTAATGACTAAATTAATTGAGATTGCGCCATTGATAACCGACTTTATATCTAGAATGCTGCAAATAGTTATAGACGTTATAAAGCGTAAAGCTCCGGAAATTATTAAAATGTTAGTGGTAATCATAGAAGCTTTGATTAAAGCACTAAGAAGGCTTATACCAAAAATTATAGATTTTGTTATTGAGATGCTCGATGCTTTCCTTAAAGGCATTGAAGATTATCTTGATGTGTTAATTGCTGGTGGCGTTGCAATTGTTGTTGCTATTATTGACGGCTTTACCGCAGCAGTCGAAAAAGTTAGTGCCGCAATTTTAGGATTTATACTTGCTGTAATTACACAACTTGCCTCGTATGTTAAGGAATTATCTTGGGCAGGAGTTGCCCTTGCTGTGACTGTTTTAGAGGCTATGTCTGGTGCATCTACATCTATTAGTAAGGCTGTTGGTAGGTTTATTCTAGATATAATAACTGGAATAAACGAAGCACTTGTGAAGTATCTACCTAGAATTAAAAAAGAGTTTAGTCAATTCTTTGCTATCATTGCCAGCACAATACCCGGTTTCACCACGGCGTTAGATTTAATACCAGATTCAATCTATAAATTTGACGCTATTGAAACCACAGAACAGCGTACTCTTAGACTTGAAGGGTATACCAAAGAGGATGCAGCAAGGTTTACAAAAGATCAAGCTGATAAAATTCAATCTAGTATGGACGATCAGAATGCTATTAAAGTTAACTTTCAAGCAATTCTTGATGGTGGACCAGACGCACAAATTTTGCGTGGGTTACATAGCGGCCTTCCCATTACAATAAACGCCGGAACTTCTGCTCAAAATGGTGTTAACGGAGGTACTAGTAATTCTAATACAAATAATACCACAACAAACAACACAACAGTTATTCAAACAAACGTGTCAACAAAAGAACTTACTGCAAGCGAAATTTACAAACAAACAGTTGCGGCTTTAAAAAAGAACAGTAACCACGTTTAATACAGAACACAATAACTAAAAAAGGGCGTAACAAATGATACTTGATGCTATTCAACTTTGGACTACAAATGCTGGTACGTCAGCAAGTATTGCTAATTTTAATCTTACCTCGCTCAACTTCGATGACCCTTTTATTCTTAAAAACTTAGAAGGGCTTGGAGTCGACAATCTTCAACCGCAATACACAGGTCTATCATCTCTTTCCGTTAACAAGTTTTATAACATGAAACAGCAAGAAAGGGAATTAACTCTAACTATTGGGTTAAATCCACACTATCTTACAATTACAGCAAACACGTTAGGGTCTAGCCTTCGAGATTTGTTTTATAAAGCAATTCATTCTTCAGATCGAACGGGTCTTATTCAAATAAGATTCAATTATTCTGGCTCTACTATTTGCGCTATATCTGGTTTTGTTAAGTCTATTAAAGCTCCTGTGTTTGGCGAAGCGCAAGACATAGAAGTAACGCTTACTTGCCAAGATGCGCAACTTAAATCTTTAACTAGGGTCGTTACAACAGGAACGCCAATGGTAAGTCCTGCAACAACAACTTCTCCTGCTGTGGCAGCAGGTTCAATAACAATTACAGACAACCTATCCACAGCTCCGCATGGATTTCAATTTAACCTTCAATTTACTGCTGGAGGCCCAAGTTTTAGCATTAGTCAACTTTCTAACTTATGGGGATTTACTATAACATATTCGTTTGTTAGTGGAGACCAACTTTGGTTTTCTAGTGAAATTGGGAACTCATATGTTTATGTGATAAATGGTGGAGGAATTAAATATTTGAACGATAAGCTAACATTAGAGCCTGCTTGGCCGTTGATATTTCCAGGAACTAACTCTTTCACAACGTCGTCGCCATCGTTCACATTTCCTGTCTCAACTAAACCGTTGCCAAGTTACTATACAACATATTGGGGAGTATAATGGAGTATTTTACATTAGATAATCCTACGTACGCAAACGGCAAACCAATTAATGGTATATACAACGCTACATGGATTGAGCGATATTTAGAAGCCGGCGAATTTAATTTAACAGTGGACGCAACAATGGCAAACTTGTCTTTGCTTGCGTTGGGTACGTTTATTTCGCATACGTCTTCGCTTCAAGTAATGTATATTGAAGAGCAATCTATTGACGCTTCTATTGAGGGGCAAATCCCAAGGCTTACAGTTTCAGGCAGAACACTCGAAGCGTTTTTTGAGAACCGAGTTGCTTGGGATGTAATTGATGTTGGCTCATGGGGTATTGAATATTTAAATGGTGAACTAGAAGGCAATCAGGTTTTTGATATTGTACGAACCAATGAAACTGGCACAACCCTTACTGCACTTCGCAATGCGGGGTCAACAAGTTTTGCTGTTGCCGACACAACCGGGTTTAAAGTAAATAGTCTTATAGAATTTGGTGGAGCTGATCCAGAAGAATTATTTATTGCCTCCGTGTCGACATCAAGTGGTGCAGGCAACGTGGTAACTACTGATCCTTCCGTAAAAGCACACGCAAACGGAGTTGGAGTAAAACCAGTTACTGTTACGTTTGTGGAACAGTATGCAACAGCAGCGTATATTGTGCCACTTAGTGGCCATGCCGCTATATGGAACCAAGTAAACACAATGCTCAATCATTTCTTAACATCAAACATTGGAACACTCAGCAAGTATGTGCTACCAAACGTAGTAATTAGAGTTGCTAGTTCTGGTATGGGAACTCAAACTACACCTCCGGTTGAAGCATGGGTAGTGCCTTGGGGAAACCTGTACGACGCGATGATAGAAGGATTGCAGCAGCAAAACTGTGGCATTAAGATAGAGCGACCAACTTCGACGCATTCTACTCTTGATTTTATTATCCACAAAGGAGAAGACCGCAGCGGCACTATACAACTCTCATGGAGTAGCGGGCAAATAGATACAGCTCGATATTTGTGGTCGATTAAAGACTATAAAAACGAGATGTATGTTCGCACAAAGTACCAAGGATTTATGATACCTAACGTCGGTACAACACTTACTGCAAACTCAGCCGCGTTAGCAACATCGTTTAGCGTTGCAGACCGAACGGGGTTTGTGCCCGGGGCTAAGTTGGCATTTAACCCAACAGACTTTATTGGAACCAGCGCTGAACAATTAACTATATCCAGTAGTTATGTTCCTGCTACTGGCGCAGGGGCTATTACAACAACTACTGGCGCAACATTTTTACATTCATCAGGCCTTCCTGTGTTTCAGAACACAGTTCCAACTCGAAAGGGTTGGGATTTGCGGGTTGGGTCAGTTGAGTTTGGCGAATACGACTTGGACCCAAGGCTTTTTGATCTGGCAACAAAAACAATACAAGATCTTTATTTAAAGGTTGTTACCGAGAATAAGGGTCAAATAGAACTTGCTGGATTAAAGAAACTTAGTCTTATGGATATAACAACCGGTAGACTTCCAAAGAAATTTAGAGTAGACTACAATATTGGAGACATAGTATATGTCGTAGGTGATTATGGGGTAAGTCAAAAAATGAGAGTAACAGAATACGCCGAGATCTTAGACGAACTTGGCTCTTCATCATATCCAACGTTAACGTTGGTGTAGTGTAGTGTTATAATGAATGTTTCAGAATTTCATCTACCTATATTTATAACCACAGTTATAGTAACTTTTATTGCATCTGGTGGTTTCTGGAACTACTTGTTAAATAGAAAAAAGAAACCAGACGCAACAACTAAATTGCTAATGGGTTTGGCGCATGATAAAATAATTACAATAGGCACTCAGCATATTGAAAACGGCTCAATTAGTTCTGAGCTTTATGACGACCTTGTCTTTTATTTGTACGACCCCTACGTTGAATTAGGTGGGAATGGCGCGTGCGAACGTCTAATGCAAGTAGTAAAAAAACTACCAATTACAGATAGGATTTAATTATGGCGTCAAAACCAAGTATGTTAAGTAATAACGTTTACAACAAATTTAATTTGTTTGTTCAACTAATTATGCCAGCAGCAATTACACTTTATGCTACGCTTGCTACTATTTGGAAGTGGGACCACGTTAATGAGGTAACCAGTTCGGTTTCAGCATTGACTGTATTTGTTGGCATTATTTTGCGGTTGTCTAATAAGTCATACCTTAATAGTGATTCTAGATTTGGTGGAAACATTGTTGTGACTGAGAATGAAGATGGATTAAAAACATATTCACTTGAAGTAAACGGCAATCCAGCAGACATTGTAAACCAGAAAGAGATAACGTTCAAAGTATCTTAGTCGTAAAAAAAACTACGCTTATAATGAACCAACTATGAAAGGACCCAATGTCACCTCGGAAAATGAGTAAGGAAATCACAGCGCGCATCAATTGTGCAAAACTTGATCTACTAACTCGCATCCAAACAACCGACCCAGATTCACCAACATATTTGCAACTAGTAACACAATACGAAAAGCTTAACGCCATCGACACCACGCCACAGCGTCGTCGAGTTAGCCCAGACACACTTGCGTTAATACTTGCAAACTTTGCCGGCATCTTAGTCATTGTAGGATACGAACAATTAGGTAACGTTTTCACATCGAAAGCGCAGAACCACTTAATCAAACCTACCTGACAAACGCCTCAATAGAAGTAAAAGCCTAGAGCCCATAAAAGATATTTATCTATCTTGCATGGGTTCTAGGTTTTTACAAGGCTTATAAATTTTTCTTTTTGGTACCTCGTAGAAAAAACAAGTCCTATAGTGAGAAGTAGATAAAACATCTCATATAATTTTTTACAACCTTAGAAAGGGTTTACATGAGTGCACGCAATTACAATTTATTTAAGTTTGCTGGAGACCTGTTTGGTGTTTTTATTACGGGCGGCTTTTGGCTGATCTGGATTTTTATCCGTGAAATGCGTAGGTAGATTATATGTCAGATTTTTTAAATACTGCATCGCACGTTGGTGGCTTCCTTTTTAGTCTGTTTATATTTTTAGGCATTTGCTACGCTATTGTAGATGCTGTACTTGATATGTACATTGCTAAAAAGGGTGGCCCTATAGCAAACGAACAGCAAATTAACCAAGACAATTATTACCCATACAATTAAGGATATACATGCCACTACCCATTATATTTACTAAAGTTGAAAAGTTAATTAGTAGCAACAGTTCGTCAATTCTTACTGCGTTTGGAATTAGTGGAACGATAGTTACTGCATATTTAACGGCTAAAGCAACGTTTAAAGCTGCTTATATTATCCAAGAAGAAGAACGTTTAACTGCACAGAAAGTAGATGGAAAAGAAGCGGTTAAAGCAGTATGGAAACTTTATATTCCGCCGGCCATTTCAGGCACAGTAACAATTGTTTCTATTATTGGGGCAACAACAGTGTTGTCGCGCAAAGCAACAGCACTTACTACAGCATATTCATTAAGCGAACATGCGTTTAGTGAGTACAAAGCGAAGACATTAGAAGCTCTTGGTACTGGAAAAGAAAAGAAGATTCGCGACAGTATTGCCGAAGACCACGTTCGAAATAGTCCTCCGCAACCGCACGGTCTTATTTTGTCAGGAAACGGCGATGTTCTTTGTTGCGAATTGTATACTGGCCGATATTTCCATTGCGATATGGAAAAACTTAGACAAACACAAAACAATATCAATGCTAAGTTATTCCGAGAAAGTACAGCAACGCTTAATGATTTTTATTATGACGTAGGTTTGCCGTATACAACAAACTCAAGTGTTTTTGGCTGGCATGTAGACAAACAATTAAACCTTGACTTCTCTACAGTGATGTCTGATGATAATCGACCGTGTCTTGCGTTTTCCTACAATTACGTTAGAGTGGCGTGATCGTAGGAATTACAACGCCTATAATGAACCGATTCCGGTCTACCAAGGAGATAATCATCATGTCCCTCAAGCCCTCGTTCAAGTCCATCGCCATCGTCGCCACCGCCTCCGCATTCATTGCGGGTGCCGCCACCGCCGCCAAGAAGGTCTTGAAGTCCCGCAAGAGCGCAGAGTAATACCCCTCGTCCCAGAATTAAATCGACTGTAAGTCTAGCCCCGTGCTAGGCTTATAGTTTTTCCCACAGAAAGAAGTGTATGAACAACGTACAATTTGAAAAGATATTTGAAGATCAAGTTGCTTTTTGCGAGAGAATGCTTCTACAAAAAGGGCATGAATACGCAATTGATTCAGACCGTATGCACAACTTTAAAGTTGCAGCGTCATTTCAAGGGGAAACTCCTAAAGCAGCCCTTGGCGGGATGTTAGCTAAGCACATCGTGTCTATATTTGACATGATCCGAAGCGAAACAGAAACACCAATGGAGAAATGGGATGAGAAGATTGGCGATGCCATGAACTATCTATTTCTGTTAAAAGCACTTGTGCTTGAAGAACACGGCCTTGTGCCACCAATAAACAACACTGCATACACTACAAACACTATTAGTAACATTCCCGTAACATCAAAAAGGATTAAAAATGCTTAAGCGAACAATTAGTTATGAAGATTTCGACGGAAACAAGATTTCAGAAGATTTTTACTTTAACTTGACTAAGTCTGAAATGGTCGAGATGGAGGTGCAGCACAAGGGCGGCCTTGGCGAAGCAATGCAGCGAATCATTGCTGCCAACGACACAAAAGCTTTGCTCGTTGAGTTCAAGAATCTTATTCTGCAGTCTTACGGCATAAAGTCTGACGATGGAAAGCGCTTCATTAAGACTCCGGAAGTAATTGCTGAATTTACTCACTCTGCAGCGTACGATGTTTTGTTTATGGAACTAGCCACTAGCGATACTGCCGCATCTGATTTCATCAAGGGTATTATCCCTCGTGACATGGCTGCAGCAGCAGAAGCAGAAGCAGAACAAGCAAAGACAGTGCCTACACTTGCTCCGCCAAAGTTGTAATCTATGCTGATACCAATCCTTCCTATAGCAAAACTAGCTATAAACGGTGGAATTATATTTGGCGTTGACGCCATTGTAAAAGGTATTGTAGTAAAAAACGTAGTAGCTGGTCCTTTGTTGAGCCGAGCAGCCGTCAAGGTTGCAAGTTACGCAGCAAGTACTGTTATTGCTAGCGTGCTTATTGAGAAAACAAACAAATATATTGACGAGCAAGTAGCAGATATTCTAAAATCAAAAAGTGAGTTTGAAGCTGCTACACTAAATGTAAAGCCAGAGTTAGTATAATAAATTTAATGCGGGGAGTTGGGTTCTTTAAACATACTCAACTCCCCCCTAGCCCCAAAGGACTAATGTGGATTTTCCAAGCAATAGTAATAAACAAACAGCTCCAGTTAATGCACCAATCCAAGAAAAAAACCTTACTAAAATAACAACCGGCCCAGTCTCTAAGCGCAAACCTACGTTTACAGAAAAAATCCGGAGGGTATTTTTGGGAGGAGAGTTGCAAATAACGGCTAAGTATGTTGCAACGGATGTGTTGTTGCCAGCAATTAAAAACTTAGTTGTAGACGCAACTTCAAAAGGTATTGAGCGTGTTATTTACGGAGAAGCTGCTCCTCGTCGACGGCCGCAAGGACCTCAGCAACCAAGAGTTTCATACAACTCGCCAATTAACCGAGGTTACCAGCCACAACAATACCAACGCGGCAATTTAAATAATGTAGTTATGTTGCCAGATCAACCGCCATTTGGTGGTCGAGGCCGCAAGACTCAAGCCATTGGTGAAATCATATTGTCAACACGCAAAGAAGCAGAAGACGTCTTGGAACGTCTTAACGACTTGATTGACAAATTTGACGTTGCTTCAGTTGCAGACCTATGCGAAATTACTGGCTTACCAAGTAGTTACACAGACAATAATTGGGGATGGGCAAACCTTACGTTTGTTAAAGTCAGGCAAATTCGAGAAGGATTTGTTATTGATTTTCCACCAGCAGAAAGCTTTTAACCAACTTTATCTTTTACAAGGAGTATTTTTATGAACACTGTTAAAGAAAGAGAAGCTGTAAAACGACTGGGTCAATCTTCGACTTGGTCTCAGAAAGTTGACAAAATGTCAGACAACCAAGTCCTCGCAATATATCTTCGGCTTCGTTCCGAAAGAAAGTTGTAAAATACCATGATTAAAGTTCCAGCTGGAGTTACAGTAAAAATTGGAAAAACAGCAATTATTCTCCATAAGCACTTACCTCATATTATGTTTGGTGCTGGTATTGGCGGAGTAGTAACTAGCGTTGTGTTAGCGTGCCGTGCAACGCTTACTTTGTCAGATAAATTAGACGACATGCACGATGACGTCAATAGAATTAAAGCTGATCCAACTACATCAAATGACACAAAGCAACTTGTTCGTGCATATTCTCAGAATGCAGCAATTGTTGCAAAACTTTACACCCCAGCAGTCGTCATAGGTGTTGTTTCTATAAGCGCACTTACTGGATCGCACGTTGCCTTAACTCGTAGAAATACAGCGCTTACAGCGGCCTACGCAGGCCTCTCACAGGCTTATGGAGAGTACCGTAACCGTGTTCGTGGAGATGTTGGCAAAGAGCGCGAGCATGATTTGTACCATTCTATTACATCAAAAGAGATTGTTGTTGACGGCGTTAAACAATTAGCGCACACAGCAGATCCAAACACGTGGTCCGTTTATGCGCGGTTCTTTGACGAAGTGTCTACGCAGTGGCAAAAAGATTCAGAAATGAACCGCATTTATGTTCAATGCCAGCAAAACTATTTAAATCATCTGCTCCATTCACGTGGGCACGTGTTTCTTAACGAGGCTTACGATGCGCTTGGTCTTGAGCGTTCATCAGCAGGTCAAGTTGTTGGCTGGGTTGTTGACCAGGCAGGCGATAATTACATTGACTTTGGGATGTTTGAAGCATCTAACAGTCGATTTCTTAATGGAACAGAAAGAAGTATTCTCCTAGACTTTAATGTCGATGGGGTTATTTACGATAAAATCTAAGGAGAAACATGAACGTAATTAAATTGAAGTATATTGTTCCTCTCACTACATTTATTATAGGAGGAGCTTTTGGCTATAGATCCAAAGCAGGAAGTATCGAAGTGTTAGTTCCAGCAGAAGTTGATATTCCTTTGGCTAAAGAAGAAGTAATTCCGGAGAAAGTTATGGCAGAAGAAGAAGCCATATTTGTCGAAGTCGATGAAGAATTAATGTGGGACACGCCAATCGAAATTCCAGAACAAAAGTTAATCAACATATTTACTGTTGATGACGACTGGAACTACGAACTTGAGTATGAAAAACGTGGCTCCGGCATTTACATAATTCACGCCGATGAGTATATTCAAGGCGACTACGAATTTAAGCAAGAAACAGTAACGTACTATGCTGGCGATGATATTATGGCCGACATGGAAGATACGCCAATCTACAACTACTATGAGCGTATGGGTGAACTTAAGTTTGGCCATGGCTCAAAAGATAAGAACGTTGTTTATATTCGTAATGAGCGACTTAATCGGGAGTGGGAAGTACTTCTGCATAACGGTTCATACGAAGTAGAAGTTAAAGGGTTGTACAATGATGGCGGCGAACTCAAGCACTCCCTAAGAAAGTTTAGGGACGACTAATGAGTGAACGGCCAATAGAAGAAGTATATTTCAATTGGCTTTATACTAAGGTTGCCTTTACGGATAATCCAACTCCATCTTTAACGTTCTATACGTTGCTAAGAACCCTACACTCAACTGAATTTGTGTGGCTTGTTTCAGGCGATGATAATAGAGCAGCAGATGGGTTGGATATCCGTAAAGAATTTTTTATCCAACTTCGGATAGATGAAGATCAAGATTGGGTATATTTAGGATGCTCTGTTTTAGAAATGTTAATTGCGTTTACAAGACGAGCTGCTTTTGATACTAGTATTTCTGAACGTGATTGGTTTTGGATATTTTTAACCAATTTAGAAATTGCTCAGTTTAATGATGCTTTGTTTATAGATTTACCATCTCAACAATCAGAAAAACTTCTTGATTATCTACACGAATTAATAAACATATTTGTATGGCGCACTTATACTAAAAAAGGACTTGGTGGAATGTTACCAATCAATAGTGCGAAAAAAGATCAAACTAAAGTAGAACTTTGGTACCAGTTTTGTGCGTACCTTGTTGAACACGGTATATATTAAAGGAGGGCTTTATGGATTTTTATAACATCAGCGTTGCAGAACAAAAAAACGGCCCTCTTCAGGTATATCCCGATTGGACAATTGGACGATCAAAAGATTTAATGGTACGCGGACGTTCCTTTTATGCTATATGGGACGAACAAACAAAGTTATGGTCTACTGATGAGTATGATGTGCAGAGATTGGTGGATGAAGATCTGCACCGATACGCGCGTGAAAAAAAAGAAAAAACAGGAACCGAGTATAAAGTAAAGAACCTTAAATCCTTCAATACTAAAATTTGGAGTACGTTTCGCAATTACATGCAAAACATTAGTGACAATAGTCATCCACTTGATGAGCGACTTACGTTTGCTAATACAGATATTAAGAAGACTGATTATGCAAGCAAAAGACTTCCATATTCACTAGAAGACGGTCCAACAAAAGCTTGGGACCAATTAATGTCTGTGTTGTATTCGCCAGACGAACTTGCTAAAATTGAGTGGGCTATTGGTGCAATAGTATCGGGCGACTCAAAAAAGATTCAAAAGTTCCTGGTATTTTATGGACCTGCTGGTAGTGGTAAATCAACAGTACTAAACATCATACAAGATTTATTTGTTGGGTATGTTGTTATGTTTGACGCAAAGGCTTTAGGCAGCGCAAATGGATCATTTTCTACTGAAGTATTTAGATCAAATCCGTTAGTTGCAATTCAGCACGATGGCGATTTATCTAAGATTGATGATAACACAAAATTAAATTCAATAATTTCGCACGAAGACATGACAATGAACGAAAAGTACAAGCCTAGTTATACTGCTCGCGTTAATGCATTTTTGCTAATGGGTACTAACCAACCAGTAAAGATATCTGATGCAAAAAGCGGTATTATTCGTCGGTTGATTGATGTGCATCCAACTGGAGTAAAAGTTGACTCAGAATCATATTTAAAGCTTACGCAACAAATTGATTTTGAGTTAGGCGCGATTGCCCACAAATGCCTTAAACGGTATAATAAAATGGGTAAAAATTATTACAACTCGTACAAGCCGCTTGAGATGATGCTTCAAACTGATATTTTCTACAATTACATTGAAGCATATTGCGACGTGTTTGTCAAGCAAGATGGTATTACGTTAAAGCAAGCCTACGAGCTTTACAAGGAATACTGCACAGATACTGGCATTGAACGTGTTATGCCTCAGTATAAATTCCGAGAGGAACTAAGAAATTACTTTGTGCATTTTCATGACAGAATTGATATAGACAAAGTTTCGTTGCGGAGTTATTACTCTGGGTTTAAACAATTAAATTCAACGTCAATTGCTATATTGGCTTCGTCTAATGCAATTAACTTGACTGAAACAAAGTCAAACCTAGACGCTCTTTGCGCTGGGCAACCCGCACAGTACGGTAAAGAAAGCGGATATCCTGGTAAGAAGTGGGAAAACATTGCTAGTGTTTTATCTGACCTAGACACGTCTAAATTGCATTTTGTTAAGCTTAAGCAAAATCATATTGTCATTGACTTTGACTTAGTTGACGAAGATGGCAACAAAGACCTTGAGTTAAATCTTTATGCTGCGTCTAGTTGGCCTCCAACATACAGTGAAGTTAGCAAAAGCGGTAGTGGACTACATTTGCACTATTTGTATATGGGCGATGTAAAAGAGTTATCTTCTGTATACAGCCCAGGGATTGAGATAAAAACATTACTTGGCGACAGTTCACTACGCCGTAAATTAACTTTATGTAACGATTTAGATATTGCACAAATTAGCAGCGGCCTACCAAAGAAGGAAGTTAAGATGCTTGATAATAAAAATATTAAAAGTGAAAAGTCTCTTCGTGACATAATTGGGCGGAACTTAAAGAAAGAAATTCATCCTGGGACCAAATCTTCTATTGATTTTATTTATAAGATATTAGAAGATGCTTATAATTCAGATTTGAGCTACGATCTAAAAGATTTGCGACCAAAGATGTTAGCTTTTGCGGCAAGCAGCACAAACCAATCGGCTGCGTGTATTAAAGTTGTACAAAAAATGCAGTTTATAGGTAAAACCGAAATGCCGGCCGTAACCAACAATGACAAACCCTTAGTGTTCTTTGACGTTGAGGTATATCCTAACTTGTTTATTGTGTGTTGGAAGTATCAAGGTTTACCGGAAGTTGTTCGGATAGTAAACCCAACCCCATTAGAGATTGAACCTTTATTTGCGTTGAGGCTAGTTGGTTTTAACAATCGACGGTACGACAATCATATTTTGTACGCTCGTTATTTAGGTTACTCAAACGAGGAACTTTATAACTTGAGTAAAAAGATTATCACGACTAATGACGGCGGCTTATTTGGAGAAGCTTACAACTTGTCGTATGCTGATATTTACGACTTCTCCTCAAAGAAGCAAGGGCTTAAAAAGTTTGAAATTGAGCTTGGTATTCATCACATGGAAATGGATTTACCTTGGGATGAACCAGTGCCAGAAGACCTTTGGCCTAAAGTAGTTGACTATTGCGTTAACGACGTTGTTGCAACCGAAGTAGTCTTTGAGTCTCGTAAGCAAGATTTTATTGCTCGTGAGATTCTAGCTGACTTGTCTGGCTTGACTGTAAACCACACAACTCAGAACCATACAACTAAGATTGTATTTGGCGACGAGAAGTACCCACAAAAGAGCTTTGTGTACACCGACTTGTCAGAACGGTTTCCTGGGTATAAATTTGACGGTAAAGAGTCAACATATATGGGAGAAGTAGTTGGAGAAGGCGGCTATGTATATTCTGATCCAGGAATCTACGAGAACGTCACGGTATTGGACGTAGCCAGTATGCACCCGACTTCAATTCGGATGCTTAACCTGTTTGGGCCATATACACAGCGGTTCAATGAGTTAACTGAAGCCCGACTTTCAATCAAACATAAAGATTGGGACAAGGCTCGAAATTTGCTCGGAGGTAAACTTTCAAAATACCTCGATGAAAACTCAGCAAATACAGAGGGCCTTTCTTACGCGCTAAAGATTGTTATTAACATTGTGTACGGTTTGACTAGCGCTAAATTTAGTAACGCGTTTCGTGACGTAAAGAACGTTGATAACATTGTTGCGAAACGTGGTGCTTTATTTATGATTGACTTAAAGAATGCAGTCATGAACAAAGGCTTTACCGTAGCACACATTAAAACAGACTCAATTAAAGTTCCAAACGCAACAAAAGAAATTCTCGACTTTATCATTGATTTTGGAGACCAGTATGGCTATGTATTTGAGATTGAAAACACATACGACAAATTTTGTCTGGTTAACGATGCGGTATATATTGCGCGGGAAAAGGGTACCTGGCACGCTGTCGGGGCACAATTTCAACACCCATATGTATTCAAGACGTTGTTCTCGAATGAGGAACCAACGTTCGATGACTTGTGTGAGACTAAAAGCGTTACGCAAGGAGCAATGTATTTGGATTATGGGCCTCCATTGGCCACGGTAGATGTTAGCGAAATGACTCACGTTGGACGCACAGGTAGCTTTGTTCCTGTTGTTAATAATGGGGCAAACCTTTGGCGTATTAAAGACGACAAGAAATACGCAGTCGCAGGGACTAAAGGATATCGTTGGATTGAGCGTGAAGTTGCGCAAAGTCGGATGAGTAACTTTGACCCTTTAGAAATTGACATGCGATATTTTGAAGAACTTCGTGAAAACGCGCTTAATGCAATTGACTACTACGGATCCTTTGATTTGTTTGTAGAGTCGTAGGATTAACAACGCCTATAATGAAGAATAAGCACTTAGAGTGTTTAAGTACTATGCAAATAGTATAACTAATATAACGCCACACGTCATTAAGACATGTGGTTTTATATTTTTTGCACACCTGAGTATGTGTCTAAACTGCTCGGTCCCTCCACCTTAGAAAGAAGGCAACATAATGGATATTCTTCGTTCTTTATTTGAATGGGGAGTTGTGTCTGCATATGAAAGTATGAGTGACGCACTTGACAAGCGAAAGAAGATGCTACGCAAATGGCGTACCCGACTCCTGACCAAGTAACGCTAGGTAGTGCCGAAGTAAGCATAAAGAACATCTACAAAAAGCTTCGTATCTGTGTACGTCAATTTGGCGACAAACCTGGCGAAGCGTTATTTGAACTGGTACCATGGCGAGCAATTGAGCCATTTATTGGTACCCATTTAGATCCTCGTTATATTGATATGACACTTACTGACGCGCTTGAATGGATGATCTTTAATTTAGAGTTTGACGGAGTTACTGCAACCGCAGTGCTATAACAACTACCAGAAAGAGACATAATGATTGATATTTGCTCATACCCTGGCTGTATTGCTCCTGTTGCTAAACAGGGACGTCAAGCCCGCCAAGTGTGGTGTTACGACCATTTTGGTATGTACCCACACCAATGCGAACACAAAGACTGCATTGCTACGTCATATTACGACGATGAACCATGGTGTTTTTACCATTCACCAGACGCCGGATCTTCTGTCAAAGGATATTCTGCTTACGCAAAGGACAAAGGTCTTGACGTACCATGAAGTATCCAGTAGTATACGTTGTGTGGAAAGACCACGCAGAAGCAGATACAGAAGCTTGGGCTAATGTAGCAAAGCTTAGTTCAAACAAGTTAGTTACAGCAGTGACTATTGGTTTTCTTGTTCATGAAGATGAAGAAGCTATTCAAATAGCGTCAACTTATGTTGACCAATACAATATTTGCGGTAGACCAGATGTTATTGCTAAAGCGTTAATTACGCACCGAGTGGAACTCGACGTAAAAGAATATATTCCTCCAAAAAAAAGAAGGGTTACCAATGGCTGATAATAAAAAGACATTCATGATTGAGGGAGCACGTATTGTGTTCCGAAACTTTGCCGGCAAGGAAGGTCAGTACAACCGAGAGGGCGATCGCAACTTTGCGGTTATTCTTCCACAAGACACTGCTGATATTTTGGCTGCGGATGGTTGGAACGTTAAGTATCTCACTTCACGTGACGAAAACGAAGCCGACACGCCATATTTGAGCATTGCGGTTAACTTCAAGAACCGACCACCTCGAGTTGTGATGCTAACATCGCAGGCTCGCACTAACCTAACCGAAGAATCGGTTGAGGTTCTTGACTGGGCCGAGATTGAGAATGTAGACCTTATTGCTACACCATACGAGTGGTCTGTGAACGGTAAGACCGGCATTAAAGCATATCTTAAGTCGTTGTTTGTCACTATTTCTGAGGACGAACTTGAGCAGAAGTATGCTGCGCCCATTGAAGAAGGTGCAATGTGAGTATGCATTTACTTGACCACGCAATTACCGAATTGACGTTGCTTGAGTTTAGCCAAGACAAAATTGATACATACCTTGATATTATCAAAGCGTTTGAAGCGGCTGGCTACACAAAAAACGATCCATTTTTTGATTTAGTAGTCGTATCTAAATTGCTTCAGTACGAAAATTTGTCAAATTTGACCAGCAGTCCAGATGAATGGAAGCAAGTTGCAACGGGGCTCTGGCAAAGTTATCGTAACCAAGAAGCATTTTCAACTGATGCCGGCGTTACATATTACAAGGTTGGCGATAGCCTATCTGACCATATGGACTCTGGTCCTCAATATTTTGTTAGCGACCCACCAAAGGATGGTTTTTCAAATGGTCAATGAGTTTCACGGTTCAGACGTTGCTCGTGCGCGTGTTGTGCATTGGTTTAATTTTCACAAAAACAAGGGCGTAGACGATATTAAGCTTAGCCAAACGTTTATCACTTGGTATAGTGCTAACGTTCTTGGGTGGACCGCAGTAGTTGAAACCGAAATGGAAGATGGTTTAGTTTATTTTGTGCAATACCAAAACGAAACTGATCAAACTCTACTTCGAGTATATTTTGAACAGTTTACTATGGTTATTGAGTCTAATAAGCCAGACGCGCCAATCCAAGATAAGTTGCCATTTGACGCAGCATGAGAAACGCACTCGTACGCACATACACCGCATATACCGACTATGCGCCAGAACAGTTTGAGCGACGTGTTTTTTATGCTGACCATAGGCATCGAACAAACATGAAGTTTCAAGCTTACTGCGTATGCGGAAGAAAAATGGTAGACACAACGCCGCAAGACGTTTGGCATGGTATTCAGCCATTTTGTCCAAAGTGTGAACCAACCCCTCCATCAAATATTTAATAAAGGAAGTAACATGTCAGCTACAAATTACGTCCGCCGGCCATTTATGGTTAGCGCCACTAAGGTAACCGAAGAAAACATTACCGAATTAGCAGTATTGCTTGGTAAGCTTGGCACAGATGAGCACGGTCAGTGTATTATTCTTGATCGCCGAGTTGTTCCAAACATTAAGCGTGCATACGTTGGATGGTATATTACTGAGGTCAATGACAGCTATCGTTGTTGGGCCCCAGAATACTTTGAACAGGCATTCATCCCATATTCAGACGAATGGGTTGGTTGGTTTGATCGCGTAGATGCACCAAACAACATTATCCAGGAAGCCCCTGAGTCTTTTGACGTTATTTAAGTAGGTTCAAATGGGTGCACGGTCTTATATTGCTTAGGGCTGTGCACCCATTTAGGTGTCGTGTTATTAATGAAATCAAGGAGACTCCTAATGCAAACATTTGTTCCCTACGGAGCAGACTTTGAACTAAACGCTCAAGTACTAGATCGTCAACGCCTTGGTAAACAGCGCGTAGAGGCATGGCAAATTTTAAATGCTATCCGTGGTCTTTCTAAAGGCTGGGTAAACCATCCGGCTACTGTCATGTGGCGGAAACATCCAGAAGCCCTTGCTCATTATGGAATTGCTATGTGCGACGAGTGGATTTATCGTGGATACAACGACACAATGCGTGATCGGTTTGTTTCCCTCACTGAATGCAGTCTTTACTGGATTGATATTCCAGCGTGGCTAAATTACGAAGATGTAATTGTTTCGCATCGGTCCAATCTGATTCGCAAACGTCCTGATATTTATCAACCAATATGGCCTGAAACTCCTGATGACCTACCTTACGTATGGCCTGGAGAATGGCACACGCCTACATATTTTTAATCAAACCAAACCAAGGAGAAATCATGGACTACCCAAAAGTAGATTACATTAGCCAACCAGAAGTAACTCTTATTTCCACTCATAACCTTACTGTTGATTCACACCCAGAGCAACCAGTAAAGTTGTTGATCCGTGTTAGCCGTTCAGCAGCTTCTACTATGTACGCATTGTTTAATGGCCGTAACGGAGCAGTTATTCACGATCTTGATGATGACGAGCTTATTTTCATGATACCAGAACTGACTGCGTTAACATATTTAACAACGGAACAACAACAGCTTGCTCTTGATCAGCTTGGGTCAGTTTATGAAGAGGCATTTTCTGCCTACAATTTCTTGCTGGAACTTGGTGTTCCAATTGAGCAAGCAGAGATGGTTTTGCCTAATGGACTTACTACCCCATTGCACATGACAATTCCAATCATGGCGTTTAAGAAGTTTGTTGAGCTCGATTTGCCGTTTTGGCACGTAGAACTTCAACACGTTAACACAGAGTTCAAGCTTATTTACGCGCGCTTGTTTCCAGAACTTAAATTGAATTGGCCGGTAGTATGAACAAACCAATTTTGTTGCTGGACATGGACGGGCCAATGGCTGCGTTTGATGAAGGTATTATGATGGTGTGTGACACACTAGGTGTTAAAGTTGACCTTATTGGTCTGCAAGATAGCAACCGAAAGCATTATATTACTGACAACATGCCAGATCCAGACGATGCGCAAATGATTCGTACAATTATTAACACCACGCATTTCTTTGATTTGCTTCCTGTAACACAAGGCGCGCAAGAAGGCGTTGAGTTACTCCAAAGTATATTTGATGTTTGGGTATGTACCAAGCCGCTAGATGTAAACCCATATTGTCGGGATGATAAGATGGCGTGGATTAAGCGAAACTTTCCAGAACTAAAAAACAAAGTGATTATGGCACCTAAGAAGTCGTTAGTAAAAGGTGATATTCTGTTGGATGATGCACCAGATCTTTCATGTTGTATTTATTCTTCTTGGATGCCAGTTGTATTTGACTTACCATATAATCGTGCTGGCTCACAGTGGCAGCATTTTTATAGGTGGTCGTGGGGTGACCCAGTAAATGTACTTACCGACTTAATTTAACCCAAAGGAAGAGATGAGCCATATTATGAATACTTTACAGTTCATTATTAAGTCAACTATTATGATAGTTGGTCTTACGTTAGTGTGGTTGTACATTAAATATTTTAAGCGTATTGTTACGGAAGGTCATATTCCAACGCTAAAAGAGCCTGAACCAATTGCTAACCAGGACCCTTTACTTAATGTGGAGACTCCTCCATGTGTTGTGTGCAAGCAGACATCAAAGGTTACTGTTTGGCGGACAGAGTACCATGCTTGGGTTACTGGCACATTAGCCCAAAAAGCATTTACAAACCTTTCGCCTGACAATCGAGAGCTACTTATTTCTGGTACTCATCCAGCTTGCTGGACTAAACTATTTGGAAAGGAGGAGTGAAATGACAGAGGATTACATTATTACAGAAGAAGATAATGCGCAATTGCGAAAGCAAAAGCGAAAAGATATTCTAAAAAAAGTTTTAGCGCCATCTACAAACATGCGCGGTAAAGCAATGCGGGTAGCAAAGAAGTCTTACGGATTGTCTTCTAAAGCAGTTGTTTCCGGAAGCGCCCTTGCTAAAAAGGAAGCGGCAAAGCGTAAATCAGAAGCTGAAGAAGCAATAGTTCTTAAAAAAGCAGAGATTAAGTATATTCGAAAGCAACTTAAAAACTTGCGCGATGCCAAAAACGGAGGATGGTCTAAGTGACATACAATCATAATGTGTGTAAGGCAGCTATAATTACTGCGGCTAATGTGCAATGGATTGCCAAAGAATACAGTGTGGCAGACGATGATATTTCAGAACTGCTCCCCATTGGCTATGTTGTGGTCGCAGGATTTGGAGCGCCGTGGTACGAAGGATGTTTTACTCAAACTGATTTTAATGCTTTATATACTGCTACCGGTTTAACTTTATCACATGGGTTCTTTGAAATAGTTCCCAAGTAAAGTTTTGTCTGGGTGGCGGAATGGCAGACGCGGGGGGCTTAAACCCCCCTCCTTGCAAGAGGGTACGGGTTCGAGTCCCGTCCTAGACACTTAACTATTGATACAAAAGGAGCGCCATGCGCGATATCAAAACAATATCTGTGTATGTTTTAATTCTGCTTTTATTTCTAAGCAGAGCAAAACTACGGTTTGAAAAGGCACGACTAAAAGAAATTTTAGATAAAAAATCAAACGACCTTGAGGTATGTAGAGCAGAGTTAACTTTAGCTGTTAATTATGTTAACGACATTAATTCTGGTAAAAGTAGAGCTGAGGCTTGGGAAAAACTACAACTTGAATTAAACTTTTTGCACGTCATAACACCTGATTCGTAGGAATTACAATGCCTATAATGAAGACCCACTGACCCTTTACAGAAAGAAGTAAATCCAATGGACCAGTCAAATGAAATCGTAGACACCTACGACGAAACGCAAACTGAACCTTCGTCATCCCTCAAGCCAATCGTGCTTGCCAGCGCTGCAACAGCAGCTCTCGGCATCATCGCGGCCAAAGGCTGGCGCAAGTTCACCAATCGTCTCGTCGAAAAGCGTGTTGCCGAAGCACTTGCTACTACGCCGCTCGAAACCCCAATTCCTGCACCGCCAAAGAAAGTCTGACCCAAAGCCCACAAGCTTAGATCCCCTCCCCCTGATCTAAGCTTATGGGTTTTCTTTTTTTTCTCCAACTTTATATTTAACAAAGGAAACAAAATGAATCAGGAACCAGAAAAGAAAATCCAAATATTTATACATCTTGAAGACAATTCAGATGGAACTTCCACAATTTCAATGTGCATGGATGGCGAAAATGTGATGACCAGTTTGCTTACAATTAGTTTGCTGGACTTTAGCGAGATGCTCCTTGGAGGTAATGCCGAGTACATTCAGCACGCTGGCGCTGTTACCCAAGAATTAGTAGACAGCGGTAAGATTTTTGAAATCCCTTCGGACATTGGAGCTTAATGAACGACATCGAACTACCACCCCAACAGCCACACAACTCAACAGCGTGTACCTGCTTGTTCTGCTGGAGCGAAAACCGACAACTACGCTCCGAGATCTACGCCGCCTACAAAGCTCGCGAAGCCGCCTACGCCGCCTGGGCCGCCGAGATTGAGCGCATCAACAAAGGAGTACCCGCAATGACAAGAGATGAAGCAATCGAAGCCACTAACGCCAAATGGGGCGCTGCCTACGACGCCGCCGTTAATACCTACGACGCCGCCCACGCAACCGCCGTTAACGCCTTCAACGCCGCCCACGCCACCGCTGAAGCTACCTACCGCATTGAACTGGCCCGCATCGACAAGGAGTACCCGCGATGATCACAAAACGAAAAGTTGTAATCTCAAACGACTACGGATCTGGTTGGTCAACAGCACAGAACCACATGTCGGAGATCCATCGGTACGACTTGGCTGAGTCACTCACCGTGATTAAAGCAGCTGAAGAAGGTTGGGAGTGGAGCCGATTGATTTCGGCATTGCTTTCCGATGGTTGGGATCGCGGAGATATTTTTCACCTCAACAGTTACGGTTGGTTTCCAGACGGAAGGCCAATTGTCGTTGAGGTAGAAGGACCATACCGGATCCATGAGTATGACGGCAAGGAAAGCATTGAATCCCAAGCAGACGTATATTGGAGGCACTGAAATGGCAAAACGCAAATTGGAAGTTTGGCAGCAGCCAATTATATTTAAGGATCCGCGCTATATCACGCTGACAAAAGCTGAGCACGCGGAGATGACAAAAGACCGTGAGCATCCGCTTACCTGGCCAAAGCTTGAGTTTCACTACTCAAGTAATGATCACAGCGCGGATTAATAAGTAATAGTGTTGGTTGTGTTCGTAGCACGTAAAAGAGATCAGGGGATATTACGAGTTACCCCTCTTTCCAACACCCCTTAGGATGTTAGCCAAGCAGAAGAATATTGGAGGAGCTAATATGAACGTTAGAGAAGTAATTGCTTTTTTGTCGGATTTGGAACCGAGCTCTACGGTGTTGTTTGAAATTGATGATGTTGCATCGTACAGCGTTGACCAAGTGGAAGTGAAAAACGGCCTAGTTATTTTTAGGTCGATAGACTAAGTAATAGTGTTGGGCGTCTCGCATTGTAACAGTGAGCGTTAAATGAAGTGAAGTACAATGGTTATCAGTAGTGGATCACGTGGGCCGTTTAGTACTCTAATTATAGGCTTGAGACACGCCACAAAACACCCATTGGAAAGAAGCTAAACCCAACACCCCCTAGGATGTTAGCTCAGTGGTAAGAGCGGTTGTCTTATATACAACTGGTCGTGGGTTCGATCCCCACACATCCTACTAAATCAAAATATAAAGGAGTAATTGGTATGGAACAAAACGAAGCACTTAAAGCTGCTCAAGACGCCTACTGGGACGCTCGTGAAGCATACGCCGTGGCCTACGGTACTTACAAAGGAACTTCAGAACGGCTCAAAAAGGCTATAGATATTTACAAAGCTGAATTGACCAGCTTTAATAAAAAGTATCAAGCTGATCATCATATTGAGGATTTTGATCCGGACTGGCAGAAATAACCAACAAAAAGGAGTATACATAATGAATCCCGAATTGCAAAAACTGATCGAGGCATACTATGCTTCTATTGGCGCAACCGCTAAAGCAGGAGAAGTATGTGCGCAAGCTATATCTGAGCTTGACCCAACTTCTTGGTACGAAACCGCGAAAGCAAAAAGAACAAGCCCCCAGTAGTGGATACCTGATGACTCAGGCGCACGGTCTATATCTTAGCGTACAACAAGATATAGATGCTAGGTGATGTACGTTAGCTCTAGACCCGTAGCTATGCTACACACGGGACGCACCTGAACATGTGCCTAAACTGTTCACTTTCTCCGTAATAACCAACCAGAAAGGAGCGGGTATGATCCGCTACAGCGAAATGGATAACGCTTGGGTTTCGGGAGAAAACCCCGACGGCCAAGGAATGCCAACAACAAACCTTGCGGGTGACGTTGAGGTTTGTACATGCGAAGAATGTTATCAAGCCTACATTAACGGCCTTGGAACAAATCACGATCAAATATACGGCGACGAGTAAATTGATCAAACACCTGAACAGGTGTCTAAACTGTTCACTGCATTTACAAGGCATATATTTTTTTCGCAAGATTAACATGGGCTATAATGACCATTAACCTACCGAAAGGCACAAAATGCATACCGATAAAGAATATCGGCTCCACCGTCAAATCAACCGCCTTCTACGCAATTTGTACGACATTGAAACCATGCAAGATGACATTGTAAACCACAAGTTTCTCTCCGAACAGGAGATCTACAGTTACAAAAATATCTTGCGCGATATAAAAGTCAACATCGAATTGTTGGAAGAGGCTCGACCAAAACCAAGCCGACACATTTTTAAGTACCGCAAAAAGTACGCTAATAAGTAAATAAATAGCAAAAAGTCATATCGCTTTAACAAGCGTTATGATTTTTTTCGTAGAATTAACATGGTTTATAATGAACAACAACCGAAAGAAGGAACATTAAAATGTTTTGGAATCAAATGTCAATCATCGAACAAATCATCACTATCGTGAGTTATTGTGTCTTTGCCTGGATTTGCCTCAGCACCTTTCTCTACCTCATGACGCGAAAGCGTTTGAATGGAGTCAAAGATACCACTGAAGCATACTGGCGAGGATACGACCGCGCACGAGCTGATCTTTCGATTTTGCAAGAAACTCTACGCATCCAACGTCAATCAAAAAAGTAATTGTTTAAACCAAGAACACCCCTAGCAAGGTGTTTAAGGTTTTTTTGCGTCGTAGTTATAACAAGGGTTATAATGAAATATTCCCCCTTTAAGGAGCCTATGACCCTTACCGACAAAATCAAAATTGTTGCCATTAGAGCTACCGCAAACCGCTTAATCATGGCCGCAATCATATTGTACAACAAGTCATAACTACTAGAAAGGAGTATCCAAGTTTAGAATCCGCAAGGCTTCTAAATTTTCCTCGTAGTATTTACATGGCGTATAATGACCGTATACCGCCTAGAAAGGCAACTACTATGCAACAAACAAAAATCATCACCATCAAGATCCTCAAGATCAGCCTGTTCATCCTCACCTGGATGTTCATCCCACTCTTGAACCTCTGCTGGAGCTGCGTCAAAATTTGGAAAACAAAGAAGTAATAACCGCTCAAAACCGAAACGCCCCTAACAAGGCGTCTAGGTTTTTTCGTACGATTAACAATGCCTATAATGAAGTATTCACCTACCCTTGAAAGAGGACTCATGAACACCATTGAAAAACTCATTGCATTCGCAACCAAGACAACCCTAAAGACCGTAATGGCGTGCACATTAATTTTGACACTGCCACCACTCTTTGTCGCTTGGGCGATTACCCTGTTTTTCAAAGTCGCATTCTGACTTAGAAGAATACAACAACCAAGAACACTCTTAACAGAGTGTTTAAGGTTTCTTTTTTCGTAGGATTAACAAAGGCTATAATAGAAGTATTAACCTACAGAAAGCAGAACCACATGTTCACCTACATCCGTGATTTCGGTAAAGGCTTTTGCCTTGGTTACACCTACCTATTCAAGAACCACAAGTTCATGCTGGTATGGAGTATCCTCGTCAACGCCTCCATCGTTTACACCCTTGTACGAATCGTGAAGCTCATCGCTCACATCATCTGGTAATACCCCCAAAGCCGAAACACCCCTAACAAGGTGTCTAGGTTTCTTTTTTTCGTAAAATTAACATGGGTTATAATGAAGTATTCCTTAACAAGAAAGACCCACATGAAAAATATCCAAGACCGCCTTGATATGTACACCATGAACTCCCTCATCAAAACTGTAGAATTTGCAAACAAGTATTCCTTGAAGCTTGCAATATTCAAAGCAGTAAGCTGGGGCGTAATATCATGTGTACTTACCATCGTTGCTTTGATAGTCATATTCTGACTAACAGCAATACCAAAACCGAAACACCCCTAACAAGGTGTCTAGGTTTCTTTTTTTTGAAAGGCTGCCCCTATGTACGAAGGCTCGTATGACCAAAAACAACCACCTAATTGGAATCTCACAGAATACTACAAAGAGTGGCGCCAGCTAGTAGGAGATCAATTGTTGGGCGGAGAAGCTCAACTTGGATATCCTGACCCACTGTGGAAACACAAACCGTAACTCTAAAACAAAACAAAGGAGATATCATGTATTCAGATATGAAGATGTACGAAGACCTTGCGACAAAAGCTGTTGATGATAGCGTTAAAGCTACTGCCCATGCTAAGCAGTTAACCGCTGATGCGGTATCTGCCGCTATGCTCGCTGAGAAGCTCTCTAAGCGTGCTAAGACGGCCCTTGCTGTATATCGTGAAGCAGTATTAAAGCAGGAACAAGAAGACCTTAACTACATGAAAAAGGAGATAAACAATGCATAATCTTACACTGGAAATCCTTGAGCGTACAGCTGCACTTGCTGTTGAGGATGCCACCAACGCAATCAACAAAGCAAAATGGGCTAAGCAAACTGCACAGGATCGCACAAACGAAGCTGAGTTGTTGACTCGCCGCGCTCGTATTGCTGTTGATGTTTGGCGTGAAGCTTTGATTGATCACAACAAGACAATTCACGTATAGGAGTTATGAATGAATTTATTTACTCCGCTCTGGCTTGGCTGGGGCATTATGTTTGCAGTAATTGAAGGAACCGCGCTGTGGTCTCAGTCAAGCAAAAAGGTAAAAAGTAATGGAACGCTTTCCGCATTGGTATGGCGATTCATTGGTCCTGGACACCCTAAACGACGTGTATTTCTTGCTGTCGGCTGGCTTGTATTAACCTCGCACTTCTTCCTGCAAATCCCGTAACTAAGTTGGTGCTAAACTATTGTACGCTTCCCCCACAGCGTACATTGAGTTTAGTTAAATGACACTTCCTAGTGTTCAGCCAACTGGTTTTATTTTTTTTCACTTTATACTTACTAAGGAATACTATGTCTACTAAGAAACAAAAAAACCGCCTTCTGATTGCGCAAGAAGCTTACACAATTGCCCAGGAAGAATGGCAAACAGCTTCAGCTAAATATTACGAAGCCCGTCGAAAGTACATGAAGCTTCTTGACGAGAAGTTTGAACAAGACAACAAGGAGTAAATCTTATGCCCACATTTCACTTTTTTAAAAGGAACCCAGAAATAATGACCAATGACGATGAACTATCCCGAGCAATTAAAATTTATGCTGCTGCTATTGATTCATCGGTTGCTGCTGCTGAAGCATACGACCGAGCTAGAATTGCGCTTGACGTTGCTTACCGAAACAAAGTAGCCATACAAGAATCCCGTACACCTAAGGAGTAAACATGTTTGAACTAATGCCGCACCAGAAAGAGGCGGTGAACAAAATAGCTAACAGAAAGATATTGTGGGGCGGCGTTGGTACTGGTAAATCTATAACCGTGCTCTCCTATTATTTAAAAGAAGAAGCACCTAAAGACATCTACATCATCACAACTGCTAAGAAACGTGACTCTTTAGAGTGGGAAGGCGATGCTGCAAAATTAGGCATCAGTACCACAAAAGCTCTTTCTTTAGGTGGTGCTTTGAATGTGGATTCCTGGAACAACATCCAAAAGTACGTAGATGTTAAGGATGCGTTCTTTATATTTGACGAACAACGTTTGGTCGGTAGTGGCGCTTGGGTTAAGTCTTTTCAAAAGATTGCTAAGCAGAACCATTGGGTATTACTTAGTGCTACACCTGGCGACACATGGTTGGATTATATTCCAATGTTTGTGGCAAATGGTTTCTACAAAAATGCCACGGAGTTTAAACGTGAGCATGTTGTGTATGCACCATATTCTAGATTCCCTAAAATCTTACGCTACACAGATACCAAAACACTTGAGCGTTACAGAAACCTAATACTTGTTGAGATGCCTTTCTTAAAACACACGGAACGTATTGTGGAAGATGTGATAGTCAAGCATGACGCCGCTTTGTTTAAGAAGGTAACTATTGATAGATGGAATCCATATTTAGACACTCCTATTAAAGATGCCGCTGAACTCTTCCAGGTAATGCGCAAAGTTGTTAATAGTGATCCTAGTCGTATCAATGCTCTGCGTAAGTTGATGGAGACTCACCCAAAGATAATAGTGTACTACACGTTCAATTACGAGCTTGATATTTTACGTACGTTAGCCGCTGAATACAATGTTGCTGAATGGAATGGACATCGTAAACAACCCATTCCAAACACAGATTCGTGGGTATATTTAGTTCAGTATGTAAGTGGTGCTGAGGGTTGGAATTGTGTGGAAACAGACACAATAGTGTTCTATTCACTGACATATTCATACAAAAACTTTGAGCAAGCACAGGGTCGAATTGACCGTCTAAACACTAAATTTAGAGAATTATATTACTACGTGTACTTGTCGAATTCTGTCATAGATTTAGCAGTTCGAAAAAGTTTGGCTTCTAAACAGCATTTTAATGAGCTTGCATGCCCGGCCGAGAGTTTGGGATTTTCGACTAAATTTGGTCGAGATGAGTAAGAGGTTTAAGCGTTGTGGAACGGATTTGACAGTTTTGACAGTTTTGACAGGCACTTGTATTACCGCTTTATATCCTTTTACCAGGGCTTTTGCGATAAAACCATTGCTTGTCATTTATTTAAAAACACGGGCAAAAAGTTTTTTATATTTTTACACTTTATACTTACTCTCTATACGCGAGGGTATATATAGAATATAAGTATAAAACTCAAATTTATAGAAAACTTTTTGCCCAAAGTTTTGGCAGATTTTTGACAAGCATATTTTCACAAAGTCAGAAAGGAGAAACATGTTTGAAGAATGGGTTGCTATTGATGATTTTGAAGAATATGCAGTCAGTGATTATGGTAATATCAAAAATTTAAAAACTAATAAATTAGTAGCGTTAAGCCACACAAAACAGGGAGCGGTTAAAGTTGGTATTGTTTCTTATGGAAAACAATACACACGATCTGTAAAAGTTTTAGTAGCTAATGTTTTTGTAGAACGCGAAGATGAAACTTTTGACACACCAATTCATTTAGACGGCAATCAAAATAATTGTGCAGCGTCAAATTTAATGTGGAGAACGCGTGGGTTTGCGTGGCAATATCATCATCAGTTTAACAAGATAGAATTTTATGAGGGTATTGGACCAATTATGGATAAACACGACAACACTGTTTATCAAAATGTAGCAGAGGCAGCTAAAGCAAATGGGCTATTGATGCACGACATTTATATTCGTGCGCATTACTCAGATCGCAAAGCCCATGTCTACCCAACCTGGCAAATGTTCGAGTACCAGTAGGATTAAAAAAAGTAAGTATAAACCCTAAGTATAAAAAAGTAAGTATAAACCCTCGGACGAATAACAAGGCATATAATAGAAAGAACACTTTTAAAACAGTGTTTTTTATTTTTTTTGGAGGATTGCTTGAGAGAAGGTGCTTATCAAACAAAACTTATAAGTAAACTTGAAGACTTGTTTCCAGGTTGTGTCATTTTAAAGAATGACGCTTCGTATACACAAGGTATTCCGGATCTTATTATTTTGTATAAAAAGAAATGGGCAATGTTAGAAGTCAAAAGCTACAAAACAGCAAACACACAACCCAACCAGCAATATTGGATAGATCGTTTAGACCAAATGTCTTATGCGTCGTTCATTTGCCCGGATACTGAAGAAGGTGTTTTATATGAACTTCAACTCACATTCGTCACTAGAAGGTAAACATGCTTTCTTAAGCCCTAGTAATTATCACTGGATTAACTACACAGACGAACGTCTTATATCCCGTTGGATGACATCGAGAGCAGCCGCTCTTGGCACAGCTTTACATGAGTATGCCCATCAAGCAATTAAACTTGGAATTAAACAACCAAAAAGTAAGCAAACAATTTACATGTACGTAAACGACGCAATTGCTTTTAAGATGGCTCCAGAGCAACCGTTATATTACTCGGATATTTGTTTTGGTACTGCAGACGCAATTTCGTTTAGAAACAACACGTTACGCATTCACGATTTAAAAACTGGTGTTGGAAAAACATCGGAGCATCAACTTGAAGTTTACGCTGCTTTATTTTGTCTTGAATACGGAATTTCCCCATTTGATATAGAAATAGAACTTCGAATATATCAAAACAATGAGATTCAAATTTTTGATGGTGTTGCTGATGAAATTTTAAACATCATGGATACAATCATAACTTTTGATAAACAAATTGAATTGTTAAAAGAAGAAAACTACTAGACAAAAAAGGAGAATGCAAATGATCATTGAAGAACACGACTATCTTGCTCATTATGGCACACTTCGTAAATCAGGTAGATATCCATGGGGATCTGGAGGAAGTGACGCGTCTTGGAATAGAGACTTTCTAGGATACGTTGAAAAATTAAAATCTGAAGGCTTAAGCGAAGTTGACATTGCTGCTGCGTTAAAAATATCAACAACGCAACTTCGTCAAGAACGCTCAGTAGCAAAGAACATGGAAAAACAAGCAGAACAAGATCAAGCGTTTAAGCTTAAGCAAAAAGGCGTTAGTACTTCAGAAATTGGCCGAATTATGGGAAAGCATGAATCATCTGTGCGAGCCTTATTAAAAGACGGTCAAATTGACAAAACCAATCAACTTAGAGCTACTTCAAACATGTTAAAATCTCAAATTGATAGAAAAGGTTATATTGATGTTGGCTCTAATGTTTATATTCAAGCCGGAGTAACCGAAACCGTATTTAAAAATGCTGTTGCATTAACTGTTGGTGATGGATATACACATCATTATATTAGAGTTGCGCAATTGGGAACAAATAAAGAAACTTTGTTTAAAGTTCTTGCCGGCCCGAATGTAAAATGGTCAGAAGTAAACGCTAATAAAGAACAAATTCAACAAATTACTGACTTTTCGCATGATGGCGGTCGAACCTTTTTAGGTATGCATCCTCCATTATCGTTTGATTCATCTCGACTTGGTGTTAATTATGCTGAAACCGGCGGTGGAAAATTAGATGGAACTATATTTGTTAGGCCAGGGGTAACTGACGTATCCCTTGGTGGATCAACTTACGCGCAAGTTCGAATTATGGTAGATAATAGCCATTACATTAAAGGTATGGCTATCTACAAAGATGACTTACCAAAAGGCAAAGATATAGTATTTAATACAAACAAATCATTTAAAGAAAATGATCTTAAAGCATTAAAACCTTTACAAACAACGCCTGATGGTAAAATAGACAAAGACAACCCATTTGGTGCTATAATTCAGCGTCAGATTCACGCCACAGACGATAGTGGCAAAGCAATTGTTACGCGTGGAAAAACTAAATTAGGCTCTGTTATGAATATTGTTAATGAAGAAAAAGGCTGGGCTACTTGGTCCGATTCTTTAGCTTCACAGGTTTTATCAAAACAAAGTACAGCTTTAGCTAAATCACAGTTAGATATGACGTATGAAAAAAGTGCTACAGAATATGATAAAATTAGTAAATTTACTAACCCAGCAGTGCGTAAAGTATTGTTAGAAGCGCTTGCTGAAAATGTAGATTCTTCAGCAGTTCATTTAAAAGCAGCTGCTTTTAAAGGTCAAGCTACCCACGTTATTTTGCCACTTGGAACAATAAAAGAAAATCAAATATACGCTCCTAACTATGAAAATGGTTCTACGGTAGCACTAGTTAGATTTCCACATGGTGGTCGATTTGAAATACCAGAATTGGTTGTTAATAACAACAACCGAGAAGGTAAACGTTTGTTAGGTCCTGCGCCTGATGCCGTTGGTATTCACCACTCAGTAGCAGAAAGACTATCTGGAGCAGACTTTGATGGTGACACAGTACTTGTTGTGCCTAATAATGGGCCTAAAAGACTTCAAACTACACCCCCACTAGAAGGCTTAAAAGGGTTTGACGCAAGATCCGCTTATCGCAAATATGATGGCATGAAAACAATGTCAACTAAGCAAACGGCCCTTCAAATGGGTGGCGTGTCAAACTTAATTACTGACATGACTATTCGTGGTGCATCTAGAAGCGAACTGACTAGAGCAATTAGACATTCAATGGTTGTTATTGATGCTGAGAAGCACGAGTTAAATTGGCAGCAATCTGCTATAGATAATAACATTAAAGAGCTTAAACAAAAGTATCAAAACGGAGGCGGTGCGTCTACACTTATTTCTTTGGCTGGGTCAGAGACAAGAGTACCAGACTATAGACTTAGAAAAGCATCTGAAGGTGGGCCAATTGATAAGAAGACTGGCCGACTGGTGTATGACCCAGGTTCAACTAAAACATACACCAATGCTAAGGGTGAAATAAAGACCCCCACCCGTAACTCTACTAAACTTGCTGAAACTATTGACGCCAATACCTTATCATCAGGTACCCCCATAGAGCGTGTGTATGCGGATCATTCTAACAAACTTAAAGCACTTGCCAACAACATACGGAAAGACGTTGCAAATACCCCCACCCCTGCCCGTAAAGATCCATCTGCGTCAAAGACGTACGCAGCTGAGGTTGCTCGGTTAGACAGCGCCTTAATGTTAGCTAAGACTAATGCCCCCTTTGAAAGGCAGGCCCAGGTCTTTGGTAACGCTGTATTAAAAGCAAAGATAGCCGCCTATCCTAGTATGACTCCTGCTCAACTTAAAAAGATTAAGTCACAGGCACTCAACGAAGGACGTAGGCGAGCAGGCGCAAAGAAGACTAAGATAGTTGTGTCTGATAGAGAGTGGCAGGCTATTCAAGCAGGCGCTATTAGTAATAGCAAACTACTTGACATCTTAGACAATGCTGATATGGATGTTGTACGTGAGCATGCTACACCTAAAGCTAAGGTACTTATGACAAGTGCTAAGCAAGCTAGAGCTGCAGCTTTGTTTAAGAATGGAGCATCAAGATCAGAGGTAGCAGCACAACTTGGGGTGTCATTATCAACATTAGATGCAGCTGTAACAGGCTCTGAACTATAAAGAAAGGGATAACAATGTCTATCATTGAACACAAAAGCAATGACACTAATGAGCAAAACATTAACTATGAATCTATGTTATCAACGTATGACAATCCATACAATCCCTTTCTTAAGTTTAAAGAATGGTATGTGTATGATGTTAGTAGAGGATACAACACGTTAGCATTACTAGATAGAATTATTATAACATCAGACGTCCTCTCCCCTGCCGACCAAGAGTTAGCAGAAGAGATGGCGATTGATGAGATAGTTACAGAAAATATTTCGGGCATGCACATTAAAGTTGTGCGCCCCGTACCGCAAACAAACAACTAGGAACTATAGGGATTAAGGTACAGTGGGGGGGGCCTACCCCCTCACATACCCCCCCTACGTCAT
>Ga0209190_1000114_pt1 | contig 54454 bp, 46 predicted proteins | sample M_140205_XF_Meta_FD_187315 | JGI IMG/M metagenome (GOLD analysis project Ga0209190, IMG submission 187315) | Freshwater microbial communities from Lake Montjoie, Canada to study carbon cycling - M_140205_XF_MetaG (SPAdes) (version 2) | ecosystem: Environmental > Aquatic > Freshwater > Lake... | reverse complement strand
GGAAAAAGTGAGGATGAATGTAAAGATACTGAGCAGGAAGCTCAAGACCTTACCAATAAATATATAGTACTCATTGAAAAACATCTTGAAGCAAAAGAAAAGGAAATAATGTCTGTATAAAAATAGTATAGCTGCTAATTAGTTATTATTTAGCTTTATTAATTACACTAACAATATAATCTCCACCCAGCTTTGTAACTTAAGGTCAATTCAATAATTATGAAAATTATCGGGGTTGAAAACAAACAAGATGAAAAACTCTTTTTAAGCGTATCGGAAAAAATATATAAGAACGACTCCAATTGGATACAATCACTAGATAAAGATATCAACGAGGTTTTTGATACAAAAAAAAATAAGCTTTACCGGACTGGTAAAACTCGCCGCTGGATTCTACTTGATGATAAAAACGAGCCTGCTGGCAGAATTGCGGCCTTTGTAAATACCAAATACAAAAATATGGGCGATGAATTTCCAGTAGGTGGTATTGGATTCTTCGAATGTATCAATGATCAAAATTACGCCGATCTTTTATTTGACAATGCAAAACACTGGCTAAGAGAAAATGGAATGGAGGCTATGGATGGGCCTATTAATTTTGGAGAGCGAAATAAATTCTGGGGTCTCTTACTATCTGGCTTTCATGAACCTTTATATTGTATGAATTATAATGCTCCTTATTATAGGGAGCTGTTTGAAAATTATGGATTCCAAGTTTTTTATAACCAGACCTGTTTTAAAATGGATGCGAAAGCACCTTTACCTGAAAAAGTTGCAGTAAGGTATAACAAGCTTTGCCAAGATGAAAATATTAGTGCAAGGCATATTAACAAATCAGATCTTCCAAAATATGCCTCAGATTTTGCAACAATATATAATAAAGCATGGGCAGGCCATTCCGGCATGAAGCAAATTTCCAAAGAACAAATGCTAATCACCTTAAAAGAAATGAAGCCTGTGATGGACGAAAATATTGTTTGGTTTGCCTATTACAAAGAAGATCCCATTGCAATGTTTATTAACATCCCTGATCTAAATCAATGGTTCAAAAATTTGAATGGAAAATTTGGATGGCTACAAAAAATTTACTTTTTATGGCTAAAGGCTTTTAAGCCAAATACCAGATTCGTAGGCATTGCATTTGGAGTAGTTCCAGAATGGCAGGCCAAGGGAGTGGATGCCTATATTATTGGTGCTGCTTATAAAACCATTACATCCACAAAACTCTCTTATAGGGAATATGAAATGCAATGGATGGGCGATTTTAACCCAAAAATGGTCAATATCGGAAAAAGCCTAGGCGATGTAAGTGTTTCTAGAACCCTTGCCACTTATCGGTATATTTTCGACAGAACACTCCCCTTTAAAAGACATCCCATTTTTAAATGATTTTTTGAGGTGCGGATTTTAGAATAGTTTTGCCGGAAGGCAACTCCCATGGATACATTTATCGTTTCGGCTAGAAAATATAGACCTCAGAATTTTAGCACTGTAGTGGGGCAGGATCATATTACCACCACCTTAAAAAATGCTATCCAAAACAACCAACTTGCCCATGCTTTTCTTTTTTGTGGACCCAGAGGAGTAGGTAAAACTACCTGCGCTAGAATACTTGCAAAAACTATCAACTGCGAAAAAAAGGGTAAAGATGGAGAGGCTTGCAATAAATGCATAAGCTGTGTTTCCTTTGATAATGGCAGTTCATTTAATATCCATGAACTTGATGCAGCCAGTAATAATTCTGTAGATGACATCCGCTCACTAACAGAACAAGTAAGATTTGCACCCCAAGCTGGCAGATACAAAGTGTATATTGTAGATGAGGTTCACATGTTAAGTGCTTCTGCTTTTAATGCTTTTTTAAAAACACTGGAAGAACCGCCCCCTTTTGTAATTTTTATTCTTGCTACTACCGAAAAACATAAAATAATTCCCACTATACTAAGTCGCTGTCAAATATTTGATTTTAAAAGAATCACTATATCAGATACCACACAACACCTTGCTGAAATTTGTAAAAAAGAAGAAATTCAGGCAGAAAAAACTGCACTTCACATCATTGCACAAAAAAGTGAAGGCTGTCTTCGTGATGCTTTAAGTATACTTGATAAGATTGTCAGTTTCACGAATGGTAAATTAACCTATGCAAACACGCTGGAGCATCTGAATATTCTTGATGAGGATTATTATTTCAGAATGATTGAATATATGCAGGGGCAGAAACTAAGTGACGCCTTACTACTTTATGACGAGATTAATCAAAAAGGATTTGAAGGCGATATATTATTAGAAGGTCTTGCTGAAACTATCCGTAACATTCTTGTAAGTAAAGATCCCAAATCAATAATACTCCTTGAAACTGCTGAGGAATTCAAGCCTAAATATAAAGAGGCTGCACAAACAATAGCATCCGGCTGGCTCCTAGCCTCATTAAATATACTAAGTGAATCGGCAATTCAATACAAGCAAGCAAAAAATAAAAGACTTTTTATTGAGTTGGTAATGATTAAGCTGGCTTATCTTAACCAAGCAGTAACCCTTATTTCAGAAGACCAAGGAATAGTAAAAAAAAAACTAAGTGACCATAATAGTCCACTAGCTTTTAAAGCACTAGCCCCAGTAAGAGTTCAAGAAAAAATAGCCCCCGTAAAATCAGCACCTTTAAAAAAAGAAGCAGTATTAATATTAGATGAACCTGCTGTTAAAAAGACAACACATGATAGAGCAATGCCTTTGTCTGAACTAATGCCTGTAAAAGAAGTTAGTGTTTCATTAGGCAAACTGTCATCTATAAGAAAAAAAATAGCCGAACAGGAGCATGAATTAATATCTTCCCTACTTGAAATAAATATTGAAAATCTTGTAATTGCCTGGAATGAATATGTAAAGAAATTAGAATCAGGAAAAAACCATTCTTCTGTTTCATATTTTAAAATGGCAATCCTCCAGCCGGGAGAAGATAATGTTATAGACATAACTGTAAATAGCGACTTTCATAAGAAATTCATTGAAGCAGAAAGAACTCAACTAATCCTTCATTTAAGAGAATACTTTAAAAATCCTTCATTATCTTACCGTTTACATGTAAATGAATCAGAAGATAATACAAACGGCGACAAACCCCTAAGTACAAAGGAGCATTTTGCTATGCTTACTAAAAAATACCCCGGATTGAAAGCCCTGAAGGATAGACTGAAACTGGAATTGGATATTTAAGTAGGACAACGATTTTTTTTAATAATTTAGACTTGTGAATATTAAATAACTTTAGAAATATGGCGGAATTAATAAGAATGCCAAGAATGAGTGATACGATGACTGAAGCTGTAATCGTAGAATGGCATAAAAAAGTAGGAGATATGGTGAAGCCTGGGGATGTGCTGGCAGAAGTAGAAACAGATAAGGCGACTATGGAACTCGAAAGCTATAGCGAGGGCTCTTTGCTTTATATAGGAGTAGAGAAAGGAAAATCAGTGCTAGTAAACGGAGTACTTGCTATTGTAGGAAAAGCTGGAGAAGATTATAAATCATTACTTGAGACTTCAGCCATCATTACTGAAACTGTAACATTAAAAGAAGAAAAAAAGGAAATAAAATCAGATACAGCCGCTCCGCCAACTACTGTTGCTCCTGCTATGGAAAAATCTGATTTAACTACTCCAGTTTCAGCAGCACCTGCTTCAGTTCAACCTTTGGCTGATAATAATGGAAGAATCAAAATCTCTCCACTAGCAAAGAAACTTGCAAAAGACAAGGGAATTGAACTGGGCCAAATCAGTGGAAGTGGTGACGGGGGAAGAATTATTAAAAAAGATGTAGATCAGTATAAGGCAGGATCAGCTCAAGTAACCATCCCTGTATTTACAGAATCTACTGAAGAATCATATACTGATTTGCCACTATCACAAATGCGTAAGGCTATTGCAAGAAGACTGACTGAAAGTAGTTTTTCTGCACCTCATTTCTTCCTCACTATGGAAGTGAATATGGATAATGCCATTAACACCAGAAAATCAATCAATGAATTTTCGGGAGTAAAAATTTCATTTAACGACTTTATAATAAAAGCCTGTGCCATGGCACTTAGAGAGCATCCAGCAGTTAACAGCAGTTGGATGGGGGATTTTATACGTCAAAATAATCATATACATATTGGCTCTGCAGTAGCCATTCCCGACGGACTAATTGTACCTGTAATCCGTTTTGCGGATCAAAAAACAGTGATACAGATAGCCGCTGAAGCAAAAGAACTTTACGGCAAGGCGCGTGACAAAAAACTTGAGCTTCAAGAATTTTCAGGGAATACTTTTACTATATCAAATTTGGGCATGATGGATATTGAAGAGTTCACTGCCATTATTAATCCTCCCGATAGCTGTATCATGGCTGTAGGAAAGATTAAAGAAACTGTGATAAAAAAAGAAAATGGATTTGATGTAACTCAGGTAATGAAAATTACTCTTAGTTGTGATCACCGTTCAGTAGATGGCGCTAAAGGTGCAGCCTTCCTCCAAACTTTTAAGAAAATTATGGAGAATCCTGTAGCGATGTTGTTGTAATCAAAATTGCAATGAAACAGATAATTCTTTTTGACGGCATTTGTAACCTATGTAATGCTTCTGTTCAATACGTAATTGAACATGACCCTCATAACAAATTTCTATTTGCCACACTGCAAGGTTCAGCAGGAATAGATTTAATGAATAAGGCTGGATTGTTTGATACTCCAATCAATTCGTTTTTATTATTACAAAACAACAAAGTTTATAATAAATCAAGTGCAGCCCTTCGTGTTGCAAGACAACTAAAAGGGCCTATTAAACTATTGTTTATATTTATCATATTACCCCCATTTATTAGAAATATTATTTATGACATCATAGCCAGAAATCGCTACAAGTGGTTTGGGAAAAGTAGCGAGTGTAGCGTACCCTCTCCAGAGGTAATTAAGAGATTTCTAAATTAGTAAAATGAAAAATAAGACCTTGGTATTAGGCGCATCAGACAACCCTGACAGATACAGTCATCTTGCAATAAAAATGTTGGCAGAGCAAGACCATCCCATTCTAGCAATAGGTAAAAAGGCAGGAAAGGTTGACAATATCAATATCATTACTACTCTTCAACCTGCAACAGATATTGATACAGTAACCCTATATGTAAACCCTACCAACCAGGTACCCTACTATAATTATATACTCTCCTTGGCTCCTCGCAGAATAATATTTAACCCGGGAACAGAAAATGATGAACTCGAAGAATTGGCACAAAATAATGGTATTCAGACAGTTATAGTATGTACACTAGTGCTGTTACGCACTGGTCAGTACTAAATATTTTAAAAAAAACTTCCCTCCTTACATAATATCAAGGCTCAAATTGCGTTTTTATGTGGTATTGTCTTTATACCCTTAAAAAACCAATGCCATGAAACTACTTAAACAAGCTACTCTAGTATTGCTGTTTGCTATTACTTCAGCAGCTGCAAAATCTCAAGTATCATCCAAAGCAAAAATGTTTGATGCTTTTCCCGAATCAATTTATTGCCCAGTTGATCAGTTCACTAAAGCTCTTAATACAAAAGAAGGTGATTTGATAAAATTGACGTTTTCTGATAATTTTTCTTTTTCAGGAAAAGTAATGAGTAACATTCAAAAATTTAAAAATCTTCAAACAGTATTTATCAAGTCTAATGATTTTGAAAATACTTATTTCCAATTATCTAAACAGATATTAGAAGATAAATCTATTTCATTCGTTGGCCGTATTATGAATAATACTAAAGCTGATGGATATAAGTTAGCAACTGACGGAAATGGAAATTTTAAACTTATAAAATTTGATTCATCCAATATGCTGCAAGATTGCAGTTATATACAATAACTAAAGCTAACCAAATCCTTAACACCCTTAAAACCCTAAAAATGAAAAACTTTATCTTTACCCTTACGTTGACATTGAGTATATCAGCTGCATCATTAGCAGGTCCTATACTTAACAGTTACCCAGCTGCCACCTCAACTATCTATCTAGATTTTGATGGTCAAACAGTAGCTGGAACATACTGGAATAATGGATCTACCCTTGTATGTGCTGCCAGTGGATTAACAGATGCTCAGATAACAGAAATTTTCAATCGTGTATCTGAAGATTATCGCCCATTTAATGTAAATATCACTACAGACGAATCTGTATATAATGCAGCTTCTCTTAATCATAGAATCAGAGTAATTGTTACTCCTACTAGCAGCTGGAAAACTGGTGTAGGCGGTATTGCCTATGTAGGTTCATTTACGTGGGGAGATGATACTCCATGCTTTGTATTCAGTGACAGACTAGGACCTAATAATCCTAAATATATTGGAGAATGTTGCTCACATGAAAGCGGACATACCCTTGGATTATCACATCAATCAACTTATGATAATAATTGCCAGCTTACTGAAAGTTATGCAACCGGAGTAGGAACAGGTGAAACATCTTGGGCACCGATCATGGGTAATAGCTATTATAGAAATATGACTGGTTGGGATTTTGGACCAACACCCTATGGTTGTAGTGTAGTTCAAGACAACCTTACTATTATTACATCACAAAATGGTTTTTCATATCGTACAGATGATTATGCAGATGTGCTTGGAGCAACAGCATACAATTTAGGTAATACTTCATTCAGTACTGCAGGTATATTAACAACCACTAACGATAAAGATGCTTTCAAATTTACTGTAGCACAAGCAGGTGCCTGGCATTTTGATGCGGTTCCTTATAGTTTAAATGTATCTAATTCAGGAGCGGATCTTGATATTAAATTGGAGTTATATAATTCAAACAATGTTCTTATTAAATCATATGATCCATTAAATACAATGAAGATAAGTGTAGATACTACTCTTGCGGCTGGCGCCTATTATCTATTACTAAGTGGAACAGGTAATTTGAATGTAGATGATTACGGCAGCTTAGGATCTTATACAATTACAGGTTTAAGAGGCACTTTACCTATACATGATGTTGCGCTTTCAGGAAATATAACATCCAATAAGCATAATCTATTATGGAATATTATTGCTGATGAGCCAATTAGGTCGCAAACAATAGAATATTCAACAAATGGCGCAGATTTTAGACCATTAATAGACGTAGCCGCTACTCAAAACAGATATAGCTATGCCACAGTAATGAGTGGTACCATTTATTATAGAATAAAAGTAACATCAGTAATTGATCAAACTGCCTATTCGAATATAATTGCACTTACATCAGAAGTGACAGCTGAAAAAACATTCTTTGTTTCAACACTTGTAAATAGTGCTATTTCAGTAAATGCAGGAGATGATTACCAGTTCAAACTTACAGATGCAAACGGACGCACTTTGCTTATTGGTAAAGGAGTGAAAGGGATGAACAGGATTAATGTGCTCAATCAACCAGGAGGAATGTATATACTTCAAATACTCAGCCCTAGCCAAAGAATTACAGAAAGAATTATAAAACAGTAAGGTAGATTTATGTGTATGTCAGGGGTCGGCGTTAGGGGCTGACCCCTTTTTTATTTAAGTATAATGAGCCAAATTAACTTTTTGGCTTATTCTATATGTTGTAACTTTAGTACAATCAAATCTCAAATCTCTCTATTATGTTATGGAGAAAATTCAACGGTGATCCTATCGTCCTGCCTATTAAAGATGCAGTAGAGCAAGCCATAAAAAGAGAATCTGAATCGGGATATAAATTAAAAGTATGTATTGGTACAGACAGCCAGGTAAAAGGAAAAGAAACTGAATTTGCCACAGTAATTGTTTTTCTGCGTGAGGGCCATGGCGGGTTCATGTTTATTCACAACGAAAAAACAATTATTAAGTACTCCATTAAAGAAAGAATGCTAATTGAAGTAGCCAAGAGTATTGAAATTGCCTATGAATTATGTAATCTCTTTACCACCTATGACGTAGATATGGAAGTTCATGCCGACATCAACACCAATCCTCAATTTAAAAGTAATGAGGCACTTCGTGAAGCAATGGGGTATATACTTGGAATGGGATTTGCCTTTAAAGCTAAACCTGAAGCCTTTGCCAGCTCAAGTTGCGCCAATAAGGTGGTGAACTAATAATGTTAAATATTATTTCTTTTCTTCTAGTATCTCTTCAATAACAGATACGAGTTTTGGTCTTCCCGTTTTTTTTACTGCACTTGTAACAATATGAAGTGGTAAAAATTGTCGCCTTTTTTTTAGTGCTTCTAGAAAATCTTTGACATTCTTATTTACAATCCTTTGTGTTTCCTTATCACTTTTAGTAAAAACAAGTGAGCAAGGTATCCCCCATTTCTCACACTGATCAAGAAATTCAAGATCAATTTTTTGAGGACTGTGCCTTGAATCAATAAGTACAAATACCATCGCTAGATTTTCGCGCTTGCGCAAATAGTTTTCAATCATTTGTTCCCAACGCCGACGTGAACGCTGACTTACTTTGGCAAAACCATATCCAGGAAGATCAACTAGATACCAATATATCCCCTTGGGTTGATTAGATGAAACAGATACAATCTCAAAATGATTAATAAGCTGCGTTTTTCCAGGTTCTGCCGAAGTTTTAGCAAGCTTTGGCTTATCGCATAGCATATTTATCAGTTTGGATTTACCTACATTACTCCGTCCTATAAATGCAAATTCGGGCCGATCAGGTGCAGGGCACATGTCGAACTCGGGACTACTGATTAAATATTGCGCTTTTACTATTTCCAATTATGCTAAATGTTCGCAAAAATAACCTTTATTAGCTCATTGAAGTAATTGCCTCCAACACAACCCCTATCTTTGTTAAAATGGCTGAATACGCTCACGATACCGTTGTTCCTGATCAACATTCGAACCTTAATAAAAAAGAGCAGGTATCCGATATGTTTGATAGTATTTCATCTAAATATGACCTACTAAATCGCCTACTTAGTGGCGGATCTGATATGAGGTGGAGAAAAAAAGCTATTAGGCAGTTAAAAGAAATTAATCCTTCCACCCTCTTGGATGTAGCCACAGGCACTGGAGATGTAGCCATCTTAGCCACTGGCATTTTAGAGCACTGCACTATTACTGGAATTGATATCAGTGAGGGTATGCTTGAAATTGGAAGACAAAAAGTGACCACTTTAAGACTTAATGACACTATAAATTTGTTAAAGGGCGACAGTGAAGCAATAAATTTTCCAGCAGCTTCGTTTGACTCGGTGATAGTAGCCTTTGGTGTGAGAAATTTTCAGCATTTAGAAGTAGGTATAGCAGAAATACATAGGGTATTAAAGCCAGGAGGAAAAGCTGTAATCCTGGAATTCAGTAAACCAAAAAATATTTTTATCAACCCATTTTATTCATTTTATATAAATTTAGTGGCCCCATTTATGGGGAAATTATTTTCAAAAAATAAAAAAGCCTATCAATACCTGAATAAATCCATTCAAAAATTTCCAGAAGGAAAAGAATTTTTGGCTGTTCTTAATAATGTTGGATTCAGGAATTTAAATTGTAAACCTCTGAGTTTTGGTATATGCAGTATTTATTGCGGAATAAAATAATACTTACTTTTTTGCTAAGTGTGAGCTTTTCAATAAATAGCTTTTCACAACTTAGAGAAGTGTTGAATCTGGAAGATCATGACCAGAAACTCTTTCATTTTGGTATCCATCTCGGCACCAATAGATCGCACTATAGCTTTTCTCATCATCCTGTATTTATACAATCCGACTCTGTATTAACAGTAGAAAGCATCAATAGTTCAGGTATTAATTTAGGATGGCTCGTAAATATGAGGCTGGGAGAACATTTTGATTTTCGCACCTATCCCTTAAATCTTGTATTCAGTGAAAAATCTTTTATTTATCAATTGAAATATCCTAATAGTCAATTGGGCGAAGAAAGTACAATGACAAAAAAATTACAAGGCATCACCCTGTCTTTTCCTGTTCAAATTAAATTCACCAGTGATAGAATAAAAAACCTCAAGGTGTATATGTTTGCAGGGGCTAAATACGAATATGACTTTGCAGCAAATACCGGAGATAAAAAAACAGATAACCAGATAAAATTAAAAAAAGGCGACTTTGGAATTGAGGGAGGAATGGGATTTCACATCTATTTCCCTGTTTTTGTTCTTACGCCTGAACTAAAATTAGGATATGGACTTAGAAATATTCATGCCAGAGATGCTAGCCTTAAATACTCCAATGTTATAGATCAGATTTATTCGCGTGCGCTAACACTTTCCCTGACTATTGAATAATCAATAATCATATTCTCGCTTCCAAATATTCATGCGAATGCCTGCCGTGAAAAAAGTAGTATTTATTTTATCTGCATTGGCAAGCTTATAACTTCTGTTCAGTATACTTAATTGAAAAAATAAATTCTGTCTGAACTCATAAGAAATATTAAGTACTGCATTAAAACAAGTGGCTTTAAGTCCATCTCCCAAACCATACCCCGATTCAGTATCTCTTGTATTATACCCTCTAAAAATATCTCCTCCCAAATTACGTCTAGCACTATCTAGCCCTTTATAATAATAAATACCTCGTAGGTACAAATTCCATTTTGCAGAAGGCTGGTACCTGATGATACCAATCAGCTCCTGAAAGTTAGCACCCAAAGGATGTGCCAGCGGTTGATTATAATGAGTATAATTAGCTACTGAATCAAAATGCGAATAAGTGAATGGCCTTATTCTATTCATCTCCAGTTGAAGATCTAGATTCTTTATACCAAAAGCATCAATGTACTTGCCTCCCAGCTGAATACCAAATTTATTCACCCAGTTGGTAGGGTCACTCTTAATCTTCTTTAAAATAAATTCATCTAAAAGAAACTGGCCATAAAACTGAAATCGATGCTTCACATTAACTTTAAAATCAAGACCACCTAATGCATTATCAGGACTACCTATAGCTCCTTCAATATGCCGATAGAAAATAATTGGATTCAAATATTGAAAATCAAAATGATTCTCTCTTCCAAATACTACGCTTTCAAATAAACCCACATTGAGCCAGCGAGTAACATTCATACTTAAATGATGCATGGCTGCATATTTACGGTCGAGTAGTACATTCCATCCGGGCTCATAACGCTGGGGCATTAATTCCATAAAAAGATTCTGATAATTGAGTTTCCATATTCGGGTATTGACCTTGAAGAAGAGATAACTGTTCCCCCAATCACTTAAAAACAGGCTCCTGTAGCCATTTCCAATAAAATTTTTATCATACCCAAACTGAAAATCAATAAACTTTGCGGCATTAAAAGTAACATATCCTCTCGCATCAAAATAATCGTAAGCAGTTCCTTTAAAAGATTTATAAAAACCAACTCCAGGTAATGCATTAGAACTAAGAACCTGCTGCTTAAAAAAATCGGGTCCGCGCTCCTGGTTTTCAATTAATGTAGAAGAAAGGCCAATCTTATTAGCTATTCTAGCTCTTACTGTTATTCCCCTACTATTTAGAAACATAGTTTCATCGCTCCCTGACTGCTTCCCCAAATCTAATTGAAGCATAGGATTGATGGCAAGAAAAAGATCCTTATTGTTAACCTCAAAAAAATTAGCCTTACTCTTATACAAAACTCCGAAAGATTTTTTTGATTGAGAATTGAAAGTTGCACTCCTTACCCATTCAAGATTATTAGCCAACAAGGAGCGCATATTTTCCTTATCAACCGTTGATAAAGAAAGAGAATTTTTTGAATCTTTACGCCCTTTAAAAGAGGCTTCGATACTATCAATATATTCAGCCTGCTGCACAATATTTCTTCTATTAAAGGGCTGAAGCGAAGAAAAGTTCAGATTTGTATTAGTTTGCTCCATAATTTCAAGCCTGTCGATGAAATGATACTCTTTTGAGCCCTGAGGCAAATAAGTAGATTGGCTGAAGGCAGAAGCCGGAAAAATAAAAAAAGCGAGTTTGAAAAACCTTTTAATAATTTGCATCAATAATTGAATTAGTATTCTTTAATCAATAAGATATGCAAAAATATCTTTTTAAGAACATCTCTATAGTAAATGAGGGTAAAATAAGCTGTTTGGATGTATTGGTGCGTGGCGAAAGAATTGAGAAGCTTGGATCCCAAATCAGCAGCAAGGGACAGGTTAGAGAAATAGATGGAACGGGCAAGTATTTATTCCCAGGGGTTATTGACGACCAGGTGCACTTCAGGGAACCCGGACTTGTTCATAAGGCTGATATCTATTCGGAAAGTAAGGCAGCCGCAGCTGGTGGGGTTACTTCCTTTATGGAAATGCCTAACACGATTCCTAATGCACTTTCTCTTTCCTTATTGGAAGACAAATACCGTCGCGCCGGTTCTACCTCAATTTGTAATTATTCGTTTTTTATGGGTGTCAGTAATGACAATTCTGAAGAAGTGCTTAAGGCCAATGCTTTTGCTAGAGAAATTTGCGGAATTAAAATCTTCATGGGAAGCAGTACCGGTAATATGTTGGTAGATAAAGCAGAAACACTCAGTCGTATTTTTGGAAATAGTGAATTACTCATAGCCTGCCATTGTGAACAAGAGGATATCATTAAAGAAAATTACAATCGTATTAAAGGAAAAAAAGGTGATCTCTCCCCTTCTGACCATCCTCTAATCAGAGATAAATCAGCATGCTACGCATCATCATCCTTTGCTATTTCCCTTGCTCGCAAGCATGGATCTAGATTACATGTTCTGCATATCAGTACAGATGCTGAAACGGATCTCTTTCAAAATGATATTCCCCTTAAGGATAAAAAAATAACTGCCGAGGTCTGTGTTCATCATTTACATTTTACATCTGATGATTACGAAAGACTTGGGTACCAAATAAAATGTAATCCTGCTATCAAATCCCCTGAAAACAAAGCAACCTTGTGGAAAGCTTTGCTGAATAATAGACTCGATGTCATTGCCACTGATCACGCACCTCATTTGCTATCAGAAAAAATGCCTCCTTACGAATCGGCTCATGCGGGACTTCCCTTAGTGCAACATGGTCTTCAATTAATGCTTCATTACTATAAGTTAGGCGCTATCTCTCTTGAAAAAATTGCCGAAAAAATGAGCCATGCTGTAGCCGACTGCTTTCTTATTAAAGACAGAGGCTATATTAGAGAAGGTTACATGGCTGACCTTTGCGTAGTGGATATGGAAAAGCCTAATACTATTTCAAATAATAATATCTTATATAAATGTAACTGGAGTCCTCTTGAGGGCACCACCCTTCCTGCTACAATTACACATACAATGGTAAATGGCAAGCTAGTTTATGAAAATGGAAGCTTTGATGAATCTATTAAAGGTCAAAGACTCTTATTTAATAGATAGTAAAAATGATTACTGATAAAACAACACTCGATGACCTTTCAATATTTCACAGCGACGGCTCGGCTGCTGTTTTTGATAAGCTTACATTCACCATTACTGAAAGAGGAAAAAAACAGCTGAGAAAAAATCTTTCTTTTGCCCTCCCCTCAACCGAAAAGATATTTCAAACACAAGCCACTATAAGAAAATTACAGGAAGTATTACACGAATGGCCCAAACAGATTTCTAACGGTACCATGATGGTTATTGATAGGCTATATGAAACCTCACTTGATCCTCTTCCTTCCACTGTAACATCAATAAGTGCCTACTTTTATAAAATACTCCACAGAGCGGACTATTCTCTTGCGCTTTATTCAGCAAATCATTGTTTCTGCCTGATTAAAGGAACTGATGAATTAATTAAGACACTTTGTAACGAAGACAATCCAGCTCCACTTGAAAATTGCTTAACAACTCTAAAAAAAATTGTTTACGAAACACGATTAGCTGAATTTATAAGATATGAATCCTCTGCTGTCATACCTCCAGCTCTTCAATTAGAGCTTACCTATTTTATACGTTACAAATGCAAGTACCAGATGCATTCTATGCTTGAGGAATTAGCAAAACTCGATGCCTGGTATGGAATGGCCAAAGCAATGAATGAATATAATTTACATTTTCCAGAAGTTACTAATAATGAATACTCCTTCTTGGAAGCAAAAGGATTGTACCATCTGCTACTTTCAAAACCTATTACCTACGATATAAAATTAGATCAAAATAATAATTTTCTTTTTCTAACTGGAGCCAATATGGCAGGAAAAAGTACATTTATTAAATCAATAGGTGCTGCTGTATTCTTGGCTCATACTGGAATGGGCGTGCCTGCTACCTCCATGAAAATGTGTTATTTCGATGGCCTGTTGAGTAATATCAACATCACAGATAATATAAATAAAGGAGAAAGTTATTTTTATAATGAAGTGCAACGCATCAAAGGGACCATTGAAAAAATAAGTGATGGAAAAAAATGGTTGATACTGATAGATGAGCTTTTTAAAGGAACTAACGTACAGGATGCCATGAAATGCAGTCAAACTATTGTAGAAGGTTTATTGAAAGCTCAGCATTCTTTATTTATTTTGTCTACCCACTTATATGAAATAGGCCCATCACTCCAGCAATTTCCTAACATCAGTTTTTACTACTTCGAAACCAGCGTTTCAGAAAATGAACTAAAGTTTTATTATACACTAAAGCCAGGTATCAGTGAGGATAGAATTGGTTATCTGATACTGGAAAAAGAAGGTGTAGTGAAATTACTTCAGTCACTTACTTAACACTTTTCTATTACATTCGCTCAAATACGTATCCATGTTAGTGAAAACTTTTGGCAGCGCCGTGTATGGCGTTGAAGCTATTACCATTTCTATTGAAGTAAATGTAAACAACCAAGGACAAAATTATTACATCGTAGGATTGCCTGATAATGCAGTAAAAGAAAGCCTGCAAAGAGTAGAAAGTGCCATTAAAAGTAATAATCTGTACATGCCTCGAACAAAACTGGTTATTAATCTGGCTCCCGCAGATATTAAAAAAAGTGGATCAGCCTTTGATCTTCCCATTGCCATCGGAACACTAGCTGCCACAGGACAAATAAAGATACCAGAGCGACTTAATGAATATATTATTATGGGTGAGCTAGGACTGGATGGTGTTGTAAAACCAATAAGAGGAGCACTTCCTATTGCGATTCAGGCAAGAAAAGAAAAGTTCAAAGGATTTATTCTTCCCTTGGCCAATGCTAAGGAAGCCGCCATTGTAAATAATCTGAATGTATATGGCATTAATCATTTAACTGAAGTGATTGAGTTACTCAACAATGAGGAAAGTATACAACCAACTCAGGTAAATACCAGAGATGAATTTTTGCAATCAAGAGGTGAATTTGATATTGATTTTTCTGATGTAAAAGGACAGGAAAACATAAAACGGGCCTTAGAGATTGCTGCTGCTGGAGGACACAATGCTATTTTGATAGGACCTCCAGGTGCAGGTAAAACAATGTTAGCAAAAAGATTACCTACTATTCTTCCTCCCCTCACACTTCAGGAAGCTTTAGAAACTACAAAGATTCATAGTGTTGCCGGTAAGTTGCCAGAGCATGCGGCCTTAATAAGCAGAAGACCATTCCGAAGTCCACATCATACAGTTTCAGATGTGGCACTTGTAGGTGGAGGCGGAATTCCACAGCCCGGAGAAATTTCACTTGCTCATAATGGTGTTTTATTTCTTGACGAATTGCCCGAATTCAAACGCACAGTACTAGAAGTGATGCGGCAACCCATGGAAGAAAGAAAGGTGACCATATCAAGAGCAAAAATTGCTTTAGATTTTCCTGCAAGCTTTATGTTGCTAGCGAGTATGAATCCATGCCCCTGTGGATTTTTTAATCATCCTGAAAAAAAATGTACCTGTCCGCCAGGAGCTGTTCAAAAGTATTTAAATAAAGTATCTGGACCCCTTCTCGATAGAATAGACCTACATGTAGAAGTAACTCCAGTTCCTTTCAATGAACTTTCCTCTAAAAGTGAATATGAAAAAAGTGATTCAATAAGAGAACGCGTAATAACTGCTAGAGAAATACAAGGCAAAAGATTTGAAAAAAATGAAGGTATTTTCTGCAATGCCCAAATGAGCAGTAATCAGCTAAGAGAAGTATGTGCTATTTCAAATAGTAGTCAGTTACTACTAAAAACTGCAATGGAAAAACTCAATTTATCCGCCCGAGCTTACGATAGGATTCTTCTTGTAAGCCGCACAATTGCCGACCTTGATGGGATTAAAGATATAAAAGCTGAACATTTGGCCGAAGCTATTCAATATCGAAGTCTAGACAGAGAAGGATGGGCGGGTTGAGTTGATCAAATTCATAATAAACTCAGAAAAAGTCATATAAAATTATACTTGTTATAACATTGCTAACGTTCTGTTTAAGGAAGGATCAATTTGATGCCATATGGTCTTTTTATACCATCTTGCAGCATATTTGATTCTTTATAGAAATGAAAATACTGTTACAATATCTTCGTCCTTACAAAAAGCTTGTTATAATCACCCTGATTTTGGCTGGTATCAACATGGGATTTTCCCTTGTTGATCCAATCATACTAGGTAAGCTTGTAAATCTCGCAGCAGATCATCAAAAAAATTCGGCAGGAAAACAATTTAGCTGGGACCGTTTTTTCTTTTCTTTCAACAAAGATCAATATGGAGTACTTGCACTACTAATTGCCTCGATTTCTGTTGCTATGATTAGCAGAATTGCAAAAGCGTTTCAAGATTATAGCCTAAACCTTATCACTCAGAAATTTGGAGCTACTATTTTTACAGATGGGCTTAAACAAGCTATGAAGCTGCCTTATCAAGATTTTGAAGACCAAAGGAGTGGAGAAACCTTAAGTATATTACAAAAAGTAAGAATTGATACGGAAAAATTTATTTCATCATTCATCAATATTCTCTTTCCGGTTATACTCGGTATCATTTTCGTAGCTATTTATGCTACTACCATTCACCCTATGCTTCCCTTCATTTATTTCGGCGGCATATTTTTTCTATCTTTTGTGACTGGCAAGCTGAGTAAAAAAGTAAAAAGAATTCAGAAGAATATTGTTGCGCAAACTACCTCTTTAGCAGGTGCCACTACTGAATCATTGAGAAATATTGAATTAGTGAAAAGCCTTGGCTTAACAAGTCAGGAAATTGAAAGACTCAATAAGAACACCTTTAAAATACTTGGACTTGAACTTACTAAAGTAAAAAGAATAAGAACAGTAAGCTTCGTACAGGGCACCATTGTTAATACATTAAGACAAGTGATACTATTCATGCTCATGTGGCTCATCTTCAAAGACAAGATGAATGCAGGACAACTTGTAACGATGCAGGTTTTTTCATTTTTTGTTTTCGGCCCGCTTCAAGAAATCGGTAATATTATACTCTCCTACCGCGAAGCAGAAGTATCACTACAAAATTTTCACATCTTAATGCAAAAAGCTCCAGAGCCTGCTGCAGAAAATCCAAAACATATTGGAAATATTGAAAATCTTGTTTTTGAAAAAGTAAGTTTCAAACATCGTTCAGCTTCTCAAAAAGCTATTGACGATATCAGTTTCAGTGTAAAGGCTGGCGAAACGGTAGCCTTTGTAGGCCCTTCGGGAAGCGGAAAGTCAACATTAATGAAACTACTGGTAGGCCTTTATCGTCCGCAGGAAGGAGGTATTTTATATAATGGTGTAGACGAAAATAATATCAGTTTTGAAGATTTGAGAAATCAGATAGGTTTTGTAACACAGGATACACAATTATTTTCAGGAACAATAAAAGAGAATCTCTTATTTGTTAACCCTAATGCTTCCGATGATGATTTACAGCAAGTACTTGAAAAAGCGTCTTGCCTTAATCTTATGGAAAGAGCAGAGAAGGGTCTTGATACTGTTATCGGCGAAGGCGGATTAAAACTTTCAGGGGGTGAAAAACAAAGAATATCAATTGCTCGTGCCCTACTTCGTCACCCTCGACTACTTATTTTCGATGAAGCCACCTCTTCGCTTGACTCAATTACTGAAGAAGAAATTAGTAATACTATTAGGAATATATCAGTTGTTAGAGAACATATTACAATACTTATTGCCCACCGATTAAGTACCATCATGCATGCCGATAGGATCTATGTTTTAGAAAAAGGAATGGTAACAGAAACTGGCAATCACGAAAATCTCTTAAATGATAAAGGATTATATTATGCAATGTGGAGACAACAGATAGGAGAAAGAAAAAAGGAAATTGACAATGGAAATACATCCTCTTAATTAGCTTTGATTATTGATACCTTTGACACATGGCGGAAATGAGTGATAAAAAACCGGGGTATTTAAGAAGCATTTTTTCTATGAAATGCCCGCGATGCCGTAAAGGACCCATGTTCAACAATAAGAATCCTTATAAAAAAATAAGCTCTAATAATATTTTCAGCATGCCCGAGCATTGTGCAGTTTGTGAGCAGAAATATGACTTGGAGCCCGGCTTCTGGTACGGGACAGGCTATCTAAGTTATGCACTTGCTGTAGCTATATGCGTAAGTTCTTTTGTTGCCTGGGCTGTTCTTCTTGGAATTTCTGTGAGAGATAACAGTATTTTTCAATGGCTTATTTTCAATACCATTCTACTAGTAGTGCTTCAACCATGGCTCATGCGATTAAGTCGCGTAATCTATATTCGATTCTTTGTTGGATATGATAAGGAATACGATAAAAATGCTCCAAAAAAATTCATGTAGGATTAGTCAATATTTTCAATAATGCCTGCAATACCTTGACCCCCACCAATACAGGCCGTTACAATACCATATTTTTTATTAAGTCGCTTAAGGTCATGAATAATCTGAATAGTTAGTTTACAACCAGTACAGCCCAAAGGATGTCCTAATGCAATTGCACCACCATTAATATTTACAATTTCGTTATTAAGATTTAGTTGTCTTATAACAGCAAGCGATTGCGAAGCAAATGCTTCATTTAATTCTATAAGATCGATTTGAGAAAGATTCATTCCTGCTAACTTTAGCGCACGCGGAACAGCCTCCACCGGACCGATGCCCATGATACGAGGAGATACGCCTGCGCTCGTACAAGTTACAAGTCTAGCTATAGGTTGTAAGCCAAGGTCCTTAATCATCTTTTCACTCATCACTATCACAAAAGCTGCACCATCACTTGTTTGCGACGAGTTGCCTGCTGTTACACATCCATCGAGAGAAAAAGCAGGCTTGAGCTTAGCCAGTCCTTCGGGAGTAGTATCTAATCTTACCCCTTCATCAGTTTCAACTACAAATTCTTTTTGAACTCTTTTACCTTTTTCATCAACATAGGTTTGCTTTACCGTAATGGGCAGAATGCCTTTCTTAAAATATCCGTTTTTAATAGCTGCAGCAGCCTTCATATGACTGTTGTAACTAAACATGTCCTGATCTTCTCTACTAATTTTATAGTCACGTGCTACTTCTTCTGCAGTTAATCCCATACTCAAATAATAATCCGGATCATCTGAGGCAATTGAGTAAGCTGGAACAGGTTTCCATCCAGATGTGGGAACAAGACTCATGCTTTCAGTACCACCTGCAATGATACAATCGGCCATACCACATCTAATTTTTGCGGTTGCAATAGCAATACTTTCCAATCCGCTGCCACAATAACGGTTAATAGTAATACCGGAAGCCTGGATGCCAAGGGCCCTTGCAGCAATAATCCTTCCAACCTGCAGCCCTTGTTCTGCCTCGGGCACCGCATTACCTACTATAACATCATCCACTCTTTTTACATCTAATTGAGGAACAGAAGCAAGTAATCCTTTGATTACATCAATAGCAAGATCATCAGGCCGAGTGAACCTAAAGCCCCCTTTTTTGCTTTTTGTAACAGCAGTACGAAATCCAGCAATTATATATGCTTCCTGCATAATGAAATATTAAAAATTTCTTATTCAAAGTTAAATGATAGAGTTTAGAAAAAACGGCATTACTAAGTTAAATTTGCAGTATGTATACTTTAGCAAGGCGACTTCTTTTTTTGTTTGATGCAGAAAAGACACATTACTTTTCTATGAATGCACTAAGACTATTTTGCAAATGGCCTTTTCACTTCTTTTTTAGATCATTTATTGTTGATAATACAGGATTAAAAAAAAATGTTTTCGGTATTTCATTTAAGAATCCAGTAATACTAGCGGCAGGCTTCGATAAAAATGCAGCTTACCTTAAAGAGCTTGATATGTTGGGCTTTGGAGCCGTAGAGATTGGAACAGTTACTCCACTTCCTCAAATAGGAAATGCAAAGCCAAGACTTTTTAGATTACCTGCCGACAAGGCGCTTATTAATAGAATGGGATTTAATAATGCGGGCGCTTCAGCTGTTGCTGAAAATATCAGAAAGTGGAGAGCGCATGCAAAAGAAAGTGGATCATCCCTAATTATAGGAGGTAACATTGGAAAAAATAAGGATACTCCTAATGATGAAGCATGGAAAGACTATGTATCTTGTTTTAATACACTCTTCCCTTATGTAGATTATTTTGTAATTAATATCAGCAGTCCTAATACTCCTGGGCTTAGAGATCTTCAGCAAAAAGGTAGTATAAGAAAAATATTTATGGCACTTAGAGAACAGCCAGATCAAATAAAATTTCAAAAGCCTTTATTATTAAAGATTGCTCCTGATCTCAACGAAGCAGCAATAGACGACATTGTAGCAGTAGCCATGGAGCTTCAACTAAGCGGTTTAATTATATCCAATACAACACTATCAAGAGAAGGCCTAGCTACTGGAGAAAGTAAAATAAAAGCAATAGGAGCTGGTGGTTTAAGCGGAAAGCCTCTTTGTAAAAGATCAACAGAAATGATTCGTTATTTTCATTTGAAAACAAAGGGATCTATTCCCATTATTGCGAGCGGTGGTATCTTCACAGGAAATGATGCCCTTGAAAAATTACAAGCAGGTGCAAACTTAATTCAGGTATGGACAGGTTTTATATATGAAGGACCTATCATTGTAAAAAATATTTGTAAATCATTAATAAAGTAGCATGGAATATTTATTCACCTCAGAAAGTATCATAAGTTTCTTTATTCTAGTAGTACTTGAGATAGTATTAGGAATAGATAATGTGATTTTTGTGAGCATCATTATGAATCGCCTGCAGCAGGAAAAAGAGAAAAAAAAGGCAAGGCGAATATGGATGTTTACTGGAATTATATCACGCAGTATTTTATTAATAGGACTTGGATGGTTGTTACATCAAAAAGGAAATTCAATTTTTACAATTTTCGGGAAGGGATTTGATCTGGCGAGCTTAGTCATGCTTGCAGGAGGATTGTTTCTTATTTATAAATCTGTAAAAGAAATTCATGAAAAACTAGAGGGAGAAGATCCTAATGCCCAAAACAATGGAAATAAAAGACTCTCATTAGGAATGGCAATTGGCCAGATCATGCTCATCGATGCTGTATTTTCATTCGACAGCATCATCACAGCTGGTGGAACAGCCAAGCATGTTGAAATTATGATTGCTGCCGTTATCATTGCAATGATTGTTATGTTTATTTTCAGTGAACATATTTCAGAATTTATCCATAAGCATCCTACCTTCAAAATACTGGCCCTCTCCTTTTTGGTGATGATAGGACTGAGCCTTGTTATTAATGGATGGGATGAAGAAAATGCAGAAAAACTACATCTTAAAAATTACATCTACTTCGGTATGGCTTTTTCCTTTTTGGTAGAATTGTTGAATCTAAAGCTGAGGAAAAAAATGGAACGCAGACATGTTGTGGAATTGAATGAACCAATATTGAAAAAAGAAACAACTGATTCTGATATGGCAAATTGATGCCAGCTAATTATTGAGCCAACAAAATACAAGAAACAAGCGCGGCTGTTTCAGATCTTAATCGATTATCGCCTAATGTAACTGGAATAAAATCTTTCGATAGTGCATAATTTACTTCGTCCTTAGTAAAATCCCCTTCGGGACCAATCAATATAAAACCATCTCCAGAATTTTCAGAAACAATAGTTTGTTTCCTTGAATCTTCGTCACAATAAGCAATAAGTTTTCGGGTGGCATTACAACTATCCACCGCTTCATTAAAATTTACCGGTTCTTGTAATTCCGGAAGCCAAACTTGTTTTGATTGCAGCATGGCACTTGAAAGAATACCTTCCCATCTATCCTTACGAAAGTGTTGCTTTTCAGTTCTTGAACATTTAAGCGTTATTATAGAAAAAACGCCTACCTCTGTTGCCTTTTCAAGAAACCATTCAAAGCGAGCAGATTGTTTGAGCAGGGATAAGGCTATACTGATTTTTTTTGAAGGCCGAGGAGTATGATTGCAGGATATGATAGTCACCTTGCAATTATTTTTATCATTTTGGGTAATCTCTGCCAGCGCAAGATTGCCTTTGCCATCAGTAAGTTGCAGTTTTTCTCCTATTTGCATGCGAAGCACCTGCACCACATGGCGAGAGGTATCTGTATCCAATGTTACCTGTGACACATTGAAAATATTGGCAGCAAAAAAAAACGGAAGATTCATAATTAAAGACCTTCTTCAGCATTAAATTCATCGTCATTCATCTTACTCCCTTTTTCAATAAACATCCTGGCGCTACCTCCTTCAAATCCTTCACCAGGCATTGGTCGCCATTTTCCATCAGAAGGCAAACCAGAAAGAGAAGGACCTTTTTCTGCTTCAACAAACTTCTGAATGCTCAGCAAAGCTTTAAGATGTATAGTGTCAAGACTACCATTACGATGTTTAGCAATCTTCAAAATTGTTTCACCTTGATTGTTTTCCCCCATTTCATTGGTAGTAATTTCATAATATTCTGGACGATATAGGAACATAACCATATCGGCATCTTGCTCAATAGCACCTGATTCTCTCAAATCACTTAATTGGGGAATTTTATTAGTGTCCTTACGCTTCTCTACTTCACGACTCAACTGAGATAATGCAATGATAGGAACTTTTAATTCTTTGGCAAGACTCTTTAAATCGCGGGAGATCTTGCTAATCTCCTGTTCGCGATTGCTATTGCGATCGCTACTTCCACTCATCAACTGTAGGTAATCAATAATTATAATACCCACATTATGCATGTTTTTAAGCCTCCGACATTTGGCTCTCAATTCAAAAATATTAAGAGCGGCAGAATCATCAATAAAAATAGGCGTCTTTGTTAAAGGCTCTATTCCTCTCTTATGTAACTGCTTCATCTCATATTCTTCCAAACGACCACGAGAAATTTTTTCAAGAGGAATTTCACTTTCAGCACTAAGTATACGTTGCACCAATTGGCTGCTGCTCATCTCAAGGCTGAAAAAACCAACAGCGGTAGGTTTGCTAGCATGTAGTGCAGCGTTCCGGGCTAGGTTCAATGCAAAAGCTGTTTTACCTACTGAAGGACGAGCAGCTAAAATAATCAAATCAGTTGATTGCCATCCGTAAGTAATCCTATCAAGAGAAGGAAAGCCAGAAGGAACTCCAGTAATATCTTCATCGCTATTGCGTAAATCTTCAATGCGTTTAATTGTATCCACCAGCACATTACCTATCTCATCAAAATTCTTACGCAAATAACCATTGGTAATCTCAAATAATTTGGTTTCTGATTCATCAAGTAAATCAAATACATCAGTACTATCTTCATAGGCATCACCAATAATCTCTCCGCTAATGCGAATCAACTCGCGCTGTATAAATTTCTGTACAATAATTCTTGCATGGGCCCGAATGTTGGCAGATGAAACTACAGCATTGGTAAGCTTATTTATATAATAAGGCCCTCCAATAAACTCAAGTTCTTCGCGGCGTCTTAACTCTTCTACTACAGTAAGCAAATCAATAGGTTCATTTTTATTAGCAAGCTCACGCATAGCAAGAAATATTTTTTGATGCGCTTCTACATAAAAACACTCCGGCTTTAAAATCTCATTAGCGGTATCAAAGGCACTTTTTTCAAGCATGATGGCCCCAAGCACAGCCTCTTCAAGATCCCTTACCTGAGGAGGAATTTTTCCGAATACCATATTGCCAAGATCTAATGGAGATTTTCTTTTGAATTTTTTATCCTTATTTATTTTTGATAATTCCATTTATGCTATTTTTTGCTGCTAATAAATTTTTCGTTTACAGATTACCGTTACCATCCAAATAACTTATAGAAAAATAATTAATTGCTCTATTTTTCTGCTGCCAACGGGCTAAGTTAATCGCAAATTGAAAGCGGGGAAACAGGTTTGTTTTTCATTGTTGCTTTTCCACATCACATCCACACTCGAAATTAGCTTATTCACAGGTTTTTCACAGGCTTATTCACGTTGTTTTCCGCGAATACGTGTATTATTGGAGTTTATTAACAAAGCCTGATATTGGGACCTGCGAATTTGTACACCGTTACAAGTACCTAAAACCGCTTGCCAGAATGGGTCTAATTACCTACATTTCAGCTTTCACTTTATTTGGAATGCATTAGCCCTCAAAAAATTATCTTTACGCCCACAATATAGAATACATGACTATTTCATATAACTGGCTAAGTGACTATTTACCCGAAAAGCTGGAACCTGCAATACTAGCTGATATCCTTATTTCTATAGGCCTAGAAGTAGAAAGTACAGAATATCAGGAAAAGAGAAAAAATACCCTAAAGGGTCTGGTAGTGGGAGAAGTATTAAGTTGCGAAAAGCACGCAGATGCTGATAAACTTAACCTTACAAGTATTTCAACCGGTGCCGGCTCATTGCTGCAAATAGTATGTGGGGCCGCCAATGTGGCTGTTGGACAAAAAGTAGTAGTGGCTTTGCCAGGTACCATGCTATACCCAAATGAAGGCGAACCCTTCAAGATTCAGAAAACAAAGATTCGCGGAGTTGAAAGCGAAGGCATGTTATGTGCTGAAGATGAAATAGGAATTGGTAGTAGTCATGCAGGCATTATAGTATTGCCTTCCCACACTCAAGCTGGGGCTCATTTTGCAGATATCTATCTGCCTGGCAATGATATTATTTTTGAAATTGGCCTCACCCCTAACAGAATAGATGCCATGAGCCATCTCGGAGTGGCGCGCGATATTTGCGCCTACTTATCACATCAGCAAGGAAAACAAATTACTCCTACGCTACCCTATCCCAAAAACTTTGCAACGGATAGTAACAAAGCAATACCATCGGTAGAAATTATAGATCAGGAAGGCTGTAAAAGATATAGTGGCGTGCTTATTGAAGGCATTATAATTAAAGAAAGTCCCGATTGGCTGCAACAAAAACTGAAAAGTATCAATGTAAGGCCCATCAACAATATTGTTGACATTACTAATTTTATGCTGCACGAAACTGGCCAACCATTGCATGCATTTGACTTTGACCAAATTCGAGGAGGTAAAATAATTGTAACATCACTTGCTGAAGGCACTCCTTTTGTAACTCTTGATAATAAAGAAAGAAAACTGCACGCCACCGACCTGATGATTTGTGATGAGCAAGGAGCAATGTGCATGGCGGGCGTTTATGGTGGTCTTAATAGTTCTGTAACAGATAAAACAAAAAATGTTTTCTTAGAAAGTGCTTGGTTTACCCCATCAAGAATCCGTAAAACTTCTCTTGATCATGGGCTGCGAACCGATGCAGCAGCACGTTTTGAAAAGGGATGTGATATCAGTAATACTATAGAGGTATTAAAAAGAGCTGCACTCCTTATTAAAGAAACGTCCGGTGGGTTGATTTCAGGAAACCTTATTGATATTTATCCAGCAACAGCTGAAAGAAGTAAAATTGATTTGACGTATAATTATCTAAAAAAACTAAGTGGAAAAGAATATCCAACCAAAACAGTAATAAGTATCCTTGAAAATCTTGGATTTAAAGTAATACATGAAGACGAAAAAGGAATATCTGTTTTGGCTCCTTTTTCAAAAATCGATATTCACCATCCTTGCGATGTAGTAGAGGAAATTATGAGGATTGATGGTCTTGACAACATTGAAATTCCATCCCTAATTTCTTTATCACCAACAGTAAGTCGCTCAGGAAATGTGTTTGCTGCAAAAGAAAAAATTGCATCGCTGCTGGTTGCAACAGGCTTTAATGAAATTCTTTCCAACAGTATTACCAATGGTGAATTCTATCCAAAAGGGCAGGCTATTACCATGATCAACAGCCTCAGTGCAGGACTTAATGCGATGCGCCCTTCTATGCTAGAAAGTGGGTTACAGGCTATTACCTTCAATTTACATAGAAAAAATACCAACCTTAAATTTTTTGAGTTTGGCAATACTTACCATATTACTCATTCAGGTAGATTCGAAGAAAAAGCACATATTGGTATTTATGTAACTGGAAATATTGTGCAGCAATCATGGAATGAAAAAGAAATGCCCGCAGAGTTCTACTATCTCAAAGGAGTGATAACTAATATTTTTTTATCTCTTGGCATTGCCGAACCACAATATGAATCGCTAATCGACATACGATTTTCGGGAGCAGCAAAACTGCTAATAGAAGGAACTGAGGTAGGTATTTTGGGAAGTCCAAAAACCGATTTACTAAGGAAAATGGATATTAAACAGCAAACAGTATGGTATGCTGAAATTAGTTGGGATAGTTTATTGGCCCAAACGGGTGCACCTATTACAAACAAAGAGATTTCAAGGTTTCCTGCTATGGAAAGAGACCTTGCTATTGTACTTGATAAGGCAATAAATTATTCACAAGTGCGCGAAACCGTGCAAAAATTGAATATAACTCACTTAAAATCCATACATTTATTTGATATTTTCGAAAGCGAAAAATTAGGTAGGGGCAAAAAATCATTGGCGGTAAGGTTTGTTTTTCAAAATAACAGTAAAACCCTTACAGATAAAGAGGTAGATGATATGATGCTGAAACTGATGAAAGCTTTTGAAAATACCATTCAAGCGGAAATAAGAAAATAATGGCTGAAAACATCCAACAACATCTAGAGCGACTGAAAAGCAAAATGCTTCAACTCCAAAAAACGCATTTGGCAATTCGTAAAGAAAACGAAATGCTTAAGGCTAAATTTGCTGCATCCCAAGAAGAAGGGGCGCAAATGCAGGACAGAATAAGGATTCTGCAGGAACAGCAATTCATTCTAAAGGCTTCTTCAGGGAAGATGGGTGAATTAGACAAAAAACAATTTGAACAATCTATCAATAAATACCTGCGCGAAATTGACAAGTGCATCACCTTGTTAAGCGAGTAAACCGTTTAATTAATACACATGAGCGAGTTAGTTCCTTTAAATATTATTATTGCCGACCGCACCTATCGTATCAAAACGAATTCCTCCGACGAGGAACATGTACGAAAAACAGTAAAACTGATCAACGACAAAGTTCTTGAATTCAAAACCCAATTTGCGGGTAAGGATATGCAGGATTATGTTGCTATGGTAATGATCTGGTATGCTACCCAGTCTGCTGCTGAAGCTGCTGAGATTGGCCCCGCCTCAGAGATTTCATCCGCTCTCTTCTCCCTGGAACAGCAGATTGACAGGATGCTCTAAAATCCCTAGGCTCATCAAAAATTTGTATCTTCGCATTTCATCCGCTAAACTCCATAATTTATGGGTGTAGAAGGAATATATATTATTGATAATCAGCTTAAAAAGACAATAAAATTAAATGGAACCTACCATAATCTATATCATTATAGCCCTCGCTTCAATAACAGGCGGCGCTATTTTGGGCAAGTTAATTTTTGCCAAAAACACAAAAAAAGAGATTGAAGAATCTGAAAAAATTGCAAAAAAGATAATTTCTGATGGGCAGCTGCAAGCGGAAAATGCCAAAAAAGAAAAGCTGCTAGAAGCAAAAGAAAAGTTTGTGCAGATGAAGTCTGAGCATGATAGGGATGTAATGCAACGCACTCAAAAACTGAATGACTCCGAGAACAGAGTTAAGCAAAAAGAACAAAGCGTTAATCAGAAAGAAAGCAACCTTGATAAGCAAATCAAGGAAAATGAAGTGATAAAAGATACGCTCAATCGCCAGATTGAAGTAAATAATGTCAAAAAAAGTGAGCTAGAAAGGCATCAGGAAGACCATATTCGTAAGCTTGAAAAAGTAGCAGGCCTTTCTGCTGAAGAGGCTAGAACGCAGCTAATTGAAAGTCTTAAACAAGAAGCCCATAGCAAGGCCTTGGTTCTTCAGCAAGAGATAATTGAAGAAGCTAAGGGTAAGGCCAATAAAGAAGCTCGTAAAATAATCATACAAACTATTCAAAGAACGGCAGCAGAACAGGCTATTGAAAATTCGATTACCGTTTTTAATTTGGAAAGTGATGAGATCAAAGGTTCTATCATAGGCCGCGAAGGACGTAACATCCGTGCTATTGAAGCAGCAACAGGTGTTGATCTGATTGTTGATGATACGCCTGAAGCTATTGTGCTTTCCTCTTTCGATCCGCTGCGTCGTGAAATTGCCCGTCTTTCTTTACAACGTCTAGTATCTGATGGCAGGATACATCCCGCCCGTATTGAAGAGGTGGTTGAAAAAACTAAACGCCAACTAGAAGATCAGGTAATGGATATTGGAGAAAGAACGGTTATAGAGCTCGGTGTCCATGGATTGCATAAAGAACTAGTTAGGATGGTTGGAAGAATGCGATTTCGTTCTTCTTACGGACAGAATTTGCTGATGCACAGTCGTGAAACTGCCAATTTATGCGGCATTATGGCTTCAGAATTGGGAATGAACCCAAAACTGGCCAAGCGCGCCGGCCTTCTACACGATATAGGTAAGGTACCAGATGAAGAAACAGAATTGAGCCATGCTCTTTTAGGAGCCAAACTCGCTGAAAAATATGGTGAAAATCCTGCAGTAGTGAACGCAATAGGTGCTCACCATGATGAGATGGAAATGCAATACGTAATCTCCCCTATTATTCAGGCCTGCGATGCCATCAGCGGTGCACGTCCAGGTGCCAGAAGGGAGATTATGCAACAATACATCCAGCGCATAAAAGACCTTGAAAATCTTGCACTTGCGTACGCAGGGGTAGAAAAAGCATATGCCATTCAAGCGGGTCGTGAGCTTAGGGTAATTGTAGAGGCAGATAAGGTAAGTGATGCCGACAGCGACAAATTAAGTTTTGAAATAGCTCAAAAAATACAGACAGAAATGACCTTTCCTGGCCAAATAAAGGTTACGGTAATCAGGGAAAAAAGGGCAGTTAACATTGCCAGATAAACCCTTTAAAAAAAAGAACTTTAATAACAACCGCGGCTCAAAGATATTTACTACCTTTGCCATCCGCAAAAATCAAGCATTATGGATGCGATTAAGTTTGTTCACGAACAATTATCGACACAAAAAAGTGTTCCTGCTTTCAAAGCTGGAGACAGTATCACTGTAAATTATAAGATTCTGGAGGGTTCTAAAGAACGTATTCAGAGCTTCAGAGGAGATGTTATCAAGCGCCAAGGAAATGGAGCTACCGTCTCTTTTACAGTACGTAAAATCAGCGATGGAATAGGCGTAGAGCGTCTTTTCCCTCTCTATTCTCCTAATATTGAAAGCATCGTGCTTCATAAAGTAGGTCGCGTGAGAAGGTCTAAACTCTTCTTTCAGCGCGAAAGAAGCGGTAAAAGTGCTCGTATCAAAGAGAAAAGAATGGCTGTTTCAGGATAGTTTTTCCTTTTCTGTCAGCTTTAATAAATATTTTATTTCGATAAGCGGAAACCTAATAGTTTCCGCTTTTTTGTTAAATAGCCATTTGAATTATAATTTTTTATTATATTTATACGAGTTTAGAACCCTAAAAACCACTGAATTATGAAGAAATTTTTTGGATTAATGGCATTTTTGATCATTTCCGCAATTTTTATGGAGGGATGTTCCAGAGGTATTTCTCCATTTGAGGCTGCTAATGGAAAAGCAAAATGCCGCCGCCATATTAACTAATCCAACTGCTATTTTTGGGTATCTTTGCATTTCAATTTACAGTTATGATGTTTACTAAGTTATCTACCCCATTTTTGCTTAATATGCCTGGTGGCAGCGAATGGATATTCATTATCCTAATTGTGCTGTTGTTATTTGGAGGAAAAAAAATCCCCCAACTGATGAGAGGTCTTGGACAAGGTATTAGACAATTTAATGATGCAAAAAATAATGTAAAGAATGAGATCGAAGAAGGCATCAAGGAAAAAAATGATACTCCTTCGAATTAGTTTTCTTCCGAACCTAGGCTCATTTAATTATCATTTCTTTTAAAAAGATTTGAGCACTTCTATCTTTTAAATTTGACCAACTATTTTATTAATAGGAAAGGGCTAATAGCTTATTTATTTCCAGCAAGCACCTTCATTATGGACTTAGCCTTAAGAAAACATTCTTCATATTCACTCTTTGCCTCACTATAAATAGTAATACCTCCGCCAGCCCAGAAATTAATATTGCTATGTTGGCTATCATAAAAAATACTGCGGATTACAACATTGAAATCAAAATCCCCATTTTTGTCAATATATCCAATTGAACCAGAATAAAGTCCCCGGCTATTTTTTTCATATTTATCTATGAGTTCAGCCACTTTTCTTTTTGGGGCGCCTGTCATAGAACCCATAGGAAAGCAATTTCTGATAATATCAGTCCAATGCACCCCTGCCTCTACTTCCCCACTTATATTGCTTACCATTTGATGCACTGATGGAAATGAAAGAATGTCGAATAAAGAATCAGCTTTCACCGATCCTTCTTTGCAAAATTTACTCAGATCATTTCTCACCAAATCAACAATCATTACATTTTCACTTCTATCTTTTGAACTATTATACAAATCTTTTTTTCTTCCCTCATCTATTACAGGATCATCGCTTCTGGCAGCTGTTCCTTTCATTGGCTGAGAAATAATATGCGTCCCTTTCTTTTTAATAAAGCGTTCAGGACTTGCCGAAATACAATAGGAATTATTCAATTTATATAGCGAAGAAAAAGGATTTGGAGATACTTCCATCAAATCACAAAAAATAGCAACAGGGTTAATATAAGATTGCTGAGCTATAAATTGTTGACAAAAATTAATCTCATAGCAATCTCCAATTTGAATATGTTCCTTAATTTTTTGAAGGGTTTCAAAATATTCTTCCTTTGAGATGGTATACTCAATTTTAATTTCAGTAGCAGTATGATTGATTAGCAAAGTTGCTTCGATAGAAGAAAAAATATCTTCCGGCTGCTCTGCATTAATTTCAACCTTGCCTTCATTGATAACAATAAGTACCTCTGGTTCAAAAAAGAATCCGGCACCAAATTGGGATTTGGATGAATGGCGTGAAGAGAGCCCTAATGTTTCTACCATAAGTTCATAGCCAAAATGACCAAACAGCCATGAAGGTTTTTGATCAAAAAAATTCTTAAGAGAAGCAAAGGCATTACCCGGAGAAAGCGTTACAGAACGACGGGCGCCAACAGCAAGCATAGTTGGAAAGGAATTTGATACTCCATATCCATTACCAGCAAGAAAACAAAAGATGCTGAAACGGTTTGCCCAGTTCAGCATCTTCATCTTGAATTCCTTATTATTTTCTATATCAAATGAAACCTTATGCACTTCAATTAAAAATCATCATCATCATCGCTTCCACCCCCATCTAATTCATCAAATAATCCTAATTCTTTAAAATTATTATCAATTTTAAAATCATCCTCATCCTTCCCTTTTTTTGGAGCGGAAGGATCTTTTTTATTTTTTGACTTAGGTAAGTCGAATTCATCAAAGTCTGGATCCCAACTATCATCCTCTGCCGGTTTTTCCCAATCATCTTCTACATCCACATCGTCATCTTCTTTATCTTGATCTTTATTTTTTTTTGATGAAGCCTTTGATTTAGAAGGACTTTGTTTTTGCTCTTCCTCTTCATCAATATCATCATCTTCCTCTTCTTTAGGTTTAGATGATTTAGATTTTACGGAATCCTTGTTTGATGGAGTTTCCTTTTTTACAGAATCTTTTTTGCTCTTTGTGATTTTTGCTGCCATATACGCTGGTAATAATAATGTAAATTTTATAAGGGTTTTTTAAATCTCCAAATTTTTTTATACTTTTTATATAGCCACTATTTGTTCCCTTCCAGGGCCATTGCTTATATATTTAACTGATGACCCCAAATATTGATCCATAAAGCTAATATATGTTTTCATTTCCTGAGGCATCATTGAAAAATCTTTTATGCTTGAGGTAGGCATTTGCCATCCTTTGAAGTGCTGATATTGAGGGTCAATTAGGGAACGGCTCATTTGAAAAGGAATCTTTTTACTTGCTAGCCCATCTATCATATAAGAGGTACATACCTTCAGTTGCTCTAAATCATCAAGAATATCAGCCTTTGTCATAACCAAGGAAGTAACTCCATTGATCATACAGGCATATTTTAAAGCTACGAGGTCAATCCATCCGCAGCGACGAGGCCTCCCAGTTGTACTGCCATACTCATTGCCTTTCTTTCTTAAATATTCCCCATCATCGTTATTTAGCTCGGTAGGGAAGGGACCACTGCCTACTCGTGTACAATATGCCTTTGTAATCCCAATCACCTCACGAATTTTCTGGGGCGAAATGCCAAGGCCAGTACATACCCCGGCTGAAATAGTATTGCTGCTAGTTACAAAAGGGAAAGTGCCAAAATCAACATCAAGCATGCTTCCCTGTGCACCCTCAGCTAACACCCTGCTGCCTGAAGAAATTTTTTCGTTGATAAAATATTCTCCATTTACAATTTTTATACTTTTTAAAAATTCTACGCCTTCAAGAAAATCTTTTTCCCAGACTGAAATATCTTCCTGAAAATTAAAGCTGTCAAGCAAACGTTGGTGCTTGGCCTTTAGGTTAAGATAATTTGATTTAAAATCCTTATCCAACAAGTCGCCAACTCTTAACCCATTGCGGCCAGTTTTATCCATATAAGCAGGAGAAATGCCTTTAAGTGTAGAGCCTATCTTGTCATTGCCTTTAGAAAGCTCACTGGCCTTATCTAAAGCACGATGTGTGGGAAGAATCAAATGTGTGCGCTCACTAATGCAAAGATTTTTTCTTACATCAACTCCCATTTGATTCACGGATTCACATTCTTTTACAAACGTAACTGGATCAAGAACCACCCCACCTCCAATAATATTGGTGATTCTTTCATGAAAAATACCGCTGGGAATCTGGTGTAAAACTATTTTTTTGTCGCCCAAATACAAGGTATGACCAGCATTGGGACCTCCCTGAAAACGAGCCACCAGGTCATAATCCTTTGCAAAAAAGTCAACAATCTTACCTTTGCCTTCATCACCCCACTGTAAGCCCAAAATAACATCAACCATGAATTATTAATTTATCAATACAATTGTATAGGACGAAAATAATGGTAAATCCTTCATTGGTCAAATTGAAAAAAAGAAATTAAAAAATAAATATGTCTGATTGTGGAAAAAGATCAAGCAACCTTGAGTAAGCTCAGCTTAGAAATGCTGAACTTTCGGGTAGCGTATTCTATATTAACATCAAAATATTTTTCGTTCTTTGAAGGAAGTTCATACATGGCATCAGTAAGAATACTTTCACAAATACTGCGCAACCCTCGGGCCCCTAATTTATATTCTAGGGCTTTTTCTACCATAAAATCAAAAACTGCAGGCTGAAAGGTAAGCGCGATTCCTTCAAGCTCGAAAAGTCGGGTAAACTGTTTGATTAAAGAATTTTTCGGTTCAGTAAGAATACTACGCAGGGTTACTGCATCTAAGGGGTTGAGATAGGTAACTACAGGAAGTCGACCGAGTAACTCTGGAATAAGCCCAAATTGCTTTAAGTCAACCGAATTCACAAACTGAAGTAGATTATTTTGCTGAAATTCCTGCATTTCCTTATTTACATTAAAGCCAATAGCATTGGTATTTACTCTGCGGGCAATTAGCTTGTCAATACCATTGAAGGCCCCACCACATATAAAAAGAATATTCTGAGTATTTACTTTGATAAGTTTTTGTTCGGGATGCTTTCGGCCTCCCTGAGGTGGAACCAGCACTTCACTTCCTTCAAGCAACTTCAACAAGCCTTGCTGTACACCCTCGCCACTCACATCCCTTGTAATAGATGGATTGTCACTTTTACGAGCAATTTTGTCAATCTCATCAATATACACAATTCCTTTTTCGGCTGCCGCAACATCATAATTACAGGACTGAAGTAATCTAGTAAGCATACTTTCAACATCTTCACCAACATAACCGGCTTCAGTAAAAACAGTAGCATCTACTATAGCAAAGGGAACATTGAGGAGTCTGGCTATTGATTTTGCCAAAAGGGTTTTTCCTGTACCCGTTTCTCCTACCATTATCATGTTGCTCTTTTCAATCTCAACATCATTTTCAATCTTTTGATTGAGGCGCTTATAATGATTATAAACTGCCACTGCCAATATCTTCTTAGCATCATCTTGACCAATTACATATTCATCAAGAAAACGCTTGATTTCTATTGGTTTTTTTATTGTTAGGCGAAAGTTGCCTGGCGCTTCTTTAAGAGGCGTATTTCCTGGAACGAGTTCCTGAGAAATAATCTCCTGCGCATGTTCCACACAATTTTCACATATATGGCCATCCTGACCAGCAATAAGAATTTTTACTTCTTCGCGATTGCGGCCGCAGAAAGAACAATGCAATATTGTGGATTTAGACATAATGATAAATGATGGGGGCGAAGGATAAAATTAGTCATTCCCTGTTCAAGAGACAAGAAAGTAATTAATAAAGATGCCTGAAAAGAATAAATATTAGCGAACGGGAGGTACTCAGAGTTTTTTAAGTTCTTGATCTACAATACCATAAGCAATAGACTCCTTGGCATCCATCCAATAATCCCTTTCAAAATCTTTCATCACCTTTTCGAAAGTCTGATTACAGTTTTTTGCCAGGATTTTTGCACCCAACTCCTTAGTTTTCATTATTTGAATAGCCATGATTTCGAGATCGGCACTGGTTCCTCTCCCTCCTCCACTAGGTTGATGGATCATTACCTCTCCATGAGGAAAAATAAATCTGCGGCCCTTTTCTCCCCCGCTTAATAATATGCTTCCCATACTGGCTGCCATTCCCATGCAAACTGTACTTACAGGAGATGAAATCATTTGCATTGTATCATATATAACCATGCCGCTGGTTACAACGCCGCCAGGGCTATTAATATAAAAAGTAATTTCCTTTCCTGGATCAAGTGCTTCTAAATAAAGAAGGCGATCTGTAATATCTTTTGATGACTTGTCGTCAACAACACCCCACAAGAAAACCTTTCTTTGTTCAATGAATTTTTTATCGAACATCCACCCACTCATCATTTTTTCCATTGAAATCTCCGGCATGTTTACTTCCGGCGTTTCTTCGTCCTGTCTGATATTTTGAAAGTTCATATTCATAAGAAATAGGTAATTGTTTCTAAAATAATTTCTTGTTATTAATCTTTTTTTGCCTTTTTCGGATTTATCAACAATACTTCATCAACAAGACCATACTCTTTAGCCTCGGTTGAAGTCATCCAATAATCGCGATCGCAATCTTTTTCTACTTTTTCTATTTGCTGACCGGTATGTTGTGCAATGATATTATAAAGTTCTTTTTTTACCTTCCTAATTTCATTCACGGTAATTTCAATATCAGTTGCCTGGCCACCAGCTCCGGAGCTTGGTTGGTGCATCATAATGCGGCTATGCTTTAAAGCAGTTCTCTTTCCTTTGGCACCTGCGCACATTAATACGGCTCCCATACTAGCTGCCATACCTGTACATATAGTAGCAATATCAGGAGTAATAAATTGCATCGTATCATACATTCCCAAGCCAGCATATACACTACCACCCGGACTGTTGATATACATTTGAATATCTCTAGTACGATCGGTACTTTCCAAAAATAGAAGTTGGGCTGTTACAATATTTGCTACCTCATCTGAAATAGGATACCCAAGAAAAATGATTCTATCCATCATCAGTCTGCTATAAACATCCATAACAGCTACATTCATTGGTCGTTCTTCAATAATATTAGGTGTTAGGTTTGTAATATTATGGCGCATATACCCGTCGAGAGTATTGCTATTAATACCGCGGTGATGAACGGCATATTTTTCGAATTCTTTTTTCAAATTCATTTTAATAAATTAAGGTGAGCAAATGTAGGTAGAGTTAATTAAAAAATTCATGACATTAATAAAAATGAAGTCCTAATAATTAACGTCTGTTACGATAAATCAAAATATATTGAACAAGCATGGCAATAGAAGCAAGCGCAGCAACTACGTAAGTAAGTGCCGCCCATTTCAAAGCATCCTGAGCCTGCTCTTGTTCCTTATTGTTAGTAATATTGGCAGTTTGGAGCCATTTTAGTGCTCTGTTAGATGCGTCAAATTCAACAGGGAGTGTAACCAAGGTGAATAAGGTTGTAACTGCAAAAAGAACGATGCCAATCAGGAGAACAGAAGGATTACCACCACCAAAACCCAAAAAACCAAGGCCAGCAATAATGATCCATTGAGAAAGCTGGCTGCTTATCTGCACAACAGGTACCATTCGGCTTCTCAGCATCAACATAGAGTAAGCGGTAACATGCTGTACAGCATGACCACATTCATGAGCGGCTACAGCGGCGGCGGCTACATTGCGCCCCTCAAATACATCCTGACTCAGGTTCACTGTTTTATTTAATGGGTTATAATGATCGGTAAGGGCTCCTGGCACAGAAGTAACCTTAACATCATAGATGCCATTATCTTTCAGCATTTTTTGTGCAACCTCACATCCACTTAAGCCACTCCCAGTAGGCACTTTGCTATATTCAATAAACTTGCTCTTTAACCTGAACTGCACAGCCATTCCTAAAAGCATAAAAATGACCGATAAGGCTAATATTCCAAATGTCATGTTTATTAGTTTAATAATTAGTAATCAAAAAGTATTCCTAAGCTAAAAACTGCCAAAATAACAAACTTAGTAGTAGTTAAAAGAAAAAGAGGCCGCCATTTTAGGGCAGCCTCTCTTTTTATTATTAGTTAGGAATGACTATTTGGTGTACTGAGGAATAATACCATTAGCAAGCTCCACCATTTTTTTCAATCCATCTTCTGGGAGATTACCCGATTTAAAATCTGCCAATAACTGAGGCATTTTGTTACGCATTTCCATAAGGAAGTGATCTTCGAAAGCCTTTACATGTTTTATCGCAACATTTTTAAGCAATCCCTGAGTTCCAAGATAAATAATAGCTACCTGGTTTTCTACAGAGAAAGGAGTGTACTGAGGTTGTTTAAGAATTTCTACGTTACGTGCACCTTTATCAATTACATTTTTTGTAGCCGCATCAAGATCGCCACCAAATTTAGAAAAAGCCTCCAACTCGCGGTAGAGTGCTTGGTCTAGCTTTAGCGTACCTGCTACTTTCTTCATTGATTTGATCTGAGCATTTCCACCCACACGACTAACTGAAATACCTACGTTGATAGCAGGACGAATACCTGAGTTAAATAGATTGTTTTCAAGAAATATCTGCCCGTCGGTAATAGAGATTACGTTGGTTGGAATATAAGCTGAAACGTCGCCAGCCTGTGTTTCAATAATAGGTAGTGCTGTTAATGAACCCCCACCTTTTACTAAATGCTTAATACTTTCAGGAAGGTCATTCATCTGTTGGGCAATCTCATCTTTTGAAACCACTTTTGCAGCTCTTTCAAGCAAACGGCTATGCAAATAGAATACGTCTCCAGGATAAGCCTCACGGCCTGGTGGCCTGCGCAACAAAAGAGAAACTTCTCTATAGGCTACAGCTTGTTTAGAAAGATCATCATAAATAATAAGAGCAGGACGACCGGTATCACGGAAAAATTCTCCGATGGCAGCTCCAGCAAAAGGTGCATAGAACTGTAAAGGAGCAGGATCAGCAGCAGAAGCAGCAACAATGGTGGTATATTCCATAGCCCCATGTTCCTCTAATGTTTTCATGATACCTGCAATGGTTGAAGCTTTCTGTCCGATAGCTACATATATACAATACACAGGCTTACCTGCTGCAAAAAATTCTTTTTGATTAATGATGGTATCAATTGCAATGGCAGTTTTACCAGTTTGACGATCACCAATAATAAGCTCACGCTGTCCGCGGCCAATAGGTATCATTGCATCAATAGCTTTTATCCCTGTTTGAAGTGGTTCTTTAACTGGTTCACGAAAGATAACCCCAGGAGCCTTACGCTCTAGCGGCATTTCATAAAGTTCACCTTTAATAGGACCCTTACCATCAATAGGTTCGCCGAGTGTATTGATAACACGACCCGACATTCCTTCACCTACTTTGATAGAAGCAATTTTTCCGGTACGCTTTACTTTATGTCCTTCTTTGATTTCATTACTTTCTCCCATCAATACAACACCCACATTATCTTCCTCAAGGTTAAGTGCAATAGCTCTGACACCATTGTCAAATTCCACCAACTCTCCCGAACGAACATTGTTGAGTCCGTATACACGAGCAATACCATCACCAACTTGCAAAACAGTACCAACCTCTTCAAGGTTTGCACCTGCATTAAAGTTGCTTAACTGCTGGCGAAGAATCGCCGAAATTTCATCTGGTTTTATCTCTACCATTTTCCTAATTTTTAACTGAATTTACCGGAGAAAAATACCTTTTTGGTACACCCGGTTTTGCGGTGGCAAAGGTAAGGCCATAAGGGCTAATGACAAAAGAAATTAGTAGCATTTATAAGATATTAATCAAATACGAAAAAATATGGAAACAAGTAATTTGCCTGCTTCATTTTCATAGACTTTGTATAAAAATGATAACTTTCAGCCCTCAATAATTTTCAACCCCTGAAAACAAAGTAGTTTTTCCATTTATTATATAAAATATTGATTTTCAATGATTTAATATTAAAATAGTATCAATTTGCTAATTAAACCATGTTTTATAAACAATTATGAGGTTTCTTGGCTGCATTTTAAAGTCTTAAAGCTTCCTAAATAAAGGAGTAATTAGTGTAATTTTATAGCCGAATTTTATGCTTACCCCTTTATCGAAGTGTATTGATAAAATGTAAATATTCAGTTCTTATAAATCAATTAAATAATTTTCAACAAAAGAAATTTACCATTTCATGAGAAAAATTTTTCTGTTCATTTTCATCGTTGCAATTACATGCAAGACCTCAGCTCAAAAAAATGACAATGCTATAGCACTTGAACTTATTACCAATAACCATGCATTAATTGGTTTATCTGAAGAAGATCTGAATGATGTAATCATAAAAAATTCTTATTTCGACAGATTCATGGGTGTTCATCTCGTATATCTTCAGCAAAGCTATATAGGGCTTCCTGTGTATAACGAGATTCAGGTATTGGCATTTAAAAATGGAAAATTAGTTTCTGCTACTGGAGACAGAATCCGCAAAATAGAAAAACTAGCAGGAAATGATGTAGCCCCTGCTTATGCTGCAGAAGCTGCTGTTGCTACTGCCATGGCATTTAAAAATATATCAAACTACACACAACTAAATGGCAAGATTGCTGGTTCAACAATTGATTTTGGAAAGTTGAATGTATGCTCTGAAACAGTAACCGCTGAATTAATGTGGTTGCCTTTGAAAGAAAGAAGTGAAATACATTTAGTATGGGAAATCCGCGTTGTGCCTCTTACTTCTGCTGATTATTTTATGATTCGCGTTGATGCAAATAAAAATGAAGTTGTTGATGAAAACAATTTTACAGTTAGTTGTAATTGGAATGCGAAAGAAGACAACCATGACGAAAAAGAAATTACAAGTTCAATTGAAAAAGAAAATACTATTTCTGAAGCTGAAAGTCCTAAGAGCCCCAATATAGTTGCCAATGCTTCTTATTTGATAATCCCTTATCCAGCCGAAAGCCCTATTCATTCGGGAGGAACTGCTGCAACAGTAAATAATCCTTGGAGTTTAAGTCCCGGCAATGCTACCTCACTTGGATGGCACAATGATGGAATTAATAATTATATCACAACTAGAGGTAATAATGTTTACGCTCAGGAAGATCGCGATAATAATGATGCAAGCTTTGGTAATATGGGAGTTTCTTCAACAAGTCCTGATCCACTTACTTTTAATTCATCCCCCGATTTCACCCAGGCTCCTACAATTACTTCAAATCAGCGCTTTTCTATAACAAACTTATTTTATTGGAATAATCTTGCCCACGACATTTCTTACTTGCATGGTTTTGATGAGGTATCTGGTAATTTTCAAAATAATAATTCAGGAAGAGGTGGTTTTGGAAATGATTATGTAATAGCTGACTGTCAGGATGCGGGTGGTACAAGTAATGCCAATTTCTCAACACCTAATGATGGATCAAAGCCAAGAATGCAAATGTTTCTATGGTCTGGATCGCCTCAAAAAGATGGCTCTTTAGACAATGGAATTGTTTGTCATGAGTTTTTTCATGGTGTTAGCAACCGCCTTACCGGCGGTCCTTCTAATAGCGGCTGTCTTGTTAATGATGAAAACATGGGTGAGGGTTGGAGTGATTATTTTGCACTAATGATGACCCAGAACTGGGCTACCTCTATCCTAACAACAGGTTATACTACTCCACGTAGTGTAGGAAATTACGCTGCCGGACAATCAATTACAGGAAGAGGAATTAGAACTCAAAAATATTGCACTAATATGAGTATAAACAGCAAGGTATATTTAACAATTATACCTGCTGAGTCTCATGATCGTGGTGAAATATGGTGTGCTACGCTTTGGGATATGACTTGGAATATTATCAACCAAACAAGTCATATTAATCCTAATCTATTTGACACTACTTCAAATGGAGGTAATAGTATTGCACTAAAATTAGTACTAGAGGGCATGAAACTCCAACCATGTAGCCCAGGATTTATTTCAGCAAGAGATGCAATATTAAAAGCTGATATAATCCTATACGGAGGACAATTTCAATGTGCAATTAAAGAAGCATTCAGAAAAAGGGGGATGGGTGAACTTGCTTCTGAGGGCTCTTCAAATTCAATTACTGATCAAGTTCCAAATTACAATGGAGGAGTAAAAATTGAGCTAACGCAAGGAGGAGTAACAGCTGTGCCTGAGGGGCAAGAAATACAATATAATATCATTGTTACTTCTAGTTGTCAGGCTGTAAGCAATTATATCATCAGAGATACATTGCCATCAAATGTAACTTATGTTAGTGGAGGAAATTATGATACAGCAAGTAGAATTGTAAGTTTCATTGTTAATCAAGGAATAGGTGTTACTCAATCATATCAATTCATAGTTCGAATAAATAATGGAACTTATTTCACTCCATCATACCCAATCAGTGAAAACTTTAATAATAATACTTCATTACCCTCTGGTTGGATTAGTTATGCTAACCCTTCGACAAGCAAGTGGACTATTTCAAATATTGATAGTCATAGCGCTCCCAATGCTCTTTATTGTGAAAATTTAAACATATCGGGTGATCAAAAAATAGAAACTCCGTCAATTCCCTTAACTCCAGGCACTAATCCTAGATTTAGTTTTTGGCATAAATATAATTCTGAAGACGGATGGGATGGAGGAGTTGTGGAACTGAGCGTTAATGGGGGATTAAACTGGGTTGATCTTAGCAATTATTTTGTAGAAAATCCATATAATACTATTCTTGGCAATGCACCTTCCTGTGTACTTAGTAACAGGCCTGCTTTTAGCGGTAATAGTGTAGTTTTTATAAAATCAATTATTGATTTGGGTTCTTTTGCAGGTTCGTTAATAAAATTAAGATTTTGGTTTGCATCCGACGATAATTCAGCTGGACTTCCCTCTCCCACAGGATGGTTTGTAGATGATGTATTAGTAGAAATTGTTCCTGTAGTTAAAATGCGTGCAACCGTATTTACACAATCAAATAATAAAATTGCTTATTCAGATACAATAACCCAAATATTAGCTGCTCAAACATGCCTGAGTGCTACTATTAATTCTCAGCCTATCAATATTTCAGCTTGTAGTGGATCGAATGCCATTTTCAATATTAACGATGCAGGTACTAACAATAAATACCAATGGCAGGTGAGCACTAATGGTGGGCTCAGCTACAATAATATTACTGGAGATACTGCCTCCTCAATTACTCTTAATGCTGTTACCTTAAGTGAGAACAATAATTTATATAGGATAGTAATCCAGAATGCATGTCCTTCAACAGTAACGTCAAATGCTGCATTACTAAAAGTAAGCGAGCCTGCATCTATTTCACTTCAACCTTTAAACCAATTGCTTTGTGCAGGATTAAATGCATCCTTCAATATTGCAGCTACTGGAGGTATTAATGGATATCAATGGCAAGTAAGCGCTAATGGTGGAAATACATGGAGTAATCTATTGGGAGATACAGGAACGACTTTGTTATTTTCAGGAATAACCTCGGCACTGAATGGCAATATTTACAGAGTAGTAGTTGCTTCCTGTAATAGAACAATTTCAGATAGCGCTTTACTTTCTGTACTTACTCCCCCTTCAATTAATACACAACCACAATCTGTAACAGTATGCAATGGTCAGAATCATACATTTAATGTAGCTGCAACAGGAAGTAATATTAACTATGAATGGCAAGAAAGTATTGATGGTGGAAATTCTTATTCAAATATTTTCGGAGCCACTACTGCATCTTATTCGCTCAATTCAGTTACTTCTCTTTTAGATAGCAGACTATATCGTGTAATAATTAACGGAACATGTCCATCTGCCGATACCTCAAGTGCTGCTTTGCTATCAATAGGTGGCGTATTCAACATAACAGCTCAACCATCTGATATCACTGCATGTACAGGAAGTGATGCTAGTATTTCTATGGGTGCTGTTGGCGTAACTGGTTATCAATGGCAGGTAAGTAGTAATGGAGGAATTACGTGGACTGATGTTGCAGGAGCAAGATCATCTACACTTTTGTTTTCGCCAGTTACGGCTTCTTTACAAGGAAATAAATATAGAGTTGCATTAGCTAACTGTGGTCCTGATACAGTTTCAAATTTTGTTACCCTTACTGTAAAAAATCCTGTTTCAATTAGCACTCAACCAGTTAATACGGGCATTTGTATTGGCAATAGTGGCAGCATGTCTATTTCTGCAACAGGTTCTTCGCTTAGCTATCAATGGCAAATAAGTGTAAATAATGGGCTTACTTTTTCAGATATCAATGGTGCTATCTCATCACAATTAAATTTAACCGGAGTTACTTCCGATATGGATGGTAATATTTATCAGGTAATTCTTACACCTGCAAGTCCATGTAATCTACAAAGTTCAAATGCAGTTATTCTAAGTGTTAATTCATTACCTTCGGTAAGTTATGATGCAAATCCAACAACTGATATTTGTGCGGGAGTATCTCTTATATTGAGTGGTACAGGCGCATCAACATATACTTGGAGCCCAACTATTTCCAATGGAAATACATTTGTTCCTTCTAATTCAGAAACATATACCGTTACAGGTACCGATTCAAATGGATGTATAAATACCGCAACGGTAAACATTAATATCAAGCTGCTTCCTCAGATTTCTATTACTGCTGTACCTGCAAATGTTAGTCTGTTGCCAGGAGATCAGGTAGTGCTGACTGCTACATCGAACCCAGTGTCAGCAACATTTAACTGGTACAAAGATAATGTGCTGGTGTCTGGTGTTTCAGGTAATACTATTACAGTAGATTATGATCATGCAGGTTTATACAAGGCTACTGTATCTGATCCGCTAACAGATTGCAGCAATACCTCTAATATTATTACAATAAAGGATTCAATAAGGACCAATGTATTTGTATATCCAAATCCAAATCAAGGAAGTTTCATTGTGAGACTTCCGGCGGGAAGCATTACAGGAAATTATTTAATATCTATTTACGATAACAAAGGAGCGCTTGTTTATAATAACACTGTGAGATTTGCTTATGAAGAGGCGAGATTAAATCTTAACAATATGAGTTCGGGCCTTTATATGATTCAGGTTCGAACAATTGATGGAGAAGAAATTCGTACAGGGAAAGTTGTTATTGGTGGGCATAAATAATTTCCACTACACGAAAAGAATAGAAGGTTGAATAAATAAAATGTGTTAACAGAAAATATTACTTAATGCGATGGATATAATCGTTACTGAGGAACTGTTTCTTAATATCATTAAGATCGCGGAGAATACTAGCATCAATTAGGGTATCTCCTACTTCTAATTTAAATCCACCAATCAGCTTTTCATTTACCACTACTTCTAATTCAATATTTTTCATTGAAGTAGTACTCTTTACTTTTTCTACTATGGCTTGCTGCAATTCGGAACTGATAGCGCTTGCTGTAGTAAGCTTTAACTTATGAATGCCTTTTAACTGGTTGTATTGTTGTAAAAAAGACTCAGAAATATCGAAAAGAACTTTTTCTCTTGTTTTTCTTACCAGCAAATGAATAAACTGAGAGGTAAGCGGACAAATGCTTTCTCTAGTAACAGACTCAATAATCTTTCCCTTTTTATCCGAATTGATGATAGGGCTTTTCAAAACGCTTACAAAATCAGGATTTGATTTACAGATAAACCGAATGAACTTCATATCGGCATAAACTGCCTCAAGCTCATTTTGCTCAATGGCCAAATCCATAAGACTCTTTGCGTACCTTCCTGCTAAACGTGGATTATTCATAATTCAAAAAATTATCAGTTCAATCTTATTTCTTCTGAAAGCTGCTTGATATAATTTTCTTGATCGTTTTTATTTGATAATTCACGACGAATTACTTTTTCGCTCACCTCTATAACCAATTTGCCAATTTGATTTTTCAAATCTGTAATAGCTGCCATTTTTTGATTATTTATAGAACTATGAGCTTCGGTAATAATTTTAGAAGCCTGAAGTTTAGCGTCAACCCTTGCTTCGTTGATAATTGAATCTTTTGTTTCTTTTGCTTCACGCAGCATAATAGCGCGCTCTTCGCGAGCTTGCACAAGTAATGCTTCGTTCTCACTTTTTAATTGAGCCATTTCAGCCGTTACCTTTTGAGCAGTAATAAGACTGTCATTAATTTTAGCTTCTCTTTCATTAAGTCCTTTTATAATAGCGGGCCAAGCATACTTTTTCAGAATAAAAAATGCAATTAGAAAAGCAAGAAGGTTCCAAAAAAGAAGACCTAGTTCCGGTGTTAAAATTGGAGGCATGTTATAAAAATTTAAATTTAAATAATAAAAATACTGCATCCTCCGCCCTGTGCTTTGGATGCAGTAAGATTTCTGTACTACTTGAATACTGCAAGAAGACCTGCCACTGCAGCAAGCAGGGCAACACCTTCTACAAGTGCAGCAGCCAAGATCATAGTACCGCGGATGTCGTTAATAGCTTCTGGTTGACGGGCTATGGATTCCACAGCACCTTTACCAATTAATCCCACACCGATACCTGCACCAACGGCAGCAAGACCTGCGCCGATAGCACCACCCATGTGAGAAAAACCAAACTGAACTTCCAGCAACGTGTTCAACAAAGTCATACTACTTGATTTATGATTAAAAAAACAAAAAACTCAATTAATGATGCCCCTCATCATGTCCGCCCTCAAAACCTTGACCAATAAACACTGCAGAAAGATTGGTAAAAATGTAAGCCTGAATAAAGGCTACCAATACTTCTAGCAAATAAATAAACACTGCAAGCCCTACAAACAAAGGTGAGGTACCCCATCCCAGAGCCAATTTCATAGCACCCATAATAAATATCAAACAAACAAAACTAAGGATGATGATATGACCAGCAAGCATGTTTGCAAAAAGTCGGATGATAAGCGCAAATGGTTTTGTAAAAACTCCCAAAATTTCAACAGGAATAAGAATAGGCTTTACTCCATGAGGTACAGGAGGCCAAAAAATATGCTTCCAAAAATGCTTATTAGTACTAAACAATATGATAATAAAAGAGATAATACCTAGTACAAAAGTGAAAGCTATATTACCTGAAACATTTGCAGCTCCAGGAATAAGACCAAAAATATTATTGATAAGAATAAAAAAGAATATGGTAAGTAAGAAGGGAAGATACTTATCTGTTCTATCTCCAAGATTAGGCTTAGCCACATCATCACGAACAAAAGTGATAACAGGTTCAAGCGCATTCTGCCATCCCTTAGGTGCCTGATTCACTCCAGTACCTCGCTTATATTTTTTTGCTACTGAAGTCAGTAAAAAAACAAGTACTAATAAAGAAATAACAACCTGGGTAGCATTCTTAGTCAGGGAAAAATCATATACATCAATATTCCTATCTGGATTACCGGCAGCATCAACAGCATAAATCTTACCTGCTTTATATAATGGCTGGCCTTTGTCATCTTTACTCATTTTAAGCCCGCTCTCCTTCAAATATTCTATATCTACCAAACGATAGCCATTATGCGCTTCTTGACCATGATGAAAAGCTGAAGAAAGAAATACATCCCAACCTTTGCCTTTTTGATATAGAATTACTGGTAGAGGAATAGAAAAATGTTTTGATGCATGAGGATTTTTCTCATTCTTTAGGGTAAAAAAATGATATTCATGGGCATCTGAAACGTGATCAAAAATCACTTCTCCTGCATCTAGTTTTTCAGGAACTGCTTCATGTTCTTGGGCAATACAAACAGGCGCTTGAAATGCAAAAAAACAAGCTAGTAAAAGTGCGGGTAAATATTTTGATCTGAGTATAGCCATTCCCATCCTTAAATTTCGCGCAAAGATAAGGGCGAAGTGCCTGAAAATGCTAAAAAATAGAGATTAAATTAGAAGCTAGGAAGGAGTGTTATGACTCTCAAATTGAACCTTATAAAGCTGGTAATACAGTCCTTTAAGAGCGAGAAGGCTTTCATGGGAGCCAGTTTCCTTAACTTCCCCCTTATCAAGCACCAAGATACTGTCTGCTTTTCTTATAGTAGATAATCTATGAGCTATTACAATTGAGGTTCTACCTGAAATAAGTTTTTCAATGGCTTTCTCTATAAGTGCCTCACTTTCAGAGTCTACAGAGGATGTGGCCTCATCCATTATCAAAAAAGAGGGGTCATATAAAAGTGCCCTAATAAAAGATAATAATTGACGCTGACCCATTGAAAGGGTACTACCTCTTTCCATTACATTATAGTGATAACCCCCTGGGAGGCGTTGAATAAAATCATGCATCCCTATCAATTTGGCAGCTCTAACCACCTCTTCTATGGATATATCTGTATTTCGAAGGGTAACATTATCTAGAATAGAACCGCTGAACAGAAATACATCCTGCAAAACAATGCCAATTCGACTTCTCAAATAAGAAAGGTCATACTCCCTGATATCTTTTCCGTCAATAAGAATCTCACCTTTTTCAAATTGGTAGAGCAGGTTGATAAGGCTGACTACTGAAGTTTTTCCACTGCCTGTATGACCAACGATAGCAAGTGTCTTGCCTGGCTCAATTGAAAAAGATATATTTTTTAATACATACTGACGTGGATTATAACCAAACCAAAGATTTTTAAACTCAATAGCTCCGTTCATCTTACTAGGCCATACAGCACCAACATTTTTTGTTACATCAGGATTGTCGAGCACCTTAAATACTCTTTCGCTCGCAATCATTCCCATCTGCAACACATTAAATTTATCAGCAAGAATACGCAATGGACGAAATAATAAATTAAGGCATAAAATAAAAGAGGTGATGAGTCCTGTAAATTCACGAGCACTTTCTGTAGGCATAGATAAAGCGCCTTTCGCTGCCCACCATACCAGCAAACCAATAGACAAAGCAGATATTAATTCTACTACTGGAAAAAAAATAGAATAAGCGAAAATAGCTTTGATATTAGCATTGCGATGTTCGCTATTGATAGTCTTAAACTTTTTCTGCTCTTCTTCTTCAGCAGCATAAGCTTGAACAAGCGACATTCCTGTAATATGTTCCTGAATAAATGAATTCAGTTGTGCAACTGCATTACGAACACGAATAAAAGAACGATTTACGCTTTCTTTAAAAATATAGGTAGCAATAATTAATATAGGAAATGGAGCGAGACAAACAAGTGTAAGTCGCCAATCGGCCCAGAACATATATAACAAGACCGACATAATAGAAAGCAGATCAGCAATGATGGGAATAAAGCCATCACTGAAAATATCATTTACAGCTTCAATATCATTAATAGTTCGAGTAGTAAGCGTACCAATGGGTGTTTTATCGAACTGAGACAAATTAAGATGAAGGATTTTGTTATAGGTTTTTAATCTGAGATCACGTACCACACTTTGTCCGAGATTAGCTGTGGTAAAAGAAAAAAAGAATTTAGCCGCTGTTTCTAACAGAAGCATCGCGATCTGAATAATGGTAATCTCAATAATAAATCCTCCTGGCCCATTAAAAAAATAAGCAACTCCTTTTTCTGTCAACCCCTTATTAATAGTAAGCTGAATAAGAAAGGGTCTGATAGGGGCCATTACCGCAAGCAGTATAGAAAGAAAAATAGAAAGATAAAATTTTGAGCGATAAGGTGAGGCAAAAGTAAATACGCGTAATAATAGTGATGAATTAAAAATCTTTTTTTTAGCCGAGGCGCTATTCATGATGCAAATTTAGGCGCCCATCATTCAGTTTCCATCATTTTATTATAGGCCTTGATAAAAATTGCACCAAGATTACGATAGGGCGGAATGTAATTCAGCCAGCTTTCGTACAATTCCTTTGATGGATCGTGAGAAAATGTGTTAGTAAGAGAGGACCACATGTTTTTCCAAACAATATACTTGCCACTTAAAAATGACTGGTTTAGGTAATTTAGTATTGGCCGATTAATCTCTCCTGTACCAATCTCTTTGGTAGAAATAATATTAGCTTCAGGGCAGACATCTATTATCTTATTAAGGTTCTTATAGCCGCCACAGGAACCAAGCACAACAATTTTTACGTTAGATGGCATTCTACTTATAGTGCCTGGCAGCCAATAACTGTGCCCACGATGCACCACTACAGAAGGGTGGATGTTATTCTCTTCAAGATAATTAGCCAGATGTACTTGGGCACTATCGTCTAAATTTTGATCGTAATCTAGTGGCTTATTGGCATATACCCATACCCTTCCTCTTCCTCTTAGTGATTTTATTTCCACCCATTCATTTTTTTGGGTGATGGTCCATTCCTTTGAAGAAAAAGAATTTAAAAATGGCTGAAAGATATTATTCCCATCTTCATCACCATAAAAGAAAACCTGTTGCACAATTCTGCCGCTGTCATCTTGAAGATCGGCAGGACGCACTTCATAAATAGAGGGAATACCTAATGTGGAGGTAAGATCTATAGCAGAACTGCTATCAGCAGACTTAAAAATAGTTTTCAATAACCCATAAATTACTGCTCCGCGCTTATTTTCTTCAAGTAACGCTTTTTCTTCATTCTCTTTCACATAGTTATAAATAGTACGTAATAATTTAGGATCAGTAATACTACTGTATGCATCTGCAACATCAACTGCATCTTCAAGATTATTACTCTTATCGAGATTTGAAACGAAGTCCTTCATTAATACTTCTGACTTTGCCTTAGGCATTGTTTTAAGAAAGGTATCAAGCTTATTGAAGTTTGCTGCCATTTTGATGAACTTTCGGAAATAATCAAAATGAACATTTTGTAATAATGAATCGCCTCTGGGTTGACGCCCCATAAGTTGCATCATTCGGTTAAAACTATGTTTATAGCTTGAGGTATAAATATCATTCTCACCCATTACAATCATATAATAAATCTCTTCGGAAGAAAGTGGCTCAATTGCATTCATTCTAATAGAAAGATTAGGCTGGTTATGCAGCTCATTAATATATGCGATAAAATGCTGAATAGATTTTGATCGAAGCATTTCACGAAGTCCGTTAGGGCCTAACATGGCAATGGGTGTATCTCTCAGTGGCGGCGCCATACGAGCGAAATATTCAATGCTCGTTTTTATAAGAAGTTTATAATACCCAATACTATCATACCCATTTTCCCCATCTCCTACATATTTTTTAATATCGTCAATTGTTTGCTTTCCCGAAAGGATATTATCAAGAAAAGGGTAATAAAATAAAGCATTGGATGTTTGACTTATTGCAGCTACTCCAACAACTAGCGGATTTCGGTTTTGGTGAATTAGCTTACCCTGAGGTGAAGTAAGTGATTGAGCATACGAATATAATTCAACAGGATTATTTTTACATGCTATTAGAATAAGTGTATCAGCAAAAGGTTGATCAACATAAGGTGTAATAGTTTCTAATATTTTATCAGGATGCAGATAGCAAAATTTTTGATAAACAATTTTTACCATTTCAGCATGTTGGGCATTATCCACGAAAATATCAGACAGCAACTTAGCTATATCATAAGGGCTCGTGCTAACGTAAGATAATAAGCTTTCATTGGCAGTAAGTACAGAAAGCATTTTTTCGAATAAATCAAAAATGACCTGAAACTGAATAGGCTTAATAATTTTTGCTTGTGAACTAATCCTAAAATTGTTTAGTGCATTTTCGATGTATCTGAGATACCGGATCTTGTCGTTACTGGCAGGTAATTTCTCATTTCTTTCAACCCATATCTGAAGTTCATCTACCCTGCGAAAAAGTGCATCGCTGTTAAGCATATTAACCTCGTTATTATTAGAGGTATTCAGCATCTGGTCAATTTTGCCATCCGACCGATCAATAAGTCTTTGCTCCTCATCTATTTTATCATGAAAATGCTGACGAAAAAGAGGAATTTTTACCTTAACAGTATCATTGGCACGGACTTGCGTGACAACCAAAGAAATAAGGACAATTAGATAAAGAATTCTCATATATTTTTCTGCGGATACAGTGACCTTGCAAAATTAGCATTCAATGACATATCAAGCTCTATTTATTTGTCAAGCAGTTAACAATTTAATAATATTATCATTGGGAAACAACTACTTTGCTATCAATTTGAAAAGTTAAATTTGCAGGATTCATTTAATATGGCCCCTTTAAAAAAAATTCTTATTGCTGATGATGAGCCAGATATTCTGGAAATTGTAAAATTCAACCTAGAAAATGAAGGCTATCAAGTTAGTACGGCTCACAACGGAGAAGAGGCGCTTAAAAAAGCCAGAGCTGAAAAGCCAGAGCTAATTATTCTTGATGTAATGATGCCTATCAGGACCGGAATAGAGGTATGCAAAGTATTAAGGACATTGCCTGAATTTAAAGAAACGCTTATCATTTTTCTTACTGCACTGAGCGATGATGCATCTGCTATTGCTGGGCTAGAAACAGGAGCCGATGATTATATCAGTAAACCTGTAAGTCCTAAAGTTTTAATCAGTAAGGTGAATGCTCTTTTTAGAAGAATAGATAACGAGAAGCCTAATATTATCACTATTGGTGAATTAAAAATAGATAGGGAAAAATATCTGATTTATATAAAAGATAAAGAAATAGTATTGGCAAGAAAAGAATTTGAACTTTTTGCCTTTCTGGCATCCAAGCCGGGAAGGGTGTTTCTGCGCAATGAAATACTGACAAGAATATGGGGTGCCAATGTTATTGTTGGCGATCGCACCATTGATGTGCATATCAGAAAAATTAGGCAAAAGCTCGGAATTGACTGCATTTCTACCGTAAAAGGTGTAGGATACAAATTTGAGTTGTAAATTGCTTTTCTAATTATTTCTTTACTTGGCACAGCAAAAAAATACATCCCCAAGTCAACTTTCTGCTATTGCAGCCATTATTATTTCAATAATAGTGGCTGTAGGTCTCTTTTTGCTAGAGATTACTTGGTGGAAAGCGCTTTGTTTTACTGCGTCTATTTTTTGTGTTTGCTATTTTATTTTATTAAATGCTATTCAGAGATTTATTTACCGAAAAATAAAGTTGATCTATAAAATGATCAACCAAACCAAAGCCAGTAAACGAGAAGATTTTTATTACAAAAATATATTACCTCAAAAGAGTATTGAACAAGTAAGTGAAGAAGTAGAAGAATGGTCCCAACAGCATCGTTCTGAAATTGAGGTGCTTCAAAAAAATGAAGCCTTCAGAAAAGAGTTTCTACAAAATCTTAGTCATGAATTAAAAACTCCTATATTCTCTATACAAGGATACATTGATACCTTGTTGGGAGGGGCCCTTCATAATGAAGCTGTGAACATCAAGTTTCTTCAAAATGCAGCCAGAAATGTAGATCGGCTAGTCAATCTAGTTGATGACCTTGATGAAATATCCAAATTGGAAAGTGGAGAGTTGCAAATGAATTACAAGCATTTTGTAATGCAAGACTTAATCAAAGAAGTTTTTGAATCTCTCGATATCATCGCTCAGGAAAATGAAATTCATTTTCAGATTAAAAAAGGTTGTGAGTCGTCAATCAGTGTTTATGCAGACAAGGATAAAATCAGACAGGTATTAACTAATTTGGTTGACAATGCAATAAAATATGGGAAGCAGCAGGGATTTGTTGAAGCCAGTTGCTATAATGTAGATGAAAAAAATGTGCTAGTAGAAATAAGTGATAATGGAGCAGGTATCGCCGAAGAACACCTGCAGCGTATATTTGAAAGATTTTATCGAACAGACCTTGCCCGGAGCCGACGTGCAGGAGGAAGCGGCTTAGGATTAGCTATCTGCAAGCATATTATTGAAGCACACGGACAATCTATTCATGTAAGAAGTAAACCTGATGTGGGAAGTTCATTTGGCTTTACCTTAAAAAAAGGATGATTAGTTTCCTAATCACCCAACATATTATTAATTCTTTCTTGTAGGAAATTATAATAAAGTCCAACCTTTCCACCAAGTATCTCCTATTGCACAAGCTCCTTTATAATCTACTTGTGTAAATCCGCTAGTTAGTTTAGGATTGTTAAAAGAAGCGCCGCCTATTGCAACTGACGCTGCAGCAGGATTAAAATCAGGATTTAGATAATCAAATGGAGTATTAACTATTGTAGCATCAATATATAAACCATTAGGAAACCCCATAATTATAGAATTAAATATAGAGATTGTAGAGTTTCTTCTAATTTGTGCACCCCAAATAAAAAAGAAGATTTGCTGTAATGGCAAGTGTACTCTTAGGGGCATCATGGTAAAATTAAAAATCTTACCTCTTACTTGATATTGACTAAAGCTATCTTTTGGGAAGGATAATATTAAATAAAAAAGCTAGGAAGTTTTTAAGCTTCCTAGCTATCGAATAATAAAATATTTAAACCCTTGTAGAAAAAGTAATTACTTAATAATTAACAATTTTAAAGAGTTGACAACATTACCAATTTTATACCTAACAAAATATACCCCATTAGATAATTTTGGCTCATTAATATCAACAATCATAGTACCATTTTCATTGATTGCATTGATATTACTTACTGTTTTACCATATTTATCAATAATGTTAATCAATGACTTTGTTTTTTCTATTACTCCTGTGTTTGTAACATAAAGAGTAAAATTCCCTTTATTCGGATTAGGATATATCCTACTAATAATTTCAGCCTTTGGATCTGCTGTATGCTGAGATTTAGGAACTGGACATCCTAATAATTCATCAAGTGCATTTTTATATCTGCCTATTGTACCATCTCCACAATTTGATGTAAATACACAACGTATACTATCATCGCTAGCTGCTGCAGCATTTTTTAAGTACCTAACAATTATAGATTTAGATGTAAGACTTCCAGAATCTATAACATAAGCTGTACCTGAATCAGTATTCAATACAGATCCTACAAATGACCACTTATAACCAGTAGCGGCACCAGTACCAGTAATTGAACTCGCAGCAGGTAATGTAGAGGGAGCAGCATATTTAACTCTTCTAGCACCACATGCAGTAGAACTATATACTGTAGCTGTAATAGTTGGTGCAGCCGGTGGATTTAATAAAGTAAGTGCATTTTTATATCTGCCTATTGTACCATCTCCACAATTTGATGTAAATACACAACGTATACTATCATCGCTAGCTGCTGCATCATTTTTTAAGTACCTAACAATTATAGATTTAGATGTAAGACTTCCAGAATCTATAACATAAGCTGTACCTGAATCAGTATTCAATACAGATCCTACAAATGACCACTTATAACCAGTAGCGGCCCAGGTTGAAGTAGTAGCTGCAGGTAATGTAGAGGGAGCAGCATATTTAACTCTTCTTGCACCGCATGCAGTTGAACTATACACTGTAGCTGTAATAGTTGGTGCAGCTGGTGGATTTAATAAAGTAAGTGCATTTTTATATCTGCCTATTGTTCCATCTCCGCAATCTGTTGTATATACACAACGTATGCTATCATTATTAGCTGCTGCATCATTTTTTAAGTACCTAACAATTATAGATTTAGATGTAAGACTTCCAGAATCTATAACATAAGCTGTACCTGAATCAGTATTCAATACAGATCCTACAAATGACCACTTATAACC
>Ga0209190_1000113_pt1 | contig 54460 bp, 45 predicted proteins | sample M_140205_XF_Meta_FD_187315 | JGI IMG/M metagenome (GOLD analysis project Ga0209190, IMG submission 187315) | Freshwater microbial communities from Lake Montjoie, Canada to study carbon cycling - M_140205_XF_MetaG (SPAdes) (version 2) | ecosystem: Environmental > Aquatic > Freshwater > Lake... | reverse complement strand
GTACCGGTTCCGATCAGCGTAGATCGCGAGAGCTGAGCCGTCATCCCAAGCGATCGTGCGGTAACCCTTCCGGCCCAAGTCCGTCGCAAGCTGTGGGCGGATGCCGTCCGGCGGGACAGGGAAGGAAACTGTTACTCGTAAAGGTGCCCTGCTGAAAAACCGTGTCGGCACCTTGACGGGTGGTCGCCGGACGACGGCAATGATCCCGGGTGTCCGCGAAGCCACGTTGACCATGATGGAGAGCGACAGGAGGGACAGCAGACCGCGGAACCAGAGGCTCTGGAACACGCGGTAGAGCTCCAATGCCTCGAATATGGATGACCAAGGTTCGCCGTACCGCCCGCGCGGACCCAGGATCCATGCAGCAAACAGTTCTGGGGATGCTTGAACGTCCCCGGGGGCCTGCATGATGACTGTGCCGAGGAACACGCTCGTTGCGGTGAGGGCGATCAGGACCACCCCAAACCGGATCGAACCCAGAACATTCCAAATCTGATCGAACCAGTCGCGCCGAGGGGTGGCCGCGCCGCGTGCAGGTGACGTGACCTCATCCTTCGGGGTCGCAGCGAGCAGTTCAGGACCCGGGTCGGCCCGTTCTTCTGGCGTGAAGGTTCCCGTCGCGGTCATCTCGGTATCCGTACTTAGTCTACCGATGAGATGGTCTTGCTCGGATAGCCCGCGGGACGATTAGCAGTCTTCCGCGGAGACTGCTAGACTTGTGTTGCCAACGTTCCGCACAGGCGATGTCGTTCGGATGCGCCAATTCGATCACACTTGATGATTGGCTTGGAGTGTCCGCCGGTGATTGCCTGAGCCTTGCCCGATTCCGTGGGCGCGACGATACGTGAGTATCCGCGACTGCGAACGATTCCGATGCGAGCCGGGTGACCCGGCGTGACCGATTAGGGAGGTCAGACCACATGTCTACGGCAACCGCGACTCGGCTTAAGCCACTGGGTGACAAAGTGGTAGTGCGGCCGACGCAGCGTGAAGAAACGACCAAGAGCGGAATCGTCCTGCCGGACACCGCCAAAGAGAAGCCCCAGGAGGGCGTGATCATCGCTGTTGGCACCGGACGGGTGCTTGACAACGGTGAGCGCATCGCCCTCGAGGTCCACGAAGGCCAGAAGGTTCTCTACGCGAAGTACGCCGGTACCGAGATCAAGCTCGACGGAGAGGAACTTTTGATCCTTTCCGAGAAGGACGTGCTCGCCGTCGTCGAGGACTGATCCTCGGTGATGCGGTGAACTCCGGTTTGACGGAAAACCGCAGTACACATCTGGCGGGGGCGCTCATGGGCGTCCCCGCCATTTTTTTGCAACGGCCAAATCAGTCTGGGGTATGAGCCTCGAGTTCGAGGTCCGCGTCGACCATCAGGTTGACAAGCCCCTCGAAGGTGACCTTGGGTTCCCATCCCAGCTTTTCCTTTGCCTTTGTCGGGTCTCCAATCAGAAGATCGACCTCGGCGGGACGCAGGAGTGCTGGGTCAATCACGATGTAATCGCGCCAGTTGTTGATCCCGACCCGCCGGAAGGCGAGTTCAACAAGCTCGGACACGGTGTGTGTTTCGCCGGTAGCGATTACGTAGTCGTCCGGAGTGGGTTGTTGAAGCATCATCCACATCGCCCGCACGTAATCCCCAGCAAATCCCCAGTCGCGACGGGCATCAAGGTTGCCTAGCCGGATTTCGTGTTGCTTTCCCAATTTGATCCGCGCCACGGCGCGAGCGATCTTTCGTGGGGCGAACTCCAGACCACGGCGCGGGGACTCGTGGTTGAACAGGATCCCGGAACACGCGTACATGTTGTACGACTCGCGGTAATTGACGGTGATCCAGTGCCCATACACCTTCGCGACGCCGTACGGGCTGCGTGGATAGAAGGGTGTCCGTTCAGTCTGCGGGACTTCCATGACCTTCCCAAACATCTCCGACGACGATGCCTGATAGAAACGGATCGGATGGTCGGCCACCCGGACGGCTTCCAGCATCTTGGTCACGCCCAGGGCGGTGAACTCCCCGGTAAGTACAGGCTGGCCCCACGAGGTAGGCACGAACGATTGAGCGGCGAGGTTGTAGACCTCATCTGGTCGCGCGTGCTGGATCGCCTTGATGAGGGAGAGTTGGTCGAGGAGGTCGCCATCTAGCAGCTCGACGTGGTTGATGAGATGGCGGATTCGCTGGTCGGTCACGACGCTTGACCGTCTAATGAGCCCGAAGACTTCGTAGCCCTTCTCGAGAAGGAGCTCGGCCAGGTAGCTGCCGTCCTGGCCGGTGATGCCGGTAACGAGTGCGCGAGGCATTGCAGGGTTCCTCCTTGGCGATGCCCTTGCCGGAGCACTTTCCGGAAGAGGCGCGGTTGGTGTCGTTCGTAACGTCCCGGCGTGGGTCACGGTACATTCAAGTTGACTGCAAAGAAAACCTGGTGCAAGAATATTGCTTAGCAATCAACATGACGGAACGCGATCTGAGCAAGCGACAATTCCCAACACGGCCGTCACGACTGGTCGTTCCGCGAGGGAGGGTGGAGAGACCCACACGCGTGGTGCGACAAGGATTTGATCCGGGGTTGGTTGGCGATGCCGTGCGCGAGGCTCGCACGTCGCGACGGCCAAGCCTGACCCTTGCTTCCCTTGCGTCGGCCGTCGGATGCTCGGTTGCGCTGCTGAGCAAGGTAGAAAACGGGGTCGTGGTTCCCTCATTGCCGATGCTTTCGGCGATTGCGTACGCGCTCGCCGTGCCAGTTGGGTCATTGATCAATGGCTCATCCGTTAACGCCCCGGCCGGCCGGCTTGAAGCGCAAGTCCAGCAAGTCCATGCCTCCCGACTGCTAGGCTGGCGCCCGGACCTCGGGCCATTGGTTGATGCCGAGCGAGTTGGAATCGTTGGTGTCGAGCTGCGCGCCCGCGTTCTGGCGCTCCTTGCTGCGTTCGATCCGGATGCCGTGTCCGGAGGCTCCCGCATTGCCGACGCGATCGCCTTGGTCACCCCGGGAACGATCGGCGCGAATCCCGTTTCGCGAGCGCCGGATGTACGCGCCGAGGTGCTGATGACTGCTGGGGAAATGGCATTCGCGCGGAGCGATGTGGCCGAGGCAACGACGCTCTGGGGGCGGGGTCTTGCTTGCGCGACTGGCCCTGGCATGTGGCAAACGATGGTTCGAGCTCGCCTCTCACTGAACCTCGCACGAATCAACGAGGGCTCGGGCACGTCAATCGCCGCCCTTTCGTTGGCACGGGAGTCCCTTGAACTCGTTTCGGATCCGGCAATGATTGCGCGACGCGAAGCAAATCTCGATGGCGATGGCCCCGCGACCGGGACCGTTCTCGCGCTTGCGATCGTGGCGACCGCTCGGGGGCTGCTCGCCGAGGTCGTCGGGCGGATTGCGGTCTCATCGGTGAAGCGCGATGCCCGCAGTGATCACGTGGTCCGACCGGATGTTTCGCATAGCCGCCACTTGCGCTAGCTTCATGCGAGTGAGGGACACGGCCGCGCCTTCGTTGCTCTCTATTGATAGTGGAGCGATCAGGACGCGAGGAGCGGTTTGTCAGGACGTGGCCGTCGGTCGCAAAGGCGGTGGTTCATCGTCAAGGCCGATTGCTGTCCGGGTGACTTCGACCACTTGCAGGTCGAGTGAGGCAGCAATGTCATCGGGTCGGCCGGCGCCCGTTGCATCGTGTCGCACCACTAACCATAGGCGCGCGACTGACCCCAATGAGTGCCCATCGTCTTCCGTAGGTGAAGTCGCGTCCCACATCCACGATGCATTGATGATGAATGGCCGGATGTCGACGTTGCTGGACTTTCCCTCGCGTGTGCGCGTGACAAATGCACGGGGGCTGTCCAGAAGTGCTCTCAGCCGTGTGTCCAGTTCGTCGGGTGGTGGCATTGAAGTGGCTGGGGTCAACGGTGCAAGCCACTCAGCTGAAGGCCGCAACGGTTCATCATTGGTCGGTCCGTACGGGTTCGGCACCAGTTGCGCACCTGTCTGGGTGGATGTCGCCGTGACCCGTTCCTCCGGGAACGACCCGTCGTCGTTTGGAGTACGGTCCGACGCTAGGCCTGGTTCGCTTCCCCGCCGATCGTTCGCGGTTCCGGACCGTGGTGGTGAGGCAATAACCGCAGGGTCCGGTACGCGACGCGCCCACCTCGTGCCGGACTCGCTGGCCGGCGATGACTCGGTCTCCGTTGGATTGGACAGCGCAATGACGAAGGACGCCCACTTCATGACCGCAGTCATCGAAGGCGCCTCTAGGTCGACCAGACATGCATCGCAAATGTCACAACCCGGGGGCAACTGTGTGCTGAGCGCCGTGGCGACGTCATGAGGAGAAATATGTTCCGAAAGGTGGATATCGACCCGTTCGCGAAGTCCAACAGCGCCAAGTGAAAGTGGCGCCGCAAATGCGATTCTCGGGCGAGGTGTGAAACCCTGCGTGTACGCGACTGGCAATCGGGCGCGCCGCACCGCTCGTTCCCAAACCCGCGCGAGGTCAAGATGCCCGATAAACCTGAGGGGCCCGAGTTTGGTGAACGTCAGCCGGACCCGCGCCACGGCCGGGCGCATTGTCCGTTCGGTTACAAGTCGTCCGGTCGGGATTCCGTCCGGGTGCTCTTCGATGGTCGGCAGGTCGATTGCGCCGGCAGGGTCTTCGGGGTTGGAGGTCATTGTTGAAGGTCATACCATGCCTGCGGATATCGTCACGCCGTAGGCACCGGCACGTTTCTCTCTATGCGGCACCGTTGGGAAGCGATCAAGGGACGCATGGCGGAAGGTGGCGCCCGGCCTCGAAAGTTCGAAATGGCGTGCCAGTTCTTTGGATCAGGGAGACCGGGGCACGTTTGATGGGCAGAAGGCGAGCACCTTGGCACGAATGCTGATCCGTCGCCGGTCGTTTCGGGAACAGGCGCCTGGCCCGCGGACACTTCTGATCGTCCTGCTGTCTGGGCTTCTGTTGCTCGGCGGGTGCGGCATCGGTGTTGCCGGTGGGGCAAGGCTCGCCTACACCGCGGTCATGCGTGACCTGCCAAAGGCAGCCGACCTGAAATCCCGGCCGATGGCCCAGGTCACGAGTCTTTATGACCGCACCGGGACTCAACTGCTTTACGAGTTCTATGAGGAACGCCGGTTCTGGGTCGACCTTCGGGATGTCAGCCCGGTCATGATCAGGGCCACCCTTGCGGCTGAGGATGTCAGCTTCTACACCCATCCCGGGTACAGCGTCCGCGGGATCATCAGGGCAGTGGTGAACGATCTGACCCGTCGGCGAAGCGGAACGCAGGGCGGATCAACCATCACGCAACAGCTGGTGAAGCGGCTCTTGCTCTCCAGTGAACAGACCTACATCCGCAAGATGCGTGAGTTGGTGCTTGCGGTCGAGGTTGAAAAGGCCTACTCGAAAGATGAGGTACTTGAGCTCTACCTCAACCAGGTCTTTTACGGGAACCAGTCGTACGGAATCGAGGCAGCCGCGCTGTCGTACTTCGACAAGCATGCCAGCGATCTCAACCTCGCCGAGGCGACCATCCTTGCCGGTCTGGTTCAAGCCCCTTCCGACTACGATCCCGTCATCAACCCCAAGGCGGCGCTAGACCGTCAGGATGACGTCCTCTCCGTGATGGTGCGGTACCAGATGGTGACGCAAGCGGAGGCCGATGCGGCTCGGCTCGAAGCGGAGGCATTTACCTATAAGCAGTTGCGAACCGACATCAAGGTTCCTCATTTCGCCTTCTATGCGCGCGAGCAGCTCTCACGGAGGGTCGACCCGGAGGCACTGCGCGGAGGATTATCGGTCATCACGACGATCGACCTCGCGCAGCAACAGATGGCACAGGACATCGTGACGAAGCGGGTCGCCGGACTGAAGTCTCAGCGGGTCAACAACGGAGCACTCGCGGCAATCAATCCGCGTACCGGCGAAATCCTCGCGATGGTCGGTAGTGTCGACTTCAAGAATGCCGAAATTGACGGGCAGGTCAACGTGGCGACTTCCCTGCGACAGCCGGGGTCCTCTTTCAAGCCCCTGGCGTTCGCGGCGCTCTTCGCAACGCGGAAGTATCTCCCGGCGACGACGGTGATTGACGAGGCGATCACCCGACCCGACGCCAGTGCACCCTCCGGCATCTACCGTCCGGTCAATTACGACGGGAAATTCCACGGAACCGTCACCCTGAGGTCGGCACTTGCCAACTCGTACAACATCCCGGCATTGCTCGTGCAGGAGACGATTGGCACCAAGGAGCTGGTTCGGTTTGCGCGGGCCCTGGGGATCGTGACCCCGCTGCCAGAGGTGGAGAGCCTGACCCTTGGGGCTGGCACGGTGCGCCTCCTCGACATGGTGGGGGCTTACGCTGCTTTCGCCAACGACGGGATCCGCGTCGATCCGACACCGTTCCTGCGGATCTCGAGCAAGTCTGGAACCGTGATCTGGGACGCCACTGAGGTGCGGGGGGAGCGGGTCTTGCCGTCAGAAGCGGCGTACATGGTCACATCGGTCCTGTCGGAAAATCGGGCACGGTACCCGATGTTCGGTACCGTTCTGGACCTTGCGGGGGGTCGGATTGCGGCCGTGAAAACCGGGACAACCAACGACTACAAGGACTCGCTGACGATCGGGTACACCCCCAGCCTGGTTGTCGGTGTGTGGGTTGGAAATACCGACTCGAAGCCGATGATGCAGGTTGCGGGCAGCCTTGGTGCGGGCGGAATCTGGAAAGAGTTCATGGACACGTGGCTCAAGGGTCAGCCGCAAGAGACGTTCCCGATGCCTGCCACGGTCAGGACGGGAATGGTGTGTGGCGTTCCGGAGCTTCTTTACGTCGGTGCGCCTCCACCACAGTGTGGGATTGCCGGCGCCGGGCCGGTTCGTACGCCCCGTCCGACGCCTGACCTTCCTCCGGCGTGACCGCTCGGGCGTCCGGTTCCCTCGTCTTAAGGGATAGCCGTGACAATGCGACATGTCGCTTCCTTGACAACAAGGCACTCAAGTATTATGCTGTTTGCAGTACCAGCGTGGTCGTGACCGGCCAGCGCCCGAGGTGAAAGATTGTCTGACTTGGTGACCCCGGAACGTGCCAAACCGCGGCGTCGCCGTGGGTCCCGTGATCTTCCTGCATCCCTGCCGGTCCTGCCACTGATCAACACGGTCGTCTTCCCGAGAATGACAGTGCCGCTCCTTGTCGAGATGCCTGCCTCGATCAGCGCGGTCCTGTCGGCGAATACCGACCGTCCGGTCGTGATGCTTGTCGCGCAGAGACGCGAGGACTTGGGATTGGTGAATCCTGATGATCTCTATCAGGTTGGCACGGTTGCCCAGGTGGTGCAGTCCATCCGAGTACCAAGTGGTGGTCTGCAGGTGGTGGTGCAGGGCCTGACGCGGGCCAAGGTGATCGTGTGCACAAGTGTCGACTACGCGACTGGCGAGCCGCGAGCTGCGGAATTACCCGTTGCCGAAAGTGCCGAACCGGCAAGCGCGCCTGTGGAAGCGGAAGGTGACGGAGGGTCCGATCGTGACGGGGCCGGTGACGAATCGGTGGCGCCTACGACCGGACCGGGACCGACATTCCTGAGAACGACCTACGAAGCGCTTTCAGAAGGCGAAACCCGCACGCTTACCACCGAGGCGCTGATGCGGTCGGTGATGAACCAGCTCGAGCAACTCATCGAAAAGGGTCGTTCGGGCCATCCGGAAGTGCTCACGACGGCGCGAAGCACTGAGGAACCTGGCTGGTTGGCGGACATCGCGGCGTTTGCACCCGACCTGACGGTTGCGCAACGCCAACAGCTTCTCGAGATCACCGATCCCACAGACCGCTTGCGCGCCGTTTCTGGGTTCCTTTCGCATCACCTGGACATCGTCGATCTCAAGAACAAGATCCAGGGCGAGATCCACAAGGGCATGGAGAAAACCCAGAGGGAATATTTCCTCCGCGAACAGATCAAGGCCATCCACCGGGAACTTGGTGATGGCGATCCCCAGCAGACGGAGATCGAGGGCCTGCGTCAGCGAGTTGTCCAGGCCGGAATGCCTGAAGCAGTCCGCGAAAGAGCCACACGAGAGATCGACCGGTTGCCGATGATCCCGCCCGGGTCGCCCGAAACGGGGATCGTCCGCACCTATGTTGACTGGCTTGTAAGCCTGCCGTGGTCCAAGGAGACGCCCGACTCGCTCCATCTCCGCGATGCCGAACGGATCCTTGATGAGGATCACTTCGGTCTCGAGAAGGTGAAGGAGCGGATCATCGAGTTCCTCGCGGTTCGACGGCTCTCAGGGAAGTTGCGTAGCCCGATCCTTTGCCTTGCCGGCCCTCCGGGCGTCGGGAAGACCAGTCTGGGACGGAGCATCGCGCGCGCCATGGGCCGGACGTTTGTCCGGATCAGTCTCGGTGGCGTGCGGGACGAAGCGGAAATCCGCGGGCATCGGCGGACATATGTTGGCGCGATGCCAGGGCGAATCCTTCGCGGGATGCGCGATGCGGGAGCCCGCAATCCGATCTTCATGCTTGATGAGATTGACAAGATCGGTCGCGACTTCCGGGGTGATCCGTCCAGCGCGTTACTCGAGGTGCTTGACCCGGAACAGAATGCCACCTTCTCAGATCATTACCTCGAGGCGCCCTTTGATCTGTCACGTGTGCTTTTCATCACGACCGCGAACCTGCTGGACCCAATCCCGCCGGCCCTACGGGACCGCATGGAGGTGATCTCCATTCCCGGATATACCGAAGAGGAGAAGGTCCAGATTGCCTCCCGTTTCGTGGTTCCGCGTCAGCTGGAGCAGCATGGCGTCACGACTTCGCACGTGCAGATCGATGATGAGGCACTGCGCCTGATCATCAGGGGGCACACCCGTGAGGCCGGCGTGCGCAATCTTGATCGACAGATCGCACAGGTTTGCCGCAAGGTGGCGCGTACTGTCGCAGAGGCGTCAGATGATGAGGCAGCGCAGGCCGTAAAGGTTCATGTGACCGCCGAAACCATTGACGGGTTCCTCGGGTCGGTCCGGTTCGAGACCGGTGAGGGCGCGCGTCGCGATGAAGCCGGGGTGGCGTATGGCCTTGCGGTGACCGAGACGGGGGGCGACCTCATTGAAGTTGAGGCGACGTGGATTCCGGGACGGACCGATGCCCAAGCGCCCCTGGTGTTGACCGGCCAGCTTGGGGACGTCATGCAGGAATCGGTGCGTGCGGCATTCAGTTACGTGCGTGGACGGGCCGCTGACTTCGGCGTCACGCCCAATTTCTTTGAGACGCACGGCGTGCACGTGCATGTGCCTGCCGGGGCGCAGCCAAAGGACGGACCGTCCGCGGGCATCACGATGACCACCGCGATTGCTTCGGCCCTTTCAGGTCGGGCTGTCCGGTCCGATGTCGCGATGACCGGGGAAGTCACATTGCGGGGCAAGGTACTGGCAATCGGTGGCGTCAAGCAGAAGGCGCTGGCGGCGCATCGCGCCGGGATGAAGGTGCTGATCTTGCCCGCTGAGAACCGCAAGGATCTGCCGGACATCCCGCCGGATATCCGGAAGGCGCTGCGAATCGTATGGGTCGAGGAGGTAGATGAAGTGTTGCGACTGGCATTGCGTCCGACACCGAAGGGTTCGGCACGCATTCCGGCCCCACCATCCACAACATAGGGAAGCCTGTCTAGGTTTCCGCAACCGCCCCGATGGGGCGTGAACACACAGGAATTGACGCGTGGTGCCAACCACCAACGCGTACGAACCCGATCACGTCGGAGGGAAAACAATCATGGCAAAGGTAGTAGGCATCGATCTCGGGACCACCAATTCGGTCATCGCGGTCATGGAGGCTGGTGACCCGGTCGTCATCCCCAATGCGGAAGGTGGGCGGCTGACGCCGTCCGTGGTCGCATTCACCAAGACTGGTGAGCGCTTGGTCGGGCAGCTTGCCCGTCGGCAGTCGGTCCTGAACTCAGAGAACACGGTTGCATCGATCAAGCGGTTCATGGGAATGGGGTTGGCGCAACGTCAATCCGAGGCCTCCAGCACGGCGTACAAGATGGTTGCGGGTCCGAAGGGCGAGGCAAAGGTAAACCTGCCGAATGGCGGTAAGGATTTCTCGCCCGAGGAGGTTTCGGCCTTCATCTTGCAGAAGCTCAAGACCGACGCCGAGAAGTACCTCGGTGAGAAGGTCACGCAGGCCGTCATCACCGTCCCGGCGTACTTCAACGACGCACAGCGGCAGGCAACCAAGAATGCCGGACAGATTGCGGGTCTCGAGGTTCTGCGGATCATCAACGAGCCGACGGCTGCGGCCCTTGCGTACGGACTGGACAAGAAGAAGGCCGAGACCATCCTCGTCTGGGACCTTGGTGGTGGAACCTTTGACGTGTCAATCCTCGAAGTGGGTGACGGTGTGTTCGAGGTCAAGAGTACCGCCGGTGACACGCACCTTGGCGGTGACGACTATGACCAGCGGATTCTGCAATTCGTCGCTGAGCAGTACCTGCGTGAGGAAGGGATTGACCTTCGCAAGGACAAGCAGGCCCTGCAACGCCTGATTGAAGCATCAGAGAAGGCGAAGATCGAACTGTCCGGTGTGATGCAGACGGAGATCAACCTCCCCTTCATCACCGCCGACCAGAATGGTCCGAAGCATCTGGCCGTCACGCTGTCCCGGGCGAAGTTCGAGGAGATTACTTCCGAGATCAGCGAACGATGTGTTGCGCCGTTCCGACAGGCACTCAATGATGCGCGGCTCGATGCGAGCAAGATCGACGAGATTGTCCTGGTGGGCGGATCCACGCGCATGCCGGTCATCCAGCAGTTGGTGAAGCGCCTGACCGGCAAGGAGCCAAACCTCGGCGTCAACCCCGATGAGGTTGTGGCCGTGGGTGCTGCCATTCAGGCGGCGGTGCTGACCGGCGAGGTCAAGGACGTCGTTCTTCTCGACGTCACGCCGCTGTCGCTTGGTGTCGAGACGCTTGGTGGCGTGATGCAGCGGATGATCGAGCGGAACACAACCATCCCGACGCGTAAGGCCGAGACCTTTTCGACCGCCGAGGACAGCCAGACCGCGGTGGATATCCATGTCCTGCAGGGCGAACGACCTCTGGCACGCGACAACATGACCCTCGGTAGGTTCCGTCTGGAGGGAATCCCGGCGGCGCCACGCGGGGTGCCTCAGGTTGAGGTCACGTTTGACATCGATGCGAACGGGATCCTGAACGTGTCGGCGAAGGATCTGGGAACCGGGCGTGAACAGCGGGTCACCATTACCGCAAGCACTCACCTCGACAAGTCCCAGGTGGATCGCATGGTGCGCGAGTCGGAGCAGTACGCCGCCGAGGATGCCAAGCGTCGCGAGGAGATCGAGACGCGGAATCGTGCCGACAGCCTGGTCTACCAGACTGAGAAGACGCTCAAGGACTATGGCGACAAGGTCAGCGAAGCCGAGCGTACCGAGATTGAGACTTCGGTAACGAGCCTCAAGGAAGCGCTGAAGGGTGAGGATGCTGACCGGATCAAGTCGCTGACCGAGGAGGTCGAGCGGGTCTCGTTCAAGTTGGCTGAGGCGATGTACAAGCAGACCGGCCCTGGTGGCGCCGATGATGCTGGCGGTGAACCAGGTGCGCCGAATGCTGCGAAGCCTGGTCCCGATGACGACATCGTGGACGCCGAATTCAAGGCCTCTGACGACAAGCGCAAGTAGGCAGTCCCGTGCATCGCCCGATCGTCCCACCCAGGCTTCGTCGACATGGCACACGTCTGTCGGCGGTCCGGGGTGGGACGTGTTCCCACTCGGTCGTAGAGCCGTAGTGCGGAAATTGGTGATCGGATGCATGCCGGCGATGGGAGCGTGACCGATGGAAACAACAATTGACGGAACTGGTGGTGACGGGGCAGAGGTCGTCGTGCCTGCGACGCCTGAGGAACAGATCGCGCACTTGGAAGCGGAACTCGCGGCGGCCAGGGAATTGGCGGCGAAGGCCGAGAGGGATGTCCTGTACGTCCGCGCGGACTTTGAAAACAGCCGGAAGCGCCTGCAGCAGTCGTATGCCGATCAAGCGCGCCGGCAGCAGAAGGGCTTGCTTGGCAAGATGCTGGCCGTTCTCGACAACCTCGACCGCGCCGTGGCGTACGGGGAGAGTTCGGCAGTGGATGCCGAACGCATGATGCAGGGTGTCCGGCTGACCCACTCGCTCCTTCGCGACGCCTTGGTTGCCGAGGGCGTCAAGGAGATTGCGGCCGCGGGTGAGATGTTTGATCCGGCGGTTCATGAGGCAATCGCAAGCGAAGTTGCACCTGACCGCCCAGATGGTCAGATCATTGCGGAACTCCAACGTGGATATAGGTTCGGCGACGAGCTTCTGCGCCCTTCACTGGTGCGGGTTGCGACACGGGAATGACACTGCGTCGCGCCGGGACTTTAATACGCGCCTCTTGGCCCGCCGAGAGCACATGATTCGCACGCGGCTTGCTTTGGGCAACGGGACTGGTGTGTGCGACATGTTCGACGCACGCCTGGCGGGGAAGGCGCCTTGAGACCAGATGAACAAGGATTACTACAAGGTTCTCGGGGTCCCGCGGACAGCGAGTGAACGCGACATCAAGTCGGCGTATCGGAAACTGGCGCGTCAGTACCACCCAGATGTGAATCCGGGCAATGCCCAGGCTGAGGAGCGTTTCAAGGAGATTGCCGAGGCTCACGATGTCCTGTCGGATCCGGAGAAGCGTCGTCGCTTTGACCAATTCGGATCCGGTGGCCCGCGGGCAGGTGCCGGTCCAGGGCGGGGAAGCGCCGTCAATTGGGCGGACGTATTGCGTCAATCCCAAGGGCAGCAACGCGGAGGTCGGCGGCGGGCGCCAGAGGCGGAACCGGACATGTCCGACCTTCTCAAGGACCTGTTCGGGCGGGCCGGGGCGGGCCGCGCTGGCGGTGGCGCGGGTCGTCCGCGTGTTGGCGAGAACCTTGAACAGGAACTCTCCGTGTCGCTCGAGGACGCGTTTCGGGGGGCAGTGCGGGAGTTTCAAGTGGAGGTTCCCGATGAGGCCGGCACTGCGGTTCGTGAACGCATCGAACTCAAGATCCCGATCGGGGTTCGCGAGGGCGTAAAACTGCGTGTCGCCGGCAAGGGCTATTTCGGGCCGGGAGGCGGTCCAAGAGGTGACCTTCTTTTCAAGGTTGTCATTGCGCCGCATGCCACTATCGAGAGGCGCGGTGACGACCTTCACACCGAAGTCCCGGTTGCGGTGTGGGATGCAATGCTGGGGGGCGAAGTCCAGTTGCAGACCTTGGGTGGATCGGGAACGTTTCGCTTGCCCGCCGAGACACAGAACGGACGCACCTTTCGCTTGACCGGGCAGGGGATGCCACGTATCGAGGGGGGCAAGGGAGACCTGTATGCCAAGGTCAAGGTCGTCCTGCCACAGGAACTTACACCCCGGGAGAAGGAACTGATCGAAGATCTCCGGCGAGGCCGCTCCGGACCGGACGGCAAGGTAGGCTGAGGAGGCGACGCGTCATGCCAATCCTTGATGATGAACCGTGTCTGACCATCGGCGTGGTCCACACGAAACTGGGCCTGCATCCGCAGACAATCCGGCACTGGGAGAAACTTGGCTTGGTGCGACCGCACAGAGTCCAGAATGGAACCCGGGTACGCATGTTCTCGGCAAAGGACCTTGAGCGGATCTCACTCATCAAGCGGTGGATGGATGAACTCGGCGTGAATCTCGCGGGGGTCGAGATCATGCTCCGCATGCACGAACAGATCGAGCAGCTTGCCGAGCAGTCTGCCCGCGAACGCCAGGCACTTGTTGATCAGTATGAGACCGAGATTCGTCGTCTCAAGGACATGTTGTTGCGTGTCCAGGCGGAGCGAAGGTAGGGCGCACGGTCCGGAGGGCGTACCCCTCCCTCCTTGGCATCCCATCGGCCAACACCTGGCCTAGCCCGTTGCACTGCCTCCGAGACATGGTTGGTCCGGAGGATTTGCCCAGAATCCGCACGGTTTCACGTTGCGACGGGGACAGTGTGGGACCTGCAATCGAACGCCATACAATGGCGATTGACGGCACATGTCTGCCATGCCAGAACGCCCGTTCTGCGGACCGCGCCGAAGGCCGAAGATGAACACCCAGAGGTACACCCAGAAGGCGCGGGAGGCCCTCCTAGAGGCTGATCAGTACGCCCGCCTCCGGCAAGCGCCGGAGGTCGAGGTCGAGGATCTGCTGATGGCGATGCTTGACCAGAAGGAAGGCATTGTTCCCCGCTTGCTTGGGCGTCTCAATGTGAACCCGGTGACCGTCGCCGAGGGCCTGGACGAGGCGCTGTTCAATGCGCCACGGGTAACCGGGTCGGCGCAGATAGGCACGGGTCCGCGCCTCTACCGTGCTATTCAGAATGGGTACCTTGAGGCGAACCGACTTTCGGACCAGTTTGTCAGTACGGAACACTTTCTATTGGCAATTCTCAGGGAAGACCGTTCCGGTATTGCGCCGACGGTGCTTGTGCGGTGCGGTGTCACTCTCGATCGGGTGCTTGAGGTACTGACATCGTTGCGTGGTGGCAAGCGTGTCATCGATGAAAGCCCCGAGACCAAGTACGAAGCCCTCCTCTTGTATGGAACCGATCTGACCGCTGAGGCGTCGCTCGGAAGGCTTGACCCGGTGATCGGGCGGGATGAAGAGATCCGACGGGTGATCCAGGTCCTCGCACGGCGAACCAAGAACAACCCGGTTCTGATAGGTGAACCGGGCGTGGGGAAGACGGCGATAGTCGAAGGGCTCGCGCAGCGGATTGTTCGCGGAGACGTGCCGGAAACCCTGCGGAACCGGAAGGTCATCGCGATCGACCTTGGTCGTCTCGTGGCCGGGACCAAGTTTCGGGGCGAATTCGAGGAACGATTGAAGGCAGTTCTTTCGGACATTCAAGGATCGGCCGGAGAGGTCATCCCATTCATTGATGAATTACACATGATTGTGGGCGCCGGTGGTGCTGACGGGGCGATCGATGCCGCGAACCTTCTGAAGCCCCTTCTCGCGCGGGGTGCGCTGCATTGCATTGGCGCGACGACCCTGGACGAGTACCGCAAGCATGTTGAAAAGGATGCGGCGCTCGAGCGACGATTCCAACCGATCACGGTGCAGGAACCCACGGTTCCGGACACGGTGAGCGTCCTCCGTGGACTTCGGGAGCGGTTCGAGACGCACCATCGGATCCGAATCCGCGATGCGGCCCTTGTAGCGGCGGCGACGATGGCGCAACGGTACATTACTGATCGATTTCTCCCTGACAAGGCCATAGACCTTGTTGATGAGGCTTCGTCCAGGCTCCGGATGGAGGCCGAATCGCTTCCGGCTGAACTTGACGCGCGCAGGCGTCGCATTCAGCAACTCGAGATCGAACGGGTCTCCCTTGTCAAGGAAGATGACCCGGATTCGCGCGCCAGGCTAGTGAGGATCGAGGACGAACTCTCCCAGATCCGCCTCGAGGCAGGCGCACTTGACGAACAGTGGTCGGAAGAGCGGGATGCGGTTGCCCGCCGCGGGGAATTGCGCCAACGGATTGATGACGCGAGGCTGGCCCTTGAGCGCGCCAAGCGAGACCAGAACTGGGAAGAGGCCGCCAAGTACGAGAACGGCGTGATTCCCGAGCGGGAAAAGGAACTTGCGCGAGTAGACGCGTCCCTGGCGGGGGGTGCTGGCACGCGCCTCTTCCGGGAAATCCTTGAGGCATCGGATATCGCCTCGGTCGTGGCCGCATGGACAGGGATTCCGGTGACCCGGTTGGTTCAAACGGAGATCGAGAAGCTGCTGACGCTTGAGGCCACGTTGCGCCGGCGAGTGGTTGGGCAGGAACGTGCGATTGGGGTGGTCGCCGATGCGGTAAGGCGAAGTCGTGCCGGTCTGGCCGATCCGCGCCGGCCGATGGGTTCTTTCCTTTTCCTTGGACCGACAGGTGTTGGCAAGACCCTGCTAGCCCGGGCGCTTGCAGAGGCGCTGTTTGACAATGAGGATGCGCTGACCCGGATTGACATGTCCGAGTACACGGAAAAGTCGGCGGTATCGCGCCTTGTTGGCGCCCCACCCGGCTACATCGGGCATGACCAGGGCGGGCAACTCACCGAGTCATTGCGTCGTCGGCCGTATCAGGTGGTCCTATTTGATGAACTGGAGAAGGCGCACCCGGAGGTGATCAACGTCCTGCTTCAACTTATCGAGGACGGTCGCCTGACAGACAGCCAGGGCCGAACGGTCGACGCCCGGCAATCGTTGATCGTGTTGACCTCGAACATTGGGGCCGAGGCTGTCACCGCATCCGGAGTTGGCGACCAGGATGGTCCGGAATCGGAGTTTGCGGTCGATTGGGAGGATGTCGAGAGCCTCGTCCGGAACCACCTTCGCGAATTCTTCCGGCCTGAGTTCATCAACCGAATTGACGATATTGTCGTTTTCCGCCCTCTGACCAGGGCGACGCTCCGTCGGATTGTGTTACTTGAAATTGGCCGGGTGCAGGAACGGTTGGATCCGCGCCAGATCGTCCTCGAAGTCACTGGGGATGCGGTCGAATACCTTGCAGGAGCCGGGGATGACCGGGCCTATGGGGCAAGACCGCTCAGACGCGTCATTCAGCGCGAGGTGGAGAATGTCCTTGCGCGTCGCATCCTGGAAGGCCTGATCGTGGACGGAGATACCGTCGGCATCGATGCGTCTGCTGGGGAGCTGCGGGTAGAGCGTCGTTCGGGTGGGCGCGGGTCCGCAATGACTTCTGGAGGCACTTTCCGGGGTTAGGCACGACACGGTGGGCTGCCTCGGTGGCCGCAGTTCGTCTCGCGCGTATCGGCATGACTGGTGTGAAGATCGCCCGGCCGGACGGTCCACCGTTACCCCTCAGGTACACTGGCCTCGGCTATCAGGAGAGGGTACTGGGCGCTTCATGGCAGGAACCGGCGCGATTTCCCTTTGGAATCACTATCGAGAACTGCTATGGGATGGTCGACGGTGGGTAATTGCCGCGGTCGCCCTGTTCATCGGCGGAACCGTTTCCGGCTATAGCGCGGCAATATCGCAACCCCAGATGGTGATTGAGGCGATGACGCCCCTGATCCAGGCTGTTGCGCAGGTCGGCGCACAGGTCGTCGCTGCGTCGGATCCTCTTACGCGCACGTGGGTCATCTTCCGGATGAATGCCGCTGCCGTTACCCAGTTTGTGGCCTTGGGGGTCGCGGGCGGGCTTGTGCCGGCGATAAATACGTTCGCGAATGGCGCAATGATCGGCGTCGTGGCGGCCATCGGTGGAAACCTGGCTGGTGGTCGGGTCAGTCCCGGTGTGATGGTGGCAGGTATTGCGCCTCACGCTGTCTTCGAATTGCCTGCCCTTTGGCTTGCTTCGGCGTGGGGAATGAAGCTTGGGGTGTCGTGGTTGTTGCCTGGTGCAAGCGGTCGCCGCATGCTCGAGTGGCGGGAGACGGCGTCGGAAGCGGCGTACGTACTTGTCCTCGCGGCTGGGCTGCTGGTGATCGCGGCGGCAATCGAAGGGAACCTCAGTCTCGCGCTGGTACAGTGGCTTCAAGAGTAACGGTATACTGGTGGTTCAGTTGCCAGATTAAGGTGCGTTATGCCGAAAGCCAGAAAGACCGATCGCAAGCGCTTCGAACGTCAGGAGAAGCGCCGTATCCGCAATCGTGCCGTCCGTTCAATCGTGAAGACCTACGTCACGAGGGCGCGTCAGTCGATTGTGGCCGCGACTCCTGTCGCTGAGACTGCCGAGGCAGTCCTTCACGCGGTGCGTCAACTCGACATCGCTGCCCGCAAGGGTGTGATCCACAAGAACAATGCGGCACGCCGAAAGAGTCGGCTAATGCGCCGGCTAAACGCGCTCACCCCAGCCTGACATTACGCTTCGCCAAGCTTGTGAGCAGATGGCCCGCCAGTGATGGTGGGCCATTGTCGTTTTACTGGCTTCCGATTTCTACCCGCGACGCTGAGCCTGCAACTGCATGGCCTGCACAGCTCGCGCTGAGAGTTCCACCACAAGGAGCTCAATCGCTAGGCGTGGTGCTTGCCTCCCGGTCTTGAGTGAGAGGTCGGCTTCAAGGGTCCGCCGATGCAAGTAGATCAACGCACGTTCCCCAAGGCGTGATGCGCGCTCACGGACCATTTTCACCGCGAACGGTTGCATGCGCAGCTCGCGGGCAATCGTCGCATCCGGCTGGCCCCGCTGCTCAAGTTCCTGGACTGACAGGTGCTGTGTAATCGCTGATCGTAGCGACGAGATCACTTGTTCCGGGCGCATGTCTGATGCGTCGAGAAGCTGCGCAAGCCGCGTGGCCGCCTTTGATCTCTGACCGTCGAGGATTGCCTGGGAAAGTTCCCAAATCTTGGCGGTGGCAGTTGTTTGCGGGCTCAGAAGTTCCACGTCGCGCGCTTCCACGGCGCGTCCTGGCCCCGCGTACGTGACAAGTTTCCGAATCTCGTTGCTTGCAAGACGCATGTCGGTGCCGACGTAACTCGCAAGCAGTCTGGCAGCGTCGGCGGTAATTGCACCGGATGACGGTGCCCCTGGGCCGGCGAATTCTTGCGCTCGGGTGCGTAACCACCGCTCGAGCCCTGCTCCCTCGGGGATCGGAAAGTTGCGCGTGACCATTCCTGGGCGGGTGAACGCGTTTCCCAGGGCAGTGGCCGAAGCCGGTGCCTCATCCTCGACAAAGAGCACCAGGGTTGCGCCCGGAATCTCTGGGAGGTAGTCGGCGAGTGCCTGTTCCGGGGTTTTGGCTGGAGCAGCAGGTGCAGACGCCCCACGTTTTCCTTTCGCCGGCCGGGCCACCACTTGCCCAGACGAAGGCTCATCATCGGCCGTGCCCTTGGTTGATCGTCGGGCCGCTGCTCGTGCCTCCCTGGCGCCAAGCGAGGCGGCGACACCGCGGCATATGACGACACGGCACTCAGCGAGGAACGGCATTGCCTCACACGCAAAGCGAAAAGCTTCAGGCGTGTAGGACGTGGCGTCGAACCGGGACGTGTTGACGTCTGCGAAGTCGGACGGCAGGCGTGCCCCGGCAACGAGTTCGCGCACTGCGTCCTCGCGGGAAACTTCGTCGGGCCCACAAAGGAGGTGTACCGTCATTGGCGTGGTGGGTGCGGATGCGTGTACCGTGCGCCGCGGGGGCGTCGGGAAACGCACACTCCCCGGAGGACAGGATACGTGACTGACCAGACTGTGGATTTGCTTGCCCGGCTTGTCTCGATCGACAGTGCGAACTCTTCGATGGGTGGTCCGGGAGAGGCCGACCTCGCGGCAGAAATCGCGTCTTTTGGTCATTCCCATGGGCTCGTCGTGGCGACCGACGAGGTTCTTCCTGACCGATCAAATGTGTCCCTGACATTGCCCGGTACCACGGGGACGCACGCGGGTAGACGGCTTTTGTTCGATCTCCACCTCGACACGGTCCCGCACATTGGCATCCCGAACGCGACGGTACCCCGAATTGACGGAGATCGCATGTGGGGACGAGGCACGTGCGACACGAAGGGCGCGTTGGCCGCCGCACTCGTGGCAGTCGGGCGATTGGCGCGTGAGGTGGCGGAACGTGACGGCGAAGTGATGCTGCTGTTCACGGTTGATGAGGAATACCTCAAGCGCGGGGTTGCCCATGCAGTGGCGGGCGGATTGAACGCGACGGCCGCGATTGTTGGCGAACCAACGTCGTTGCGTCCGATCGTTGCGCACAAGGGGGCAGTACGCTTCCGGATTGTCACTCACGGTCGTGCCGCGCACACGTCAAAGCCCGAGAATGGTGATAACGCGATTCACCAGATGGTGGAAGTGATCGATTGGTTGCGGGAGCGTGGCGAACCGGCGCTATCCATGCGTGGCCATCCCAGGTTGACACCTCCGACATTCACCATCGGCACGATTTCCGGTGGGGTGGGCGTCAATATCGTGCCGGACCGGTGCGTGATTGACATCGACCGTCGGACGTTGCCGACCGAGGATCCGGTTGCGGTTCTTGCAGAAATTGACGGGTGGCTGGCCGACCTGATGCGGGCACGCCCGGGAGTGAAAGCCACCCGCGAAGACCCGTACATTTCGGAACGGGGTCTGGACGGCCCCGTGGATGGTTCACTTGTCGTTGCCGTGCAAGCGGCCGTCGCTAAGGTGACCGGCGGTTCGGTTGATGCGACTCCGGACGGTGTGCCATATGGCACCGACGCGACGCACCTGTGGGGTCTCGCGGGAATTCCGACGGTGGTCATCGGCCCTGGAGACATCGCCCAGGCGCACACGATTGACGAATGGGTCGACCTGAATGACGTTCGGCAGTGCACCGAAGTCTATTACGAGGTGATGCGTTCATTCGTGCAGGGTGAGTGGTCCTGACCATTCCTGAGAGGTTCCGGCATCACGCGACTGGCGGGGATGCCGGGACCGTCGCCAAGAGATGCGCGCTAGTGATGTCGGCATCGCTGGTCAGTTCGGCGAGTGCTCCAAGCACGACGTCACGCGCGTGCATGATGCGCGAACGGAGTGCCGGATCAAGGTCGGCAGGGAGTTCATCCTCATCGAGGACGTCAATGCGTCCTGACGGGGTCGCAAGAATGTCCACGGCCAAGTCGTGCCATTTGAGGGTAGATCCGTCGAACGAGATCACGTCCCCGATGTTGAAGTACCACGCTGACGTTGTCCCGTCACGTTCTATCCAGTGATAGAGGTTGTATGGACGGTCGAACCAGAAGTACCCGACCGTGAGATTGCCGGCCTGAAGCGGTATCCCGTGAAGGTTGTAGTCCCGCGTCATCCGGTAGTAGACGACGATGCATTCTTCGGTTCGCAATGCGACATCGCATGCAAATGACTGCGTGTGGCCCGGTTTCGCGAGTGACGTCTTGATCTCGGTGATGCGGTCAGGTGTCACCACAATTTGGTCCTGCGCAAAGCCGGATCATCCCTGACGCGGGATGATCCGGATGGGGGCCTCCCCGGTTGCCCCTACTTGAGGTTCAGTTTGGAAAGAACCGGTGGGTTCCAGACCGCGCGCGGACGGTGTCCGGTGAGGACTGCGACAACCTCATGGGACGGGCGTCGGCGACGCTCGGCACCGGCGAGGTCGCTCGCTGACGCGGTGTGCGGCGTGATGACCACATTGCTCATCTTGAGAAGCGGGTTATCCGATGGGGTCGGCTCCTCTTCGGTGACGTCCAGGCCGGCGCCGAGGATCATGCCGTGATTGAGGGCATCAATCAGCGCGGCCTCGTCAACGACCGGCCCTCGACAGGTGTTGATGAGCAGTGCCGAAGGCTTCATGAGACGGAACTGGGGCGCGCCGATCAGGTGGTGGGTCGCATCCATTAAGGGAACATGCAATGAAACGAAGTCGCTGTCCTGTAGGACCTGGCCGAGGGTTGCCTGCCTGACACCGGATTCGAGGAAGACTTCCTTTGGAGTGAACGGGTCATAGGCGATGACCTTGAGGTCGAACCCGTGTGCCCGCTTGGCGACGGCGCGCCCGATGTTCCCAAACCCAACCAGACCGAGGGTCTGGCCATACACGTGATGACTGATCGGCCCCATGGGGTGCTGACGATTTGGGTCACTCCACCCGCCATCGACGACATAGTTGTGCAAGGGCACGATGTGGCGGACGCAGGCGAGAAGAAGTGCGTACGTGTGGTCGGCGACTTCATTCACGAACACATCGGGAACGTTGCAAACAACGATGCCCTTCTCAGTGGCGATGTCGATGCCGTGAATTGTGTCCATTCCGATCGAACTGCGGGCGATGACCCGGCACTTCGTCAGCGACGCCATGACCGCAGCACTCAGGCCCCATGATGGGATGATTGCGTCGGCGTCATGGACGGCGGCGATGACTTCCTCGTCTGTCCGCGCCTTTGACACGATCACGTCGCATCCGGCGCGCTCTAGGATGTCGCGTTCGCCAACCTCGCCAAACTGTCCCCACGGGGACAGAACAACCACTTTCGGCCGTGCCCCGTGCGCATAGGCTCCGCCGGCTACGCCACTGTGTGAGGATCCGCTGCTCATTCCTTCTCCTTGGTCGGACAGATCTTGGGGATCGGAAACCGGTCGCGTGGCCACCTCTTGCCGTCACGGTGACAGTGCCCGGAGGCACGCGATCCACCTGTGCAACACCGTCCCGCGCTCGATGTGCCGCGGGTCAGTGTATCGCGGTAGTGGACGAGAGGCGCTCAAGTTCTGACTTGAGTTCCTGAAGGAACGCGCACGCTTCCTGCCCGTCAAGCACGCGGTGATCAAAGGTCAGGCAGAGGTTGGCCATCGGCCGGATTGCGATGGCGTCGTTTCCGACGACGACTGGACGGCGGGTAATTGCCTCAAGGGTGAGGATCGCCGATGTCCCTTCGGGAAGGATTGGCTGAGATGTCACCGAACCAAGCGCACCGGTGTTGTTGATGGTCATAGTCGTTCCGGCGTAGGCCGATGAACCAAGCGTATTCTCACGTGCACCGTCAATGATGCGGCGCATCTCGCCCGCGAGGCCGCTAACCGAGAGCCTTCCGGCGTCCGGTACGCATGGGACGAGCAAGCCACCGCCGGGACGGGCAACGGCGACCCCCAAGTTGATTCGACGATGCACCGTAACCCGGCCCCCTCCGGCACCGCGCGCGTCGGGGCCGTCAGGCCCGTCATTCCACGTTGCATTCAGGAGCGGGTGGCGTGATAGGACCCCGACCACGGTATGGGCGAAGAGGGCGAATACGGATACGTCGACACCGTGCCGACTACGAAACCCTTCACGTTGAGCCTGGCGCCATGCAAGAAGGCCGGACACGTCCACTTCGACGAGCGTCCACGCTTGGGGAATGGTCCGAACTGAGCGCACGAGATGCGCGGCGATTGCCTGCCGTAGCGCAGATGGTGGCAGTACGTAATGATCGTCCGGTGCGTCCTGGGAGGGATTTGGCACGTGTGAAGAATGGGCGACGTCAACAATGCCGGGGACACGCCCGGCTTGGGCGGCGGGCGCGTCTGCCAGTGTGGTTGCTTGCGACCTTGAACTGATGAACGAAAGGATGTCGTCTTTCGTCACTCGCCCACCCGGACCCGTGGCGGGCACGTGGCGCAAGTCGATGCCGTTTTCCTGCGCAAGTCGGCGCACAAGAGGAGACGTCCGTGTGAGTGTATCGGCAGGTTCCTCAACAACCTGTTCCGATGAGGCCGGTGAACCGGAGGGTAACCCTGCGGACCCCGTAGAACTATGTCCGACTGACGGGACCACCGTGACTATCGTCGTACCCGTCGCCACGGTCACGCCTGGTGGCACGAGCAACGACCCAAGGCGCCCGGTGACCGGTGACGCTACCTCGGCACTCACCTTGTCGGTGACAACTTCGGCAATAGGTTCACCGGCGGCAACGGCGTCACCCGGGGACTTCAACCACTTGACCAGTGTGCCCTCGGTGGCTTGTTCACCCAAGGAGGGCATGGCCACGGAAATCGCAAGCGTGTGATCTCCGTCGGCGGATGCGGGTTTCGTCGTCATGCGGATACCGTCTGGGCTGTCGGCGTCGGGTCAGTCGTCAGCGTGAGACAGGCGATGCAGGGCCCCGCCGAGGGTCAACGCGAACGCATCTCCGTCGTCGTCAAAGGAAGGTGCGAGTGCAATGGACACAACCGTCGGGGTGTGCAAGCCTTCGGACATGCCATGCCAGGTGAGACCCTCGTCATCAGAACGGTAAATGCCGTCTGTGGTGGATGCGTAGACCGACCGGTTCCAAACCGTTCCCGGCGAAACGGTCAGAGAGAGGACACCGGAATTCGGCTTTCCGACACGTTCGGCAATCCACAACTGCCGTCCTCCCCACATTGGCCGTTGGACCAAGGTTCCCACCCCGACGAAGAACCCATTGCGAACCGTTTCGCGGTCCCCGCGGTAGTCATGCGGGAATGCGGTGGTCACCCATCGGGCGCTGGTGATCTGATCGATGACCGGGTTCCATCGTGCCCCCCCATCGGTGCTTCGCCAGACGGTGATCGTCGACTGTGGCGTATCGGCCCGGAACTGCTGGCGCGCACCCGGTGCACGGTCACGGTCACGGCGGGTCGCGCCGGTCGTCGAGTATGTCGAGACGAGCAGGGTGTTGTCCTGGAGGAAGTTCGGGGAAATGCTTACCGCGACGATCTCGTCATCATCAGCCGGCGAGGCAACATCACCCCACGTATCTCCGCCGTCCTTGGAGACATACATTGCGCGCGCTGACCCAAGGATGACGGCAACGCCGCCGACAATGTTTCGGGAGTACGCCACCATGCGTGGGTCTTCAAGACCCTCGGGTCCGGAAGTTTCCCAAGACGCGCCACGGTCGTCTGACCGGAACATACCCTCGGCGAGAACCGCGAGGATGGTGCCGTCCGATGCGTAATCGGGTGAAATCGCCAGCGACAGGATCTGGGTGCCCGGGAGCCCGTTATTGGCCGGTTCCCATGTTTCACCCTCGTCGGTTGACTTGACGATGCCGTCCTCGATGCCCGAGGCGAAGAGTGTGTGATCGTCGCCAAAGGCCGGCGAGATGAGCACGCCTGACATCGACCGTGCGATCAGGCCGGTTGAAGAGGGTTCCCACGCATTGCCGGAGTCAGTTGAGCGGAAGATGCCCGACTGGTGAAGACCGACAACCACGGACTTTGCCGACTGATCGGTGCATATGGCCATGATGGCCTGATTGTTCAGTGCGCCACCATCGACTGCGGCCCACGTGCGCCCGGCGTCGGTCGACCGGAAGAGGCCGTCTCCGGCGGAACCGGCATAGACCGTCTTGTCGGTAGCGAAAGATGGGCTGATCCAGATTGCGTTGATCGACTGGTTGGTGAGACCGTCCGATGCGGCCTTCCACGAGACCCCGCGGTCGGTCGATCGGAAGATGCCGGCATCTTCGGTCGCGAGGAGCGCGATGCCGTCCTCTCCAAAAGCCGGCGAAAGCGAGATCGCCTGGACTGCTTCCGTTTCGAGGCCCCGGTCTACCACGCGCCATGCACGGCCACCGTTCGTCGACCGGTGGAGTCCGGTGCTTGTCAGTGCGAACGCAATGTCATCAGTTTCAAATGACGGTGAGGTGGCAATGGCCAGAACACCCAGGTCTCCAAGACCGAAGTTTGAGCTTGAGAAGGTGCGCCCACCATTGGATGAGCGGAAAATGCCTCCGGTCGCCGTGCCTGCAAGGACGATAGTCTCGCCGGAACCTTCGGTTGAGAGGGTGATGGCGGTGACGGCGGTTGGACCCTGCCAGAAATCAATCGGCTGCCAAGTCATGCCGCCGTTCGTGCTGCGCATCACGCCACTGCCAAGCGTTCCGGCGAAAAGGGTGTGGTCCCTGGCGAACTGGGGTGAGGCAACCAGGGTCTGAATGTACGGACTGGTCAGGCCGAAGTTGCGGGCTTCCCACGTAGCACCGTGATCTGTGGATAGGAAGCAGCCTGCCGTCGTTCCCGCGTAGAGATGTTCGCCCGCCGGTGTTGTCACGGCAATGAGGGCGAGGACTGTGCCACCCCAACCGCAGACTGGGCCGATCAGTTCCCACTTTGGAGACGCCGAGACCGACGGTGTCGGGTTCACCCCGGTCACCCGGGAGAACGGGAAGGCGATGATCTTGTCCGAATCTGATGCACTCATTAGATCAATGCTCATTGATGTGTCTCAGGGAGCAGATTTGGGAACCCTGAGCAAGGATGGAAGGCAGTTCTTGCGCTAGTGTACGGGCGCTTCCAGATGATTGATTTGGTCGGTAATGACCCGAACGACAAGCAGCCCAATCGGGTCGGATCAAGGGTTGACGGCAGGACTGGATTTGTCGGTCAGGATGAGGGCCTCGGTAGTGAGTGCCATGCAGCCGGCACTCACGGCGAACTCCAGCGCACCGCGTACAACCTTCAGCGGATCGAGGATTCCCGCCTCGGTCATGTCGGCAATCCTGTCACCAACCGCATCATATCCGTGCCCCGGAGGTGACATTCGGAGGCGGGCCAGGATGGAGCGGTGGTCACGGGCCGAGTTCCGGATGATCCATTCCGTCGGTGCTTCCAAAGCACCAATGAGGACCTTGACGCCGATCGCCTCATCCCGGTTGAGGGTATCCGCAAATTCCCGCAGTCTGGGGACACATGCGAGATATGCGGCACCTCCGCCAGGCACAACCCCCTCTTCGGCAGCGGCGCGCGCGGCGACAATCGCCTCCTCGCCTCGCTGCTTGCGGGTTTCGCGCTCTCGCTCGCTCGGAGCACCCACTTTCAGGACGCCGACACCGCCGGACAGCTTGCCCATGCGTTCGCGCATCTTGTCACGTTCGAAGTCGCCCTCGGCGGTTGGAAGGAGGCGCTTGATCTCGGCTATCCGCTCGCGGACGGCGTTCGGGGCCCCCGACCCTCCAATGATGCTGAAGAAGTCCCGGTTGCACCAGACGCGTCGTGCCCGGCCAATGTTGACCGACGCGGCGCTCTCCATCTGGTCACCGGCGTCCTCGGCAATCAGGCGGCCGCCGGAAAGGATGGCGATGTCTTCCAGGATGCGCACACGGCGGTCACCGGCCCCGGGTGCCTTGATGCCGATGCACCGGAGGACGTCACGTTCGTGGTTTGTCGCCAGGAGCCCCAGGGCTGAACCCGAGATTTCGTTGGCGAACAGGACGAGACCGCCGAATGATTCGCCTGCCTGCTTTCGCGCGATGATGGTTTCAAGCAGGGGAAGAAGCTGTTCGGCGCGGTCGATGTTCAGATCGGTTGCAACCACAAGCGGGTTTTCGATGATCGCTTCCATACGATCAAGGTCGGTGCAGAAGTGAGCCGAGACATACCCGCTGTCCCACTGCAAACCCTCGATGTATTCGCGGTCGGTCTTCATGGTCGTGCTCTCCTCGACGAGGAGCACTCCGTCAGTCCCGATGATCTCGAGCATTTCCGCCACGTAGCGGCCAATTTCCCGATCGCCACCTGCCGCCGCGATTGATAGGGCCTCGATTTGCTCAGGCGATTCCATTGGAACAGCCTGGTCTTTCAGCGAAGCGATCGCCACCGCCAGACCCTTCTCGATGCCCCGCCGGATCATCATGACGTTGGTGCCGGACGCGGCCTGTTTGTTGGCACCATGAAGGAGCGCCTGGGCGATCGTTGCCGCGGTTGCCGCCCCATTGCCGACTTTTTCGCGGACCTGCCAAGCCATCTGTCGGATGAGCATTGCGCCCATGTTTTCGTATGGGTCAGGCAACTCGATGATCCGGCGGGCAATTGTGCCGGCATCCGTCAGCAACTCCGGGGTACGGGTTGAGATCACAGGTGCCATGACCACGGCGCGTGCCATTGGTCCGAGGGTCACGCGCAACACGCCTGCCATGATGTCAACGCCTCTGGCGAGGGCGACACGTGCACGAGGCTTGAGCAGGACATCGCGGTAGAACTTCTCTGCCATCGACGAAAATGTTCTCCCCTTCGCGGTGCATCGGCGCAGGCGCCTATTTGAAGTTCCCACAAGCCCCCGGGAACTGGTTACCGTGGCCCAACCCTAGATGTGACCGATTCTACGTGTTCTGGCATTTGTGGCAACCGGGTCGGAGGGTTCGGGGGAAAACCACGATGGACGGCGTGCATCCGAGTGCGATGCTTCCGCGTATACACAAGAAGCGGTGCCTGAGAGTGAGGGTATCCGTGGGTGGCAAGGCGCGAGGGGGTGCCGACGCCACGATGACCATGGTGACGGCAGCGGAATCACGCTCCTGCGCCGATTACCGGGATGTGGCAAAGAGGCCACAGAAGGGCAGTCAGACCATGTCAATACGAACTACCACCAAGTCACCAAGGCGCGCAGTGACCAACCGAGCGATCCCCGCGACATCGGTCACTATGGAGAGGCGCGCCCGCCCAGCGGTCCTTCCGCACGAACTCGAGCTGATTGACGCGCTGCGCTCACGCCTCGTCGCAGATCTCGAGCAATTGACCGCGGCAGCGACCGACAAGGATCCGACGGGTTCGGACTTTGACAGCATGGTGACGGCCGCCCAGTCGTCGATGCGGTTCGAAACCGACGACATCCTGCGTTCGCGCATCGAGCGTCGCCTTCTGGAAGTGCGGAAGGTTGAGGCCAGGCTCCGTGATGGTTCCTACGGTGTCTGTGACACGTGCGGAGAAGATATCGATCCGGAGAGGCTTGAGGCGATCCCGGATACCACTCACTGCATGCCGTGCCAGGTGGCATCGGAGCGCAAGGCAGGGCTTACCTCCGCGTGGCACCGGGCGGCGTAACTGCCAGTCTCCCTTCGTGCCGGCTTCCCGGTCAGGCAGTTGACCGGGAAGCCGTAGGACTAGCGCCTGCAGGTGGCGGGACCGGGGAAGGCAGGCTTCAGTGCTAGGCCAGTGAACGTTCCGCATCACCACCGAACAGCGAGTTCATCAATGCACTGCCGATCACCGCACTGAGTACGCCGAACAGTGCGAGGCCAGCGAACATTGTCAGGCCGGCGGTGATGCGACCTCCGGCAGTCACTGGCTGGACATCGGCCGACATCGTTGGTTCGCCATCGTCGCCGAGGACTGGACTGCCGTCATCGCCGATAATCGGTGCTTTGGCAACCATGTCGCCGTACCCGGTCGTCGTCATTGTTACCACGCCCCACCACATTCCCGCAGGAATACTGGTGAAGGCTGACCCTGGAACGTCCTTTTCGGCGTAATACCCGAGGGTTCCGCTGATCGTGACCGCACAGGTCACCGCAATCGCGTAGATCTGGAGGTCGACGACGAAGGAGTTCTTCTTGACACCGGTCTCAACCCGCGAAGCACGGTGCGCAAGTGCAATCTTGATCAGTTTGAGGACCCGCAACACGCGCAGGACCCGGAGCGCCCGGAGTGCCTTCAGACCAGTCACGTCGATCAATCCCATGTATGAAGGCAGGATTGAAAGAAGGTCGACAAGGCCGCCGAAACTCAACAGGTACTCCCGTTTCGAAGGCGCGGTCGCGATGTTGTAGAGATATTCGATCGTGAATATCCCGACGAAAACAAACTCTCCGTAGTAGAAGAAGCTCGGAGCGGAATCATATATTTCCGGCACGGTCTCAATGACGAGCATGACGACGGAGATGACCGCCGCAACCGCTATGGCCAGATCACGCAAGGGGACCGGCGGCGCGGCGACCCGCGAAACGGTGGCCGCAGATGCTGTGTCACTTTCGTCAGCTTCGGTTTCAGCGACAGCGGGCTCCGGTTCGCGGCCAAACAGTGTCGTGAGAACGGCACGGCCGATCACACTGGTGAGGATGCCGAACAGTGCAAGGCCTGAAAACATCGTCCCTACCGCGATCAGACGCCCGAGAAGTGTTGACGGGACCATGTCTCCGTACCCAGTGGTCGTGATGGTCACGATGCTCCACCACATTGCCTGGGGAATCGAGTTGAACGTGGTTGCCGTCGCCTCGGCGGTCTCGTCAACCTCCGCAAAGTATGCGAGTGTTGCCGAGATTGTCAGGACGGTGAAGAGCGCCATGAGGTAGATGAGGGCATCATTGAAGAGTGATGGCTTGCCTCGTGATGCGAGGTTCGCACTTGCCCGTGCCTGGTCGGCCGCAAGCTTCATCAACTTGAGCATCCGCAGGACCCGGAGCACCCGCAAGGTGCGCACCACCCGGAACCCTGCATTCGGTAGAAATGCCAAGAGCGCCGGGAGTATGGCCAACAGATCGACAATTCCCCAGAAACTGGTCGCGTACTTGAGGCGGTTTTCAGCGACCCAGAGGTGAAGCAGGTACTCGGCGCTGAAGACCACGACGAGAATGGTCTCTACGATGTTGATCGTGAGCTGCGTGGCCGCATCGGGTTGCATCGATTCAGCGATGAGCGTGCCGATAGAGAGGCTGATCATCAGGAACGTCATGCGAGAAGTAAACGCAAACGCAGGGGAGCCAGGCTGATGGAATGCCTGCCACACGAGGTCTCGGAACCCATGTGCGTTTTGATTGCTCGCCAATGTGCCTGATGATCGCGCCATGCCGTTTTATCCCTCAGTCAGTCATTCGGGCCTTCGCATCACGTTTCGATGTGCGTTCGTGGTCCGGTGTGTCGTAGATGGTGTCTAAGGGTTTTTTGCTCCGAGCCCAAGCCGCGCCACCACCGAAGCAATGATTGCGTGTTCCTCGGCCCCGAGGGCGCCGAGTGGTGGCCGGACTGGTCCCGCGGGCAACCCGCAGAGTTCCATTGCCGCCTTGACGCTTGACACTTCAAAGCCCCGGCGACGTGCGCGAATTGCGTAGAACTCGGCGACCTTGTCGTCGAAGATCCGCCTCGTCGCTGCAAAGTCTCCGCGATGGGCGGTGTCATAAAGCTCCTGGCTTACCCAGGGCATGAAGTTGGCAACACTCGAGGTAAAGCCCTCGGCGCCGGCCGCGAAGTAGGTGTGCACCATGTCGTCCCCAACCCCGCCAACCCATACCAATCGGTCGCCAAGACGTGCACGAATGCGCGCCCAGAGGCGCAAGTCAGCCGAACCATCCTTGAAGGCAACGACATTTGGCGAGGAGTTAGCCAGCTTCTCGACCATCTCGGGAGTGAAGACTGCCCAGTCGCGCGCGTACGGCAGCACCCCGATGTGGACCGACTGCGCAATACCCGCATAAAAGGCGAGCAGGCCATCCTCAGGTGAGGGACCGTACGCCGGTGGGAGCATGAGAATCCCGCTTGCGCCCGCCTTTTCCGCGGTTGCGGCAAGTTGTTGCGATTCGCGTTGCTTCCCGCCCACTCCGCAGATGACAGCGGCGCGACCGGCGGCCGCTTCGATGACGGTGCGGTGAACGGCTTCGGTTTCCTCGGTTGTGAGGGAATACAGTTCACCGGTCCCACCGGCGGCGACCAAGGTCACAATCCCGTGCCGGATCATCCAGTCAACGTTGTGGCGGAGCCCGTCGAGGTTCAGGTCAAGGTTGGCATGGAACGGCGTGATCGGAAAGGCGGTCACGCCTCTCAGATGGGTACGCAAGGTGTCAAGGCTCGCCATGATCGCGCGGTTCTCACTTCCGGTTCGAGTATCAGATCAGGAATGCATGTGCAGTAGTCGACGTAACAAGTACGTTCACCGAGCACGTGAATTGCCCGTCATAGGATACAGACCCGGTGGGTCCCGGGGGCAAGAACAGTGGGGGGGTACCGTCTAGCCGCGCCGGCCGAAGATGTCACGAAGGCCGATGTGCGGAGCGATGCGGCCACGCAGACGTGCCTGCCAAACGATCAGGAACAGTACGAGAGGCAGAAGGAGATGAGGTGCCCAGGTGTTTTCGGTGACCTGAAGGACCTCCGCCGTGACTGCCACGGGTTGGCGCACGATACCTAGCAAGACCAGCCAGGCGAAGGCTGCGAGGCCCGCGCCGAGGTATCCGTTCACAAAGGAGGCAACACTGCCCAAAAGGGTCAGCGTGAAGGCAATCAGAATGACGTTCTCAGTTTCCATTGGCAGGTGTGACGATAGCGTCGTCCGCATCCCGCGTCAAGAAGCACGGTGATCGCAAATCATGTTGCGGTCACGCACTCAAGCGCCTCGAGGGTTGCCTGCGCGTCCAGCCATCGCTCCTCGGCTGCCCTCAACTGCTCACTGATGACGACATGGCGGGCGCCGAGTTCGACGAGCTTCACCCCGTCCCCGGAACGCGATGACACGTCGATTTCCTGATCAAGGAGCTGGAGGTCTGTCTCGAGTTTCGCAAGTTCACGACCAAGTTTCTCGGAGCGTTCGCGTGCGGCCCGAACTTCCCTGGGGTTAGCCGTTGGTCTGGCGGCCGGTGTTGGCCGGGATTGTGCTTGCGCGGGTTTTCTGGCCGGTTCGGGCACGCTGGACGTGTTTTCGAGGCCATTGCGGTCGTCCAGCTTGGCGGGGCGCCTCCCGACGTCGTGTCGCGCGGCGCGGACTTCTGACCACGTTCCGCGGTGGAGAGTGAGCTTTCCGTCAGCGACTTCCCAGATCTGCGACGAGAGGCCATCAATGAAGAAGCGGTCGTGGGACACGAAAATGATGGTCCCATCGAACTGGTCAAGAACTCCTTCGAGTGCCTCGCGCGAATAGATATCGAGGTGGTTCGTCGGTTCGTCAAGGATCAGGACATTGGCGGTTGAGAGGGCGAGTTTTGCCAGCGCGAGTCGGCTTCGTTCACCTCCCGACAGTGCTCGGACGGCCTTGAAGACGTCATCGCCCGTGAAGAGGAAGCGTCCGAGATAGGTGCGTGCCTCGGTTTCACTCATGGCGTGACCGTCGGTGACCTCGGTCATCACGGTGCCCTTGGGATCTAGTTGCTCGTGAGCCTGAGCGTAGTACGCGATCTGCACTCCGTAGCCAATGTGCACTCGGCCGCGAACTGGAACGAGTTCTCCCATGATGACCCGAAGGAGGGTCGTCTTCCCGGCTCCGTTTGGGCCGACAATCGCCACACGTTCTCCCCGGGCTACCTCGATCTCGTGTGCGTGGACCAACGGGGTCAAGGCACGCGACTGTGCATTTGATTCGTGAACGAACGGCATGCCCGGTGTCTGGCCGAGCAATCCGTTCCCAACGGGTGCGTCGGGGGCGATGCCAAGGTTCTCGAACGCGAGGACGGTGTCTCCCGCCCGGAGGGTTGCCCGGATCGCAAGGTTCATCTGCCCCTGCGTACGTGGGGGGCCGACGCGACCAAGTCGGTCCAGTTGCTTCTGGCGACCGCGTGCCTGACGAGCCTTGACCCCGGCGCGATATCGCCGGATGAACGCCTCGGTGCGGGCGATGTGTGCCTGCTGGGTAGCGAAGTCTCGCTGCTTTCGCGCTTCGCGTTCGGCCCGCTGCCTGGCGAATTGGGTGTAGTTTCCGGTGTACGTCTCAAAGTTGCCGTCGGCGATTTCCCACGTCCGGGTTGCCACGGCGTCAAGGAAGTAGCGGTCGTGGGAGACGACCACGACGGCCGCGTTGACTCCGGTCAGGAAGCCCTCGAGCCATTCGGTTGCGTCAACGTCGAGATGGTTCGTGGGTTCGTCGAGGAGGAGGAGGTCGCTTCCACTCAGCAGCAGTCGGGCAAGGGCTGCCCGGGTTCGCTGACCGCCGCTGAACGTCGTCACCTCGCGTTCGAGGTGGGCTTCCGGGATACCAAGACCGGCAATCGTCTCATGGACCCGGTGTTGGTACGCATACCCGTCAGCGGCCTCGAAAACCAAAGACACGTCGGAGTGTCGGGTAAGCAGTTCGTCAATCGTCACACCGGGCGGTGGTGATGCCAACGCGTCCTCAAGATTGCGGAGTTCGGCTTCCAGTTGGCGCACGTGGGCAAATGCCCCGTCCAGGTACGTTTGCAGGGTCATCCCTTCGGCAAACGTGACTTCCTGAGGCAGGTATCCGACACGGTCCCGAGGTGGCAGCGAAAGGGCACCGCGGTCGACGGGTTCAACCCGGGCGAGCAACCGGAGGAGGGTCGATTTGCCCGCTCCGTTCACGCCCACAAGCGCTATGCGCTCACGTGCGTGAATCTCGAACCCGACGTCGGCGAAGATGTCCTGGGCGCCGTAGGCACGCGCGAGATTTGAAGCGGATACGAGGGACATGTAGCGAGAGTGTACGGGGATATTCCGGATTGTCTCCCGGGCCCTACTGCGTGCGAGTTGGTTTGGGTGGGTTCAAAGAGGCAGAAAGTTCAGTGGGGTCGACTTGGCAACGCGGGCAAACGTGCGTTCCGCGCGCGGAGACACGGAGACGGATGATGTCGGTGCCACAGACGGGGCATGGCTTGCCGTTCCGTCGGAAGACGAGCAATTTCGCCTGGTTTGATCCACTCTCACCGAGTGCATCGCGGTAGTCGGAGAGGGTGGTTCCGCGGTTCTCGATCCCTTGGGCAAGTGCGTCGTGGATCGCTTGGCAAAGATTTCCGATCTCGTCGGCCCCGAGGCTTCCTGCGGACCTCAATGGGTGGATGCACGCCCGGAACAGTGCCTCATCGACGTAGATGTTCCCGAGGCCGGCCACCGATTTCTGGTCAAGAAGGAGCGACTTGATCGGTGCGCGCCGACCGGAGAACCGGGCCGCTAGGCTGGCCGATGTCATGAAGTCTGGGTTTGGAACTTGCTCGAACCCGGGCCCCCCACCCTCGCCATCACGTCCGGGTTCAAGGTGGGATGTTCCTGCATCGTCGATCACTGGTTCCGGCCCTAGGCGCCGAAGGAAATGTCGTAGCCCGTCGACACCGATCGCGAGAGCGAGACGCCCGAACTTCCGCTGATCGATGAAATGGAGTTCGCGTCTGTCCTTGAGGTGCAGGACGGCACGCAAGTGACGGTCGCGGTCGGCGCCTCCGTCCATCATGGTGAAGCGACCGGTCATCCGGAGATGGACCCCCAACCATCGTGAATGGTCGAGGGCGATCAACACGTACTTGCCACGTCGGGAAATGCCAGTGCAAAGTGAACCTGCCAACGAGGCCTCGAAGTCGGATGCGCTGCCGTTTGCGACGCAACCTGGCCAGACTAGTTCGGCGCGAGCGAATGCAGATCCGACCAACATGGGGGCGAGCGTTCGGCAGATTGTCTCGACTTCAGGCAATTCAGGCATCAGGGTCGATCACGTCAAGGCGTGTAGTTTGCAAACTTGGTGGATCAGGCGGGTCCGCGTGCATTGTCCATGCAGGGACCTGCCGGGGCAACTGCACCGTGCAACCGGTGGCGACGTTCAGGAATCCAATGAGGTCGGACGTCGCACAGGTTGGCTCGACAAAGATTGCGGTTGTGGGAACGGGCGCGTGGGGCGTGGTCGTGGCGTCACAGATGGCATCTCAGGGGCGTGCTGTCACGCTCGTCGCGCGAACCCGTGAAGAGGCAGCGTTACTCAGTTCGGCGAGACAATCTCCCCGCGTTCCGGGAGTAGCCTTGCCTGACACCCTCCGTGTCTCTGCCAATCTCCAGAGCGTCGTCTCTGAGGCGTCCATCGTCGTCATGGTGGTGCCAGCGCAGTCGATGCGTCTCAATTTCGGCTTGGTTTCCCCACACCTCGTGCCGGGAGCGGTGGTGGTCAGTGCGACCAAGGGATTGGAGATCGCGACTGGATTGCGCATGACCGAGGTCATTGCGTCATTCACCGGAACTGATCACCCGATCTGTGCCTTCTCCGGTCCCAACTTGGCAGCCGAGATCGCGGCAGGCAAACCTGCCTCATCCGTCGTGGCATGCGCGGATGACCACGTTGGCCAATTGGTGCAGGCAGTCCTCACGACACCGAGTTGGCGGATCTACCGGCACCACGATGTGATTGGCGTGGAACTCGGTGGCGCACTCAAGAATGTGATCGCACTTGCGATCGGCATAGCGGAAGGTCTTGAGGCAGGCGAGAACGCGAAGGCCGCGCTGGTTACCCGCGGTCTCGCGGAGATGTCCCGACTGGGGCAGGCGCTAGGGGGAGAGGCGCTGACCTTTGCGGGCTTGGCTGGACTCGGCGACTTGGTCGCGACGTGTTCCAGCCCACTGAGCCGAAATCGTACCTTTGGCCTTCGCTTGGCACGTGGCGAGCGCCTGGCAGACCTGATCGAAACGTCCGGGTCGGTCGCGGAAGGTGTGCCGACGACGCGGGCTGCCCTTCACGTAGCCTCGCGAATGGGTGTTGAATTGCCCATCACCGCGCTGCTTGGTGAGGTTATTGACGGAACACTGGATCCTCGTGAGGCAGGTGCCCGGTTGCTTGGTCGCAGGGCCGGTCGGGAGCGGGTCGACGACTCCGCACCGGCCAGTGTTTCCCCAAGCGGGTGATTCAGTGCCATCGGGTCTGGACGATGGTCCATGGCCAGGGGTCCAAGGCCATCGGCCGACAGGGATACTTACCGACAGCTATATGGAACTGGTTACGCCCATCGACGACCGCCTCAAGGACTTGGCGCAGGCTTTCCACGCCCATGGTCATCGACTCTTTGTGGTTGGCGGCCCTGTTCGGGACTGGATCATCGGGCGGCGGATCAAGGACGTTGACCTCACGACCGACGCGACGCCGGATCAGATCCGACGATTGGTCGGGGTGTCGCGTCCGTCGGCGGTCTACGACGTTGGCGCACGGTTTGGCACGATCGGCGTGGTCTACACGGTGCCTGACCCAACCGGTGGGGCGACCGATGTGACCTGGGGTGTGGAGATAACAACCTTCAGGACCGAACAGTACCAGGATGGCACACGGAAGCCGACCGTCCAGTTTGGAACGTCACTCGACGAAGATCTTGCCCGACGCGACTTCACCATAAATGCGATCGCGGTCAATCTGCTCACGGGCGAACTCCATGATCCTTGCGGGGGCAGGGAAGACATCGCATCAAAGGTAGTGCGAGCGGTGGGTGACGCGGATGCCCGGTTTACTGACGATCCGCTCAGATTGCTGCGCGGCGTGCGGTTTGTCTGCGAACTCGGGTTCACCCTTGCGGAACCGACCCGTGATGCGATGGCCGCTGGCGCCGAAGGGCTGGAGCGGATCAGTCGGGAACGCATCGCGGCCGAAATGGGGCGGATCCTGGTTTCAACCCGACCGGCAATGGGGTTGCGCCTTGCGACTGATCTTGGATTGATGGAGTACATCATCCCGGATGTCCTGCCGATGCGTGGAATGAGCCAACGGCCGGTCCACCACAAGGATGTGTTTGAACACACGATGGGCGTCGTTGAGAACATTCCCGCCGAGGCCGGGCTCCGTTGGGCGGCCCTTCTTCACGACATTGGCAAGCCACCGACAAAGTCCGTGAACCAGGGTGCGGTGCATTTCTTTGGCCACGAAGAAGTGGGTGCACGCATGGCGAACCGCATCATGCGGAGCCTCAACCTGGATTCGGCCCTGGTCGCACGGGTCACGAACCTCGTGCGGATGCATTTGAGGATCAACGCGTATGAACCTACCTGGACCGACTCCGCGGTCCGGCGCCTGATCCGCGAGGTTGGGGATGAACTTGACGATCTGATCGCGCTTTCCCGCGCAGATGTCACCAGCTATCGTGCCGAGAAGGTCCAGGCCGTCCACGACCGCGTTGACGACTTCGCACGTCGCTGCCGAGAACTCCAAGCCGCGCAGGATGTGGCACGTCTTCAAAGCCCGCTGGATGGAGATGCGTTGATGCAACTTTTCGGCCGTGGGCCTGGCGCATGGATCAGGCCGGTCAAGGACTACTTGCTAGGTCTGGTGATTGACGGCGAATTGGCCGAAGATGACCGTGAACGGGCGACGGAACTGGCTCGGGCGTTCCTTGCCACGGGAGGTTCAATGTGACGGGCACGTCAAGGGTCTTGAGCGCGAAACCTGGATTGGCGTCGAGGATGCGGTCCGGGGGTGCGATTGAGGCGGTGATGACTGATCCGGTCTTCCGGTCGATTTTCATCATACTCATCATCCAGGGCGTAGCGTTTGGATCGCAGATGCCGTTCATGCCACTTTGGGCAACCGACCGCCTCGGCGTTGGTCCGGTTGAGGTGGGAACGATTTCCTTGGTGACATCGCTCGCAACGACCGCGTTTGGTCTGGGCTACGGTGTGGTCACAGACAGGACTCGCAGGCGTGTGCCGTGGCTGGTCGTCGCATTCGGAATTGCGATCCCGCTGCGCATCGCGATTGCCTGGACCGAAAGCTTTGTCATCGGCACCTTGCTCTATGCGGCCATCAGCGTGGCCATGTTCACCCTGTTTTTCGCAATCCTTGGCGACTGGTACCGACATCGGAGTGACGAACGCGGGGCCGAAATTTCCAACATCGTCCGGCTGGGGTTCACGATTGGGTGGTTGATTGGTTCATTTGGCGCTGGACGTGTGGTTTCCTTGTATGGCTTTGAGGGGTTGTTTCTCACGACCGCCGTGCTGCAACTTCTCTCGTTCGCGGTGCTCGTATTGGGTGTGCGCGATGTCCCGTTCGTGAACATCGCTCCGGTTGCGGAAGTTGGCGGGGTGGTGGGGAAATCGGTCTGGCATGATTTTATTCAGGCACCGATGGCGTGGTACCTGCTCACCACGGTTTGCACTGGCGCGGCTTCGGTGGCGCGGATGACCATGCTGCCCTTGTACCTCCGGAATGTCGTCAATGTCGATGCTGACTCGGTTGGCATTGTGTTCGGGATTGGGCCGGTCTATGAGATACCGGTCTCGTTGTTGGCGGCAACCGTCGTGCGTCGTTACGGGGTTGTGCCGGTCCTCTACATTGGTATTGGCGCCGGTGTCTTCTACTTCGGTGCGATCGCGTTCACATCGACCTTTGCACCATTCCTCGCCATCGAGGTCCTTTATGCGATCGTTGTCACCGCAACGTTCGGTTTCGGGATCGTGCACGTGCAGAGCTTGCTTCCCAAGCGAGGAGGCACGGCCATTGCGGTGTACAACGCGGCGTCGACCGTCGGACCGGTCGTGGCTGCACCTGCACTTGGATACGTAGCCGAGAACATTGGGTGGTCACCGGTCTTTGTCATCGCGTCGGTGCTCATGGCGGTTGCGTGCGGAACGTTCATGATGAGCGATCGCGCGGGTCGGCGGGCAGGTTTGCTACGATGATTACGGGATCGAATACCCGACTTTAGGCCAGCGCATTACGGGCTGAGCAGCTGGCTTGGCTGGAGAATTGGACAATGATTAACGGCGTCGTGATCAGCGAGACCATGCAGTTGGTCTGCGTGTTGCTTGTCCTCTTCTTCACGATCGGTGGGATCTACTTCATGCAGAAGTTCACGGGCGTCTAGTACATCGCGCACCTCAGACGGGAGGTCCATCCCTCCCTTTGAGCGTTGGTGAAAAAAGAACAGCGGGGGAGAGGATTGCCTCTCCCCCGCTCTTTATTCCCGTGTGGCTGTTGGGACAGTTTCGGTGTAACGGTCGCTACTTCGCGAAGAGTGCCATGCTAGCGTCGTACGCAAGGTTCACGAATGGGGCCGGATACAGGCCCAACGCGAATATCCCGGCTAGTGCGAGGGTGATCCCGATACCGAGTTCAATCGAGATCGGATCTATCGGAAAGCGCAGCTCCGGTTCCATGCCGTCGGTAAGTCGTCTGCGCCACCAAGGGCCGAGGGATACCGGCGCCACATCGTCATGCGAGTCTGCACCATGGCTGCCATGCGACGATCCGTGGTTGTCCGGAGCGTGTCCGGATCCGTGAGCGACTGCGGCTCCGACGAGTACCGGTTCTTCGTGATGGACTGATGCTGCCTTGATTGCAGCCACTGCGGAAGCGTTCAGGGCCGTCACACCCGCCGGCGACTCCGAGTACATCACACGGATGACTTGCAGGTAGTAGTACAGGGAAATCGTGCTGTTCAGGACAGCGATCCCGACCAACCACAGGAGGTCTGCGCGGGCGACTGGTGCGAACAGGAAGAGCTTGGTCATGAAGCCCGAAAAGATTGGCATGCCTGCTAGGCTGAAAAGTGCAGACATGATGGCGAATGCTGCAAATGGTGACCGTCGTGACAAGCCTGCCAGGTCTGAGATGTTCTCTCTCCCATCGGCAACGACCTGGAAGGCGATGATCCCACCGAACGCGGCCAGCGTGGTGAACAGGTAACCGATGAGCTGCAGGATCACACCCCGGGAGGCTTGTTCGGCGATATCACCGGCAGCGAAGAACGAAGCCACGCCGATCAGTGCGTAGCCAGCCTGGGCAATGCTCGAATACGCCATGAGACGCTTGATGTTCGTTTGCCGGAGGGCGACGACATTGCCAAGTGTCATTGTGAGGATCGCCAGGAAGGCGATCACATCGGACACAGGGCCTCGCAACGGCCACAGGGCCATAACCACGAAACGCATGGTGAGGGCGAAACCTGCCGCTTTCGAGGCAACGGAAAGGAACGCGGTGATTGGTGTAGGTGCCCCCTCATAGACATCCGGTGAGTACATGTGGAAGGGAACCGCAGCGACCTTGAACGCCAGACCGGCGGTGATCATGATCAGCGCGATTTGCGCGACGGCGCTCGTGGCGACCGAGGTCCCTAACGCTGCCCTGATATCGGTGAACATCGTGGATCCGACGGCGCCGAACAGGAGGCTTACTCCGTAAAGGAGGATTGCCGAACTGAACGACCCCAGGATGATGTACTTCAATCCGGCCTCATTGCTCTTTAAGTTGGTCTTGGCGTAGGACACCAAGACGTAGCTTGAAAAGCTGAGGAGTTCCAACGCGATGTACGCGGTGAGCAGTTCCTGCGCCTGCGCCATCAGGCCCATGCCCAGAACTCCGGCCACGAGAAATGCGTAAAACTCGCCAGGTTGTGTGAAGAACCGCTCGGCGTAATCGAAGGACAGGAAGACGACGCCGATGCCCGCGGCCATGAAGATGATGTTGAAAAGGTTCGAGTAGTCGTCGACGCGCAGAACTCCTGCGAAAGAGCTGCGGACGCCCCACAAAGATGCCTGGGCGCCGATGCCGACGGCGAGACCCATGATCGCGACCCAGCCGATGAACCGGTGCCCTCGGCCGTAGACCATGAGGTCAAGGGAGAGACAGACGAAGATCAGGCCGGTAACGATGAACTGTGGGGCGAGCAGGACATAGTCAAGCGTCGCAGGATCAAAGTTGGGCATCGGAAAACCTCTTGGTGCCGGCTCCTATCGAGATCAACGTACCCCTCCCACCCGCTCGATTACCGGTGCGGCGGAGGCGTTGATCATGTCGAGGAACGGTGTTGGATAGACGCCGACGATGATCAGGCTCAAGACGAGGAAGGCGCCAACAAACCACTCGTTTGGAAGCAGGTCATGCAGTGATGCCCAGCGCGGGCTCAGTGGACCAAAGAATGCACGCGACACCAGCCGGAGCATGTAGGTAGCGGCGAGGGCCACAGTTGCAACACAAAGGATGCCTACGACCGGATACGTCTGGAAGGCCCCGAGGAAGATGAGCAGTTCGGGAATGAACCCCGACAATCCAGGCAGGCCAAGTGAGGCCAGACAGGCTATCGCAAAGAACCCGGTGTACCAGGGCATGTTTCGGGCCAGACCGCCGAAGATGCCTACTTCGCGGGTATGGGCTTGGTCGTACATGGCACCGATCATCGCGAAGAAGAGAGCAGTCATGAGGCCATGGCTGACCATTTGCAAGACCGCGCCGTTCAGTCCGACCAGTGACATCGTCGAGATGCCCACAATCACGTATCCCATGTGGCTTACAGACGAATGGGCAATGACGAACTTGAAGTCACGTTGCGCGATCGCCATGACGCCACCGTAGACGGCGCCGATTGTCCCAAGCGTCACAAAGACCGGAGACCACACCATCGCGCCTTCGGGAAGTAGCCAGACGCCAACACGGATGCAGCCGTAGGCGCCGAGCTTCATCAGCACCCCGGCTGCCACCATCGAGACTGCGGTCGGCGCGGCGCCGTGACCATCGGGAGACCAGGTGTGAAGTGGCCACATTGCGGCGAGGAACCCAAAGCCGATAAAGATCACCGGGAAGAAGATGGTCTGGAAGCCCGGTGTGAGAAGGGTGTGCGCCTGGGAAGCGAGGTACTCCAAGTCGAATGATTTCGCACCGGCTTGGACGTAGATGGCAATCATGCCGACCCAGATGAACAGGCTTCCGGCCACGTGCATGAGGGTGAGCTTGAGCGCGGCGTAGTTCTTGCGGGTGCTTCCCCAGATCACGATCAGCGGGTACATCGGAAGGCCGGCGATGTCATAGGTGAGGAACAGGATGAACAGGTCCAGGGAAGCGAAGACCCCGAAGACCCCTGCCACGGACACCAGGAAGAGCGCGTAGAACTCCTTGGGGCGGTCGGCAATCTTGAATGAGACAACCGTGCCGGTCAAGAGAACCACTGCGTTGAGAATGATGAGCGGGGCCGAGATCCCGTCCACCCCAAGGCTGATCGTGATCCCGTAATCCGGAAGCCACTGGTAGGCCTCTCGGAACTGGAAACCGGCCTGGTGCCAGTCGTACCCCACGAAGACCACAAGGGACAACACGAACGAGATGACGCTCGCAACGAGCGCGACAGCACGGGTGATACCCGGTCGCTCACTCGGGATAAGCATGATGATGAGCGCCGCAATGAACGGCGCGAGGGTCATCGTCGACAGGTAGCCCACTGAGCTTGTCCTTACAGGTGGCGAATGATGGTTTCAGGTTGTGTTGGTGACAGACAACGGGAAGGGGGCGCCTACCAGAGAGCGAACCGCATGTCCGGAATTCCGCCAGACATGACCACACCGATGGCCATGATTCCGACGATGAAGCCGAACGCGTAGTGATAGATGTAGCCGGATGTCGTGAGGCGCAAACGTGCCCCAGCGCCCTGTAGCAACGGTCCGCACCAGTCCACGATCCGATCGTTGAGGATCTTTCGATCGACAGTCGCTGCCATGGCGGCGATTGCGAGCACTACGTGGTCGATGATCCATTGGTACATCTCATCGAAGTAGTACTTGTTGTAAAGGGTCTTGTAGACGGCCGGGAAACTCTCCGAGATCAGGCGCGGACCGGAGACGGGGGTGAGGTACATCAGTGTCGCAAGACCGATGCCGAGCAACCCCGCGAGCGTTCCTGCCCCGGCGAGAACCAGATTGATGTGTTCCTCGATCATTGGACCGAAGCGAACAGTCGCCGCGAAGGCCTCGGAAAATCCAGGGATACCGATCCATCCGGCAGCAATCGCTGGCACGCAAATCAGTACCAACGGAAGCGCCATGGTCCACGGGCTTTCGTGGGGCTCTGCATGGTGACCCGACACGTGGTCAGTGGAATGGTTGTCATGGTGGTCCACTGCGGCCGTCGCGACCTGCCACCTTGCCGGTCCGAAGAAGACCAGATAGATGCATCTGAACATGTAGAAGGCGGTCAGGAACGCGGTGAAGAGTGCCACGATCAACGGCAACCAGGCATCGGCCTCGTAGGCACCGACGAGAATCGCATCCTTGCTCCAGAATCCCGCCAGTGGCGCAATCCCTGCCAGAGAGAGAGAGGCGAGAAGAAAGGTCCAGAATGTGACCGGCATCTGCTTGCGTAGTCCACCCATGTTGAAGATGTCATTGGGGTTGCGCCCGGTCCCGTGCAGGACGGGTTCCATGGAGTGGATGACTGACCCAGCACCAAGGAAGAGGAGCGCCTTAAAGAAGGCGTGTGTGAACAGGTGGAAGAGGCCCGCGGTGTAGGCGCCAACGCCCAAGGCCATGATCATGTACCCGAGCTGACTGATCGTTGAGTAGGCGAGGATGCGCTTGATGTCGCGTTGAGTCAGCGCGATCGTCGCTGCGAAGATGGCGGTGATGGTTCCGACAGTGGTGATGACCCCCATCGTCGTCGGTGACGCATGGAAGATCGGATACGCACGGCCGACGAGATAGACACCCGCGGCCACCATGGTTGCTGAGTGCACAAGTGCGGAGACCGGCGTCGGGCCGGCCATTGCGTCAGGCAACCAGACATGGAGCGGGAATTGCCCGCTCTTGCCCATTGCACCGAGGAAGATCAGGATGCCGGCAATGGTGACAGTGGCCGGGTCAATCGCGCCGGATTCGACGGCCGCGAAGGTCGCCTTCATGTCAAAGGTGCCGGTCTTGAGGAACAGCAGTGCAAGGCCGATGAAGAAACCCACGTCCCCCACCCGGGTGGTGATGAAGGCCTTCTTGGCTGCCTCGGCGTTTGCCCGCTCCGAGTACCAGAACCCGATCAGCAGGAACGAACAGAGGCCGACAAGTTCCCAGCAGATGTACATCAGCAGGAAGTTGTAGGAGAGGACGACGCCGAGCATCGCCGCCGTGAAGAGCGCCTTGACGGAGAAGAACCACCAGTAGCGGTTGTCTCCCTTCATGTATCCCGTGGCGTAGAACTCGATCAGGAATGCCAGGAACGTGACAACGCCAAGCATCATGATTGATAGCCAGTCGACTACCAGCGTTGGCGCGAAGACATATAGGTGTGGCGCGACGCCCACCGTGAACCACGGTGTGCCTTCGAAGATCAGATGTCGGCCACTGCTCGTTGCGGTCTCTTCAAGATGCCCTGATGCATCCGAGAAGACAGCGAGAAACACCAGGAATGCGCCCCCGATGGCGGCGAGTGTTGTCAGGGCCGACAGGGCATGCTTTCTGGCGCCCATCTGTCGCCAGATCAGCACGTTGAGCGCAAAGGCACCGATCGGCAGCACGGGCGCGAGCCACGCGTAGTCCACGAGCTACCACCTCATCAAATCGATATCGTCAACATTGATGCTTGAACGCATCCGATATACCCGCAGGACGATTGCAAGACCGAGCCCGAGTTCGGCAGCAGCGATGGTCACGACGAAGATCGCGAAGACCATGCCATTGATTTGCCCGGGATAGACCAGCGTGCCGAAAGCCACCAGGTTGATGGCGACGGCGTTGAGCATGAGTTCAATCGCCATCAGCACCAGAACGGCGTTTCTGCGAGCCATTACACCGTAGACCCCGATGCAGAACAGGGCGCCGGTGAAAACCATGATGTGTTCGATGGGAACCATTCGTTTCGCCTCAGACGATCATCATGCCGAAGCACGGCGAGCGATTTTGCTGCCAGGTGAGGTGCTGCGCGCAATGGTCAGGGCGCCGAGCAGCGCCACGAGCAAAACCACCGATGCGACTTCGAAGGGAACGGCCCACGTCGAGAAGAGCGCGCGACCGAGGTCGACAAGGCTGATGTGACGAGCTGCCCCCGCCGCAGGCCATTTGTCGGCAAGTGACGCAACCAGCAGGAGTGCAAAGAGCGCGCCCGAAGTCACGGCACCAAGCGCCCATCCGCGATGGTTGAGCTCCGGGCGCGTCTCAGGGGGCGTAAGCATCAGGGCAAAAAGCAGAAGGATGCTTACGGTCCCTCCGTAGACGAGGATCTGGATCAAGGCTAGGAAGTCCGCAAGCAGGAGCAGGTAAATCAGCCCAGTCATCACGAGCGACAAGATCAGGAGGAGCGCGGCGTAGACGACACTGCGCGCGACAACCACGCCAAGCGCTGCGACGAGGGTGACCCCGGCAACGACGTAGAAGGCGACCGCGCTCAATTCCATGGCTTCTCCAAATGACACGATGCCGCACGCGTCAGCTCGCGCGTGCAAGTATTGATGCTACACCCGACACCCGATTCTTACTGTCCGGGCGAACCGACTTGTGACTAGCGATAGGTGGATGGATCGAGGATTCCCGGGAGCGGTCCGACCGGTTCCGGCTTGCCAGTGCGACGGGTCACACCCCGGCCGATCTCGATCAGCTGGTCCTTGTCGTAGATCAAGGTCATGCGGTCGTAGGTGCTCAGTTCGAAGTGCGGGGACATTTCGTTGGCATCGAATGGGCACACCTCCACGCAGATGCCACAGTAAGAGCATCGACCAAGGTCAATGAAATAATCCTTGATGATGTTCTTCTTATTGGTCTTTCCGGCTGTGTATTTGTCGCCGGTAAGGGTGATGCAGTCGTCGGGGCACGAACGCGCACAGATGTTGCATGCCACACAGACGACTTCGTCTACTGCATCGTCCCAGAGGAGGGAAGGTGCACCCATGAACCGCGCCTCGAGCGGCGGCTTCTCGTATGGATACAGGCGGGTTACTGGTTTGGTCAGGAATGACTTCAGTGTCTGCAAGAAGCCACCGAGAACGCCACGCATCGGTCAAATCCTTTGTGGGTCAGCGTCAGGAGGTCAGACGGGAAGGCCGAGACCCTGACTGGTCGGCACAGCTTCTGGTGATGTTCGGATGAGCGCAACCGTCGACGGGCTTCGTCGCGCCTGATACGTCGCAAGCAGCACCGCCGCCAGCGCGAGGGTCAAGCCGATCCCGATCGCAAAGGGCACGAAGCCGAACACCTGAAGGATTGCTGTCAGGATGAAATTCACAAACCCGGCAGGCAGGAGGAACTTCCACGCGAAGTCCATGAGTTGGTCGATGCGGAGACGGGGAAGCACGAAACGGGCCCACTGAATGATGACGACGAGGACGATCATCTTCCCCATGAAGAATAGGAGCCCGAACTGATCCGAGATCCACCCAAGGCCGAGGGCGTGTGATCCGGGAAACAGTTCCCAACCCCCCAGGAAGAGGGCCGTGGAAAGTGCAGAGTTGAGGCAAACGGCCGCGAACTCCGCGAGATAGAACATCCCCCATCGCATCCCGCTGTACTCGACGAATGGGCCGCCCACAATTTCGGACTCAGCCACCGCAATGTCGAACGGGGCACGGCTCATTTCTGACATTGTGGCCAGGAAGAAGACGAGGAAGCCGATTGGCTGCAGGAAGACATTCCATCCCTGCTTCATTTGCGATTCCACAATGGTGGTGAGGTTCAGGCTCTCCGCCATCATCGCCACCCCAAGCAGGGCAATCACCATCGGAAGTTCGTACGAGATCAGCTGGGCGACCACCCGGGCCGAGCCAAGCAGCGAATACTTATTCCCCGAAGACCAACCTGCCATGACCAGCCCGATCCCTTGCATGGCGGGGATTGCAACCATGTAGACCAGTCCAAGGTCGAAGGGGCGGATCACGAAATTGCCGAAGAGGACCAGCGGACCCCAAGGGATGACCAGGAAGGTCAGGAAGACGGGCACGAAGACGAGGTAGGGAGCCATTGGGAAGACGATTGGATCCGCTGCGACGGGAGTGAGGTCTTCCTTGGTGAGCAGTTTCAGGACGTCGGCAGGGCTTTGCAGTGACCCGTGCGGGCCGACGTGCAGCGGTCCGCGACGGAGTTGGACATGCCCCGCAACCTTGCGCTCCATCCAGATTTCGATCATGACGAAGTTGAGGACGAAGAGCAGCAGGACGACTAGCGCAATGAGGTCGGCAAGGCTCAGGCCCCCGATCATCGGAGCGACGAGGAATGCCGGCATCCATGATGGAACGGCCTGAAGCGTCAACTCCGACGCGGCATTGTTAGTCATGTGTCTGAACCTCTATGTCTGGACTGACTTGGTCGAACCGTGAGTGGCGGGGAGACGGGCTAGCGGTCAACTTCGCCGAGGACGATATCAATCGACCCGAGCGCGACCACGGCATCGGCGATGTAGGTTCCGATAACCATGTCGTTGAGCGACTGAAGGTTAACGAAACAGGGGGATCGATATTTCACCCGGTATGGCGCACTCGACTTGCCATCCGACACGAGGTAGACGCCGAAGTCGCCGCGCGAGTTTTCGATCCGCACATACGCCTCACCTTTCGGGGGGCGCAATGCCTTGGGTGCATTACCCATGGTCGGTCCGCCGGGAAGATCCTTGAGGGCCTGGTCAATGATGCGGACAGACTGGCGCATCTCTTCCTGACGGATGAGGTAACGCTCATAGCAGTCCCCAGTGGTCCCGACGGGCACGTCGAAAGCGAAGCGGTCATAGATCGAGTAGGGCTCGGACCGTCGCACGTCGTACGGAAGGCCGGTCGCACGAAGCAGCGGGCCGGACACTCCAAGGTCGAGCGCACGTGTCTGGTCGATGATGCCAAGACCTCTGGTCCGCGAAAGGAAGATCTCGTTGGTGGTGATCAGGTTGTCGAAGTCATCAAAGGCGTAGAGAGCCCTATCAATGATGGTCTGAACCCGGCGGACGAAATCGTGGGGAACATCCTCCCGGAGCCCTCCGGCACGGTAGTAGTTGGGGAACATCCGCGCGCCACCGACCGCTTCGAACAGTTGCTGGATTTCTTCGCGCAGTGCGAACGCGTACATGAATGGCGTCGTGGCACCGGAGTCGGCTCCGAATGCGCCATAGAACATGCAATGCGAGTTGATGCGGGTGATTTCACCGAGGATGACCCGGATGTACTCGGCGCGTTCCGGGACGCTGATACCCGCCAGTTTCTCCACTGCCATCACATACGCATGCTCATTGAGCAATGACGAGAGATAGTCCGTGCGGTCGAGGGTGATCATCGCCTTGCGGTAGCCCTCAAGATCACCGGACTCACCGAGTTTTTCGGCACCTCGGTGCAGGTACCCGATGTGCGACTGCACATTCTTGACCCGTTCGCCCTCGAGGGTCAGGACCATCCGAAACACACCGTGCGTGCTCGGATGCTGCGGCCCCATGTTGATTGTCATCTCGACAGTTTCGAGATTCCGCTCCTCAGCCACTGAGGGCGCAGGCTCAAGAAGCATGTCGATTGAAGGTGCGATGGCCATGGCGAACTCCTACTCTTCCTCGGGAAAGCCATACTGTGCGGGCGGTTCCTTGGGGCGCAACTTGAAGCGCTTGAGAAGAACCGGTCCGGGAACGATGGTCCCTTGGTCATCGCGTTCCAAGAGAAGTGGTTCGGGGTATGGGTGCCCCTCAAACCGGATGTTGAACATCTCGGCGGTTTCTCGTTCGTGCCAGTCGGCACCCGCCCAGACAGTGGTAACCGTCCCGACGGCGTCGCCCTCGGCTGCCAAACGGGTCTTGAGAACGCACTTCTGTGCCAGCCGGGTGCTGAACAGGTGGTAGACAACCTCAATGCCGTCCGACTGGTAATCGACACCGCTCAGGCATCTCAGGTAATCGAATTTCAGGCCGTCGGTCTCCTTCAGCCTTCGTGCCGCTTCGGGAAGATTTTCAGGTGGAACGGTGACGGTAACTTCGTCGATGGCGGTACCAAAGACGGACGCAAGCCCGGACGTCGCTGATTCGATGCGCGCACGGACGCCTTCCATTGGACGGAGGCCCTTGGCGTCGCGCACTGCTGGTCCGGCTCCCTTTGCAGGGGCGGCGGGTGCTGCAGGCTTGGCCGGAGCGGCGGGACGTGCGACTGCTGCGGGTGCCGCGACTGGCGCTGCCGGAGCTGGAGCCTGAACCGGAGCTGGAACCTCAGATGCGGGCGAGGCACCGCGCCCACGTGGCTCGATGATGCGGCCAGGCGTCTGATCCTTGGCGCACGTATTCCCGTTCTCTCGCCAGCAAGACGCGTGGTGGGCTGAGAAACATGACGGACACAGGACAACCTGATCGGCAACCGCAAACACTCCGCTGCATTTGGGGCATGCGGTGCCCAACCACTTGGAGTTCGCAAGGGTTGCGCGTAGGGATATTGCCGCCCCGGCGGCCCCGCCTTCGGTGCTCACGCGTGCTTCGCCTTCCTGAGTTCGTGCGTATTGTCACGATGTACCACTAGGCACGCCCGGGCCCATCGCTGCGGACCGGCGCCGCCTACGCGACCTCAACGCCCTCGCCGGCCAGGACGAGTTCGAGATCCGCTGTCGGACGACGACCTTCCTTTGCCTGGCGCATGATCTTTTCCTGAAGTTTCAGGATGCCGTGCATCAGTGCTTCGGGCCGAGGTGGGCATCCGCCGATGTAGACATCGACGGGAATGACTTGGTCGACACCTTGAACAACGGTGGGGTACCGGTAGTACGGCCCGCCGCAGGTGGCGCATCCACCCATTGAGATGACCCACTTGGGTTCGGGCATCTGTTCCCAGAGTATCCGGACCGCCGGGGCCATCTTGGTCGTGACTGTCCCGGAGACGATCATTAGGTCTGACTGCCTTGGTGTCGCCCCGACCTGGCCGATAAGTCCGAATCGGTCAAGGTCATGCTTGGCCATGAAGGTCGAGATCATCTCGATCGCGCAACAGGCGAGACCGAAGGTCATCGGCCACAGGCTGCTCTTGCGCGCCCACTGGAACAGCTGGTCTACGCTTGTTGTCACGATGCCTTGAGGAAGTCGTGCGTAAAGGTTTTCCGCTGGAAGCATCCCGGCCGCGCCGTCATTCAATGGTAGGTCAGGGGCTGTGGCGTTCGCGTAAGCCGTTGCAAACGGCGTCGGTGCGCCTAGGTTTACTCCCACGTCAGGACTCCCTTGCGCCAGGCATAGACCAGGCCGAATAGCAGCATCGACATGAACAGCATCATCTCCCAGAACGCGAAGGGGCCGAGCCCCTTGTAAACCACCGTCCAAGGGAAGAGAAACACCGCCTCGATCTCAAAGATCAGGAAGAGAATCGCATAGAGATAGTAGCGCAGGTTCATCTGGCTCCATCCCTGTCCGATGGTCGGCATCCCGCACTCGTAGATGCTCTCCTTGCCCCGGGTGCGTACCCGCGGTGCGAGGAGATTGGCGATCAAGAGGGTCAGGGAAATGAACCCGATGCCCAGGAATGTGGCCGCGATGACCGGCGTATAGGTGATCGAATAACTGTCCACGCCCGGAGCACTCCTCGTAGCGAGTGACGTTGACCGACGAATGCGGCCGAACGCCCTTATGATCGCACGAAATCGACCGGGAACCCCATACCTCTTGGGTTCAAGAGGGTTGTGCAGGATCACGGTTGGAGCGGCATGGAAGGAACGGCGGGACGATGCGACGGATAGGTATTGGGATCATCGGGTGCGGAAACATCGCACGGTTCCACGCGATGGCATTGAAGTCACTCGAGGCCGAGGGCGAGTGCGAATTGATCGCGTGTGCCGACCTTGATGGGGAGAAGGCTGCCACGCTTGCGAAGGATCATGGGATCCCGAACCACTACACCGATGCGCGTGCGGTCATCGACCACCCGGGTATCGAGGCAATAGCAGTGTGCACGAACCCGCCGTTCCACTTGCCCGCAACCCTCATGGCCACTGCCGTAGGGAAGCACACCATCGTCGAGAAGCCGATGACGATGGATTTGGCAGAGGCTGACCGCGCGATTGAGGCGACCCGCAAGGCAAATGTCCGGTTCGGAGTGATCTTCATGCGCCGGTTCTGGCCGGCGGCCCTGCGGGCACACGAAGCCATCAAGGCGGGCAAGATCGGGCGTCCCATCAGCGGCGACTTCATGTTCAAGTGGCACCGAGACGAGTCGTACTACCGCGATGCCCCGTGGCGTGGAACGTGGAAGGGCGAAAACGGTGCGGCGTTGGTGAACCAGGCGGTCCACGGGATTGACATGTACCTCTGGCTCATGTCAGCAGCCGGGCCGTGTACATCCGTCTACGGCAAATGGGCGAACCTGACGCATCCTTATATTGAATGTGAGGACACTGCGGTGGCGGCACTGCGCTGGGAGAACGGCGCGTTGGGGGTTGCGTCGGTTTCAATCTCGACGACGCCCACGCTTGGGTCCCGGATTTCGATCACCGGAGAGACTGGCGCAACGATTTCGGTGCTGGAGGACCCTGAAGGTCGGATGGGCGTCAACGATATCTGGACAATCCCGGGCGAGGAAGCTTCGGCAGCTTCGGAACTGGCACGGGCGCGGGAAGCCAAGGAGGAACATTTCTCTCCCTTCCCGATCTGCCACAAATGGCAGCTGCAGGATTTTCTGGCAGCGATCCGTGAAGGACGCGACCCACTCGTGACGGGCGAGGAAGGTCGCCGCTCGATCGAGTTCATCAACGCCATTAGGCAGTCGACCATCAGCGGTTCCGAAGTTCGCCTGCCGCTCTGATCCGTGGGCGTGGCGGGTGTTTGCAACCCGCCACGCCATCGCCTCGCGTTACTGTCCTGTCCGGAGGCGCCTACCCTCCCCAACCCTCCAGGGCGTGGGCACGCAGGTATTCGATGTTCATTTCCAGTCCAAGCCCTGGCTTGTTCGGCACGAAGAGGTGGCCTCCGCGGGTGTCGAGTGGCGTGTCGATGAACGCGTTGTACGCGTCTAGCTTGGACCGCATGGTCTCGAGTTTGTAGAAATTCGGGACGGTCATCATCACGTGGGCGCCGGCGAGGACATTGATCGGCCCGCTCGCATCATGGGGACTGACGGGGACGTAGTACGCCTCCGCCATGGTGCTGATCTTCTTCAGTTCCGAAATGCCTCCGGTCCAGGTGACGTCGGGCATGATGAAGTCCGCTAGGCGCTGTTCGAGCACAGGGACGAAGTCGAAACGGGTATGAAGCCGTTCTCCGACGCAGATTCGGGTCTGCACCTGATCTCGGACCTGGCGGAGGGCGTGATAACTCTCCGGCGGGACAGGTTCCTCGAACCAAGTGATGTTGTAGGCGGCGAGTCGGTTCGCAAGGCGGATCGCCGTCGGGACGTTATAGAGGGCGTGCGCATCGATCAGGATTTCGACATCAGGGCCAACCGCTTCGCGAATCGCAGCGATGATGTCGACGCCCTTCTGCTCGCCGGCCGCGCTGATGTTGCCGTCCAGATAGCGGGTCCCGGTCCGTCCCATCTCCTCCCAGAATGGATCGGTCTTGATGGCGTGGACGCCGTCGTTGACCGGAACGAGGGCGTTTCGCGCACTCTCCTCGGGTGTCGTGGCGTACGGGAAGTGGGTGTAGAGCGCGATAGAGTCACGGATTGCGCCGCCCAGCAGCTCGTAGATCGGAAGGCCGAGCGCCTTCCCACGAATGTCCCAGAGGGCGATGTCGATCCCGCTGATGACCGCGGTTGTGAAGCCCCGTGTCCCGACATAGGTGAATGCCCTGAAGATCCGGTGCCAGATCTCTTCGATACGCGACGCGTCATGGCCGATGAGCATTGGGGCGAGTTCGCGCACCACGGCACAGACCGCTCGGTTGGCGACGGGGCCGGGATACGTCGTGATCTCGCCCCATCCGGTGATCCCCTCGTCGGTGTCGACCTGGATGAAGACGTACTGCCGGGTTGGCACAGGGGCGGATGATTCGGAGCCCGGTTGACCTTGGGAATACAGGATGCCGGGTTCCCGGTTCGGCACCGCCACAATCCACGGAGTGATGGCTCGGATTTTCATGCCTGGTGGTCCTCTTTGGCTGTGTGTGTTCAGTGGCCCGTCGGTTCGGTGCCAACCCTGCCGCGATCACCGTGGTCGAGCAGGATGTGCCTGATGGCGTCGGCGTAGAACACCTCGGAGTCGTCTTCCGGGGCGTAGCCGATGGTGACCCGTGCGTTGGCGATGCTCCAGAAGCCGCGGGTGTTATTCGAAACACCGTTGACGATCAGGAAGGGCACGCCGTCGCCGTTGCGGATGTCAAGGGTCTCGACACTCCGGACGATGAGTTGGGTCAGGTCTCGTGGACTGATCCACGCGCCAAGGTCGCGCTTGAACCCCACCGGGTTCCCGACGAAGTGCGCCTCCTCGATTTGTCTTGGAGCACCGATCCGCACTTGCACGACCTCCAAACGGCGGCCGGGGGCGCCTGTGGCGTAGGTGAACCCAAGAGCCTCGTAAGCGATCTTGGACCACCCGTAATAGTTGTCGCTGCGAGGCAGGTCCCCCGGCGTGACCTGGTCGAGGGTGCGTGCGTGTATCAGCGGCTCGTACCAGTCAGCGGCGTGGTTCGAGGACGCCATGACGACCCGTTGCACGCCGACCTCGTGAGAAAGCCGGTAGACACGTTCGGCCATGTCTACGTTCACTCGCTCGTCTTCATAGGCGAGCTGGGTTCCAACGGTCACTGGGCCGGTTGGCTTGTGATATCCGAGGTGAATGACCGCGTCGCATCCGGCAAAGAGTGGCCGAAGTGCGTCGTCGCTGACCGACTGGAAGTCCAGGACATGTACTCCCGGAATGCTCGTTCCGTCGCGGCGGGCACCACGTGCATCGGTAAGGACCATGTCGTAGCGTGTCTGCAACGTCGGCAGCAATTGGGAGGCGATGTACCCCGTGGCACCAGTCAGGAGCACGCGCAGGCGTCGGGCGGGCGCGTCGGGCAAGCGAGTCGATGCTCCGGTAGGTGCAGGTCGAGGCTGCTGACCGGGCGTTCCGATGACTTGGGCAGATGAGAACGTGGTGGACGGGGCGCCGGCAGACATGAGATACCTCGTTTCGGGTTGTGGTCGTCGGGCAGGATAGCGCGGACTGAGCGGTGCCGCCTGACTGGGTCGCCACTGCGCAGTGTCTCCGGGCAACCGGCGGCGGCCTCAAGGTTGTTCCAACCGCAGCGCCTAACGTTCGCGTGGGCACTTACCATTTTGTGTAGAGATGACCGCTTCAGAACCCTCGAACCCAGGCGAACGCCTCGAAGACGCTCACGGCAGTTTGCAACGGTCGCCCGAACTGGTGCGGGCAACACTTCGCGTTGCGACGATTGTTGCGCGCTATCCGACCCCTCAAGGTCTGACGAGGCGGGACGGTGAGAACGCCCTCGCTGAAGTTAGGGCGCGTGTCGGCCCACGATTGCGTGATGCAGTCAGCATCGTCGACCGCTACTGCCCGACTGGGTACCCAGTCTTCGAGGACAACGGAATTCCGGGGCCGGGCGGTGCGGTCGGTGTGCGTCTGAGTGCGTGGCACTCGCTGTTCTTTGCACTTGAAGCGGACCGCCCCCCGCCCGCCCGGCATGTTCCACCGGTAGGGGTCTTGCCCGGCGAACCGTATGAAGTCAAGCCTCGGCGGATGCCGGGTGGTCCCTTGCCTCCACCGGACATGAATGCTCCGGTGACGCTTGTGTGCCTCACCCTACGGTACGACCCAGATAGGGGGTGGGTGGAACTTCGGCGTCGCCTTGATCCACGTTGGGACGACGATTTGATCGACGATCATGTTGTGCCATGCTTGGTGGGGTTTGCTCATGACGCCATGGCGAGGCATGTCGCCGGGCGCGACGGAACACGTGAACGAACACCGTTGGGCGCGGGGCCATAGCGAGCGCCACTCACGGCGAGATGAAGAGGTTGGAAATGCTTGAGATTGGAGAAATGGCACCGACGG
>Ga0209190_1000112_pt1 | contig 54592 bp, 40 predicted proteins | sample M_140205_XF_Meta_FD_187315 | JGI IMG/M metagenome (GOLD analysis project Ga0209190, IMG submission 187315) | Freshwater microbial communities from Lake Montjoie, Canada to study carbon cycling - M_140205_XF_MetaG (SPAdes) (version 2) | ecosystem: Environmental > Aquatic > Freshwater > Lake... | reverse complement strand
CGGCGAACAAGCTGATTTTCCTGCCAAGGTTATTGCAGCCATCTCGCTAGCGCTGTGGGTGGGTGTGATCATCCTAGGCCGTCTTATTCCTTATCTCGAATAATTCTTAAGTATAAGATCAACTTAACTACCCAACCGCTGCATGGCAATCCATCCAGCGGTTTTTTTTGGTCGATAAGCACGCTGTCAGGTACACTAAGGGCACACCCATAACACTAATTACAAGGTGGTCTTTATGTTTCTACTGTTGCGTCCTGGTATTACTGCCTTCATCACCCTATTAATTTTTAGTACCAGCTCACAGTTGTTTGCCCAAAACCAGGCGTTGTTGTGTGCTGCACTAGAAAAAGTTGTACTGCCTGAAGTCATCAGCCTTAACGCCACCTTAGTTTCTGCCGGTGAATTTACTCCTGGTGGTGTTGGCTCAGGCTCTGCTGTACTTGTAACAAACGATTTTTGCCGCGTGGAAATAACGACCTCACCCAGTGTTGGCATTGAAGTGTGGTTGCCAACAACAGACAAATGGAATGGCAAATATTTAGCCGTGGGTGGTGGTGGACTCGCGGGTAATTTCAGTTACGGCGCGCTAGTGCCAGCCATCAATGCTAACTATGTAACCTCTTCCACCGACACAGGTCATAAAACTCCCGATCTACAATGGTTAAGTGATCCGGTAAAACTACGTGACTTTGGTTATAGAGCCATCCATGAAATGACACTCAACGCCAAAGCTATAATCACTGCTTATTACAATCGGCAAGCAGATTATTCCTATTTCAATGGCTGTTCCCAAGGTGGCCGCCAGGCCTTGATGGAGGCCCAGCGTTTTCCAGACGATTTCAACGGCATAGTGGCGGGCGCACCTGTTAACCATTTTAATGCCTCGCAAACAACCAAACTCTGGATGGCAAAGGCAAGCAAACCAGTTGCAGAAACCTTACTCACCCCAAGCGATATGGCGCTGGTGTCTAAAGGCGTAATGGCACAATGTGATGCTCTTGACGGTGTTACAGACGGTGTGCTGGAAAATCCACGCGCCTGCCAGTTTGAACCTGCCAGCTTGCAATGTCCGCACAATGATTTAGGTGCTTGCCTTAATGCCGAACAAGTCACGGCTCTGGAATTGATGTACCAAGGCCCCGTAACAAGCACAGGAGAACAGCTGTTTTTTGGTTATGTGCCCGGTGCAGAAAGTCCTGAGTTTTTCCCTACCAGTTGGTTAATGACCATGCTCAAAGGGGATGATGTGACTGACCCAATTCCACTCGCGTATTTCTCGCGTGCTGTTTTTGGTGACGCTGACTGGAACTGGCGCACTTTTGATTTTGATACCGATCTGACCCGCGCCCGCCAATTAACCGGCAATATCATGGATGCCACCGACTCGAACCTGGATGTGTTCCAAAACAATGGCGGCAAGTTGTTGCTGTACCACGGCTGGAGCGATTTGCAGGTGGTGCCGGAAGGCACTGTTGCCTATTACGAAAATATCATCGCCAATAATGCGAGCAGTTCAGCGGCCAACGCGGCCTTAATGACCGCCGAATATGCGCGTTTATTTATGGTGCCCGGCATGGGCCACTGTGCTGGTGGACCAGGTACCGATGTGTTTGACGAACAAGGTGTCATCGAACAATGGGTAGAACAAGGTCAGCCACCTGCCATGATTCCTGCAACGCATGTACAAGACGGCAAAATAACCAAGAGCCGACCGCTGTGTGCTTTTCCACAAACCGCGCACTACAACGGTAGTGGAGACAGCAACAACATCAACAATTTTTCCTGCCAAGAGTAAGACTTATGATCGTACCAACCTTGGAATTTATCTTTGCTGCTGAAGCCAAACTGGCAGCGCCAATTCAGCTTGGAGGCACTTACGAAGGTCAGCGTCGGATCATTCAAATTCTGGAGGGCAGTTTCGTAGGACCCAATATAAAAGGGACTTTTGTGCCAGCAGGGGCAGCAGACTGGCAATACACGCGCGGTGATGGTGTTACTCAGGCCGAAGCTACTTATGCTATTCAGACGGATGACTCAGTAGTGATTCAGATTCAGAATTTCGGGTTGCGACACGGTCCCGACGCTGTGATTAAACGACTTACTGCTGGCGAAGTAGTGGATCCAGCCGAGTATTATTTTAGGAGTAATCCCCGCTTCAAAGCACCGGAAGGCAAATATGCTTGGTTGAACCGTTCAATCTTTGTCGCTTCTGGCGCGCGTTATCACGAATCCATCAAGTTATGGTTTTTTGCAGTTAAGTAACGGCTTGCGTTATGCTTTTGGCCGTGACTTGTAGCTCTGTTACCCATAGCTGTTACCTATAGCTGCGTAGGGCTTGTTTAGGGCACTAGGAAACGACTGGTGATCCCGCCATAGGCATCAATGCGACGGTCACGAAAATAAGGCCATATCCGGCGTAATTGTTCGGTGCGGGATAAGTTCAGATCAGCAACGAGATAGCCCGGTGTTTGAGCATCGTTTTCTGCAATTACTTCGCCCTGCTGGCCACAAATAAAACTACCACCCCAAAAATTGATACCACTACCCTGCCCTGAAGGAGCAGCTTCATGTCCAATTCGGTTGGCCACCAACACCGGCAAATGATTGGCCACTGCATGAGAGCGTTGAATTAACTGCCAAGCCTGTTTTTGCCGTAGTTTTTCGGCATCGATATCGTTTGGATCCCAGCCAATCGCCGTGGGATAAAGCAAAACATCTGCACCCGCCAAGGCCATTAAGCGCGCAGCTTCCGGATACCATTGATCCCAGCACACCAACACCCCTAGCTTCCCCACACTGGTAGCGATTGGAGTAAACCCACTTGTGCCATCTGCACAAACAGCATCGCCCGGTGTGAAATAAAATTTTTCGTAGAAGGCAGGATCGTCGGGAATATGCATTTTACGGTAATAACCAGCCAGTGATCCGTCTGGCTCAAACACCAGTGCCGTATTGTGAAACACGCCAGGTGCACGTTTTTCAAAGATGCCACCGACCAACACACAAGAGTATTTTTTAGCTAAAGCCGACAGTCGCGTTGCGCTCGGGCCATCCAACGGTTCTGCCAGATCAAACAAAGCGGAATCTTCCGCCTGACAAAAATAATGGGTAGTGTGAAGCTCCTGCAACAAAACCAGTCGCGGCTGGTGTTGCTGGGCAAGTTCAGCAAGCAGACGTTCACTTTCTGCCAGACTCTGATTTTTATCTGGATAAGAACGTTGTTGAATCACAGCGGCACGAAGAGTCGATTGGCTCATCTGGTACTCCGATCAAAAGCGATTTTAAAGTAGGTATTCAGCCTGAAATAGCGTGTTTCAAGCTGCCTTTGGGCAGTTGCATGGTAGCACAGTGAGGGCCACCAAATTGTTTGATGAGGTTGCCGCCAGGCACTGGCAGTAGTTTTTTATCAGGGAAACAATGTTGCAAGCCTACCAGTGCAGCAGCGTCTTGCGCACAGCCAAACACAGGTACCAGCACGCTATTGTTCACCAGCAAAAAATTTACGTAAGAACCCGGCAAACGTTTACCCTGCTCATCAAACTGCGCAGCCGGAATTTCTATAGCGTGCAAACGGTAAGGCTCACCGTTGGCCTGCCGTAATGCTTTGACTTCTATCTCCATTGCTAGCAATGGCGCAAAGTGCGGATCATCTGGGCGTGAACAACTTGCATACGCCAACGTCTGCGCATCACAAAAACGTACTAGATTGTCGATATGCGAGTCTGTGTCGTCCCCAATTAACATGCCGGATGTAAGCCACAAAATACGATTGAGACCTAGTTTATCAAGCACGAATTTTTCTACCTGGGTAGGGCTGAAATCCTGATTGCGGTTGCTGTCGAGCAAACAGTGGGTAGTGGTAAGAAGTGTTCCGCTGCCATCGGTTTCGATGCTGCCACCTTCAAGTTGGTAGTTGATGGTTAGGAGCGGTGCTTGCCAATGTTTTTGCAGGTGTTGATTGATGTGGTTGTCGAGGGTGGCATCGTACTTTTCACCCCAGCCATTAAATTGAAAATCGAGCATTTGCAATTTACCGAGTGCTGCCAGGGTAACTGGGCCGTAATCTCGGCACCAAGTATCGTTGTAAGGAGCGATCACAATAAGGGGTGGGTGGGTGCAGCGCTGCTGTAACTGGGACTCGATCGAAGCCTGGTGCGCTGCATCTTTGCATAAGATAAGCGGTGTTACTTCAGTAGCGATTGCTACTGCCAGCTCCACATAGTCTCTCTCAATGGCCTCGAGCCAGGGCTCCCAGTCTGTGGATTGATGTGGCCAAGCCAGCATCACCGCCTCTTGCTCGGCCCATTCGGGCAGCATAGTGAATTTTTGTGTCATGTGTGGCTTCGTCAAAATGAATAGGGCGGCAAGGATAGCTCAATGATGGGCTGTCGTCATTTTGAAAAAAATCCGGTGTATGGAAATTATTGGCTATACAAGAAAATAATTTTGCTAGCAGTAATACGAACGGCACGAAGTTTGGCAAGTTTGGTGTCTTAGTAGCACAAGACTTCTGGTCTACCGGTGCGCGCTACAACAATTGCTTTGGTCATGCGTAGCCTCGACATAGAATGGGCCGTGTCTGTCTAGTTGACACCCGCGCAGTCTCAACCAGGTTGTCTTTATGCCACTCATAGCCCCACGCAAGGAACGCCTTCGGTATCGATTGCTCAAGACCATGGACGCTTCGCAGAAAGAAGCAGTTGCCTCTTCTACCATGACGGCTGCATCTGAAAATTTCTTGAATGCATTTGCTCTGCATTTGCAGGCAAGCAGCATTCAGATGGGATTTTTAACCGCCTTTCCTCAACTGTTGGGAGCACTGATGCAACTCGTGTCGGTGTGGCTTGGCAGTTGGCTCACCCGCCGTCGAATTGTCTTATTTACGGCCATTATACAAACCGGGCTGATGCTGTGTTTTGCCTTTCTTGCTCTGCTGCGAGTTGCTGACGGAGTGCAAACTCTGATTATGCTGGTAGTGCTCTACCATGCCACAACCAATCTGATTCAACCGCAGTGGCGCGCGTGGATGGGCAGCATCGTGCCACCTAAACAACGCGGCATTTTTTTTGCCGGACGTTCGCGCCTGACTATGGCCACTTCGCTGGCTGTTTTTTTGCTGGGTGGATTGTTGTTGTCACTAAGCGAACGGCTTGGTTTGGCTGCGGCTGGTTTCTTTTTACTATTTGTTGCTGCTGCTTGTGGTCGAGCACTGTCGTGCTATTTTTTATGGCAGATGCATGATCCTTCTCCACAACCCTTACTGGCTCAAGCCAATATATTCTTTTCCACCCTCGGCCACATTCGTGAGGCCTTAAGTGAAGCAACTTTTCGCAACTACAGTTTTTTTGTAGCAGGCATGCAAGGGATGGTCGCAATTTCAGCGCCTTTTTTTGCGGTTTATTTACTCAACGAATTGCAGTTCACCTATTTTGAATACAGCCTCAACTTGATGGCATCGGTCGCGACCCAATTTGTGATGTTGCGGTTTTGGGGCAAGGTGAGCGACAGCCACGGCAATCGCCTGGTGATGCTGGTATGCAGTGCGGCACTGCCAATTGTGCCGGTGTTGTGGTTATTTTCTCCTAATTTCTATTATTTGCTGGCAGTACAAGTTGCTTCTGGAGTGGCGTGGAGTGGTTTTAACCTCACTACTGCCAACTACCTGTACGACATTCGTCCACATAACACCAACTTTGCCACCTATGCCGCAGTGCAAGCTGGCATTACTGCGGTACTGGTCTTTGGTGGTGCAATTTTTGGGGGTTATTTGGCTAGTGCTGCCCCTTTTATAGCCAGTTGGATGCCATTTGATATGGGTTCGGCCTTGTTTATTGTATTCACAGTCAGTGGTGGGCTGCGCTTGTTGGTGTTGCTGTGGTTTATTCCCCACGCCGAAGAACCCCGCGTTCGATCACACCCGCAGTTACTGGAAATTATCTTTAGAGTGGCTCGCTACAATGCTATTTCAGGCGTAGTGCTGGACTGGTTTACGGTGACCGAGAAAGATGATCCGAATGATCAAACAGATTAATAGCTGTTTGACCGTATTAACAGACAATGGGTTTGCGCTTCTAAAAGACGTAGTTAAGACCGCTAACCTCGTTAAGGCGCAGACTGAAACCCAGTAAATTTGCAGTTCAACAACAAGTGCTATATGCCGGTAGCCACCGCGGGATGACGAACAGTTCATCGCCAATCCGCGGAGGCCTAACCCGGTTATATCTGGTACTAAGAACTAGATAACCAAGCGCTTGGTTGCGATACCGATGGTGTCGATTTCAGCACCCAACATGTCGGCTATACCAAGTAACAAGTTCGACGTTGGCTCATCTTTTTCGGCCTGAATATGGCGATTGCCCTCCAACCTGCCGCCTGCTTTGCCAACTAGCAAAGCCGGAACGTTATGCCGATCGTGTTCCAGACCGTTGCTCATACCGGCTCCGAAATACAGCAGGGACGAATCAAGCATGTTGCCGTCACCTTCTGGCGTAGACCTGAGTTTTTCTACGAAATCAGCAAATTTCTGCATTTGATAGGTGGTTATTCGCGAATATTTTTCGATGCTCTCTACGGTATTTTTGTGATGCGTTACGTTGTGGTGCGGCTCATTTATGCCGATGTGCGCATAACTGCGGCCTGTAGCCTCGTGACCAGTCATGAAACTGAACACGCGGGTCATGTCGCCCTGCCAAGCAAGATGCATCAGGTCATAGGTTAAGGTCATGTGCTGATCAAAATCGTCAGGAATGCCCACCGGCCCATCTGAAGTATTTGAGATCACCGTAGAGCGTGAGGACAACCTTTGTATCTGGTCTTCGATGCGACGGATATTGGTCATGTACTCGTCGAGCAGAGCACGGTCACCATTACCCAGCATCCGTTCAAGGCGTTTCGACTCGTCCAGAATCGAATCAAGCATGCTTTGCTTGGTCACGAGGCGGTGTAGGCGTTGCTCCGCCGTACCAGCATCGCCGAACATACGTTCGAAAGTTACCTGTGGGCTGATCGCGACTGGCAACGGGCTTACATCGTCATACCAGGCCATTGTGGCAAAAAACAAGCAGGGATAGTTGTCGCAGGCACCAGCTGAAGTACCCATGTCTTCAGTACCAACTTCAAGGGAACGTAAGGGCGTATCGCCAGCAATGGCATCTGCGATGTACTGATCGACGGATTTTTTTGATCTGAGCTGATTAAAATTGCCATTTTCACTGAGTGGACCTGCGCCATTGAGGAACGCCGAACTGGCGCCCATGTGAATACCACCCATATCTTGCCGACCTTCGGGTGATTTCAGACCACTGATCGTCGTGACGTAGTCTCGGTTCGCTTCAATCGGTTTCATCACACGCTTAAACTCAAAATCTTTGCCGACTTTTTCTGGATGCCAATCAGCGGGGAAAATACCATTAGGCACATATACGGTACCGAAGCGCAGCTTTGCCCCGGCGGCCGTAAGTGATTGAGCCGTTGCAGCCGGTACCATTGCATCGAGCAATGGTAGTGAAAACGCGACACCCGCTCCTTTAAGTAACATACGGCGATTCAGATGTTTCTTGGTAATAAACATTACTTACTCTCCTGTGGTTGCTATTGCGTTGATATCGGAAGGTGAACTGTTGGTGCGCATAAGAAACGGATAGCTATCGATAATGCCCAGCACAATGGATAAAAGGCTGTAATCTTGCTGTGCAGAATTTCTGACAATACTACGTACTACCGGCATGTCCTTTGCATCAAGACCACGTCCGAGCGAGTACACCATTAACTTTTCAGTGACTGTGGTAGCAAACAATTCCGGGTCTTTTAGCAGTGCTTCCCGTAATGCCTGTGGGCCATCTACGTTAGTGCCGTCAAGCAAGGTTCCAGAAGTGTCTAGGGCAAGACCGTCACGGGTAGTGTCGCGCCACGAGCCGTCAACATCGAAATTTTCTAAAGCAAAGCCAACCGGATCAATGATGTCATGACACACTGCGCAGGCAGAATCGGCGCGGTGCCGTTCCAATTGTTCGCGAACTGTTGATGGCCGATCTACGGGTGCACTCGCCTCCAACGCCGGAACGTTTGGTGGCGCAGCAGGGGGCGGGTTGTTCCAAAACTCTGTAAGGATAAATTTCCCGCGCATGATGGGAGAGGTACGACTCGTAGCAGAGGTTAGAGCCAGCACACTACCATGTCCGAAAATTCCGTATCTATTAGGATCGGTGACAGTCACTTTGCGGAAGCGTGCACCGGTGACGCCGTCAATGCCATAGTGTCGTGCCAGACGCTCATCAGCAAAAGTATAGTTGGCAGTAAGCAATTCGTGAACGGGACGGTTTTCCCTCAGCACGTACGCGAATAACATCTCTGTTTCCTGCCGGAATGCCTGACGCAAGTTGTCGTCAAAATCAGGAAACATTAACAAATCGGGCCTTGCACGCATTTCTAGATTGCGTAACTGCAGCCATTGTCCAACGAAGTTTTCGATGAAAGCGTCAGAACGAGGATCCGCCAACATTCGGCGTACCTGTGACTCACGAGAATTTGTGTCTTCAAGCTTTCCACTTTCACCTTGTTCGAGCAGTTCGGCATCGGGCGCGGAAGACCACAAGAAAAATGAAAGTCGTGATGCCAACGCGACGCCGTCAACAGCGTGATCAGCCCCTGGGGTTTCGTCAGGCGAGTCTGTCTCTACACGAAACAGAAAAAATGGACTGACAATCATTCGAGCAATGGCAACTCGCATACCTTGTTCAAAATCAGCTCCGCTAGACCGTTCCTTGTTGTAAAACTCTAAAGGTGCAGCTATATCGTCCTCACTAACCGAACGACGGAACGCCCGCCGCGCCAAGTTGGTTAAGACTTCCCGCGCACAGGGCTCTTCCTCTGCAGCAGCGCTAGGTTGGCAAACCAGTATCTGTTCTCGTGTTGCCGAATTGCTCACGCCGGTCGCAGCATAAGGGCCTTTTACCATGGCTTTCTCCAGACGCGGCATACCGGATGGATTATGAATTTCCAAGGTATCGCGCAAGGTCGGTTGCCACGAGTTTTGTTCGACATTCACGCGTTCACGCCAAGTAAATACAACTTCGTGAGGTCCTGCTGTCACGGGAATTCTCGGAGAAGTCAGTTTTTGATCGACAACAGGAATAACTTGGTTGAAGCTTTCTACGCTGATATTGTGCTGCTCCAACCCACCTATCTCACTCGAGTAAACCTTTTTTCCATCTATATAAACCAGAAATTCATGAGGCCTGTCGTGGCCTTCGATGCCGAAATAGCCTTCCGCGACACCCTGGAGTGGGCGTGCTGAAAAAACATACTCACCATCGGCTGGAAAATAATGTGTTGCATGGACACCACCGCGCGTGCCTATGGGAAAACCGGCGAGGTGTTTTTCCTGGGTTGTATCAAAGGGGATGTCGTAGCTAGTAACGCTCAAGGCAGCTTCTGAATTGCCTAGTGCTAAATCCGCAACTCGCAATCCTACAGTCATGTAGCGATCAAGCAACATAGGCGACGAGCGCAGCAATTCCCCAATGTTGTCGAAGCCGTGATCACCACCGTCGCTCGGCAGTAATTCGGACAGATCAATATCCACACCTAATAAATCTCGAATCGAATTGGTGTATTCCGCCCGATTGAGGCGATGAATCGAGGTAGTGCCTGCATACGGGTTTTCTACCACCGCTGCGTCTAAGGTTTGCTCTAGCGTTGCAACAAAATTCTTCCTTTCTTCGGCAGTTGGCTGTGGCTGCTTACGCGGAGGCATCGCACTGATTTTCAGTTTGCGCAGCACTTCCTCGAAAACCACAGGGTTGTCAGTCACATCGTCGGGACTAAAATCTTCCAGCGCGAGTCCACCACTAAAATCATCGTAGTTATGACACTTGCTGCAATACTTGTCGAGCATAGGCCACTGCCCTACCAACTCATTGTGTAATGCAGACTCTTGCTCCGCTGCGCCAGCAGTTATCGTCAGAACCGCGAATCCTATCGCAATAGTCAATCTGCTTTTCATTTTCTTCATTCAGCGTGAGCCCCGGCCAATTCTTTGAACAGAGCAACCATTTCGACCGGTTGAGCCAGTGGCTCTTGGAAGAAAAATCCGGGTTTAGGCATTGGCGGTTCCATTTTCTCTACTACTTGTAATGCAGTTAGGCCATCTTTGTCTTGTGCGTCGAGTTTTGCGCCATGAGCGACAAGTGCCTGTACGATGTCGGGGTGGAGGGCTTTTGCAGCTTCATGCAGTGCAGTTTCCCCTTTCGGATCATGGACATTCACATCTGCACCGGCGTCTAGCAGTACTATGACAGCATCCAAAATATCTCGGTTGGCGCTTTCTCGGAATTCCGGCAGATCATAACGCAGGTCGTTAGGACCACCCGCCACACCGACACCTTTGCCACCGTTGATCGCCATCATCAGCGCTGTCCTACCGACGTTACCAATCGGAGTAGCCGCCAAGTCAGTTTCATCTGTTACTTCCTGTGAGGGTTTCCATTCCGTATCGGCACCATGCGCCAGCATCAGTTTTAGGCCTTCGACGTCAGCGGCGATTGCTGCGCGAAAAAATGGTGTGGCATTGGCTTTCGTGTCGCAACACATGGAAGCATTGTGCATTTGCATACTGAAGGGCTTGTTAGGGTCGGCACCCGCTTCCAGCAGGAGCTTGGTGAGGTCAAGTGCGCTAAGTGCGTTTGGATGGTCCGCTCGGAACACCGTACCATCGCGGGCCCGCCAGTCGGTCGTTGCATCACGCATTTCGGTTATATAAAAGAGTGAACCGTCATTCGGGTCGGCTTTAAGATCAAGGAGCAGTGCTGCTATGTCGAAACGATCATTGACGATCGCTAGCATCATTGGGGTGGATGTGTCGCCATTTCTGGCGTTGATGTCTGCCCCTCCTGCGAGTAGGGTCCGGATCATCGGCTCGTCACCATTACGTGCAGCCCAGTGCAGCGCTGTAAAGCCACCTGATGGGAAATCTGCATTCTTACGTTTGGTCAACTCTGAAACGCGCGCCTTTGCGTTCGGATCAGCCCCAGCTTCTAGGAGAACTTTGACTACATCCAAATGCCCTTCTGCTGCAGCCCACATCAGTGCAGTCTGGTTATCGAGTGGTTCAGCGTTATTTGGATTGGCACCCGCATCCAGCAAAATTTTCACGGCTGCGACACTGCCGGAGCGCGCAGAAGCCATGAGCGGCGATTCGACTCCAAACTCTATGCCTCCAAGAGTGGCGCCCTTTGCCAGTAGAGCACTAATCATGCCAGCGTCACCGTTACGGCTTGCCTGTAACAAAGGTGATATATCGAGGCTATTAGCAACATTTGGATCAGCGCCAGCGTCGAGCAGCAGTTCTACAAGTTCCAATGATGAATTGTATACAGCCCAAAGCAGAGGGGTAGTGCCATCCGGATCGGCAAGATTTACATCCACGCCAGACTTGATCAGCTCACGCGACTGGGCAAGATCACCTGCACTTGCAGCCGCTGTAATGGTGTTAGCTGACCAAGCTATTTGTGTAAACCAACTGGTAGCAAAAGCTACGGCAACCAAAGAAAATATTTTGCCTGAACTGATGATTCTCATATTCGCTTTTTCCTCAATTAAATATTTGTCGGCAACAATCTTAATCCATAGATTCGTAACAAAGGTGCAAGATCTGAATTTTTAGTTTTAGATTCAACAGAGTATCTACCCATCCTGAATATATAGTCAATATAAATAGTTCTTGTATGCCGGTGATAAATATACCCCTTTTATTATTCCAGAATTATAGAAAATATCTTTCAAAAGCCAAGCGAATCAGGCATTTATTTGACCTCCCTCCTAAGCCTAAGCCTAAGCCTAAGCCTAAGCCCAAGCCTTACCCCCCCATAACAACAAGCTTGCTTAGAGGGTTTTCACTTCATACCTAGGCACCAGCAAATAGTGGGTTGCTGAGCAACAACTCTTAATCTGTTAAATAAATCACACGGCCGACCCTTTTCGACGCTTCAAAGTTATGTGACTATTGGGGCTACCTTTTAGACTTAAATCACCTGCTTGTGTTTTACGGCGCACCTGGTGACGCAGGGCATACCGCGACCATGTACCACCCTGGTGGTGGCAAGTTCGCAGATGTGGCATCCAACTGACTCATGTACCAGCGCAAGGGTAATGTAAAAGCAGGAACGATTTTTGTCGGACAAGATTGCACCTTACGCACAAATCGCAACTGGGAAACAGAATCAAAAGGACTAGATAACTAATCTAATAAAAAAAATATTTAGCAAAGGATAATTATTATGAAAGATACAACTTATTTCCCTAAGACTTTGGCTATTGTTATCGCTGGAATACTTGGCTGTGCGGCAAGTTTAAATACCACAGCCCAAGAACTAGTCCAAGTCCAACCGACGCCCCTCACTCAAGAGGGACTAGTTATCCCTGGTTTTGGCAATGAAGGTTTTATTGTTACTCGGTATACAGTCAAAGCAGACGGCACTACCGACGACGTCGAGATAATTGGTGGCTTGACCAATCCCTTTTACGAAAAAGCCATCAAAGAGAGCGTAGCTAGTTGGACCTTTACACCCGGCACGTCCAATGGCACTGCAGTTGACTTTCTAAATCAAGAATATGTGTTTCGAATCAAACTTAACGAGCAACTTTCTAGTTCCACCGACTTTCAGCAGGAATACGAAAAATTAAATACACAGTACCAAGCACAAGAATTTGAAGATGGTAAAAAAACTATCCGGAGCATGTTAAGGCAGCACGTACATACGGCGCTTGATTACGCAGTAACTAATCAAATGTTATCGACTTTTGAAATGAAACTGGGCGACCCTTTCGCTGCACTCGAGGCGATCACACTCGCCACACAAAGTAGCGTTAATGCCGAAGGAGTGACAGAGTACATACTGACACCAGATTTGCTACAGAGTGCATTACGGCAACAACTAATATTGGCAACTTCTGTAAGGCAACAGGCAGTAGTGGTACGGACTTGGGAAAAACTGGAAGCAAATTTTGACATTCCTGCCGACGACAAACTGCTTGAGTTCGTCACGACAGCTAGGCAGCAAATCGATTCAACTGATCCCCTCCCCTTACTGGCCAAGATCAGAGACAAACAATGGAGCTACGAGCCGGCACACCGCATGTTTACCGTTGCTGACGTTGTTGGAAAACTGAACAAGATCAATGTACGTTGTGAACATCGTAATCTAGAGCTTGAATACCAGCCGGATGTGGACTGGACTCTGCCTGCTTCTGCGGGCAAATGTGTGCTGGATTTCGAAGGCAAGAACGATACAACATTCACAATCTACGAATTTAAGGAATAAGCAGAAAACCAATCTGGCGACTTATGCCACACAGCCCATCTAAAGATATTCAAAGCAGAAATTGTATGACGCCTTTCACACGAAAGGCGATAAAACCATTAACGCGCATGTGTTGTCCTTTATCCAAAAGGACGACACAAAAAAAATAAAAATCAGCTTTTATTCCTTGCTGAAATACGCTGACTTTTGCTCGTCCAGCTTTGAACGCAAATTCTCAAGGTTGACAACTGCCTCTAGCATTTGGGGGTTTTTCAGAATCATATCTTTCATTTTTTGGTGATAAATTGGTGTGTAGTAATCCACTACTGCTTGCGGATTGTTCGGGGTAATCACGCCGCCGCCTGAACTCCCAAAGGCCTGAGAGAAGAAATCACGCGCATTTAGTGAAGTAGCTTCCGTAACGAAGCCTGGTTCGCAGCGTCTTTGCTTTATTAAGGCGCCTGTACGCGCTTCGCGTACACAATAAATATCGAAAAGATCATCTTCGTTTAATTCGTTCCACAACAGGTACATACCATCCTCGGCAACTGTTATCGCCAGACGCAAGCCCACTAAAGAGCGCTGACCCGTAATTTCAATTTCTTCAATCGTCGTATTGTCTTGGGCAGCCAACACCACTCCCTGTACAAACACCAATAAAACTGCAGCAAATTTAGTTAAATATAGGTGGTTCATTCCAACCTCTTCAAGACAACTGCTTAGTAGAATAAAAGTTGCAGGGCATTAGAGTGACCTTTATTTATTTTGGTCAAAACCAAAGTCGGATCACTTTTTAAAATTAGTACCTATCGCAACTTACAGCCAGATTATGCCATTAGAAATAGTTGATAAAATAAAAAAGTGGTCTCCTTGTAAGAATTTCTGTAGGTTTCGATAGTCATACATAACTTAAAAATGGACTAACCTCTTGAACAATGCTCCCTTGGAAATTGAAATATTTTCTGACTTTGTTTGCCCTTGGTGTTATCTCGCCAGTGCCATGGTTGAAAAACTCGCCGAGACAATACCACTAACGATAAAGTGGTCAGCTTTTCCTTTACATCCCGATACACCCCAGGAGGGTTTGTTATTAAGTGAACTGTTGCGGGGTGCAAATCTGGATACCATACATCAACGACTATACACATTGATGGATGAGCTCGGGCTGGAACATGGCCAGCGAAATTACACTTTCAACAGCACTTTGGCACAAGAATTGGCGCTGTGGGCAGCTACCCAAACCAACTCAACTGCCCTGCACAAACTAATATTTCGAGCCTATTTTGTACACAACCGTAATCTGGCTCTTCCTGAGGTATTGCTCGACCTAGTGGCTGCTGCAAAACTGGATGTGACTGCTGCAAGTGCAGTGCTGCAAAAGCGCAGCTTCTGTAAAGCAGTGGAGGCCAGTTGGGAGAGAGCCCGCCAGTTTCAGATAACCGGTGTACCCACTTTTATTGCAGGTGCGTATCAATGTTCCGGATTTCAACCCCTGCAAGAACTTCAGCGTTTTATTGAATATGTACAGCAGCAACAGGCGCTCGCTTGATTTTTGGAACGAAGGTCGAATACACAACACGCCCAAGATCTGACGTAAGGTACGGTTCACATAGAAAGTTAAGGTAAAGCTTTCGACGACCTACGTTCGCATGGAAGCGAACGAGAGCCCTATGGATGGGTTTACGCGTGTCGATGAAATCTTTACCTCTGCCTGATATCGCTCAGCCGACTAAGCTTTACGTCTGCCAGACCTGCAACAGATGCTGGAGCGTTTTGGTTCACGGCTGCGCACTCACCACTTCTGCATTCATCATATCCGCCGTAGGATTGCTGCCTTTGGGAAATACCAAGCCGGAGTTGATGTCGGTATAAGTACCGCCTTGCAAAGAAGAAATAACCTGACTCTGGCGCACAACGTTACCATTTATCACAGCGGCAATATCCACACGGATTAAGTTCAGGGGCAAACTGCTTCTGTTATTTATTCGAGCCAGAATACGACCATTAGCGTCGGTATAAACCTGGGCTTGCAGATAGTTTTCAGGATTATCATAAACGTCCAACCGCATGAAGGCCGCTTGAGCTTCCTGCCCAACCAGTCCCTGCGCCCCTGCTGCACCCTGAAAATATTTTTTTGCACTGACACGATCATTATCGAGCAAGGAAAGTTTGCCGAGTTCGTTTAGGGCAATGGCGGTAGGCAACAAGTCGGCACTGCGCTGCAAATCGTCACGAGCAAGACTATTTTGGTTTAAACGCGCGTGTGCCACTCCCCGTCCAAGATAATAATCATAATAATTATTGTCATAGCTGAGCGCCTCGTCATAACTAGTGATGGCCGCACTATAATTGTTCTGATAGACATTGATGTCACCTTGTAAACCATGAAAACGTGCTTCGGTGGGCACCAGTGTGATGGCTTCTTCGACATTACCCAAGGCAAGATCCAACTCATTGTCAGCAATAGCAAGCTCCGCCTCATCGAACAGATCGTAAGCAGGTTTATTTGTTTTAAGTTGTGCTACTGCTTGCTGATAACGCTCGGCACCTATGTCAAGATCGCGCCCCGCCAATTGTGGTTGCAGCTCGTCCACAAGCGCTTGATTGGCCTCTACCCTAGCTGTTGATGGTGGGTGACTGGCAAACATACCTTCCAGCCAACTTGGATTTTGGCCCTCGGACAAACGCACAAAAGTCTGTTGCAAGGTGACTGCAGCATGCGGATCGTAACCAGCGCGTACCATGTATTGAATGCCGTAGTAATCGGATTCACTTTCGGCATCACGTCCATAACGCTGACCGATAAGTTGCGCACCAAGTTGTGAAGCACCCACGATGTAATCAGAAAATTCATTGTTAAGCGTCGCTACACTTCCCACCAGTAAAGCACCTTGCAACAAAGTACCTCGGGTCATGGACTGCGCACCGTGACCGGCAGCTGCGTGCACTACTTCATGACCTAATACTGCGGCCAGTTCGGCTTCACTGTTTAATTCGTAGAGCAAACCCCGGTTTACTGCAATTTTGCCACCAGGCAAGGCCCACGCATTAGGCACACCATTATTAAGCACGACAAATTCGTAATCGAGGGGTCGGTCGCTTACGGCAGCAAGGCGCTGACCTACAGTATTTACATAGGCAGAAAGCTCGGGATCGACCTGATACTCCCCACCCTGACTTTGCTGCGAAGGCGAATATTGTTCAGCCCCAATGTTGCGTTCTTGTGCTTCAGAAACTAGGCTCAATTCATTTTTTCCGGTCACTGGATTGACAGCGCAACTTGCTAGAAAATTCAACGCAATAAGCAAACCAAGCAAGCGCAACATGAGGGTATCCGGACAATTGTAAAAGTGGCTATATTGTAAAGGGGAAGAGTTGCAGGAGAAATACTAGCTTATAGCGTAATTGATCACGGTTAACCTTCTGTTAAGGGCAAAGTTTAAAAGCAACCCTGTAAATAAGTGAAAGCGATATCTGAACCTGCTAAGGTAGTCAGTGTTTGTTAACTCATAATAAAAATCGGAGTGTAAGCCATGCTCAAGCAAGCTGTTAAAAAGATGCACCCTCTTCTAAATAGGAACCAAAGTTTGTCCTTGTTTGCAGTTGTTACCACTACCCTGCTGACACTATCAGCATGTACCGATAACACTACAGCACCAACTAATGTTACTGCTGTTGCAACTGTGGGTGCTGAGGCCTGTATGCAACTGACAGGTTTAACCATTGCAGCCAACAACATTGGTTTGCCTACTACAGGCGCTACTATCATCAGTGCTGAGCTAATCGCTACTACTGCTGAAAACAATCCCAATGGCGAATACTGCAAAGTGCTAGGCGCAATTCATCCAGCAACTTACACCGCCCCTGATATCAACTTTGAAGTAAACCTACCCAGCACCTGGAATCAAAAATCCATACAATTTGGTGGTGGCGGCTTGAATGGCAATGTAGTAAGCGGCCTCGGGTTTTATGCCAAACAACCAGCTACTGAAGCAACACCACTGGCCCGTGGCTATGTAACGCTTGGCAGTGATTCTGGACACAAATCGGCTGGCGGTTTTGATGGCAGCTTTTATTTGAATGCAGAAGCGCTGGAAAACTTTGGCCGTTTGCAAATCAAGAAAACCCACGATGTTGCCATGTGGCTAGTGTCGCAATATTACTCAGCCGCACCACAGTACAACTATTTTATCGGCGGCTCCCAAGGCGGTCATGAAGGCTTTGACGCAGTACAGCGTTATCCTGCTGATTACGACGGAGTAATAGCAGGATATCCAGCCCACAATGTTGTGATGCTGCATTTATCGGCACTTAATCTTGCCAAAGCCTTACAAGCCAATGACGGTCAGAGCTGGCTGAATCCACGCGAAGTCGAATTCCTGACGACTGCTGTTTATACCGCTTGTGACACCCTCGACGGAGCTGCCGATGGCATTATCAGTAATGTCGCCGCCTGTACTGAGGCCACTGCACCGTTCAAACTGACCACTGCCGAAAATCCCTTGCGCTGTGCCAATGGCAAGGACAGTGGCGAACAGTGTTTGTCAGATTTCCAGTTACAAGCATTAAATAACATCGATACTCCCTACGATGCGGGTATGAAGATTTTTAATGATGATGAGGGCAATGCCGTATTTCCAAAATGGACACCGTTTGAAGGCTCAACTTTTCTCGACGGGGGGTTCCCCAATTTGGGAGCTGAACGGCCACAGCAAGCATTACAATTTGCGCCTGGCGATGCGACTACCCGCCTAGCGATTGCCCAGAATATAAAACTGGATGTTATTAATGATTTCGATCCTGCCCAGTATGCCGGTCGCATCAATGAGTTGACCTTGCTGATGAGCGCTAACAGCATTGCGCTGGAACCCTTTCAAGCCAAAGGTGGCAAACTGATTTATTTCCACGGCCTTGTTGACGACTACATCAGTCCCTACAGTTCGATCCAGTATTACAACCGCTTGCTTACCCGCTTCGGACAGGAAAATCTGGACAGTTTTGTAAGTTTCTACACCATCCCTGGCATGGGTCATCAAACGGGTGTATTTAATGCCCGACTGTCGACTTTGGAAGCTCTGGAGAATTGGGTCGAAAAAGATCAGGCACCCGGTGAGTTACTTGCCACTGATGTCAACACCAACACTGCAGGTCGCACCCGCCCGGTGTGTAAATATCCTCTGTGGCCACGTTATCGCGGAGAAGGTGATCTGAATCTGGCGGCAAGTTTTGAGTGTGTCGCTCAATAAGCGACTCTGATCCCAACAGTTACAAGACCATTTTCTACGCTCAGGTTTGCGATCTGGGCGTAGGCATCTGCAGGGAAAAATAATTTCTAATTGTTACCTAGAGTTTGTTGGGTGCGATTTATTTAACTGCGCATTGTTACGCGGGTTTTTTAATTGGTTTTTTTAATAGAGCAAGACTAAGTCGTTCGTAAATAACTGACTATCAGCCAAACCCCTGCCAATGCAGTAAAAAACAGCACTACACGGTTGAACCAGAGCTGCGAAATCCATTCCAGAAACTGTTTACCTGCAAGCGCACCTACATAAACCAGAGGCGCTGTCAAAACGATCGACCCCAAGTACTGAGCTTGAAAAATATCTTGGGAGTAAAAAACAGGTAGTTTGGAAAGATTAACAAACATGAAAAAAATGCTGCCTGTCCCGATGAAAGCGCGCTTATCGAGATTCAACACCAGAAAATAGATGGACAGAAACGGTCCTGCAGCATTTCCAATGGTAGTGGCAAGTCCAGCGAGTGCGCCCGTTGTATTACGCGCACTGCGCGGGTGTGCCAGTGCCAGTTTGGTTAGTTGGGGTCGAATAGGTTCCATCATCACAAGCAGTAACACCATCACCCCAATAACCAGACCCAGCCTGGCATTGTCGAGATTGTTGAGAACAAACGCTCCAGCCCCAATTCCTATTACCACTGGCACAAACATCTTCTTCAATTCAGGCCAGTGTGCCAACCGCCAGTAGAGCCATACTGCAACAGTATCCCCTATCAATAAAAAAACTAAGGTAATGCCAAGTGCGTCACGGGGTGGAAACACCAAGGCGACCATTGCCGACAATAAAGCTCCCAAGGAAGGCATGCCGGCTTTAATAAAACCTGTAGCAAGCGCAATACAGGCAAGAAACAACAGTATATTGGTATTAAGAAGTGTCATTAGCTGACTTATATTAACCTGTGGATTATAAAAATGTTGTTCTGCCGGGCGGCAGAACAACTACTGTACCTAGCTTACCCTGCTTATTTAAGCAGCTCAGGAATACATCCAAACGGTTTAATTTCCATGTCAGAAGCTGCATATTCTGACTGTGCTACCGGAAAGTCCTGCGTGAAATATTTTGGATCAGACATTTCTACGCTGAGCTTGATACGGTTGGATGGCGTATCAAAACTGATACGCTCTACCGTACGCAACTCATTTGAATGTAACAGCGCACGCATAGGTTGATCTTTTACTTCTACAAACTGATTCAACACACCTTGATTGTAATGATCAGTTTCCACAATCAATACATCTCCATCCATACGGCCACGGGAATAACCCAGTATGGATTCGGGTGTGCCTGCAGGTGCAGCCGTTTGGTTCATATGCACAACGCGCTCAACATCCATCCATTCGTGTTGAATGATGATGTCAGCACCGGACTGACGTAGCGCCATGGGTGTGCCTGGGGCGCCCCAAGCACGACGAATTGCCACAGGTTCGCAGCGATAAGTAGGATCATCAACAAAGGGATTGTATTTAGCGATTTCCGCCTTGGCCGCATCAGTAGTGAAATCCATCATGAACTGCGGGCCACTGGTAGCCCTACCTGCAGGAGCAGTCAGATTGACAGCGCCAGCAGGAGCCAACAACCAAACACCAAACATGGAAGAACGTTGCGCCACTTGGGGTGCGTCGGCTCTTTGACCAGCAGGGCCGTTAACACTCAACACGCGCCCATCAGCCAGATGCAAAGTATCGAAGAAACATTGCAAAGGATCACGTCGATGCTGAGAGCCGTCTATTTGTACTGTAGAGCCTACAGCCAACATGTCTGGAGAAATACCGTTACGGGTTAACTGAGTAACACCATGACTTTCACATTCCCATTCTTGCGTAAGGCCATCGGCGTTTTCGGCGCGAATATGTAAATAAGCGTGGGGATTACGCTCTTCAAATTCCGTAACCACACCGGTTATGTGCACGGGCTTGCTAGCATCAAAATGTGGCGCAAAACTGTGATGCGCAAAAACACTGGCAGCAAGCAGAATGGAACTACCAATAAAAAGCTGTGGAATGAGCCTGCTTTTGTGATTGGTAGCTTTTAGATTCATAGCTTTCAGATTAGTAGATTTCACCATCATAGTTTTCTCCTTTATGATTTCACTTTAATAAAAAGGGCGATATAAATCGCCCTTTCGTAAACCAACCTTTACTCTAAGTTTAAACAAAGAGCACTTCTTTCCTGAACAATACTACAAGCTCAGTTAATCAAGGAATGGCTTTTGCGTAGCGACCAACATAAGCAGCTTTAGCAACTACTTTGCCTTGCATAGCGGCCATCAGATCTGCACGGCTTGCGCCTTCTACCAGATCAAGATTTGCACTCAATGCATAAAATTCGAATACATAGTGATGGAAACGATCAGCCAACGGTGCGCCGGATCCCATGTAACCCGGCATGCCACTAATGTTGTTGCCGTTTACGCTGCCTGCAGGCAGAGCGCCTTCGGCAATTTCTGGTGATGAAATATTCCAGGCAACCCAATGTGTCACGTCATCTGTGTTGCCACCAAGTGCAACTTCAATATCGTGCAGAACCACTGCGTAGCTAACGGTGGTGGCCGGCGCACCGGTGATACTGAACTGGGGTTGAATGTTGTCGCCGTGAGACGTGAATTTCAACGGAATTACGCCGCCGTCTTCAAAAGATGTGCTGCGCACTTGCATGTTGGGCAAAACAAATCCTTCAGCAGCCGTTGCTTGGTTTACGGAAACTGCCATGCTGAATAATGCCAGCACAATAGTAATAACTTTTTTCATTTGTAACTCCTTGTCGTTGGTAAAGCGTTTAATAGAGTAAGTATTTATAGTTATTCGGTCTTAGCGAAGATTGTGGTCTTGATTATAGCGTGGCTAAGGGTGGCTGATAGTACACCACTTCTCTAAAAAAATTCACCGCGAACAACCCGGCAAAACGTGCTCTTTTAGTTCAATTTCATCTAAAAATATTTCGTTACAAGTGTGGCACTCGTGCCGTACCCATAATCAAAAAACTTTTTATATTATTTGTTTATTACTGCTTGACCCGCAATGCCACCAACTCACCCGGATGGCCTGCATCACCAATAGGAACCACGATATATTGCACACCATCCAGCGCGTAAGTCATGGGCAAACCGGTTTGCTTGGCGGGCAACTCGATCTCGCTCAAAATTTCACCAGTCGCCTTGTCGTGAGCGCGGAACATACGGCCACCACCAGTCTGACCACCATAGAGCCCAGCTCCTTCCCCTGCAAACAGCAAAGATTTGGTGAGCAGTAAGGCACCTCGATCACCATGACCTGTACGAGCCGGGATCTCCACACCCTGCAAATGTTCGTTATTCTTGATCACATCCGGTGTGGCGGCATTGGCCATCATCCATACATGTTCGCCAGCATTCATATCGATGGCAGTGATGCGGCCATAAGGTGGTTTGATTAGCGGCAAGCCAAACGGACCGTCCATCGTGATGCCGCGTGAAGTCATCGCGTAATCAAATTCTTTATTGTCCGGATCTTTGCCAAGCCCGACTTTCATAGGGTGTGAAGTAGAAGGGATATAAAGCATGTTGGTTTCCGGATCAAAAGCCACACCCTGCCAGTTAGCACCACCACCAAAACCCGGCATAAAAATAGTGCCACCGTTGTTCTCATCCACAATGGAAGGTGGCGTAAACAAAGGTCCCCACGTAAAACCTTCAAGAATACGTAACGCTTCGGCACGTAATTCTGGCGTATAGTCAATCAGGTCATCTTCAGTAATACCCAAACGCTCAAACGGAGCTGGTTTGCTCGGAATGGGCTGGGTAAGTGAAAGCTGTTCACCGGGTACTGCATTTTGCGGAACTGGTTGTTCCACGATAGGCCACACCGGCTCACCGGTAACCCGATTAAACGTGTAAATCATGCCTTGTTTGGTTACTTGAATAGCCGCAGGAATGGTTACGCCGTCCACTACAAGATCTGCCAGCACGGGACCAGTGGGGGGATCGTAATCCCAAACATCATGATGCACCAATTGGAAATGCCAGAGTCGCTTTCCGGTTTTAGCGTCAAGAGCAATTAGACTTTGCGAAAATAAATTGTCACCCGGACGATGACCGCCATACATATCTCCTGTGGCAGCTTCTATCGGAACATATACTATGCCCCGCTCCAGATCAGCGGACATAGTCGACCACGAACCAGCAGCACCAGTGTATTGCCAACTGTTGTTGCGCCAAGTTTCGGTACCAAATTCTCCGGCTTGTGGGATGGTATGAAAAATCCACAACATCTCACCCGTGCGGACATTAAAGCCACGAATGTTACCGGCAGGTCCGCCTTTAGTTGCAGGTGATCCCCCCGAAGGGAAAGTCGCACCCACTACCACCACATCACCTACGATCATGGGTGGTGAAGTAGAACCCACCGCAGCAGTATCCAAATTCACTTCAAATCGTTCATCAAGATCGACTCGTAAATCCACTAAACCATTGTTACCAAAAGCCGGATCAGGCCGACCAGTTGCCGGATCAATTGCCATCATCTGATAGCCGGGAGTAATCGCAATCAAGCGCGTAACACCGTCTTCGCGCCAAACTGAAAGTCCACGTCCGGAATTAACCCGTGGTCCACGGCGGCTGCCTTCATCCAGACGATACATCCACAGGGTTTCACCTGTTACTGGATCGATCGCCACCACATCACGCCGCCGACCGGCCGTGGTGTAGAGCACTCCATCAACCATCAGAGGTGTAGCTTCGTAGTTGAATTCGGGTTGTGGTCCATGGTTAGCAGCGTACCAACGCCAAGCTATTTCCAAATTCTGCACATTATCTTTGTTGATGTAATCGAGCGCGGAATAATGAGTTGAGTTGGTGTCACCGTGATAACTGAGCCATTCGGCATTTACTACACGTTGCGCAAGGCTAGCACCGTTGACTACCGACGCCACGCGTACCGGTTCTAGTGATTGTTGCAGGGTAATAGCAACCAGCTGTGACGCCTCACTTGACAGCGCTGTTGTGCCAGCAGGCAAACCGTTTTGTTGCAACATAAATGCCACTACAGCAGCATATTCAGGTGCCGAAAATCCGTTGGGATTATTGACCGGCATAGTGCTCGCGGTTATCTGGAACAGGGCAGCCAGTGATTGCCCTTCCCATTTACTCCAAAAACCCGGACCTACCAGAGCAGGCCCAGCTTCACCGCCTCGCAGAGTTGCACCATGACATTCGATGCATGAACGCACATACAAATTGGCACCGGCGGCGGCTTGCGCACTGATGTAAATATTATCGCGCGTTGAAATCTGAGCCTGAGCACCACCATTTGCTAAAAATAATACACCTGCTACCAATAAGTATTGCTGAAATCTGCACAGGGACATCTGCTGCCTCTTTTTTGAGTGTGAACTAGGAATGAAAGAAAGTGGTCGATACTGCGCAAGCCCATACAAATAGTCAACCGTATGGCTACCGAATCAGGCGAAGATCAAGAGTATAAAAGTGGTGTCAGAGTCGACTTTTCGACTTTTCAACCAGCTTGACGAAATAGCGGCTGAATCAAAAGGCGCCAGGACAAAGCAAACCCGGTCCACACCATAAATAAAGCGGCAAAGGAAACCAACCCGGCGATGGTCTGGCCCCAGAAACCTAGCAATTCACCGGTGTGAAGAAAACGTGCAATACCGCGCAGGCGCTGGGCTTGGTTAATATCACTGAAACCCGTTATGCCTAGTACTTTACCACTGTCGCGGGCCAGCGAAAGGGTGTGACGTTTATGGGCTTGCGCTCCATTACCAAGATCAACTTCAACTTGCACGGTTAGCTGCTGTGCAGTTGGCAGAGTGATATTAAACCGATTCCAATGCGTACCAGTTACGATTTGTACTTGTGCTAAAAGACTGTCGAGTGACAGATAAGTTGTAACAGCCGTTTCAACTACACCAACATTGGCTTTGAGAGGCTGTTGTTGTCCCTGCTGATTTCCACCTTGGCCAGGTACAGCGGCATTACCGGGGGCACCAATCGGTGCAGGAATTTCAACACCAAAAGCTAAGTACATTAAATTAGCGGCCCAAGGGTAGGAAATAACAGTGCCGGTATACACCACCACCAATAAGGGTAAGGCCGCCCAAAACCCGAATATATGATGCCAGTGGAAATCACGGGTTTTGCTGTTTGAATAAGGTGTTTTAAAAAATAAACGGACTTTAAACAGCGCCCACATCCACACTACTGGTAACCATAGATAAAGACCACTCACCAGCAGAAACAAAAAAATCACATTACTCACACCGGTAATTTCGCGGGCAAGAGCGCGGTTTTCGCCCTGTACATTAAACCAGCGGTGCAAACCGGTAACTATATTGAAGAATTGGTCCAATGCTGGAGAGGCAATTTGCATTGTTTCCCCGCTAAAGGGATTGAGATTAAGCACTTGTCTGCGTCCAGCCATAAAACTAACCGGCGCGCCAGGGTGATTGGTGATAACCATAACAGTAGCTTGCTGATTTGGCTGGGCTATCTGTTGGATCGACAGTAACTGTTCCAATTGCAAGCGCTGGGTATTTTCTGCCGCCGATACATAGTGACTAGAATGCACCCAAGCATTGATCTGCCTTTCGTACATCAGCAGCACACCAGTCAGTGACATGGTAAAAACCACAGTGCCGGCCAATAATCCACAACTAAGGTGTAACCAAAAGACAATTTTTCGCAACATACTGGCACTCACTCCTAACACTAACGCGTATGGTAATACAAATGATAATTATTATCATTTAAGAATAAAAACAGAAGCGTTATGTCATTGCTGATGAGGTCTTTAGGTATAAATTAGTGTGAGAGGTTTACAGATAGTCGGAGTCGGGGCAGTGACCTGACTTGGGTTTACGCGCGCACAGCCTTAATACCTGTGCACGCCTAGCGATGAGTAAACAGGCGGTTGTTTACGAGGATTTGTAATTTTTTCAGGCAAATAAATCGTATTCGTCAGCTTCGAGAACTTTTACGGTAACGATGTCCCCCACTTCCAGCCCTTCCGGATGGGCTAGAAATACCTGACCATCAATGTCCGGGGCATCCGCCATGCTGCGACCAATAGCTTGATCTTCATCAATTTCATCGATCAACACATCAATTTTCTGCCCGACTTTCGCCTGCAAACGAGCCGCACTGATAACTTGTTGAACTTCCATGAAACGGTCATAACGTTCCTGCTTAAGTGTTTCCCCGATGTGATCAGGCAAATCGTTAGCTTTGGCACCAGCCACCGGCGAATATTTGAAACAACCCACACGATCTAGCTGGGCTTCTTGCAGAAAATTCAACAGTTCGTCGAACTCCTGATCGGTCTCTCCGGGAAAACCCACAATAAAGGTGCTGCGGATGGTCAGTTCCGGGCACTGGTCACGCCAGGATTTGATACGCTCTAAGTTGTTTTCGGTTGCAGCCGGACGTTTCATCAATTTCAAGATTCTGGAATTTGCATGCTGAAACGGAATATCGAGATAGGGCAAGATCAAACCATCGGCCATCAGTGGAATTACATTGTCTACATGCGGATAGGGATAGACATAATGCAGGCGTACCCATACTCCCAAATGCGCTAGTGCTTCACACAGTCCTTGCATGTTGGCTTTGATCGGACTGCCCTGCCAGAAACCAGTTTTATAACGAGTGTCTACACCGTAAGCACTGGTGTCTTGTGAAATAACCAATAACTCTTTAACACCAGCAGCCACCAAACGTTCAGCCTCATCCATTACTTCACCCACCGGACGGCTGACCAAATCACCGCGCATAGAAGGAATAATGCAGAACGAACAACGGTGATTACAGCCTTCGGAAATTTTCAGGTAAGCATAATGGCGGGGGGTAAGCTTGATGCCCTGTGGAGGCACCAGATCTATGAAAGGGTCGTGATTTTGCGGTTGTGGAATCACGTCATGCACGGCATTAACAACTGCTTCGTAAGCATGTGGCCCGGTCACACTTAAAACTTGCGGATGCACCGAACGAATGTCTTCTGCATTTTTGCCCATGCAGCCAGTCACAATCACTTTGCCATTTTTATTAATAGCCTCACCAATGGTCTCCAGTGATTCACGCTTAGCACTGTCGATAAAACCGCACGTGTTAACCACTACAACATCGGCATTTTCGTAAGTGTTTACAATGTCATAACCTTCTATACGTAACTGAGTCAGAATACGTTCTGAATCGACCAGGGCCTTGGGACAACCCAGAGAAATAAATCCGACTTTCTTGCTTGTGGTGTTCATAAAATTTTCCGGGAACTACTTGAATAACTGCTTGAATGACAACTTGATTGGAGTCAGATTCCAATAGTTAAATAAAGAACCTAATTGGAACTCATATCCTAATGTGTAGATTACTGCTTGTAGTGCTGTGCTTGTGGTCGGCGCAGCTGGGTGCACATACTGGCATGGCCGTTACCATTCCCGATCATGATGCTGTTTTAGCCCAGGCCCCTACCCAATTGGTCTTTAGTTTTATGGGCCAGGTCACCCTTACTAACATTCACCTTGAAAATGCTGCGGGTGTTCGTATCGATTTACGCTTGCCGCGCAACAGTATTGGTCAATCTACAGCTTTTGGTGAAACCATCACTTTACCTTTACCACTGCTTGCCCCTGAGGTCTATCGTGTCACCTGGCAAGCTGTGTCAGTGGACGGACACAGCATCGTGGATGATTTCAGCTTTACGGTCAGCCAATAACCGCATGTAACAGCAATTAATTTTGCACCGACGCCAACATCGCTTGCCGTTGGTGTTCTAAAGTAACAGGCATGGCTGGACCAATGCTGGCAAACAAAGTTGCCTGATCTTCAAACTCGCGTTTGCTGTTAGCTTTATCAACAGCCATCAAGCGCTCAAAACCGGCTTGCTCAAAAGGCATACCTTGCCAATTGATTTCAGCAAAATCAGGCACAGTGCCCAAAATAGTTTCCTGGCCTTTAACTTGGCCGTTCACTCGTTGCACGATCCATTGCAGTACACGCATATTCTGGCCAAAGCCAGGCCACATCCATTTGCCATCAGCTTCTTTACGGAACCAATTAATGCGGAAAATTTTTGGCAAATGCTGCACTTTTCCTTCCATGTTGAGCCAGTGTTGCCAGTAGTCACCCATGTTGTAACCGCAGAACGGCAACATTGCCATCGGATCGCGGCGAATTGCAGCTTGATTATCCGCAGCCGCGGTCGCTTCCGAACCCAAGGTGGCAGCCATATATACACCATGCGCCCACGAGTGGCTTTGATATACCAATGGAAAAGTGGTGCTTAAACGACCACCAAAAATAAAGGCGCTGATAGGCACACCTTGCGGATTTTCCCAGTCCGGATCAACACTAGGGCACTGATGCACTGGGGCAGTAAAACGGGAATTTGGGTGCGCAGCAGGGGTCTTGCTGGCCGGGGTCCAGGTATTGCCTTTCCAATCGATCAAATGAGCGGGAGCAGGCGCATCGATACCTTCCCACCAAACATCACCCTCATCGGTTAATGCCACGTTGGTGAAGATGGTATTTTTGCTCATGGTTAACATTGCGGCGGGATTCGATTTCATTGAAGTGCCTGGCGCCACACCAAAAAACCCGGCTTCCGGATTGATAGCATGCATACGGCCATCGGCACCCGGTTTGATCCAAGCGATATCATCTCCCACTGTCCATACTTTCCAACCTTCAAAACCGACCGGCGGAATCAGCATGGCCAAATTGGTTTTGCCACATGCACTGGGAAAAGCACCTGCGATATAGGTAATTTCACCAACTGGAGATTCCACTCCCACTATCATCATGTGTTCGGCCAGCCAGCCTTCATCACGCGCCATCACTGAGGCAATCCGCAGCGCTACACATTTTTTGCCCAACAAAGCATTGCCACCATAGCCAGAACCGAAGGAGACAACTTCACGCGCTTCCGGGTAATGTACGATGTAACGATTTTCTGGATTGCATGGCCAGCTTACATCGGCACGGCCATTGCTCAAGGGATAACCGATGGAATGTAAACACTTGATGAAATTTTTATTACCCAGCACTTGCAACACTTTGCTGCCGATACGGGCCATGATGCGCATATTGACTACAACATAAGGCGAATCAGAAATTTGCACACCTATCTGAGCAATATCGGAACCCAGTGGCCCCATACTGAAAGGAATCACATACAAGGTGCGACCTTGCATACAGCCTTTGAACAAACCATCGAGGCGGGTTCGCATACTGGCAGGATCTTCCCAATTGTTGGTCGAACCAGCATCTTGTTGTTTCACACTACAGATAAAAGTACGGTCTTCAACACGAGCTACATCGCGGGGATCTGAGCGGGCCAGAAAACAACCTGGACGAAGGTTTTCATTCAATTTGATAAAGGTACCAGCGGCAACCAATTCTGCACACAAACGATCGTATTCCTGTTGACTGCCATCACACCAATACACTGCATTCGGCTGACACAGGCCTGCTATCTCTTCTACCCATGATAGCAGTGCAGGATTGGTCGTTGGTTGCGTGCGAGAATCCATATTACTTTAGCTCCGAATACGTGAAAGGCCGGCATTCTATTATGGTTGCGACTATTTTTCACTGAAAGGCTGGCCTGAAATCGGGCTGATTACACATTTTTTACACATACATGTAAGGGACTAAGCTTTAAGCACTGCAGATGAAATGCTACATTGGCGGCCTTTTTTTAAACCAGCTAGGACACTCATGACTCATTACAAAATAGCACTACTTGATGGCGACGGTATTGGCCCCGAAATCATGGCCGAAGCAGTCAAAATTCTTGCCCTTGTCGAACAGCGCAATGCAGTCAGCTTTGAATTGATCCACGCTCCCTTTGGTGCCAATGCCTGGTTTGCCTGTGGTGATGCATTTCCACAACAAACCAAGGTGATATGTGATGCTGCTGATGCCATCCTCAAAGGTCCCATTGGCCTCAACCATGAAGAATCCAAAAAAATTCCGGTGGATCAACAACCCGAACGTGGCGCCCTCCTACCATTGCGACGCCGTTACAACACCTACGCCAATTTCAGACCGGTGTATCTGCCCAAAGCGTTAGCACATTTCTCACCCTTGAAACCCGAAATCATTGGCGAAGGCATCGACATCATGCTGATTCGTGAACTGGTCGGCGGCCTCTATTTCGGCAAGAAAGAAAGTGGCATCAATGCAGCAGGCAAACGTTACGTCAACGAAGTGCTTGAATACGATGAAGACCAAATTCGACGTATTCTTATCGTCGCGTTTAAAACAGCAATGAAACGCAAAAAAGTACTGCACAACATTCATAAGTCGAACGTACTCAAGTCCAGTGTGTTGTGGAACGAAATAGTCGAAGAAGTACGCAATGACTATCCCGAAGTTGAAGTGATACATATTCTGGTCGACGCTGCCGCCACGTATTTATGCCTTAAACCTGGTCAATTTGATGTGATGGTGATGGAAAATATGTTTGGTGACATTTTGTCCGATCAGGGTGGTGGCATTCTGGGTTCGCTGGGCTTGATGCCCTCTGCCTGTATTGGCGACAACAAAGCGTATTACGAACCTTCACATGGTTCGGCCCCCGATATCGCAGGCAAAAATATCGCCAACCCTTATTCCATGATTGGCTCAGTAGCGATGATGCTCGAAATGAGTTTTGGTATGGAAGAAGAAGCGAAGAATCTATGGCAAGCAATGCAGGGTGTGTTCGGCAAAGGCTATTCCACGGCTGATCTGTCCAAGCCAGGCGCGGGCATTAAAATGATCAGCACTTCTGCCTTTGGTGATTTGGTCGCGCAAGAACTAAGTGCGCTGCCACGCGTGAGCTAAACACTCTAATTAGTCAAAGAAAGATATCTGAGATTGGTTCAAGGCTAAGGTTTGTGTGCAAGCCACTATAGAATTAGAAGCAGGTTTGGTGGCATTGAAGTGCCATCAAGTTCAATGAAAGTTCTAGTCTCAGCGCCGACCTAACATGCAGATTTGTGAGAAGTCGTAGCTAGAGCTTTCGACGAACTTCATTGGTATGAATGCCACCTAGATCTACACCAATGTATTCACGCGGTTAGACCAAAGCTATACCACTGCAAGATATAAAAAAATATTAAGGCATCGTAGTGGCGCTTTAACGTTTATAAAAATTCTTGATAGCTGCTGTGGTTGTTAACACATCGGCCCGGCTCACCTGCAGATGTGTCACTATTCGAATAGTGCTACCAACATCGACAAGAATTCCGTGTGTTTGCAAATGAGTTGCCAGTGCCTGAGCAGTGCCAGCAGCTGGTTTGATAAAAACCATGTTGGTTTGTACCCACGCAGAGTCAATGCCTATTTCGTCTACTAGTGCCAAATCCCGCGCTAGCAAGGCTGCGTTGTCATGATCTTCCTGCAAGCGCTCAATATTGTTATCTAAAGCATATATTCCTGCTGCTGCAATAATGCCGGCCTGACGCATTCCACCACCGAGCATCTTGCGCCAGCGTCGCGCTTGTTTGATAAAAGTATGGCTGCCACTCAAAACAGAACCGACTGGCGCTCCCAGACCTTTGGACAAACACACCGAAACCGAATCAAAATTACTCACCATATCTTTAACATCAACACCCAATTTTATTGCCGCATTAAAAATACGCGCACCATCGAGATGTTTTTTTAGAGAAAATTGGTCGGCCAAAGCACAGGCCTGGCCAATATAATCCTGCGACAACACTCGACCAGATATTGTATTTTCCAAACTTAACAACCGTGTAATCGCATAATGAAAATCAGATGGCTTGATGGCGGCCTTAATATTTTCGAGAGAAATACTGCCATCGTTTTCCAGCGGTAATGGTTGCGGTTGAATACTGCCAAGCACCGCAGCACCCCCTCCTTCATATTTATAAGTATGGGCATCCTGTCCAACCAGATATTCATCCCCACGCTGACAGTGACTGAGCAAGGCCACCAGATTGGATTGCGTACCACTGCTTACAAACAACGATGCTTCCTTGTTTAACAACTGGGCAACTTTAGCTTCCAGCGCATTAACCGTAGGATCATCACCCCACACATCATCACCAACGGGTGCACGAGCCATTACCTGGCGCATGGCTTCAGTTGGTTTAGTGACGGTATCACTGCGTAAATCGATCATTGTTGCAAACCATGCAAACGGGTATTGATCATGCGTAAAGTAGCCAATACGGCGGCATAAACTTGGTTGGCATGAACTCCACGAGTTCGTAAAGTACGCCCTTCACCTGCCCAGGTTATCGTACATTCCGTAAGTGCTCCTGGTTTGCCACCTTTAGGAATACGCACGGTGTAGTCCACCAACTCAGGCAATATAAAATTATGCTTGGATAGAATTTTTTTCATGGCATCAATAAAAGCATCATAACCACCATTGCCTTCGCCATTTTCTTGAAACACAACACCATTTATTTCTGCAGTTAACACCACAGTAGAAGACTGCATAAACGAACTATTGATGACACAATCAAGCAAACGAATATGTTGATAGTCATTACTCTCCAGCACATCCGCAATAATAAAAGGCAAATCATCGCCAGTGACGGTGACTTTAGAATCACCTAGGGTTACAACTTTTTGCAAAACTTTTTTTAGATTATCAGCTGACAAGGTAATGCCTAGCTCTTCTATATTTTTTAATACCGATGCTTTGCCGCTTAACTTGCCAAGTGCATAAGTACGTTTACGGTCAAAACGTTCGGGACTCAACTGGGTTTCGTACAAACCACCCTTGGCATCGCCGTCGGCATGAATCCCTGCAGTCTGGGTAAAAACATCAGCACCTAAAATTGGCTGATTGGCAGCAACCCATTTGCCTGAAAATCGTTCGACCAACTTACTGACTGCAGCCAGATGAGTTTCATCAATTGCAGTACGAATACCCATCTTATCTTTTAGCACAACAGCAATTTCTGCCAGCGAGACATTACCTGCCCTTTCACCCAAACAATTCATGGTGCAATGTAATGTGGTAATTCCGGCCTCAACAGCCGCCATACAATTAGCTGTCGCCAACCCGTAGTCGTTGTGGGGGTGGAAATTAAATTTTTGTTTAGGGAAACGACTACACATTTCACGCAAGGCTACAAACACTTCGGCAGGGCTGAGCACTCCCAGCGTATCAGGCAACATGAAATTTTCGATACCACAATCACCAATCACTGCCATTAATCCAAAAACATAATCCTTGTTATCGCGATAACCATTGGACCAGTCTTCGAGATAAGCATTCACACGCAAGCCCTGGTTTTTGGCATAAGCAACTGTCTGCCTTATTTCCTCGGCATGTTGAGACAAGGTTTTACCTAATTGATTATGACAATGTAATTGGCTGCCTTTGGTCAACAGATTCAATACTTTACCGCCAGCGGCCTTGATCCAGTCCACACTGTGTTTGCCATCAACAAAGCCCAACACTTCTACACGCTCCAAAAAACCATGCGCAGCTGCCCATGTCGTAATCGCCCGCACCGCCTCTTGTTCTCCCGCAGACACACGCGCAGAGGCTACTTCAATTCTGTCCAGCTTGAGTAATTCGAGCAGTGCCTGGGCAATGGTAAGCTTTTCACCTGCAGCAAAAGACACACCCTGTGTTTGTTCACCATCACGCAAAGTGGTGTCCATAAACGCAACATAGTCAGGTAATTGCGTCTGATTGGTGGTGTGATTGATTCCAGAGTAACTCAATTTATGCTCCACATTTGTTTGTGCAAATCATCCAAGCATCTAGCATCGCACATTACATTTTTTAAAAAGTAGATGTTGTAAAACAAAAAAACCCGCCTTGAGAGCGGGTTATTAAATTCAGAGACCATTAGCAAAATAAAACAACAATCAACTGACCAACCCGCTTTTCAGCATGTGGTAATAATAATTGATATGATATTTGGTAGGGTGTTCATGGTTGGCAGTGTTGGGGATTTAGCAAGCAAAGTCAAGTGAGTGCCCTTTCAAATGCACTAGACCACTGGTAATCCCAATATAAAAGCAGCAACAAAAGGCCTCTAAAACAAGATGCCCAACTTAAAAGTAAAAGTTACAAAGATTTCTCACAGATGCATGTACATATCAGAAAAAACTTAATTTGAAGTTCGGTATTTTGATTTGAATCAATCCACCGAAAAAATGCAGTGTTACTGTTTTCATCGCTGCTTTCTACTTTGATTATGAGCAGCCGACGGCCCCATAATAGCTGCTCATAGAACAATTTATGCAATTTAAGGGCTTGGCAGTTATAGGTTATAGGTTATAGGTTATAGGTTATAATTTCATACTGAGTATTCGGTATCGATTCTAAATTGATCTATGCAATACAAATTAGTTATGCCACAAATTACTGTAAGATTTTTTCCATATATCGCCGCTATGGCAGGCTTGCTGCTCACGTTATTTACTAACAGCTTGTCGGCGCTTTCTCCTGAGCCAATCCCCGAACTCCGATCTACTAGTACCGATAGCAAGACTTACGCTACCAAGTTTGGCATTAGCATCACTAGCCCCAACGGCCTGACCCAAATCAGCACACTTCTTGTTAATGAAGCCGTCACAATTACCGGCATCATCAATGCCGATCCCACGCACCTCAACCAGCGCGCCGATGTTTTTGTTGTGATGCTGGATACTAATACCAGCCAGTTCTACATGCGCAACCTAGACGGTCAGTTCGAAAAATGGAATGGCGTGGTCAAAGATCTGAAACCAACCCAGGAAAACGTACCCCTTACCCTCAATTATTCCACCCCTATTTATACCGGCACGTATGCCAATGCCACTCGTCAGCAGGTATTTATCGGCTACATGTCAAAAGTATCGACTGCTCTGATTTACACACCAATACCAGCATCATTTGAAGTTAAAACACCAACTTCAACTGTCGCTCCGCTTACCTATTTTTCCGACCATATCGAAAATAACATTTTGCCTCGTTGTCTTGCCTGCCATACCAGTGGCGGGCTGGCCAAAGACAGCTTGTTAATCTTAGACCGTAGCAGCAGCACATCCGCCCTCAATAATTTCGCTGCCTTCGGGCGCGTGGCTGCGGCAAAAGGCATTGGCTACATTCTGACCAAAGCCACTGGCGGTAACGCCCATACCGGTGGCGTGCAATTAGGCCTGGGCAGCACCGACTACAACAATCTCTCCACTTTCTTGCAACTGCAGCAAGGCACTACCGAAGTCATCACGGTGGCCGGCAACTTGATCTTTGATGGCGCTACCTTGCAAACCCGCGCCGAAACTCTGCGCCGCGCTGCAATCATGCTGGCGGGCCGCGCCCCTACCCAAGAAGAAATATCTGCAGTAAGCAAAGGTGACGAATCCACCTTGCGCACTACGCTACGCAATTTGATGACAGGTACAGGATTTCACCAATTTTTGATTGACGGCGCCAACGACAGATTACTGGTGCGTGGTGTGCAGGGATCGGTAATCGATACCAACTTCCCCTTTTATCCGAAATATACAACCGAGCTCTACAACCTGCGCCTACAGGCCAGCAAGGCCGGCAAATCTCAAAATGAGATTAATCGAGCAGACGACCTTTTAAGGAACTCGGCTGATGATGGACTACGTCGCTCCGTGGAAGAGCTGGTGGCCTATATAGTCGAAAACGATAAGTCGTACAAGGGAGTGCTGACCGCCAATTACATGATGATGTCGCCCAAGGTTAATTTTGTGATGGACGGGGGTGCCACTTTTAAAGACCCCAACAATCCCAACGAATTTCAACCTGGGAATATCAATAACTCCATCATGAAACTTACCCCAAACCCAGTAGTAGATGACCCAATACTTGGCTTCCACTACCTTGTTCAACCGACGATCTTTCGCCCCTGGGAGCACGTTGGCATTCTCAATAATCCAGCTTTTCTGACGCGCTACCCTTCCACTGCCACCAACCGCAATCGAGCGCGGGCGCGCTGGACTATGCTCAATTTCTTGGACATCGACATCGAAAAATCTACCCAGCGCCCTACCGACCCAGCGGCCTTGGCAGATCTTAACAACCCAACCCTGAAAAATCCTGCCTGCACTGCCTGCCATGAACGCATGGATCCGGTGGCTGCGGCTTATCAAAACTACAGTGATGAAGGTTTTTACAAAAAAAACTACGATGACTCGTTGGACACTCTGTACAAACGCCCTGCTAACAACGCACCGACTCTTTATCAAAAAGGCGATACCTGGTACCGCGACATGCGCACACCTGGCTTGCTGGGCCAGGCCATAACCACTGCCACAGAACCGCTTGGCCAGCTGGCCGACTTGATTGTTAAAGACCAGGGTTTTGCCAGCGCCGCCGTAAAATTTTGGTGGCCGGCTGTGATCAACTCTGAAGTACTACTGGCACCGGCGGTAGCAACCGACAGTAACTATCAAGCCAAGCTGGCCGCTTATCAGGCGCAGGCGACAAGCATCGAACAATTTGCCACCATTTTTCGCACGCATTACAACCTCAAAACCCTGCTGGTCGACATGATGATGTCGCCTTGGTTTCGCGCCAAAGCCACCACCACAACTTCTACTAGCCAGCGCGCCGCCATGGCAATTGCAGATGCAGGCGTGGAGAAGCTGCTCACCCCGGAGCGTCTGCAACGCAAAGCAGCGGCATTGACCGGTTTCAACTGGGGCGCAAATTTCCGACCCAGCAACCCCTATACCCTAGATAGCAACCTTGGCACAGGTTACAACAGCTACAACGGTATCTACGGCGGGATTGATTCTGCAGCAGTGGTGACGCGCGCCCGCGATATCACGCCGCTGATGAGCACAGTGGCGCAGACTTTCGCCTTAGAATCCGCCTGCCCCATAGTTATGAAAGAGTTTTTATTGCCGGATACCTTGCGCAAACTGTTCAGCGGCTTTACCCAGAACATTACACCGCAATGGCAGGGCAGCACCACTAACGAAGTCGCTTCTACTGCGGCGACCGATTGGAAAGTGCTGTCCCTTACCGTTGATCTCAACGCAGGAAACAACCAGCTTCAACTGACCCTAGACAACGCGTATTGCGATTATGATGCGAGCACCAAAAAGTGTCGCTCGCAGCGGGTACTGTACCTCGACCGTTTTGAGATCAAGGCGCCTGGCCAGAACAGTTTTCAAATTCAGGAAATTACCAGTGCGATTTCTACCAAGTTTCCCACTGGCTGTTACGGATCCAATGCCAGCGATGCATTAACCTATGGTGCATGTGCAATACCGCTAGATTTTAATGCACAAATCGCAGGCATCTACGAAATCAGAGCCATCGTAGCGGGTGTGCAGGCGAGTACCGGCAACATTGCTGCCACACTTACGTTAAATGAGGTAGGCAACCCCTTGTTGTCAAAATCCCGCGGTGCAACTCTCATCCGCCAAAAACTGGTAGAACTGCACTACAAATTACACGGCAAAACTTACGCCAGTGATGCACCGGAAATCACCGCCGTCTACAAATTGCTGGTAGAGAGCTGGCAGGAAAAAATCAGACTCAATAACCCCTATCTCAGCAACAGCACAACGACTTGCGGATGGACAGCTGATATGAATTTTCTGGACGGCCTGGGCTACTCCGGAACCAGGTACGTACCCAACAAAAATGGGGGCGACTATTACGATCGGGATAGCGGCGTACAAACTTTTCTAGACAGCATCAATAGCAATGCTGATCCTACATTTATAAAACAAAGCTGGGTTGTGGTGATGGCCTATATGCTAGGCCACTACAACTTTTTGTATGAGTAAATACCCATGAGTGATATTTCACGCCGCTTGTTTTTGGCACGCCTGCTACAGGCCGGCGTTACGCTATCGACCCCTGTCCTCTCTAAAGCAGCTTTTGCTCAAACAAGTTTTAACGGCAAACTGTTGATGACCATCCAATGTCAGGGCGCGTGGGATGTAAGTAGCTTCTGCGACCCCAAAACCAATGTGGCTGGTGAGAAAGAAATTAACCACTGGGCGCGCACCAAAAGCATCGGCACAGCCGGCAACTTGCGCTACGCGCCTTTTGGCATCAACCAGAAATTTTTTGATAAGCATTACAGCAAGATGTTGGTAATTAATGGTGTGGATATGCAGACCAATTCGCATTCTACAGGCGAAATTTCGACGTGGAGTGGCCGCACCGCGCTTGGCTATCCTGCCCTGACTTCTGTCTATGCTGCCAGCGTAGCGCCAGAGCTGGCCTTGGCGTCCATTAACCTCGGCGGTTGGGCAAATAGCGAAGGTCTGCTCAACCCGACTCGCATCAAAAACCCTAACCAATTGAACAGCGTCATCTATCCCAATACCGATAACTCCAATACCAACAAAACGATGGTGTCTGCCAACGATATGGCCAGAATCCAGGCGCTGCAAATGCAGAGTGTGGAAAATATACTGACCGAGCAAGCTGCCCTGCCACAGGATTTGCAAAACCGGCAAAACTACCTAACGGCTATCAAGAACAGCGAGGGCCTGAAGGCGTTTGGCGCGTTGATCCCCAAATCTACTAATTTGCAGGCAGCGCGGACTCTTGCTACCAGAAGCACCACCACGAGCACAATCCATCAGCAGGCACAAATAGCGTTGCTCGCCTTCAAATCTGGGCTGTGTGTAGCGGCCGACCTTGTAGAAGGGGGGTTTGACTCGCATTTCGAGAGCGATACTGATCAAGATATTTTGCTCGCCAATGTAATGGATGCTGTCGATCAGCTATGGGATTACGCAGAACTATTAGGGCTCGCCAATCGACTAGTGGTAATCATCGGCTCCGACTTTAGCCGCACCCCTTATTACAATGCCGGCAACGGCAAAGATCACTGGCCTATCAGCAGTTATGTCGTAATGGAGAAAAATGTCCGCTACACCAACCGCATGGTGGGGCTCACCGATGGTGGCCACAATGCCTTGAAGATTAATCCGCAAACGCTGGCTCGAGACGACAGTAAAGGTGCCCTGATTTATTCCAACCATGTGCACAAGGCATTGCGACGCTACCTCGGCTTGGAAAACATGGCTGCCGCCAAATTATTTCCGTTTAACGGTGTTGAAGACTTTCCATTTTTCAGTTAACGAGATGGCACTAATTCTACTGTTCTGAGTTCACTGCACTAAACATTGTAAGACTGGCTTGCTGATCGGTAGAATGTTGGTAGTTTTACCCTCAACCGCATAACAGAGCGAAATCACATGCCCAACGCCAAAACTATTCTTTTGCCAACTGCCCCCCTGTGGCGACGTTTGGCTGCGATTGTGTACGACAGTTTGCTGATTTTTGCCATCTGGATAATTGTAGGATTTTTGGTGTTGTCGGCCTTTGGCATCAACGAAGCACGCACACTAGAAGGTGATATGGTGGTGTTGGCGCCACTTTTTCAATACACACTTTTTGCTGCGATGTTGCTCAGTGCTTATTTATTTTTCGGGTGGTTTTGGACTAACAGCGGGCAGACTTTGGGCATGCAAGCCTGGCTAGTCAAAGTACAGAATGAGGACGGCAGTGCCATCAACTGGACCCAGACCCTGCAACGCTTTTGTAGTGCGCCTTTTGCTTTGACTCTAGCCGGGCTGGGATATTTCTGGATGTTATTCGATCATCAGCAACGCACCTGGCCCGATATGCTCTCAAACAGTCGGGTAGTGAAAGTGTCGTTATAAGAAAGTGTCGTTATAAGAAAGTGTCGTTATAAGAAAGTGTTCAAGCCCTACGGCTACCTAGGCCATGCTGCTACTGTTCAAGTACTGCGGCGCAACAGTCCTACACCAAGGCCACCACACAACAGTAATGGTATGAGTACAGCCAAGCGCGGATCAAACTGGTAGACCAGACTGCTGGTCAGCAACATTTTCTGGATCAAGGTAAACAACAAACCAAAACTGATTGCCGTAAAAACTCTGGAACCCATGGTAGCCTGCCGCAGTGGTCCAAATATAAAAGACACCGCTACAAAGACTAGCGCTGCAGTAGTCAGAGGTTGCAACAATTTTTTCCAGAATGACAGGTAAAACGGTGCTGCATCCTGTCCCTGACGGTCGAAGTATTGGGCATAACGGTATAAGTCCCCTATTGCCATGTAATCGGGCTCTATAATTAAAACTTGCAGTAAATCCGGCGTTAGATCCACGTTCCAGTTCTGCTTGGCAAAACCACGCTGCGTGCTAGTGACTTTGCCATCAGCAAAACTGATATCAATGCCGTTTTCTAATTCCCACAGCCCGGCTGAAGCTGATGTAGTTGCTGATGTGGTTGCTGAGGTTGTATCTAGGGTTGTAGCCGCGGCAGTTTGTGGACTTGTTGGTAGCGAACCCTGTGCAAATTCAGCACTGCTGATGGGCGCAATAAATACGGCGCGGTCAGCTGTTACGTTGCGAATTAACTGGTGATCATCAGCAAACAGCATAATGTTTACGCCGTACAGTATGCCTTCTGGTGCAATAGCATTGAAATGCATGAAAGCATCACCGTTGCGCTGCCAATGCCCAAAACGCAACAGCCCCACTTGCTGACCTCTGGACAGAGCCTTGTTCACTTCACCTTTTACTTCGAGCTGCGGCGCAAGGTATTCACCTATCAAAACACCCAAGACGATAACGATCAACGCCGGTTTCATGACTGCCAGAGCGATGCGTGTGCGAGAAATTCCAGCCCCTTGCATAGCCACCAGTTCATTGCCACTGGCAAGCGTGCCAAGCCCAGCCAGCGCACCAATCAACGTAGCCATAGGTAACAGTTCATAGATATGTCGTGGCATGATGTAGAACACATACCAGAGAGCCGCGCTCGATTGATATTGTTGATCCACGCTGCCCAATTCTTCAACGGTAGTGAACAACAAGTCGAGTCCCGCTAGCACCAGCAATACCACTCCTATTGCTGTTAAGACGGTAAGGTTTATGTAACGATCAAGTTTAACCATGTCGATTCAGGGCTCTACTTGACACAAATCTGAACTTGCGTTCTGTAAACATGAGCCATCCAGCGATGAAAAACACAAGATGCACCCACCACAGTCCGAACCAAGCAGGGATAGTTTCTTTTTCCAGCAGATCCCGACTTACGAGTAACAGACCGAAATAAGCAATATAGATCAATAAAGCCGGAATAAGCCGCGCAAAACGCCCTTCACGCGGACTGACACGGCTCAAAGGTACTGCCAGCAATGCCAAAGCAGGGAGCAAAATAATCAGGGAAATTCGCCATTGCAGTTCAGCTAATTGGGAAGCTTGCCCACCGACAAGCAGCTGCTGATTGGTCATGCCCCGCTCTTCCAAAATGGGTGCAAAATTCAACTCTCGTGGTGGCAGTCTAAAACCAAGTTCGTCAAATGTCGTCAATGAGAAATCGGCACTACCCATATTGCCCTCAGTCATAGAACCATTTTCAAAAACCATAAAACGAGCACCTGCCGCATCTTCCAGAGGTGTGGCTGATTGCGCATAAATCATACGGTTGGTGTTGGCTTCGTAGACGAAAATGTTTTGCATACCTGCCTCTGTAATCCCTTGCGCGTAGGAAGTGCGCTCACTTTGACCGAGGTTTTGAAACAAGCCAGGGACCATCAGATCAAATTCGTTGAGATTTTTTTGGGCAGCCAGCAAGGTATCTATTTTGATTAAGCTTTGCGGTGTGAGTGACAAGGCCAGCCAGGCAACCGCTATAGCAACTCCACCAGTTGTCAGCATGGTCAAGCCAAGTAAACGTACAGGACTAAACCCACAAGCTCTTAGCACCGACATTTCGCTGTCGGCATACATTCGGCCATAAACAAGTAGAATGCTGAGCAACAACGCGAGCGGCAGGATAAGCTGTATAAAATTAGGTAAACGCCAAGCTAACAGCAACAACAAGGCCTGGGGCTCAATTTTCCCCTCTGACGCTTGGGTGAGATATTGTAGGAGGCGACCCATAACAGCGACCACCAGCAGTATCAGTGTGAGGGCAGCTGTCGTTTGCAACAGTTGCCGGTTTATATAACGCAGAATAATCATACTGGCATTCTAGCAGTTTCTATTTTGCCAATGCCTACTCGGGAGAGTAGAATTTTCTGCTAGCAAAATCATTTTCATTTCTTCAAGGAGGACTCTCATGCAATTTACTGTTAAAGCTGCAAATCCCGTCACTTTGGCTACCGCTTGTCTGGTTGTTGGTATTTTCGAAGACAATAATCTGCCCGCACTCACCCAACTGTTGGACACAGCCAGCAAAGGAGCCATCCGAAAATTACTGCGGGCAGGCGACATTACTGGAAAATTGGGCCAATACCTGCTGTTGCAAAAAATTGACGGCATCCACGCTCAGCGTGTGCTGTTAGTGGGCTGTGGTCTTAGCCACAATTTTGATGCGAAAAAATATGCCACCACCGTGCAACACACTTATAAAACTTTGCAAAAGTATAATTTGAGTGAAGCCACCCTCACTCTAACAAACCTTCCCGTCAGCAATATCTTAGACAAACGCAAAGCTGAGTTGCTAGCGCGTCTGTTTGTTATAAATCAATACCGTTACACCACCACTAAATCTAAAGCTCCACTAACTACTGGCATTGAGCGTGTAACCGTGTTGATAGCTGACAAAAAGGGCAGTTCGGCAACCAAAACAGGCGTGCTTATTGGTAATGCAGTGGGCAAAGGTATGAATTTGGCACGCGAATTGGGTAACCTGCCCGCCAACATTTGTACCCCGACTTATTTGGGTGTTCAGGCCAAAAAACTCGCCACCAAAAACAAACAACTGCGTACCCAGGTACTCACTGAAGCACAGATGCGCAAACTAGGTATGTTTTCCTTGTTGTCAGTAGGCAATGGCAGTATCGAACCTTCAGTATTGATCGTTATGCACTACCAGGGCACAGTTGCCACAGAGCGCCCCCATATCATTGTTGGCAAAGGCATCACTTTTGACACCGGCGGTATAAGCCTAAAACCAGGCGGTGGCATGGATGAAATGAAATTTGACATGTGTGGTGCCGCTAGTGTGCTGGGTACTATGTCTGCCCTGTGTGAACTGCAACCGGAAATAAATGTTATTGGTGTTATTGCCAGCGCCGAAAACATGCCCGGCAGCCGCGCCACCAAACCTGGTGATATCGTGACCAGCATGAGCAAACAAACTATCGAGATTTTAAACACTGATGCTGAAGGTCGGTTGGTATTGTGTGATGCACTCACTTATGTCGAACGTTTTAAACCACTCACTGTAATAGATATCGCCACACTCACCGGAGCTTGTATTACCGCACTTGGCTCAGTAGTCAGTGGCTTACTCAGCAATGACGACAAACTCGCCGAACAGCTTTATTCATGTGGCATCAACAGTCTTGACCCAGTCTGGCGCTTGCCTTTGTGGGATGAATATCAGGATCAACTCAAAAGTAATTTTGCCGATATCGCCAACATTGGCGGTCCCAAGGCTGGGACCATCACGGCTGGCTGTTTTCTTTCGCGATTTACTAAAAAATATCGCTGGGCTCATCTTGATATCGCCGGTACCGCCTGGTTACAAGGCGGTGAAAAAGGTGCTACTGGCAGACCCGTACCACTACTGATGGAATATCTGCTGAACACTTGATGCAGCCACACGCAACCATGCCCAAAGTTAATTTTTATTTGCTGAAACAAAATACTGAACAGGCCCGAGCGCTGCTGGCCTGTCGCTTGGCCGAAAAACTACTTAAGCAAAAATTACCTGTCCAAATTTTAGTCGGCAGCTTAGCGGCGGCCAGTGTACTCGATCAACTATTGTGGAGTTTTTCTGCCGACAGTTTTGTACCCCACGCACTGTGTTCTGATCCACTCAATATGGAGACACCTGTGACCATCACTTGGGATCAACAACCGTGTTCTGCAACTTATTTGTTGAATCTAACAACTGCTATACCGATCAACCACGCCGCACTCGATACCATTGCCGAAATTATCGTGAACGACGAAGCTGCAAAAACCCACAGCCGCCAACTGTGGAATACCTATAAGCAGCTAGGTTACCCATTGCAATTACATCAGTTATAGACAATTTATTGCCTTTAAATTAGGTGATCTGCCAACTACCACTGCATTTAGGTGGTGACTGAGTTTGAAATTTGTGCTGCCAGGCATACCTGTGGCCATGGGGATACATGGCTATTCATATATTCTAATTACGCATATTTCCTACTGTAGTCTGTGGTGGAGAAGCCCTTGAGCCTGAGGCTATAATCCCACTTTGACTCAACTCCTGATCATTCAACTGAAATTGCTGTAACCCATGGAAAAATCTTACGATCCGCACGCCATCGAAACCGCTCTTTATAAACGCTGGGAAAGCCAAGGCTATTTTGCGCCACAAGGCAGTGGTGACCCTTACTGCATCATGATTCCACCACCCAATGTCACTGGTAGTTTGCACATGGGACATGGGTTTCAAGAAACCATCATTGATGCCTTGATTCGATACCAGCGTATGCAAGGTCGCAACACCTTATGGCAAGTGGGAACAGATCACGCCGGCATCGCCACCCAGATGGTGGTGGAACGACAATTACTAGGCGAAGGAGTCAATCGCAAAGAACTGGGTCGAGAAAAATTTCTGGAAAGAGTATGGCAGTGGAAAGAAGAGTCAGGCTCGACCATCACGCGACAATTGCGCCGAATGGGCGCTTCCATGGATTGGACCCGCGAGCGCTTCACGATGGATCCAGGGTTGTCAAAAGCCGTGGAAGAAGTCTTTATCCAGCTCTACGACGAAGGTTTGATTTATCGCGGCAACCGATTGGTAAACTGGGACTGCAAACTTCTTACAGCCATTTCCGATCTTGAAGTTATATCAGAAGAAGAGAACGGCTCCTTTTGGTTTTTCCGTTACCCACTCATCAATGGTGCTACCACCGCTGATGGCAAGACCTACATAACAATTGCCACTACTCGCCCAGAAACCTTGCTCGGTGACAGCGCGATTGCAGTACATCCAGATGATGATCGCTTTAAACATCTAATCGGCAAACAAGTACAGTTACCCTTGTGCGGACGTAATATCCCGATTATTGCCGACACCTATGTCGATCCTGAATTTGGTACAGGCTGCGTCAAGATTACACCTGCCCATGATTTCAACGACTATGAAGTGGGACAGCGGCATGGTTTGCCACTGATCAATATCCTTACTAAAGAAGGCACGATTAACGACAACGCCCCCGCGGCCTATCAAGGGTTAGACCGTTTTGAATGCCGCAAACAATTGGTGCGCGATCTGGAGTCTTTAGGTCTGTTGGAAAAAATCCAGGATCACAAACTCAAGGTGCCACGCGGTGATCGGACCGGTGTTGTTGTCGAACCGTATTTGACCCAGCAATGGTATGTCGCAATAAAAGAACTGGCGGCACCTGCTATAGCTGCAGTAGAAAATGGCGCCATCGAATTTGTCCCAAAAAACTGGGAAAACACTTATTTTTCGTGGATGCGCGACATTCAAGACTGGTGTATTAGCCGCCAACTTTGGTGGGGGCATCGTATCCCTGCTTGGTATGATGCCCAGGGTAATATTTACGTTGGTCGCAACGAAGCCGAAGTACGCAGTAAATACCAATTGGCTGCTGAACTGCCCTTACATCAGGACGAGGATGTACTCGACACCTGGTTCTCATCTGCATTGTGGACATTTTCCACACTAGGGTGGCCCGAAGACACCCAAGAACTTCGCACTTTTCATCCTACTGATGTGTTGGTTACCGGCTTCGACATTATTTTCTTCTGGGTAGCACGCATGATTATGCTAACACTGAAATTTACCGGCCAAGTTCCCTTCAAAAAAGTTTACATTCACGGCCTGATCCGTGATGGTGAAGGACAGAAAATGTCCAAGAGCAAGGGCAATGTACTCGATCCAATTGACCTGATTGATGGCATCGATCTGGAGTCTTTGGTGAGAAAACGCACCGACAGCTTGATGCAACCACAGATGGCGGCGAAAATTGACAAAGCCACCCGCAAACAATTTCCCGATGGCATCACTGCCCACGGCACAGATGCTTTGCGATATACCTACTATTCACTTGCTTCGACCGGTCGCGACATTAATTTTGACATGGGTCGCATGGAAGGTTATCGCAACTTCTGTAACAAAATCTGGAATGCGGCGCGTTATGTGTTTATGAATGCCGAAGAACAGCATGTCACCCGACCAACGGATGTCAGCCACTATTCGCGTGCTGACTTGTGGATTCAGGCACGGTTTCAAGTAGCCCTGCAAAAAGTAAATGAAAATTTCGCCAACTACCGCTTCGATCTGGTATCACAAGCTGTTTACGATTTTTTCTGGAATGAATACTGCGACTGGTATTTGGAACTGTCCAAACCGATCCTCTGGGATGCTAATGCCAGCGACGCTAACAAAAATGCTGCGCGTTACACCTTGCTCAGCGTGCTTGAACAAAGTTTGCGTCTAGCCCACCCACTCATACCTTTTATTACTGAAGAAATATGGCAGAAAGCCGCTCCTATGTTAGGGATTACCGGCGCCACCATTATGTTGCAACCTTATCCCCAAGCAGACAATACGCTAACCAGTTCGGCGCTAGACACTGAAATTGAATGGGTAAAAACGGTAATCTTGGCACTTCGTAATATCCGTGGCGAATTGAATATTTCTCCTGCCCTTACACTGCCGGTTTTATTCAGCAAAGGTTCGGTACAAGATCAGACCTTTATGGAAAGCAATCGGCATTATCTGGTGAAGCTGGCTAAACTCGAATCGTTGGTGTGGCTAGATGATGCTGCCTCTGCACCACCGTCTGCAATGCAACTAGCAGGCGATATGGAAATTCGGGTACCGCTGGCGGGTTTGATAAATGTACAAGCAGAACAAACCCGCTTAACCAAAGAAATTGAAAAATTACAGTTAGAAATTTCCAAAATAAATAATCAACTGAGCAACACCAAATTTGTTGATAACGCGCCGCCCGCAGTGGTTGCCAAGGAAAGGGAAAGATTGTCTAATTCCAGTAGCTCCGTTGCTCAATTGCAAGAGCAGCTTGTTAAATTAGCCTTGCTCTAATTGTCGAATTTACTGAGGCAACCATGCGCCTTACTCATTATTTAATAAGCACGCTCGCGGCTTTCACTGTGTTCTTCAGCGTGGGTTTGAGTGCACACGAAGAAAAATCTTACGACAAAAATGGTGGCCATTATGATGAGAATGGCAACTACCATTGCCATTTGGACGGTTGTTTTGAAACCTCCTCACGCTACCAGTATCGCAGCCGCAGTATGAGTAATCGCGATGACGATTTGTACTACAACGAAGAAGACTGGCCGTATTGGGAACAACTCAGTGGAAGCTGCAAAACCATGCGCACCTATGTACTAGAAACCACTAGCAAAGTACCTGTGACGTGGACCAATCCCCGCGAATGTGAAATCCGCGAAGGATTATGGGTAGATGAATATACCGGTGAAGAATTTACTCGCGCCGCCACAATGGAAGTAGATCATGTAATTTCACCCCAATACGCTAATGCAGCAAATGGTTATCAGTGGGATTACGACAAACGTTTACAATTTTCCAACGACCCCTACAACTTGATTCCGGTCGGCCGTGAAAGTGCACGCAAAAAACGTGAGCGAGGCATTGGTGGATGGCAACCCCGCGCAGAGTTTTTATGTGAATATGCAAAAAACTGGAAAGAAGTTTCTGGCAAATACGACTTGGATTTGTTCGCGCAGGACACCAGTCGCATAAATAAGATTATGGAAAACTGCGCTACCGACTCCGAGCCAAGAGTGGAAGAAAACTGAGTCTAAGCGTTACGGCGTAACGCCAAATTTTTACTCTCTCTTCATGCACGCGACATATATTTGCCGGTTGTGGTGCTGACTTTAATTATTTCTCCTTTCTCTAAATATTCCGGCACCTGCACTTCCAGACCTGTGCTTAACACAGCAAGTTTATTACGACTGGTAGCCGAAGCTCCTTTTAAGCTAGGTACGGTTTCCACTATTTCGAGTTCTACCGCCGGTGGCAATATGATTGTTAGCGGCTTACCATCCATCAACAAAGCATTGATGCCTTGCAAACTTTCAGTAATGTATGGGGTGACATCACTCAGGTCTTCAGCAGACAGTTCGTATTGCGAATAGTCATCCGTGTTCATGAAAATCCAATTGTCTCCCTCCTGGTAGGAAAATTGCACAGGGACACGCTCGCAGTCTGCTTCCTTAAGCATTTCGTCGCCCTTATAGGATTCGTCAAGTTTTTGCCCAGTTTGCATATTGGTAAATCGAATTTTATACAAAGTTGCCGCACCACGCGCCGAGGGGCTCTTGGCCTCCAAGTGTTTGATCAAATGCGGAATGCTGTTTATATCGATAACCATACCGGTTTTCAGATCACTTGCTTTAGGCATAACTACTCCTGAATTGATTTAAACGACTTGAATTGTACCGCAGAAAAATCTGCTAATTGCTAGGTCTTAATGGCTGAAAACTAACTGAATTTCTTTTTAACTTTTGCCAAACAAGGATTTAAACAGGCAGAATAATAATGTTAGTATGAAGGTGTTAGTAAGCAAGATATTTCAGGGAAGGCTTAGATATTCACTTGATTTTTACCTCATCTACTAACAACTGTTTAAGTTTGCAAAAACTGCAACACTTACTATAAAAATAATTAAAATCTCTAATTACACCTCTTATAATTTTTAATGAGAATCTTTATGAATCTTAAACTTTGGCTGGCTGTTGTAATTACAGCCCTTGTGCTAACTGTGACCACAGCATTAGTTGAACTTTCCAACCATATCAGCGAACCTCTAACCACCCTGCTGGTAGCACTGTTGACAAGTGTCATCGCCGTGTTTGTTAGCCGCAGAACAGCTGGCCACAAAAAGAAAAGCAAATCTAACGTATCCAATGCAAAAACTCTTACTAACTCCAAAAAACCTCGCGAAACAGGCACTGTTAAATGGTTTAGCACCAGCAAAGGATTTGGATTTATCACTCGTGCGAATGGCGAAGATATTTTTGTACACTTCCGCTCCATCCTCGGCGAGGGTGCAAGAGTGTTACGCGAAGGAATGCGCGTAGAATATATCGTATTGGATGGTGATAAAGGATTGCAGGCGGAAGAAGTGCTTGTGCTGAAATAAATTAGCTTTCGGTTTACACCTCAGTAATGTGGGGGCTTTTCGTCTTGCATTGGCCCCACCTCCACCTTATCTTCTAGCGCACTTAATTTTTCTTTTAGTAAGTGCATTTCAAGCTGCAACCTATCCAGCTGTTTTTGTTGGCTGATTATCACACTGTTAAGTTCAGCTACAGTGTGCTCCTGAAACGCCAACTGGGTTTGCAACTCGATCAATTCATTATTCATATCACTCATTTCACTCATATCCTTCACACCTAGAGACCGCTCAGGTAGTTAATGGTTAGCGCTTGTAGAATTATCAGCAGGGTAGAAGTAATCTTCTAATAAATCTCGATTGCAATTCTTCTATCAAACTCGACTTACGATATTGATCAGAGAGAAGTTAAAGTTTAGGCGTTCAACGACCTTCATTGGCATGAATGCAAATGAGATATATTAGGAGTTATTCATGCGTGTCTACAAAAGCTTAACTATACCTGCTCGAGCACCTTAGGTATCAGCCCACATTCTTAACAAGTTGTGATAGATGCCGGCCAAGTCAGTGACAGTGGACTTGCCTGGCATGTCTGTAGCCACTTTTTGAATGGATTGATCCAGTTCTAATAACAGGGTGCGTTTTTGATCGTCACGAACCAAACTCTGAATCCAGAAAAAAGAGGCTAATCTGATGCCGCGAGTGACGGGTAGTACACTGTGCACACTAGTGCCCGAATAAACCACCATGTCGCCTGCTGCCAACTTCACTTGGCGTGGCCCAAAAGTATCATCAATCATCAACTCGCCACCCTCGTAGGTAGCTGGGTCACTTAAAAATAAAGTAGCAGACAAATCTGTACGAATCCGATGTGGTGTGCCGTGGATACTCCTGATGGCGCCATCGATGTGCCGGCCATAATTTTGTTCGAGGCCGTAACAGTTGAACTGCGGGGGCAATATTTTAAGGGGCAGCGTAGCGGCAACAAAAATCTCATTAGTAGCCAACATTTTCAAAATTATTTCGCCCAATTTTATAGCCAAAGCATGATCGTCGGGCAATTGCAAATTTTGTTTTACTTGTGCCGAAAGATAACCCGCACTGCCTCTGCCATCAGACCATTGGACTGTTTCCAGCTCCTTGCGAAACTGTTGCACTTGTTCTGCGTTTAATACTTTTGGGATTTGCACCAGCATGGAAAATTCCCTGTTCTTTGCACGCGTTGGGATTAATAACTTAAATTAAGCGCGAAAACTGCGCTCAAACCTGCTCCCGGCACTACATGAAACGGGTGTAACTGATCGAAATACAGCGCATCGGTAAAATTTGTAACATTCATTTTGACGATCAGATTATCACTGATGTTGTATTTTGCCATCGCATCAAATGACCAATATTCAGGTGCCGACAGAATAGGCGAAACATTGCGTGCCAGTCGCTCTCCGACAAATCTTGCACCGGTTCCCAGTTCCAATGCATCAATCCCTGTATAGTTCAACCAAAAGGAAAAGGTGTTTTTAGCCACATTCACTAAAGGTCGCCCTTGATTATCTAAAGTTGGGCCAGTTTTGGCTTCTTCACTATCCAGATAGGCATAGCCGCCACTGATGGAAATATCAGGTGCAAGGCTACCTGCCAAGTTTAGGGATACGCCATTGACTGTTTGTTTGCCTGCCAATGCGTTAAAGCCGGGTGTGGTGGGGTCCGGTACTCGTGCATTTGATTTCACAATCTCAAAAAGCGCGGCTTCTAAGCGTAATCTGCCGTTAAACACTTCCCATTTGCTGCCAAGCTCCACACTGCTGTTTTGTTCTGGTTCGAGAAAGGCATTGCTGATGCCGAAATTTCTGGCATTGGCGATGAACGAAAGACCTTCAGCCGACGGATTGAAGGAAGTGCCCCAGCCTAAATAAAAAGTACCTTGTTCGACTGGCTTGTATACCAGGGCAGTACGGTAATTTGTTTCTATGTCGGTTCTTTCTACCTTTTCGGTTCCGGCCGTGTTACCGCTTTGGTCAAAGCGATTACCAGCGTAATGCGTGGCAAAATGATCCCAACGCATACCTACTAATAATTGCCAAGATGACCCAAATTTGATGGTGTCCAATACAAATGCGGCAAGACTGTCACTGTTGGTGTCTGCCCTTGCCCGCACCTGCATACGCGTGGCTGAAAACGGAATGTTAGCTGGAGCAAGCAGTGTTGTGGCTGGTACCCCCACAGCAATCATCATCGTAGGACTGGAAGATTCTTGGGCTATTTCTACACCTGTCACAATCGCATGGTTGACAGTGCCCGTAGCAAAATTTGCCAACAGATTTACTTGCCCCTGCAGCATATCCTCCGTACTTTCTCCACTGAATACATTGCGATTTATTATTACCGCTTGCAACGGTGTGCTTGCTGTCACTACGCCATTAACAAGCGGCTCGGTAATTCTGCTCGACCGTGTGTATTGCGCATAACGCAGCTGAGCGTTCAGTGTCAGATCGGCATTAAAACTGTGATCGAGCTTAATATTGCCGATATCAGCATCTGTTTCTATATAGTCGTCTTCAAACCCATAGTATGTTTCCCGCGGCACTGGTGCAGGCACTCCTGCCACCCAGGGCAAACCATAATCTGGCCGGCTGTCGCTTTGTTGTTTCATAAAGCTGAGAGTGAGCTTTGTCGCATCACCAAGCCCCAACGCAAGCGAAGGTGCCACGCCGTAAAGTTCTGTTTTGGCGCCATCCCGAGCTGGCATTTCTGCTCGGTGATTGACTAGGTTAAGCCTTAATGCCGAACCAACTATTGGCAATGGCTGATTGAAATCCGCATTGACCCTAACAGTATTTGCAGAACCAACATTGATATTGAGTTTGCGAATGATGTCTGCTTGCGGCTGTTTGCTGGCTTGATTAATCACGCCACCGGTAGAGCCACGTCCAAATACCATGGACGACGGCCCTTGCAAAACTTCGACCGCTTCCAGATTAAACGGATCGCGGGCATAACTGCCGTAATCACGCATGCCGTCGAGAAACATATCATTGCGCGAATTAAAGCCACGGATAGTGGGGTTGTTGCCTTGCCATGTAAACTCACCTGCCCCTAGCGTGATGCCAGGCACATTACGCAAGGCATCGTTAAGCGACATTGCGCCGCGGTCGTCGAGCAGTTGTTCAGACAGAGTAATAATAGATTGCGGCGTGTCTTGTAGTGGTTCCGTAAACTTGGTGAGACTGCTATCAGTAATATTGTAGTTGTTGTTGGTGCGGGTAGTTTCAATCACGATTTCTTCGATGGCAGCAGCCAACGTAGATGTGTGCATTACTAACTGCAACCCGGCCCCCCACATTACCTGCCTGATAACTATTTTTAGTGAGTTACTCGATAGGCGCGGGAATGACAAAGCTGGATTAATCAAAAGCATAAAGAAATCAATAAAGTAGTTGGGACAATAGTTAATACTTATTATAATTGGTTGCGGTTTTAGGTAGTACAAATGTAAGTAAAAATTAGATTTTCTCCTTTTTATTATCTTTTTATTGATTTAAAAAAACCGCAAGACAAAAGTTAGTGATACTGTCTTGGCTGTGATAACTTTCTACTACACAAGAACTGTCATGCTGTGTTTTATTCTTGTGCGCGCCCTCCTATTATCTAGAACTGAGCTCTAAACACGATGTTAACACCGTCTCCTAAACCTCCATTGCGCTGGCTTAATCTGTTGGTGCTGTGCCTACCCATTCTGGTTTGTGTCACTTTAGTTCCCTGGTATGGGTTTACCTACGGTTACGATACTTATGAATGGATCTGGTTTGGGGCGTTAATGGTATTTTGCGAAATGTCCATTACGGCCGGTTATCACCGCTTGTGGTCACACAGCGCTTACAAGGCCCACCCCATTCTAAAGTCCATTTATGCTCTGGGTGGAGCTTGCGCATTACAAAACGACTGTATCACGTGGGCCGCTGATCATCGCCGTCATCACGTTTATGCCGACAACAATGACAAAGACCCATATTCCGCCGGTCTCGGCTTTTGGTATTCGCATTTCGAATGGATGTTGCGTGACTTCGAAAGCACCCGGGAAGACTACAGCAACGTCAAAGATTTGCTGAAAGACCCAGTACTGGTCTGGCAACGTAAACACTATCTATTATTGATGTTGCTGATGAACTTAGGCCTACCCTTGTTGCTGGGTTTGTTACACGGCGATATTTGGGGCTCGCTTTTTCTAGCGGGTTTTTTACGACTGGTTCTGAGCCAACATTTTACCTACCTGATTAATTCCGCCGCGCATATTTGGGGCCAGCGTAGTTACGATCCGAACCAAACCGCACGCGACAACTGGTTTATCGCGCTATTTACCTTTGGCGAGGGTTATCACAACTATCATCACACTTTTGCTTGGGATTATCGTAACGGCATCAAGTGGTATCACTACGATCCCACCAAGTGGCTCATCAAAGTTTGCTCTTGGCTCAGACTCGCCAGCGATCTCCGCTTTTGTTCCAACTACAGGGTGGAGTTGACCCGCTTGGCCGTGCAATACAACGCGGCCTTGAGTAAATGTGAATTACTAATCGAACCTGCCAATTGGCGCGACAGTATCGAACACGAATATACCCAACTAGTGGACGCTCTCAACCAATGGTCCCAAGCAAAACAAGCCTGGTATCAAGCGCGCTCAACTAAGCTGAGTGTAGAGATTCACCACGACTTTGAACTACTGCAGTCTCGTTACAAAGCATTACGCAGTCAATTACACCAGCAACAGCAAAACTGGCATTCACTTTTGCACAGTTTTTCACATCTGCAGACATCATGATCAACGAGGTCAAAGCCCTTATTTGTGTTCAGGGAAATAACAGTGGCAACTCGCGCATGCCAGGACCAAAGAAAAACTGCGGTTTCGATGCAGGATAATTACCCCTGCTCTCAGTCAACTTGACACATTTATTAATATCGTCAGCAAGTGCTCCCCAGTTATTTTGGCGTGGCCACGCATCTATGAAGCACTGATCAAAAAACGTGTACTGCAAATTGTTCGAGCACCCGAACGAAGTAAGGTCGGCTGCGCTTGCTGTCATGACTATGCGCTCCGCCCTAGTAATGCCTGGACGCAGGTAGATGCCGCTATAACAAGCTGAGACTATCAGCACAGTAGGTCTCCCCCCGCAGGAGTTCAACATTGACTCCATTCGAGTCGGCCGAACGAAGACAGTGGGGGTTTCTGCCGACAGTGCAATACCCTCTGGGGCGCCATGGCCAGTTAAATAAACTAGACAACCTTCGCCTTCCTGCGGCATGAGCCCAGTCAGAGAGCGAGCAAGCGCCTCCAACCCACTCGCCGGCCACCGCTCATCGATGCTGGCATGCAATTGGGTGAGTGAGGCAATCTCATCGTGTCCCTTCAGCACACTGGCAAAATCATTGACGAAATTGTCAAACACGTTCTGTTCGTTTCCCACCGCTGCCAGTATTACATGCCAACGAGTATCACTCGGTGCAGCACTTGTGCAGGTGGCAAACATTGCACCCACTAGCATATATAGAAAGAAAGTTTTCATACCCATGGGCACCGCCTATTGAAGATTTGACTCACCGGAAATCCTATTCGACATCAGCAGTTATTGCCAAAGAAACAATGCCAGCACAGCACTAAAGTGCCAGAAATTGGATCCATTGAGACCCGTAAGCTGCGCGAAAATTTAAGTCCCGCACGCGCTGTTTTTTTCGAGCGCACTATTATCTCGCGCGCACTATTAACTATAGTAGGGACTTAGCTCTACGATGTAAAAAGTGCAAATACCCTGCCTTTTTTTTCATCGCTTGTGAGCCTATTCGTGCGTTTTTACATGATTTGCCATCACCCGCTTGAAAACGGGCAGCTCAAGCAGGGTATCTAACCAGATTCGTAAAGCCTTGAAATCACACAGGTCAAACCAGTCTCGATCCACCTTG
>Ga0209190_1000111_pt1 | contig 54783 bp, 75 predicted proteins | sample M_140205_XF_Meta_FD_187315 | JGI IMG/M metagenome (GOLD analysis project Ga0209190, IMG submission 187315) | Freshwater microbial communities from Lake Montjoie, Canada to study carbon cycling - M_140205_XF_MetaG (SPAdes) (version 2) | ecosystem: Environmental > Aquatic > Freshwater > Lake... | reverse complement strand
GCGCGCCTTGGGTGCTGGAGAACCATCCTCAGCGTGGAAGTCCACGAGCATGTAGGTTCCGTCAGCATCATCGATACGTTCAGTTGTCATATTTTCTTTAGCTCCGCATATTTGAGTTCCGCATTCACCGCTTCTTGCCACGAAGGCGACAGCCGGTATGCGCCACGATATTCTAGACCTCCCCTCACCATGTAGTGAGTGGTGATCGCCTCAGCATACGCCTCCGCAACGTTGGTTCTGCCGTATACGGTTGGCGGTGCGGCCATATTTGGGTCTTTGCTCCAAAGTGAGTACACTTTGTCGATCGGCGAGCCAGACCTCAGACTCGGGCTCCCATACGTCCGGGTGGCCATGTTGTGCGCCATTTCATGGATGTAGTTGGCGTGGTTCATCTTATCACCAACCGACAGCCCTGCCATGTAGAACACAACGTGACCGTCGCCGCCCGTTGCCGCACTGGTGAATGAGTGGCCGAGCTTGCGTGTGAGCACTTCGTCTTGGCGATTGGACTGGGTCGAGATGAAGACGCGCTGTGTGGCGTCAGTCAAATACGAGGGCAGATCACCACGCGCCATAGTGACGAACAGCCCCGCTGCCGAGCGCCGCGCCAGCCGATCACCCTTTGCATAATGCACCCTCTGCCGCTCGAGTGGGATCTCAATCATCAGTTCGCCGGAGCGCATGCCGTGACGCTGGTGAATGCCTTGGGTCAGGTTATGCTCACTATTCTTCAGCCTGTGCTCCGCGATCGACGCCAATGTGGAGCGGTCAGTCTCTTTAGAGGCTCTGAGGTCTTCAATGAGCTTACGCGAGATTTCATGCGGGCTCGTCAGCACTTCGAGGTGGCTGCCCCGCTTCAGCAGTGGCTTCTGCTCTTCAGGCTTGAGCGCACCTTTCTTTTTCAGGTTGTTCAGCCGCCTCCACTCGTTGTATTGCGCCAGAGGCTTGGGGATACCGGCGAGCCGCGCCTCTTCCACCATTTCTTTCCAAGTGCGCTTGCGCCCATCCTTCGACAGCCGGTCGAACAGCGCCTCAGATTCTGGACCGACAGTGGTCGCGGCAAACTGCCCACTCGGGTCACCGCTCCCCGCCGCCACGCGCGGGTGCTTTGACTCGTCCCACGCCCGCCCCGCGCCTATTTTGCGCAGAGCCGCCTTGCCTGCTTTGCTGAATGTCATGCGTCCACCCTGCGCTTGAGGATAAATCCGTGAGCCTTCGCCAGCTCCGTGAGGTGCTCTTCGCTGACCGTAGCGTGACCAACCACATCCACCAAAGGCAGCGTAAAGCCCAGCGTCACCACAGTAGGTTGCCCAGCGCCGATGAATACGTGAGCGTGGGTCACGCCTTTGAGCGGAGTGCCATCCTCAAGAGTGACCTCCCCATCGACGCCGTTGCTCTTGACTTGGACTTTCATCAGCCCGCTCCCTCTGTGGTGCGCATCAGGTCGTGATGGTCTCGCTGTTCTTGAGTCCAGCTGTCGCGCGGACCATCCAGCGCATCAACTATTCGCTCAAGCGTCCTGTGCTCACTTACGCACTTATCAGCTATGCTCCAAGTCAAAACCATCAGGATCACTATCGCCGCCGCGAGTTGCACAGGGCGCGCCTCGAGCACCAACCCCTGATTCGCCATCGCCCCTCCAAAAACAGCGAGCGCCGTGCGAACTGCACCCCTTATCGCGTTGCCTCTGACGGTTCTCCAGCTCATTGCGCCGCCGCTTGGTTGCCAAGCCCTGCCGCATCAACCGTCGCTTGCTGCTCTAGCTGACGAGCGAACTGCTCATCCTGCTTGTCCTGGATCGCCCCCTGCTCTTCCTCAAGCGTGGTATCAGCTGCGATGATCTCGCCTTGGCGCAGGTTCTCGAACAGCGTCACATCACTAATCGCCCCTTGCTGCCACGCCATCACCAGCGCACTCAGCTCAGCCGGAGCCATACGTGCAGGATAGAAGTCGCGATTGAGCTCGAACTTTACTTTATCATCCGGCAACGCAGCGAACTGCGCCAGCCAACGCAGGGCTTGCGTCATGCCCAAGCTAATGGTCTGCGAGATAGAGCTGAGCATCGACTCCTCACCCTTGCGCCGTATGCTGGCGCTGTCCGCCGCCTCTACCGCCTTCTTCTGCGCCTCGAGCATACGCGCGCCAACAATCGCCATCAGTTGCTCCTCGCGCTGCAACTTGTTCTCCAGCGTCTTGAGTCCCGTGCCGCTGAACTCGATGAACTCAGCTTTGGCGTCAGGGTTCTTGGTGACGATGGCGCGTTCACTGCCCAAGTAGATGGGGTCGTTATTTTCACTCTGGAAACCCGCTAGGAACAGCGTAGGCAGCGCCGTGAAGTGGCAACCGTGGGCGTAGTCCGCGCTTGTGCGGTAGTGCGACAGATTCAGATCCACTAGGTCGATGAGCGGAGGCTCATCCACCTCTGAAGACGCATCATCGGTGCCGATGAACTGAAACGGAATGTAGTTGATTGGCGAAGAGTTGATGGTCGGGAATATGTCCGCCCCAATTTGAATGTCGGCATCATCCTTGCGCTCATAGAGCCGCTGACGATAGACATTATTCAGCAAATCGAGCACGCGCCACTGATCTACCGCCGTCACCTTGTATTCATCCTTGTCGTCCTTTTTATCCTCCACCTCGTGCAGCACCACCAGCGTCAATACCGTCTTGTTGTCGATGCGACCGGTGCGCCAGTTGATGATATTCTCCGCTGTGTAAAGCTGAAGCGTGGGACGCACGTTCTGAGCGATGGCATCCGCCTGAGTAGCGCCCTTGGCCAGAGGCGGGCAGTCCACTAGCACGCCTACGCGTCCGACGGTCAGAGCATGCTCGCACACCTCTTGGGCGAACACCTGCAGTGGGTTGCCGGCAGAGTCTACATCCTCAAGCAGTTCAATCATCGCATCGGGAACTTCGACCACTGGTGGCTTCTGCAGCATCATGCCTTCTAGCCCACTGATGGTGCGCCACGTAGCGTTGTAGAAGGTGGTGCGTATCTTGTACGATTTATAATCGGGATCAGTTTGCGCCTTCAGCTTGGGCAGATACGCCTCGCCGCCCGAGTGGACAGCGTCCTGACCGGCGGAGCAGTCGCGACAGCGCTTCCACTTGCTGCTGTATTTGCCATACTCTGAGTGCTGTGTGTTTACGGGCATCATTTCCTCCAGCCGTAGCGGTATTCCATGCATTGATCAAATTGGCTCTGCGCGAACTGTGAATTCATTATGTAGCTATTGGAGATATTCGATGACTGGATGGCCAGCGTGGAGCACTCGAATTTGTCCCGCGCAAAGTCAGCCTCGCCCTTCGTGACGTGATAGTAGCGCATAGGTGCGCAAGCATCCAGGAACACCGCAAGAAACGCAATCAACAACCTCATCACACACCTCCAACCTCTACACGCCTGACGAAATTATCAGCCGTCGGGAATTCATGCTCTACATAGTATCCAATTGCATCGGTCACGTGCGTTAGCTTTGGGGTGGCGTCCTTATCGATTTCACCGGAGCCGCCCTTCAGCAGCCGCACGCCCTCGAAGTCCAGCACGGTCTGAGGAGCCTTTGCCCCATCCACCATCAGCCGAATTATGCCTGCGCTGCTCTTGGTGCGTGAGTTCATAGCGTTGAGCCGCGCCCGCTCTTTGGGGTTCGCGGATTTGACGTTGAAGCTCAGACGGTTGCCGAACTTGGGGCGCAAGTCACGCTCGATCAAGTCCCAGTCCGAGCCTTCCACCTTAGCAGTGCCACGCGAGCCGCCTGTAGCGTCGCCATAGCACACGACCCGCCCCTTGTGGCTCCCGTAGTCCTTAATGATGCGCTTGCAGACGGCCGGAGTGTTGCTATTGCGCGGTATATGCACCTCGCCGATGATGCCGGTTCCGGTGATTGGGTGGTCTAGCAGCTTCACGCCGTTCGCAGCCAGCTCATACTGACCAGGCAGCACCTGCTCTTGGATGTAGGCGCACACTCCGGGCTCAACGTTGAAGTCGAAGCACAAGTTCAGCGTTGCATTTTCGTCATACACCAGCGGTGCGGTATTATCCGCCTCAAGGAAAGAGTAGTATGCACGCCCCTCGAAGTTGACGAAGCTGGCCTCATACTCCTGCGCAAACGTGAGCTCATCCAAGTCCTGCATAGCAGCCGCAATCTCAGAGGCTGGCAGAATGTCACGCGACGCCCAGCTATAGCTGCCCCAGTCACTAGCTGCCCCAGACGCCTTCATGCGCGCCTTGGCGGAGCGGTCGAGCTGATAATAGTGGTTCCGCCCCTCTGGCACGCCTATCAAGTCGCACCAGCCGAGCCGGTCAGAAAGAGAGGGGCGCACGTTCTCTGGCCAAGCACTCTCTTTGGTGTCGGCTATTTCATCGATGATGCCGCCGTCCCACGGTTGACCCTCCATACGCTGGGGCTTGTCGAGACCGATCACCCATAGCTGAGCGCCATTCAGATACTGGATCATCAGGTCTGATTCAGAGGGCGTTTGCGCTATAAGGTGGCGCGGAGACAGAGCCTTCAAGTCATTCCAGAAAATACGCTTTGCTTGGTCGCGCGTGGGTGCTGCGCAGAAGAAACGCGGAGTCCACTTAGTGGCCGCAGCTAGAGCACGGCGCACAACCTTGCGCTTGGCGAGTTCAGTTTTGCCACTCCGACGCCCCGCTGGCACGGTGTTGAAGCGGTGTGGAGAGTTGATGTAGGCGTGCTGCGTAGGGTGGAAGCGCAGCTTTGTCCAGCGTGGGGGCAGCTCTATGCTCACTCAGGCTTCTCCACGTCATCAGTCATAGCTGCAAGAGTTTCACGTATAACGCGCGCTGCATCATCAGGCTGCGCCCCCACTGGAGCGAGCTGTGAGTCGGGACGGTAGTCTTGCGGACGCCGGTTCTTCAACCAGAATATGGCAGAGGTGGCATCGGGAGGATACTGCTTTGTCACTTGCACGCGCTCCACGTACGTGGAACCGCCCTTGCCCTCTGAAAGTATGACGATTTCTTCTGATGGGTGACTGTAGCCTTTTGCGCGGTGTATGAGTGAGCGCTCTACTTCATCATCTGTACGCGCCTTGCCGCGCTTTACGGAGCTTTGAAAGCTGGGGTGAGCCCTCATCCATGCTTCAACAGTAGAGACGTCAACGCCAAACATATCAGCAAGCCCCGGACTGTCCGCATTGATGATGCACGCCTGCTCCGCAATATGATCGAACCCAATGTGGTAGCTGGTTGGTCTGCCGTGCTTGCGCTCCTCTCTGTTCTCAGCGATCACCTCGGCTGCACCTTTGACTTTGGCGTTGACCCCTTTTCGGTCTTTCATTCGCGTCGAATCAAGCTTTCTTCGTGCCACTGTTCACTCCCTTGATCAATTGATGCCGCCGCTTATAACTTATGCTCAAATTCAAGTAAACACATTTGACGCCCGCACCCCATCATTCAATACCCTCACCGGGAGTTCCGGGGGTCGTTTAGCACCCCTGCCACTTTTAGACGATTTAATATGCTTTTTTAGAGGATTAATCGTCTAAAAAAAGTTCGGGTGGCTAGCTATCTCCGTAACTCCCGGTGAGAGGTTATCGCCGTTAAAGGCGGCGATTAACGTGCTGAAGCCAGCTTTGGTCGAAAATTTCACCCTGAAAACCACCCGGTTTCACCCTTTCATTGGTGCTAAGTCGGAGAGAATTGATCGCCAAAAAACGACATTTTTAGACATGTTTTTAGCCTTTTTCAGTGAAAAGCCACGATTCAATTCGGCCGAAAAATAAATTTTATTTTCGAGCCTTTTGAGCAGCCCGCCCACGTTTATGTGGTTTGGATCATGATCTCGACCCATACAACCGTTGAACGCAGAGCGCAGATCAGCGTTCGTTCCAATGGCTTTCACGACCGCCATAACCGCCATACCAGAATCGTCTGGGGGCATTATGCGCCTCAGCTCTTCAGCGAACACCTCCTCACCCTCATTAGCGGAGTCCTCCTCTTGCGCGTTGTTGATCGCGTCACATAGATCGCCCGCCCCCATCCATAGTAGCAGCGGTCGCATAAACGCATACCACTCCGTGAAGGAACCATATTCCGAGGGCGGTGCCTCAGGAGTGGGTTTTCCTGAGGCAATCCAAGAGGCTGCGATACTCAGCGCATCACTCATGAGCGCTGGCCGATGCTCCGCGACGTGGGCTGGTAAGTTGCTGATCGAGAAGCTGCGCGCTGAGGGCGATGCCACCTTGGCGTCTATATAGCACAATAGCGCTCGCCTCGAAATATCGCCGCTCAGCTGTAGTTGATTCCCGGTGGCGAACCACGTTGCCTCATTGTTGAGCTCGAGCCGCTCCGTCTTCCCGAGCAGCCGGAATGTATTCCGCCGCGAGGTGAGCACCTTGTTCAGAGTGGTGTCCTCGAGCCGCTGCCCTTCCGCCACGTTGTCGAGGCACACAATACGGTCACCCGCCAGCAGGAATGAGGCAATGCGCTTTTCCATTTCTTCCTGATTCGATGTCCACGTCGCCTTGCTCAGCAGCGTGCCATACCACAGCCGCGAGATACAGTCGGCCAGTTGCGTTTTGCCCGAGCCGTGCTTAGGTGAAGAAAAGGCGAACAGCGGTGTTATGTCGAATAAGTGGCGGAAGCCCACAGTAAACAGCGCAGCGATAAACACAGTGCGCGCCGCAGGGCTCGCCCAAGGGTATTCCGAGAACGGTTCCATCAGCCGCCCGAGCGCCGCCTTAGCCGCGTTGCGTTTCAACCCCGCATCCACTCGCAGCCCCTCCACCTCTGAGGTGAGGTAGAGCTTAGATTCCGCGTCATACCCCACAGCCGACAGTAGCGACCCATCCGCCCGCAGACACGGGTGCGGCACGAAGGCGATGAGCTGCTTAGTGCCATCAAACTTACGGCACGCCATGAATGTGACCACGCTTGGACGGTTGAACTTAGTGCGTCGGAATTCCCCCTTATCGGTCAGCGCCCAGTATGCTGCAATATCGCCGAGCTCTACCGCAATGGTGTTCGCGTCATGATCGATAACGACATAGCTCATCGGGTCACGATCCACCATAACATCCAGCACCCCCGCTGTTCCATACCGCACTATATGCACCAGCCGCATCCCCATAGAGAACACACCCGGAGCCGCAGCCGCAGCCGCAGCCATTTCCTTCACCATTTCTGATTCGCGATACGGATTCTCATACACGTGGAGTTTACGCTCTGCATGCTCTTCCGCATTCTGCGCCCCAGTCCAGCCGCCCTCCGTTGCCCATGCCAGTATCGATGCCACTGTCCTCAACTCTGAGCCGCGCACCGCCTTGGAGCCTTCATAGTAGTGCTTGCGAGTGGCGCGCGCATCATACTTGCGCGACCGCCCTGCCCACGCCGCATACAGCGCGAAGCCCACGTCGGACTGAGCCCACGCCCGCCCCATTATCCAGCCGACACCCGCCCACTTCTCCTCATCATCGCAGTCCACATGCTCCAACGCATCGACCAACCCCTGCACCTGCGCAGGATTCGCTGGATTGAAGGTTTCTTTGGCCGGACGCCCGCGCTTCTTGCCTGCAGCCGCCGCGCCGCCGCCTTTCTTCAGGAATTCCGGCCACGGTGCTACCGGAACCTTCTCCGGTGCTTGTAGCCACGTGTATAACCCACCTGTAGCGTGTCGCGAGGGAGGGGCGACTACGTATCCCCCATCCCCGCGCGTGTCGAGCTTCTCTCCCAGCTTATTAGCCTGAGACTTTACGCCCTTCTCATACGCAAAATAGTAGTGATAGCGCCCCGCACGCGACTGCACGCATGGGGTGACTGGCATACCCACGCCCGCTGCTAGTTTACCCAGAGACTCAACGCCGAGCTCCCCATCCACATCGAGCACGGTCAGGCCGGATTCCTCACCGGTGGCGATGCCGATGCCCTGCCGCACGCCCGCGCCGCTCCACCACTCCCGTATCACCTCCGCATCCGTGGACGCCTCAGTAGGCCAGCCGAGTAGCGCCGGATGCTTACCTGCGCGCTCGCATTCTCCACCCAAAGGGCAGCCGCACGCCCCATCCGCGCCTACGGGGTGCAGCGGGAACACCCGCCAGCCCAGCGCCGCATAGCGCCACGCCGCCTCTAGCGTGCCGGTCTCTGCCGCCCTATTTGCCTTTGCCATTGGGCGTCCTCTCGCAGTCAGCCACGGCCAACTCTACTGGTGGATTCAGAACTTCAGATTCAAGTTGTTGCATTTCGTGATCCCTTTTGCATTTCACGCACTAGGAACAGCGTGTATTTATCTTTGTTGCGCGATACTGAGCAAAGCAGCCATCCCGCCGCACCCCGCTCTGTGAGCTCGCTCCCAAGTAGATACTCAGGCACGTCCTTTCTGATCATGTAGTCAAGGCGTGCTGGCGGTAGTGGCGAGATTTGCGCCGCCACCTTCTGGAACAGCGCCGCTTCCAAGTCTGCAATGCGCGCTCTTAGTCGCGCCTCCTCACCATCCGGCTGATCATCACACATATAGCCTCCCAAGGTAAAAAAAGAGGGAGAGCCAATGCCGCGCTCTCCCCAAGTAGCCACAGCAGCGAACTGCGGATTAGTCTTCAGCGTCTTCCATTTTTACCTTCACCTTGCCGGCGGACACGGACTCGTAGAACGATGATGCTTCGGCCAGCTCCTCAGACTCAGTCGCGCGCCCAAGCTCAATGACCCAGCCCTTCCACTTGCCCTTCTCGTTTTCTTCGTCCTTCGCCTTGCACTCGTACACGGTCTTGAACATGTCGCCGCCCTGCTGCTGCATCAGCGTCATCCAGTTCTTGGACTTTTTCATTTGAGTGCGCGAGAGGGAAACCAACACGCCGGTGCGGTCACCGTTGGGCAGCACGTGCAGGCAATAGTGCATGCGGGTGTCAGTGAGGATGTCGCATTTCTTTTCGTTCACCGAGCCATCCGGCAACGCAAAATACCACCGCCCCTCGTCCGACTGCGCCAGCACGCCCGACGCCTCCATACCGGCGATGGCCGAGGGCAGGAACTGCCCCTTGAACCCACCGCCCGAATCAGCGGGAGCCCAGCGGTTGAAACGGCGCTGGTATGCGCAAGGGATAATCTCTACGCTCTCGAACACTTCGCGCGTGACGGTGTTGAAGAACATGCCCGCCTTTGCGCCCTTGACGTATTCGTCGGAATCGGCGTCAGCCGCTGGACTCATCTTCTGCAGCATGGCGAGAAACGGTATCGCGAATGATTCCGCGTCCGCCTCTTCGAACCCACGCCCCATCGGTTTGCCCTTCACTGCGGGGAGTTGTTTCTTGACTTCTGCGACTTTGGTAGTTTTCTTTACAGCCATGATAGTTCCTTTCGTTTGTTTAATTAAATAACACCTTGCCCTACACCTTCGCCTTCTTCGGTAGCTGCACCACGGACTTGGTGGTGTCGTGAGCACCAAACATGTCCATTGGCAACTTGACTTTCGCCTTCACGCGCTCAACCACAAACGCCTTGAGCGTCTGCCAGTGCACCGCTCGCTCCAACTCGCACTCGAACTTCTTCTCGGTCAGCTCCGCCGCCAGCTTTGCCGCTTTGTCATACTCGCCTTTGCCGAAACTGATCGACAACTCTGTCTTCACAATTCCACCATACCCATTTGTATTCAGCCAGTCGAACGCCTCCTCACGCCGCTGCGCCGGTATTCCGACGGTGAAGTCCGGCCTCACCAGCACCTTTTCCCCGGAGTCCAGCGTGAACTCTTTGAGTTTTGCTTCGGCCATAGCTGCCGGCAAATCTTCCATGCACAGCTTCCGCAGCATCTCATTTAGGTCGGCCAGCGTTTGCGCGGTTTGCGCAATCTGCAGCTCAATATCCACCTGTCGCTTGGCCAGCGTTACGATCTCATCAAGTGCGCTTTGCATTTTAGTTCCTTTCTGTAGTGGTGATTAAACTTTATCAGCGCGCTCTTGCGCGCCGTATCGCTTTGTGAGCTTGGCCATGTTGTACTCTATGGTCTCTTCCCGCGTGATGAGCAGCGCTTGGCGCAGCACTTCCATGTAGAACTCGAGGTCGCCCAACTCTTCAACCACATTCTCGCGGTCAATGGGCTTGTTGTAGATCGCCGCCTTCTTCACCGCTTCCAGCAGTTCGCCCGCCTCACTGGAGATGCCCATCGCCATGTGCAGCTGATGCGCTTCGCTCGGAGTCAGCTCCCGTGCTATTGCCGCGCCATCCTTCGCCAACGCAAGCACGAAGTCCGAGTGCTCGGATGGTGGTATGCTTTGCCCTTCTTGCATGATAGTTCCTTTCTTTATTTTGAAATGGTTGAATAGTAACGTTTGTTCCGCGTATCCCATTCCAGCATACGCAGCCGCTTCCCTCTGTTGCCAATTGCCCACGCCAGCACCGCAATCAGCGTAGGCGAACCCAGCGCCACAACGTAGTCCAGTTGCTCGTCATATGCGCTCGCCGCTATTGCGGCAACCTCTGCGGTAGTCTCGGCACCGATGATCGCCGCGCCCGGAGGCCACACAATTCGTATGTCTCCGAATTCCGCCGTAGCTGCCAAGTCCAGCCCTTTGCTCACCCAGCGCCCGAGAGGGTCTTTGCGCATGGGTTCTTGAGGGATGTATACTGTTGGTCTCATTAGATTTCCTTTCTAAAATTTAGGGTAGCGCGCTCACCCTTGAAAGTAAACTGCTATGCCGTGCGCACAAATAAAACGCCGCCCTCTACGCCAAGAATTTTGACCCTCTTTCCGGATTCGAGAACGGTCTGCACCGCTTGCCCCAACAGATGCTTGGTGCGGGCGGTGCCGTCTGTTGCGACGAACCATGTCTCGTACAGCTCCAGCCCCATCACCTCGCGCCGAATCTTATCATAGCGACTCTCGAATTGCGGCATTGTGTTCCGGTACATTTCAGCCTCCTATCCATGGGCGCGCCGCGTCGCCGTTGATAACGTCGGCAACTTCTTTCTTAGAGCGCAATGCGTTGATGATGGTGGTGTCGATAGTTTCCTCAGCCTCAAAGTCCACATACCCAACCGTGCCGACAGAGCCTATGCGGTGACAGCGGTCTTCAGACTGTAGCCGATCAATGAGCGCGAACGTGTTCGAGTAATACAGCGCGCTGTTGGAAACCGTCCAAGTTTGCGCCACACCGCCCGCCCGCTGCTGAGCGAGCATGAAGCGAGCCGCTCCTGAGCGGAAATCTGCCACCGCCGCCGCCCGCCCCTTGTCGTTGATAGCGCCGTAGAACTGCACCACGCTCTTAGCGCCATACGCCTCACGCAACACCTCACTTATCCGCCGTATGTCCTCTGTGAATCGGCACCAAATGATCGCCGCCTCATCCCGCCCCTCTAAATACTCCATCAGCGACACAATGCGCGGATTCTCTTTCCAGCTCGGGAACAGCTCCACCTGCACGCCCTCTGCATTGGGGACATAGCCGCATATGATCTGTTGAAGGCGGAGATAGACGGTGAGCTTGTTGAAGGTGCTGATGCTGCCGTTTTCCCACTCTATGCGGCACTCCGCCTTCACCTTCTCGTAAAGTTCGCGCTGCCGCCCGCTCAGCTCCGTGTAGTATCGGCTGTAGGTCTTCTCCGGCAGGTCTAGGCAGTCCGCCTTCAGCACGCGGTAGCTGTGGGGCTCGATTAGCGCGCGGAGCCGCTCTAGGTTCTTGTAGCGAGGTTTGCCGTCCTTGTCCTTGGCCACTATGGTCGGCAGATATGCGGGTTCCATGTATTTGTCGAAGGTGGTGATGATGCTGCGGGCATTTTTCGCCAACAGCGCATGCACCTCATCGGTGAGTTCCTCGGTGCAAATTTCCTTGGGCTTGAGCGGCACCCCATCCTCATCCATCGATCGCCAGCTGACCACATACCGCCCTTTCCACTTTTTCGGCACGCGCATCGCTATGTGGCGCATGATGCCGCTGCTCTGTGGCATCAGCTCGGCATACTCTGATTTGAACGCGGTGTATGAGTCGGTCTCCAGTATCGTCGGGTCGAGGAACTCAAACTGTGAGAACAGATCGAATGGATTCTCTCCCACCGTGCCGGTCAGTATGCGTCGGTATGAGCTGTGGTTGCGCAGCTTGACGATGCGCTTGGTAGTGGATGCAGTGGGTGTTTTTATGCGGTGACTTTCATCCACGACTACCATCGCACTCTCACCAGAGTCCAGAAAGTCAATCGCGAAGTCCAGCGCGTTAGCACTCGCGCCGAACGCCTCTGAATTCATAACGACGATGCGCAGCACGTCTGTCGGCTTGAGTATGCGTTGGATCTCGAGCGCCCTTATGCGCGATATGCCGCTGGGCGACCGCCACCTCAGCATGACGTAGGGAATTTCATCCGGCAGGTGCGTTGGGATTTGCTCATTCAGCCACACAGGCACAGCGCCCTTCGGCGCGATGATCAGCACGATGTCGATTTTGCGGCTGCGCCATAGGTGCGCAATGTTGTCGATCAGCAGCTTGCTCTTGCCGGTGCCCTGCTCCATGAGTAGTGCATAGACCTTTTCATCTTTTGACTTTTTTAGACCGGTCAGTTGGTGCTTGAACGGCTTTGTCTTGAACTGCCTCGTCTTTATCATCACTCAGTTCCTTTATTTTGGCATCATATGCAACGACCGCCGCACGCGGAACCGCTACGTCAAATGCGGGTTCATAATCGTCAAACGCGCGCCGCAGCTTTGTCGCTGCCCGCAGCGCCTCTTCCAACTTCTGGAGTCGATTCATCCGTTCGCCCAGCTACGGTAATGCTGGTGGGTGCCTTCGATTTGATGGAAGCCACGCGCGGAATAAAAGTCATGCAGCTGCTGCCCTTTGAGTCCTGGACGGCTGGCGTAGGGTGCAGCTCTGAATGTAACATTCGATGAAGTTTCCCAGCACCAGTCGGCCAGCTCCTTCAGCAGACGGCTGCCGAACCCTGCGCGCCGGAGTTTTGGCGCAACGTAGAAGTTCGTCATCCTCGCGCAGCTCTTTGGGTTGGGCAGTCGCAGGATGAGGTGCTCTCTCTTGGTTAGCGCGCGCAGCACAAAGTGCACATCAACGCCATGCTCTGGGTGCATCCAGCAATAGTAGAAGCCTTTTGGTATCATCATTGCAGTTCCTTTCTATGGGTTGGGAATAATACCGTCTTTCAGCTCGTCAGAGCGTTAATGAGCCGCCTCCAGCAAGAAGCGTCCCATTTATCATCATACCAATACCGCGCCTTCATGCACAGCTCGTCTCGCGTCCACTGATTGACAGTGCGCGCATGCACCCCATCAACCAACCAGCGATACGGCGCTGCAGATATGAATGTAAACACGCGTCCATTGACAGAGACGCGCTTGAGCGCCCAGTTGATCTGATCGATGTTCAGCCCCTCTGCACCGAGCACCGCCGTGCTGTCTCGCGCGGGGAGCGGCACCGCCTTCAGCTCGATCCACCCCTCAACCCCGCGAATGACGTAGTTGACGTCAGGCATGCCCACCACCACCCCATTCTCCACCCGCTCCAACAGAGAGAACGCGGGCAGTGTTTTCTGCACGCCATCGCGCAACCAGCTCCAGCTCGTCGCCTCAAGTCCCATGCTTCACCCATCGATGCCCAAGCTCCACTCTCTGATTCTGATCATTCATAAAAGCTCCTATTTTAGGGTATACAAGGGCATCAGCCGCCCTCTGAAAAGCGTGTAGCGCGTGATCTACAAGCCTGATTTACTGCTCCGGCCATGATTCAGCCGTGACATCCTTCGCCCAAGTAACATTTATGTGGCGGATCTTATTGAAGCGTCCGCGCATCACATACCAACTTTTATCCACCACGCCGGTCTCCGTTATGCCGCGTCCGACCTCCGCGTAGACCCCCGCCGACACCGTCATCCCGCGCCGCCCCGTATCGTCCTCGATGACCATATTGAGGTATGCGGTATCGTGCGTCATCATCTTTGGACGCCCATCCTGCACCCGCTTGACTTGGAACACATACTCATTCAGGTCACGCGGCACCTTACTCACCAACCGCCCAAGGAAGTAGAAATCTGATGGATTCTCCCCAGCAGTCAGTGCTGCGTCGATGTCGCGCATAGTCCACAGCTTACGCACGCCCGGAAAGCCGCACTTGGCTGGGTTGGCGTATAGCGCGGCATACCGCTCGTGCGCTGGGTATATGTTCGAATAGAGCACTTCCGCCGCCTCTATTTTCGCCTCGTCCTTATCAGTCCATTTGCCGCGCGACTCTACGAACTTTTTGGCGGTGGTCTCGCCGAACCCCTTCAAGTTGAGGAATCCGCCGGTGAGCTTGCCGTTGATCACCTCCCAGTTCTCGCGCGAGGTGCGCACGTCAAACGCCACGAACTTGATCTTCTCCGCGTGCAGCTCACGTAGCAGGTTGATCGTTTGGGCTTCACCCTTGGTGTGACGTAACGTAGCGCAAGCAAACTCGAGCGGGTGATGCGCCTTCAGCCAGCCGCACCAGTAACTGATCAGCCCATAGGCCACCGCGTGCGACTTGTTAAACGCCCAAGCACCCATAGTGGTAAGGTGACCCCACACTTTAGACGCCGCCGCCTCAGGCACGCCCTGCTTCTTTGCGCCTGCAATGAACTTGACGCGATAGGTGTTGAAGTATTCCTCACCCTTGCTCTTGCTCATGGTCTTGCGGATGTCGGTCACGTCCTCCCACGACAGCTGCCCAACCTTGCGCGCGATCTGCATCACCTGCTCCTGGTACACGATGATGCCATAGGTGCCGCTGGTAAACTCGTCACATAGCTGGTGCAGGTTCTCGAGCCGCCCTTCACGCCCCATGCGCCGGTCGCACCACTCTTGCCCGCCGCCGGAGTTGAGTGGTCCTGGCCGACCTAGTGCGCCGATAGCCACAATGTCCGCAAACTCCGACACCACGATCATCTTCTGCAGCATCTGCAGCGCGTCACCCTCGAACTGGAAGATGCCCGCCCAGCGCTGCTCGTTGAACAAATTGAATACCGCCGCATCATCCAGCGGCAGCTTAGTCAGGTCGATGCGCTTTCCGGGCAGCTGCTCGATCGTATGCTCTAGCACCGCCAGTGTGCGCAGCCCCAGCATGTCGATCTTGAGTAGATTCAACGCCTCTGCGCTCACCTTGTCCACCTGCGCAGTAGAGCTCTCCGCGTTGACGGTGCAGAAATGGTTCACGGGCTCTGCACAAACCACAATGCCCGCCGCGTGGGTGCCGGAGGTTTGCGCGTGCCCCTCGAATGCAGTGGCTGTGCGCACTTGAGGGAATCGAGCGAGCACCGCCTTGCCCGCGTCCATACCTTCGAGCGTGTCCAGTAGGCAAAGCTCGCCTCGAGAGTCGCCCGACGCCCGCTCCACCATCACATCGAGCAGCGGCTGGAATTCCCAAGGCTTGATGTCGAGCCGCTTGCCCACCAGCTTCAGAATGGACTTGGGCTGCAGCGTCAGCACTGTGCCGATATGCACCACGTGGTCGTCGCCATACTTCTCGCGCAGATACTGAATCACCATCTCCCGCTTCGGGTCTGGCGGGAAATCCAAGTCAATGTCCGGGAGATCCGCTCTTGTAACATCAATAAACCGTTCAAACAGCAGGCCGTGATGGATAGGATCGATATCAGTAATATACAGCAGAAAACAAACAAGTGAACCGGCACTTGAGCCGCGCGCCGGACCAACCACCATATGCTTTTTGGCATAGACCACCATATCCGATATGATTAGGAAATAACTCTCGAACTTCTTCTCGTGGATCATCTTCAGCTCATGCAGCAGCCGCTCCTCATACCGTTTTGTCCAGCGCCCGAGCCGCGCCTTTATGTTCGCCCGACAGAGCTTTTCAATATCACCCTTAATTGTCATGTTTACGGCGACTGGCAGATTTACCGAACAGGTTTCGGCTATTTCGTCGCTCAAAGTCAACGCGGATGGGGGCAAGGATTTGACGTATGCACGCACCTCACGTTCGGAAAGGATGTGTTGGGGATAGTTCTCCGGCGAGCCGCCAAATAGCGCGTATGCCCCTTTATCCGTGATATTTGGGTATCGGTTTTCTGAAACCGCAACCAAAGGCAAGCCACTCGCCTTTTTCTGCGTCAGCAATTCTTGAGGCGTAGAGGGCGATACGTCCGCATACCAATGCGCAAGCTTGGACTTCTTCAGCTTCTTGGGCGGAGCGAGTGAGCCGTTTAGCTTTATCACATTTGGGCTAGAGTCGTACAGCGCCTGCACCGAAAGGGCACCGCTGACTGCCGCAGACGAGAGGCCGTAAAGTTCCTTCAGCCCCGCGTTGTTGCGTGCAATAAGAGTGAGGCGTGCGGTGTCGCAGCGCACCTCAGCGCCGAGCAGAGGCTTGATGCCCGCAGCCTTGCACGCCGCGAACCAAGAGACGTGCCCAAAGGTGGTGGCGTCAGTTAAGCACGCCGCCTTCTGGCCGAGCTCTTTTACGCGGTTGACGATCGAAGCGATGCGGCCATAGCCGCGATCACTAAAATCGAAATGGAACTCAGAGTGGATTCGTAGGTTGATCATATCGCCTCGATGTTATTGACGCCATAGCCGATGATGCGCGGGTCGCAGTCCCAGTGATGATCGAGTTCATCGCCGCCGAACCGCTCCACCGCCTCTTGCGCAAGCACGGTGGAATGCGCGTGCTCGCACCACTTACTGCCACGGCGGTGCGTAAAGTGATACCCTTCGCAGCGGCAAACTGCGAGGGCGTTGCGCCGTTCTTGGTTCAGGTCGTGGTTGTATCGCCGATTCCCGCAAGCAGCACACGCCGGTGGGCGAATGTAATCCTTCATCAATCGCTTCAGCGCACGCCGCTTACCGCACCGGGAACAGCGGTGCAGATAGGCCATTACAGGAACCCCTTCTCTCCGGCGATCCACTCCGTCATCTCGACATTGTAGTCACCTTCGACTTCCGTTTTGTTCATATGGATGATCTGCGACTTGGGCACCCACTTGGCATCGGTCTCCACCTTGCCGGTGCCTTCCCAGAGCAGCACCGCCTTGTCTGATTCGCGCACCTTGGTGAAATAGCCTTCCCAAGTTTTGCGTTCCTTCTGCGCATACTCGTGGTTGCGCACATACTCTCGTTTCTGGCTCATAGCTTCATCTTCTTTATGATTGCGACCAGCGCCTTCACGTCGGCCATTGCTCGGTGCTCTTGTTTGAGCGGTTTGCCAATCTTCAGCTCATACAGGTCGGTCAGCTTCAGCCGGTGCCCCTTTATGTGCTTGGTGAGTTGCACGGTGCAGAGCTGCTCCGGAGGCCAAGGGAATGCATACTGCGCGCCGCAGCGCTCCAGCTCAACCCGTAGCATGCCCATGTCGAACGGCGAGTTGTGGCAGACGATGCGCCGCTCGCCTAGCATGAACTCCGCGAGCTGCGGGAGTATCTCGAGAAACGTGGGCTTGCCCTCGAGGTCGGCATTGGTCAGCCCTGTTATGCGTTTGTGCACCTCTTCATCAATAGGCTCGCCCGGATAGAGGAGCATATCGAACCGCCCCAGCTCTTTGTATTTGTGGTCGAGCTTCACCATCCCTATCTCGATGATCTTGGGCTGTGCCGCTAAGTCCGCAATCTCCGGCTTAAGGAGACCCGTTGTTTCTGTGTCGAATACAAGCATAATGTGTTCCTAGAAAAATGAGGTTGGGCTCATGCGGTCAAGGTCGCCGCATATGCTGTTGATCTGAGACAGACGCTGAGCGCAGCACGTGCGGCAAATTGGCGGCAGCTCTTTGTAATTCAGCCTTGAATACTCGACCACTGCTGGCCAGATCTCGGAGTGCCAATTCGAATCCCAAAGGTTACCAAGTGCATGCGCCTGAGGTTCCGCCTGAGCGTCGCCCGCCGTAATGCAGCAGGGGTATACATCGCCGCCCGCATCAATGTAGAGCTGGTAGAGCGCCGCGTGGCAGTTCTGAAAGGGCTCTATGCGCCGCTCCCACTTCTCCGGCACCCGCACCGCGCGCGCGCCGCTATCCGGCACAATGTGGTGGGTCTCGATGTCGGTGATGCCGCGCTCCTTCGCAAACGCCAGAACATTCGGCAGGTCATCCACGTTGTCCGCGTGCAGTGTTATGCCGAGCCCAACCTTCACGTTCGCCGCGAGCATTGCATCAATGCTCCTGATAACCTTGGCGACCGAAACCTTGCCGCGCACCTTCTCGTAGATTTCTGGCGTCACCGCGTCCAGCGACACCCGCACCCATTCCGCTCTCGACAGAAGCTTGAGGTCGATTCCGGGTGGAACATAGCCGGTGATCGTCATGCCGAACTTCAGCAGCAGCATGGTGTGCCGCTCCATCACGGCATTGAAGTAAGAATACGCCATCGGGTCGCCGCCCGCATAGCACACAGACTCTACGCCCATGCTGCTGAACATGTCGAGCTTATCGCACCAGTCCGCCACATGCATGTGCTTCATAACTTTGCGCGAGGGGTGGTCGCACATAATGCAGCGGTTGAAGCACGCGTCGCAGAGAGCTACGTGCAGGCTGATAGGCGCGCCGCGCCGCCCGCCCTTCACACCTTCATAGTAGCGCGAGATCTTAGCTGCGCGCGCGTGATCCATATCTTTGTAGGCCATGATTATCCTTGCGAGTATTGTAAGTAATGCTTTGCGATTTTCGGTTCGTCCATAGTTGCAGAGTTCGCAAATACGGACACTTGCCCAACTTTGAGCTTTGCCTCTTTGCATACGGCGCGCAGAGCGGCATCAGCCCCGAACACATCACCCCATAGGTGCGACCAGTTGCAGTGGCGAACTATGACGGATATGCTCATAACCCCATCCAGCACGTGGAATCCATAGTTCATAACACATGACACCGAGGTGCGGTTCGTCTTTGGCACGTCAGGGCGCTCGCTCAGCGGTGCGCAAACCCAAGCAGGACTCTCCACGTCAAAGTAATACAGCGGCATCGAGCCATACCTACCGGCAATGCGATCCAGCATGAAGCTGATATACCCCTCTGGCAACTCCGGTCTCGGCATGCATAAACGGCCAAATGAATTGTTGTCGTTGCCAGAGAACCCCGCCAGCTGCCAAATGCGATCATCCTTGATCATCTTGCGTAAGTTTGAGCCGTGCTCGGCATATATCGCCTTGGGGAACAGAGACTCTACCAGCCAGTCGCCCCAGAATAGCTGCCGCCCGCCGCCCTTCGCCGCCCTCTTGAGCTTGAATGCCTCATTGAACGCATTATATTCGCGATCAGTCGGCGCAGAGGCCGGAGCCTGACCGAAGAAGCCGCTGATGCGCCGCTCCTTCAGCAGCCGCTCCGTCATCGCTGTGAACAGCCGCTCAGCGTTCATCGGTGAACTCTTCGAGCATCGCCGCATACACCTGCAGATCACGAGCGGAGTCCTGATGTCCGCCGCGACTGAAGTTGTGAGCATAGCGTTGCAGCTTGCCGAGGCACATGATGATGTAGTCGAGCCGCTGAGCGTCGTTGACGTCAGTGATAGGTGGGATACCGCCATCCGGGAACAGCGCCAGCAGGGCAGCGCCAAACCGCTGATAGTTGTTTCCGTATATCCCATTGCGCTCACGGAAGGTCTCTGCCGCCGCATCGAGCAGCTCCGGTGCGATAGGCTTGCGCGCAACTTCAACTTTTTTCTCTTTGCGGATGATAGGTGGTATCGCAGTGATTGTCCGCTGGCAGAGGCTCGTCTCATGCGCACCCCACGAAGCGCCGCACTCCATGCAGCTCCAGCGCCCGTTGACAAGTTTCTTGTTTTTGCAGCTATCCATTTGAATGCTCCTCATCGCCAATGCGCACGATGCGCGCTGGCAGGTTGAACTCCGATTTGTACATCTCGACAATGTCCGCACGGTCATCGATGACGTCGAAAATTTCCGCGTGCGGGATGTTATACAGAAGGTTCGGTTCGAACAACCAACTCACCATTATGCGCTTCAGCGCCACTCCAGGTATGTGATCCAAGTCCGGATTGCGCATAAGGATATGGTGCGGTGTGATGCTCGCCTTTCTGTACAGCCAGCGCAGCGTCTCCGCTTTGTGCCGCACCGGACGCCCCGTTATCACGATCACCCGCTCCGAACGGATCTCGTTGATATTCAAAACGTCATCCATCCCGCACAGTGAGTGATACTCGCGGAACCTGCCCTCAGCGTCTCCCGGCAGGATGCGCGACCTGCGCCACCGGTCATCGGCGATGCAACCGTCTAAATCAATTATCTGATACATGGTTTTCCTTTCTGGGTTGACTATGATGCTTTGCCGTCCTTGGCGATGGGGGAGGCTTCGTGGCGCACGGAGTCGAATCGCTCAGCTATCATCTTGCGCCGCGCCGCAACAAACTCATTCGGCAGCACAATTGGATACACTGGGCACTCTTTCTCGCCGTAACGTGGGAAGGCGCAGTGGCAGTGGTTGACGCAGAACACCTGAATGAACTGTTCCGCCCAAGGGTGTTGCTCCACCACGAGCCGCTTCATCTCGCGGAACACGTCCTGGTATTCACCCTGAGTCCGGGTGCAGAGCCGCAGTTCGCCGGTGTTGGCCAGAGTGCGCAAGTTCATATCCACGATGATGCTGGTGGTGATGTTCGTCGGCAGAATACCGCGCGCATCCTGCGGCGGGACGCCGGAATCGACCAAATAGCCGTATGCCTCCATCATACGCTCCATCGCCTCGTCCCACTCATCCGTCGGAATGTCAAAGCGCTCTGCAGGCTTCACCCCGACGACAGAGGCTGGTTTCAGCACTTCATGCTCGCGCGCATCGACCACACGCATCGCCTCCTGCGCAAAGCTCGCCGTGCGCGTCCGCACCAGCTGGTGGGTGAATGCACGCGTCACGCCGCTGATCTTGAACACGTAGTGCACAAACTCCCACGACGACTTGATCGTGTCGCGCATGTAATCCAGATGCTCTTGGCGCTTTGCATCGCTCCACGCCGAGGGGTCATCCGCATGGGACAGCCGCGTGCCCTTGGTTTGCAGGAGCAGCGTCAGCGCGTCTTGGGTATAGCTCAACAGTTCGACTTTCATTTTCGTTCCTTTATGGTTGGTGGTATCTTGTGTAGATCTCTTTGTGCGACTCCATCTTGATGTCGCCCTTCTTCCTGCGGTGATACGGTAATGCCAAATATTCCTTCTTGAGTCGCTTCAAGGTGCCTTCTGTGCGGAGGATTCGCGCCGCCACCCGTATGCGCCGCGCCGCCTTGCCGTTCATGAGTTCAAGCTTTCGAGCTTTGCGTCATAACCCCCCAGCAGCATCATCCGGCGGATTGCAGTGATGTCATCCAGCACATCGTCGAGCAGGATATTGCGCCACGTAGCGAACCGCCCCAGCGAGTATATCCCGAACTGCTGCGTGAGCATATGCAGGATGTTCTTGCGCGGCTGGTCAGCTATCGGGGTGATCTTCCCGAATGCCTGCGCATGGTCGGCTTCGATCCGCTTAACGTGCAGAACGTTCTGCAGCCCGAACGCCGCGCAAACCTCTGACAGCACGGCAGACTCCGAGTCGGGCATACCCTTCCCGAGATCAGAGAATCCGGTATCGACGTGCTCGATCGTCAGCAGTGAGCCGGTGATCGACGCCCGATATACGCCAAATTCCATAGTCGGGAAATACACGGTCTGGTACACGTCGCAGTTGGGGATGGAGTAGCGCGACACGACAATTGGTTCCCGTTCAAACTTGATGTCTTTGATGCTGACCCCAAGCGTGTCGATCAGAAACGGCAGAGGAATGGTGCTGACGACCTTGAGGCCGTCGATACGGATTTGCCGAAGCATCTGATAGTTCACCGCGCGCTCCCACTGCACGCGCGCACCGCAGATATCGGCCAACTCCGCTTGCAAGCCATCAGGCGCAACCCAGCGGTGAGCCGACTCAAGATTCCAGATGCTGCTCTCGCCGACTATGCCACGCACCTTCTGCGAGTATAGGTTGGCCATGCGCAGAGAGGCCGGAACTTCCTTGCGATTGAACCAAATTGACTTACGCACGGTCACGCGCCGGAAGGGGATGCCAAGCGCTTTGCTCACGCGGTCGTCACGGAAGCGCAGCACGGCACGGTGGCCGACCACACTGCGCGGGTTCCGCTCATATATTTGCGCTTGTGCGTTTATTGCGCCGCAGATCAGCCCGCTCAGGCCAGCTCCAAGTATTATCATCAGTCGTTTCCTTTCTGTTGGTGTGAATGAAATAGGCGCAGCGTCTTGTGTTCGCTGCGCCTATAATCGTGCGCCGTCCCAGCTGAGAAGTAAAGCTGGTTGAGCTTAGACCCCGACGATGAATTCGTAATTGGTCTTGGACATGCTCTTGATGGCGATGGAGGTATCGTCACCCAGCAGCTCTTGCAGCTCGGCCAGCGGCACGCCCTTCGCGGTGCGCGCAGCCTTGGCTGTCAGCATATGCGCCATCAGCTTGTAGCGGGTGCTGCCCTCGTGGAGGCGGAGCTCTTCAGGCGTCTTGCACTTTTCGGACTTTTCCGTCAGCTTGTAGGCTGCGGCAAGAGCAGGGCGCTTGGTTGCGGCTTTTTCAGCAACAGGCTTGGCTGCGGGTTTCGCCGCCGCCTTCTCTGCGACAGGCTTGGCTGCGGGTTTTGCGGGTGCTGCTACTGCTGCTTCTTTCTTGGCCATGATTTCTACTTCCTTTTTGGTGGTTGATGATTTGAGTTGGAAAATTTCCTGGCGAATCGCGGTCAGGGCGGCAATCGCCTGTGCACGGTCGCCATACGTCTTTGGCACGTTGCGCAACACATGCCCCTTCGGAAGTTCTGCCGAGAGGCGCGCAACTTCATCCCGGATTGCAACACTGCTTTTGCCTCTGGTGTCCATTTTAATGATCCTTTCTATTTGCTCGATTGCTGCTGGAGAAATCTTGGGTAGCGCGAGCAGCTTGCGCGCTATCAATTGCGGATCAACGGGTGCGGTGCCGCAAACAACCAGAATATATTTCTTGTGAAAGTCGGAGTGCCCCATGCAGCCGAGCAGCCCCGTGTCGGCATCAATTACGGTATGGTTGCCATTCTGGTGATCATTGCTTATAAGAACGCGACGCTTGATGTTTTTGCGCTCTGCATACACGTCATAATCATTCGCCATCATAATTCCTTTCTGAGTTGTTTGAAGGTTATTTTGTTTTCCGCAAGAAGTAAAGTGAATTGACTATGAAATCCATTCTAATTTTGCATTGCGCCCCAAAACAACGATGCGCGGCTTGCTGCGCCCGAACTGCTCAAAGCTCTTTACGCTCACCCGCTGCGTTCCATCACTGCGCGCCGGAGCCGCGTGAACAATGCGCACCCAGCGTAGCACGCCCGCCTCACTCAGGAGAACGGTTTCACCCGCTTGCGCCCTCACGCTTCACCGCCGTTCGCGGTTCCGTCTACATTGACTTCGACATAGCGGACGCGCTTGCTTCCGTGTCCGCTATACCTCATCAGGATCACCACCTCGCTTGCAGGGCACTCCGGTTCGCTCGCGCTAATCCAGCCCCGCTCCCACCCCTCGCCCCGCAGCTTTTTGATCATTTCATCTTGAGTCATATCGATCCTTTCTGTTGTTGGCTGACCATCGTCAGGTGGCGCAACACGCCACGACCGCAGCACTGCGGTTTCGGTCTGGTTATCCATACATGCCGGGGAATTCAACGGCCTCCGCGTCATCGATCATCTGCTGGATCGCCTCCACCAGCTCATCACGCGCAGCAGCCTCTTCGTTGTCATCATCAGACTCCTGCGCCTCACGCCCCTGCGCCTCCAGCGCCTCCAGCGCCTCGATCTCCTCATACTTCTGTGCCTCCAGTGCCTCGATCGCTTTGCCGAGCAGGAACGTAGCATCATCCCGCCGCGCCGCCCGCGACACCCCACGCGTCAGCGGCTTCTTCTCGAACCGCACCGCCACGCTGCCGAGAGCATCAGGGATGTCATCGATCTCGGTGATCTGCTCCAGCTCATCAGCCGCTATGCCGCGCATCTCGCCCGCACCGGAGTTCTGAAGGCTCTCTGGCGTATTGTCATACGCCTCACGCACCTCGTCCGCCAACTCCTGGATGAGCGCAAATCCGTAAGACACCGCCTCTGCTACTGTCCCTTCATACTTCACCATTTTTGCTTTGCCAGCCATGATAGTTCCCTCTCAGTTGGATGCGAAGGCGCATCAGCAGAGGTTTTCCTTTGAAAGCCTCTGAGTTGTGCCCTGATCTCCTACGTTACGCTATATCGTGCCACTGCGCTCGCGCTGAACTTTTAGGCTGCCCGCGTATTAGCCTATCGTCGCCGCGCTTGCAGTGGCACCACGTACATGCCTGCTTTTACGTCAAAAGCTTGCTTTTCACGCCGGAACCGCCGATTTGGTTGTTTAGCGATACTTTCGAGCCATACGTCTCCCCTTCGCGCCGCGCGTGCGCATCGCCGAACTTTTCCCGGCTTCTACCGCTCCGCAACTTCAGACCCAACTGATCGTTTATGAACTTCAGGTTGGCCTCCCGCTCGGACTCATACAGCGACGCGAGCACGAGCGAGGTGCCGGTGCCCTTGACGTCTTGCTGCGGTTCTTTGCGTATGTCTTCACAGCGGAAATAGATACGGTCTGCCGCACCCTTGCAGAATGAACGCCAATAGGTGCCACTCGAGTTGCCTGTCATTTCCCGCGCCTTGCGCTGCGCCTCTTTGTTGATCGAGGTCGCCACGTATTTGTACAACTCCTGCGCGGTGTAGACATTGCTGCCCTTGCCGACGAAGTAATGCTCGCAGCCGCCGCCCTTCCGCAGAATGTAGAAGTAGTGGCAGAAGAAGAGCTTGCCGATCGACTGCGCCACTCTACGCTCCCATGGGTGGGTGCTGCGGGAGAACAGCGGATCACCGGTGCGCTGCTCATCGGTGACGCTGCTCTCAGCCGCGTCGCTCATTTGAAGGTTATATTTGGCCAGCGTGGCATGCGCCGCGCGCAGCGCGTTATCACGCTCACCCTCGGTCGCCCCGCTATCTTCCGCCGCCAGCCGCAACATCTTACGCACCCGCTCAAGCACCTTGTCTTTTTCGAAGTCCATTTTGAGTTCCTTTCTGATTAATAATCGTTAACATCATAAGCCCACCCATCCCGCTCGCACTCTTCCCGACCGTAATTCTTTATCACCTGCTGCCCGCTGCTGTTGTAGCAGTTGTCGCACCCCGTGCAGTCATTCGACATCGCGTCATGCAGGTGGAGAACCGTGCCGCAGCGGGTGCACTCCATCGACGCCGGCTCCCAGTAGCTGTGGCTGCGACGCCGCACCTCGCCCGCGTAGTACGCATCACTCTGCGCATCAGCATAGCTTTCTTTCTGCATGGCAGTCATATCACCCAACCTACCATGCTCATCGCAATCGAATTCATACCCACCGCTATAGCTCACATTCTTGCGCTGGAAGAACAGCCCATACTCAACAACCGTGACGCGCTTGCCGTGCGTTAAAAGTTTGGCCATCATAATCTCCTAGAGTGCCTCAACCGCAGCGCGAGCCGCTGCGAGCTGTTCTTCGAGTTCCCGCACCTTTTCCTGCATGACGCCTTTGTTGTAGGTCGGCCGGCAGTCAACGCGCACTGCGGTGATCGCGTTTGACGCTTTGATGTGCCGCTCCAAATCCGCACGCGCCGCCTGAACCTGCTCCGGGCTCTTGTCGCTGATGTAGGTTGGCGAATAGTCATTTGCGTGGCCAACCTCTTTGCCGCCTATCATGAAGGAGCGGGACAGACCTGTTTCGTTCGTTACGGTGATGCGCGTCGCGCTCACTTTTGTTACGGTGTAGCCGACGGTGAGGTGCTCCTGATGCGAGCCATATCTTGCGAGCACTACTTTTTGACCGAGCACTAAGTTCGATGGGGTGTGCATTTTAGTTCCTTTCTGTTGTGGTTGGAATACCGCACGGCTGACGCTGAGCCTCGACGAACTGCACGCCATCCCGCCACTCATACAGCACGACGCTCTTGTTCAACTCAGTATGCTCGAGCACGAACTTGAATTCCGCCCACGCCCTGCGGTGCGAGCTGTTGAAACTGTTTTGGTGCTCGCCACCTATGAAGATTTGCCATGATTTCATTTTAGTTCCTTTCTGTTGTTAGCTGACCATCGTCAGGCACCGCGCAACGGTGCGACCGCATCACTGCGGTTTCGGTCTTTTACTCCTCGTCGCCGTAATCCTCTTCCTCAGGGTGACGCTGCGGTGGTCCTTGGTAAAAAGGATTCGCATGCCAAACGTCACGGTCGGTCAGAATCCAAGCACGCTCTGGTCGCTCAGCGCCAAGCTCAAGCGCCGCCGCGTTGTCCCACTCTTGATCGGTTGAATAGTGCATTACGATTTCCCCCTGTTGATTACGTTTGCCGCTGAGCCGCGAATCTCAATCAGATTCTGAGCGTTGGCGATGAACGGACGCAGCACGCGCCGTGCGTTATTGCGAACGCGGTTGCGGATGAACTTTGCGTCGGTTTCATCAGCAAGGTATTCCGCCACGCCATCCGCAAAGCTCGCCAAACTGCGCTTGCCTCGCGAATCGTTACAGTGCTTGCACGCGGTGACTAGGTTGCATTCGTGATTGTCGCCGCCTTTGCTGCGCGGCTTGAGGTGGTCGAGGGACAGCACTGCGCCGCCCTCCAACGTAAAGCCGCACCAGCTGCACGCCAGCCCGTCCCGCAGATAAATCGCCAGCCGCTTCTTCTGGGTGATCCAATTCATACCCTGCCATTCTTTGGTTTTCATTTTGCGCCTCCGGTGAGCAGCACGTTGAATGTGAAGTGAATTCCTTCGCGAATCGATTCCTGATCGGTGAACACCGGGAAGAACCTGCCGTCCTCGGTGATCATCATGAAATGGCGAAAGGCTTGGAAGCCCGCAGCCGCCACCGCCTTGTCCGCGTTGACTTCCGTTTTGTAGGTCTTGCTCGCTACGATCTTGACTTTCATTTTAGTTCCTTTCTGTTGTTGGTTGGAATACCGCACGGCCAACTCTCGCTGGGGCGTAGTGCGTACGCTCGATGTTTTAGAGTGTGGCCGTATGTTATTTCAACTTTGGCACGGCAATGGCTCCCGCCTTTCCGTTCCCTTGAGTATTAGTATCTTTTACTTGGCCTCGGTAGATTTTCTACGGTCGAAGTCGTTTGAGTCGTGGCGTAGTGCTTACGCTGCTTAACTGTAAAAGGCTATGTACTACGTCATCAATTCTGTTCCATTTGAGCGGCAAAGTAAATCCCCCTTTTGAAACTATTTTGATACTCAATTGATCTGATTGATAAAAATCACAATAAAAAGCCCACCAAAAGTGGGCTGAAAGGCAAAGCAAGTGCGGCTATGAGTCTTCCGCTCCGTAGCGTAAACACTGAGCAGCACGCCCAGCCCAGCCGTTGCCGAATGTAGGCCAAGTGCTGAGTGAGCGCCAGAAATCCAGCCTCTGGGCGACGAAGCGCATTATCACGTCAGACTCGCTCATCGCAGCCACCGCTGCTTTGGTAGCTGGTCCCCACCACCCATCTGCCGGCACGCCCACCGCCTTCTGAAGCTCACGGATGGAGGTGCGGATGCCGCTGTTGATTGCGAACTCCAGCGCCTGGAATGCAACGCCGTCATACATCTGGTCACCGTTGATTGCCTCCCAAAAGTCACGCTTGTAGATCGCCTTCGCCGCCTCGCGAGTCAGCGCGCGAATATCCACGTTTGGGTATGACCGTTTGCTGATGCCCCAGTTGGTTTCGCCGCCCGGATCATTGGGGTGATTGACGTATCCACCCTCCGCCTTCATCAACCGATCAAACGCAGTGGTGAAGTCCATCTATGCACCCGCTGACTTGGAGGCGATAAGTGCGTCGAGCGAGCTGAGCGCCGCGTCCTTGCCCGCCAGTGCAGCGCGCACGTCAGCTGGGGTGATCTCTTCGCCAGCGCCGAACTGCTGCACAAGAGGAGTGAGCGCACTCACAACGCCAAGGGCGTCTTGCACCGCCGCGTTGCCCTTCGCCAGCTTTGCACCGCCGTTGAACATCCCGATGACTTGGGTGGCGGTTTGTAGCATGGATACGACTTGCAGGATGCCGATCATTTTTGGTTCTCCGGTTGGTTATTTAGAATCGAGTGCGGATTTGACGCCGATGATGCCGTTGATCGCGAGGCTGACTAGGTCGGACACCTTCGGCCAACAAGGATCATTCGCCACGCCCGCCACGGTGGCGGTTTCCTTACGGCACGCCACCAGCGCCCCATTAGCTTCGTCGAGCGCCGTGCTAGAGGCACCTAGCAGCACGCGGAAGCCTTTCGCCTGAGGAACGGTGAGCTTGTCGTTGCGCAGCAACACTGTGGCCAGCGTAGTTGCTGCCGCGAGGGCATTCGCCCCTTCCGCTATCTGCGCTTCTGGGGTCTTGCCGATAGAGCCGGACGCGCAGCCAATCAGGATTGCGATTGACGTTGCGACCACTACAATAAGACTTTTCATTATGGTTCCTTTTTCAGTGGGTCGGTTGATGGGTCTACGGCGGGTGCCGTAGTTGCGCCCGCAGCGGCAAGAGCAGCCGCAGCGGGAACGGTTTTGGCAATCTCTTGCAGCGCGCCATCGGTTCTGGCAGCTCGAGCGATATTCGCGGTGGTCGCGGTCTCGCTGCCCTTGCTGCCGTCAAAGTAGAATTTTATGATCGCTAGCTGCGCCCCGCTCATGATACCGGCGAGCGTGTAAAGCAACTTCTCATTGGCCTCTGGCACGGTGAAGAACATCAGCGCCGCCATCATCGCCAGATACCCCAACGTGTACATCATCGCCAGCCCATCCCGCAGGCCAGCACCCGGAATGCCCACCTCAACTGCGCGCCTATCTTCCATCACGCCCTCCCTTTCGGTTGACTCCTGTGTTGATCATAAAGTTGCGCCGCACGGCAAGCCACATCAGCGTCACCGCATCCTCGGCGAATATCGACAGCAAGCCGGTGAGGATGAAGCTCAGTTGCAGATTCCCATTCCACGCCGTGTGCGCGTGGAACACCACCATGCTGATGAAGGCTGCGTAGCACAGCTTGACTCCAAAGGTGTATAGGTGCCACCCGGTGGTCTGCCGTTCGTCCTTGGCCTCATACGCCTTGATGTAGGCGACGCACGCCCCAACGAAAGCCATCGTGATAAAGCTGCTGTTCGTTTGCAGCCAGAGTAGGATTGTCAGCACGTCACGCTCCGTCATTGTTGTTTTTCGCAGCGAGGCTTCCGCCAGACATCGATCTTGTAAGTCCAAAGTCCCATTATCGTCAAGTTAACAAACAGTATGCCTGCTGTGTAGGAAAATGAAGTTCCGTAAGCCACTGACCGGTACAGCGCTTCGGAAGCATATGAAGCCCAGAAGAACGTGGCCAAAATAAGACCCGCTTGACGGCACTTGGCATTCGGCCTCGTCGCTCCAATCAGCAGCAGAATCGCCGTGAATGTAAGATATGGAAACCAAATGTGAGATGAGCGCGCCAGATCTGCTATCGCCCCGCTCGGATTCGGCAGAACGTGGAGTGCGGCGAAGGTTCCGCAGAACAGCACCTGATGCCAAGTGCCCGTATTCTTATAGATCATAATCGTTCCCTTCCGATTAGCCAATTTTCAAAGCACCATCGTTTTCTTAGGGGTGGGTTAAAACATAAGCATCGAATTTGGCGTTTAATTCTTGCAGCGCGTTGACCAATACCGCTATCATGGATTGGTCGTTAAAGCGGAGCTTGTCTGGGTCTTCAGCATCTACAATTACGGGGTTACTGCCCTCAAGCGCGAGAACATCCTGAGCCTTGAAACCATAGCGCACGGGGCCATGACCCTCTGTCGCTTCACGATCTGGCTTGTAGCGATATGCCGTTGGCTGCAGTTGGCAAACGAAGTCCAGACCATGCGGCACAGGCGCAAAGTCAATCTTGTCTCTTGCGTCCGAAACGACTGTCCACGCCACTTGAATGTAAGCATTAGTTACACTCGTAGACCCCATGCAAAAACGGTCGTTTTGAGTTGTCGGATCGTATACTGGGGAGAATGTCCCTCCAGAAGTTATCGGGCCTATGCCTGTATTGCCCGAACCTGAAGTGTTGTTGTAGAGTGCGGCATGTCCAACGGCTGTGTTATACGAGCCTCCAAGGTTGGCAACCAGAGAACTCAACCCAACGGCTATGTTATAGGAACCTCCAAGGTTGGCCATCAGAGCATTCACCCCAACGGCTGTGTTCTGGCCGCCACCAAGGTTGGCGATGAGTGCGTTCGAGCCAACCGCTACGTTTAAGCTGCCTGTGGTGACGGCAGTCAGTGCGCTGTACCCAACGGCTGTGTTGTGGGTGCCGGTGGCGCTTGATGCTATTGCTCCGTCGCCAAGCGCAAGGCTATTGGTAACTCCGCCGCCGCCATGCGACCCGCGCAAGGCAGATGAGCCAGCGATCGTTAGATTGCCAGCTATTGATGTACCAGTCGAGGCAATCGACATCCACTGCGCTGTGTAAGAAGCGCCAATCCAAAAGTTTGTAATAATGTCAGCAGAACCTAAAGCGCCGAAGCCGCCACGGTCAGTTCCACCACTCCCCAAGAATCCAAAAAGCGTAGACCAGCCGCCAGCATCGCCACGTATCCGGACAGCGCCATCAGTTGTGTTAACTGAGAGGGGGCGATTTCCGGTGGCTGAGAGGTTGCCAGTTATTGATGTACCAGTTGTGTGGCTTAGTCGCAACAGCTCTGATGCACCGCCACCCGCATTCACAACGAGGAACGTCATATACCCAGAATAGTCCGCTGCCGCTGCGCTCTCTTTCTTGCCACCGATAAATGCAAATGGATATGGGTCTACGCTGTTGCCGCTCTTTCCGGCTAATGCTATTGCTGCGCCTTTGCCAACAGCTGCTGCGTCTGACGATTCGAGAGTCGCTAATGTGTCGACAGCCAGACCGAATGAATTGCCAAGCGCACCTTTCACATTGAGCTGGTTCGCTGCAGTAGAGTTGCCGACATTAACAGTGCCCACGATGAGCGTGTTGCCAGTTGACTCCGCCACCTTGAATCGCTCTAATGTCTGCGCGACATTCAGCACTCGAAAACTCCTGCCTGCACTCGGGACAAGATCAAGCCCAGCGGCATTCTGGTATATGCCGCCCTCCGCACCGATCACGAAACTGCCGCCGCCCTGAGTGATCGAGCCGTTTATCGTGAGCGCGCCAGCCACATACGTCAGCTGATTAACCACATTCGTGCCGTCGGAAGCGAGCATCGCCCGCCCGCCCTGCCCAATGGCCAGCCCCGAACCCGCAGACGTCTTCACCGTCAGAGTAAATGCGCCGGTGGTAGAGTTGAGGTGCTTCATCCCGCGCGCCGTTGTCGGCACGATGATGTTGATGTTGCCTGTGAGCACGCCGGTGTATTCGATGAACTCGTATGCCGCCTCAGTCGCAGAGAGCGTGACGTCGCTGCTTCCGGCAACTGATTTCGAGAGCCGCCCCGCTCCGACGTCTGCAGCGGTGAGCGCCAGAATATTGGTGCGCGCGTTACCTTGCTGCGTAGTGTTGAGCCCCTGTGCTGCGGTATCGGTGCGCACCGTTGCGCTGACCACGGCAGTTGCAGCATCCAGCGCCACCTTCGCTCGCAGCGCGACAGCCGCCGGAGTCAGCCCGAGCATCACAACCGCATAGGCTTGCGCAGAGGCAGTCGACCCAAGGTAATTCGTCGCCAGAGTGATGCCGATATTGCTGCCGACACTAAGCACCTCATAGTCTTTGCCGTCGGGAGCTTTGAAGACGTCGCCGACAGTCACGCCGTTGTCGACCCATGCCGTTCCAGAACCAACAATAGCTGCGCTGCCATTCGTAAGGCTGCAAGTTCCTGTGCGATACCATCCCATGATTATTGCTCCTAAAATTTATCGTTCAAAACAGCCCAAGTGAATGCCACTTGGAAATCAGCATCGAATGCAGACACCTGAATTTGCGACATCGTCATCCCCGACACACATGAGAGCTTCAGCACTCCGGGCTCGTACATTGCAGCATTGCAATCCTCATCGAGATCAACACCTTTTATAATCGTCATTATGTTACCTTAAAAAGAGACCAAGAAGCGTTCGGAAAGGCTATGCTGTAACTGTCGCCATCCACCTCTGCGTACAGCTCTAGCTCCAGCATAATTGTTGCGGTCGACACCCAGCGCGACTTCGGGTATATGCGCTTCACGACTACCGCCCAGTTCGCGACGAAGGTGCCAAAGCCGCCCGTTGAGGTGACGGTTATGCTTCCATTCGCAATCCCAGCCGCCGCACTGTAGGTTCTGTCTGTCGCCGCCCACCACGCTCCTACGGCATGCCCTGTATCGATTGTGAATGTCGTCAGCAGCTTCCAACCCTCGCCCGCAGTTATGGAGTAGCTGCCTGCCGTGTAGGTGGTGAGATTTGTGGCGACCGTCAGCTGACGCTCAACTATGATGTTGTTGAAGTATGCTGCGCCATTCGCCTGCACATACGCACTGGAGCCGACTTGGAAAAAGTTCTGCGTGCCGGTAGCATTCAGGTCAACCTTGTTGGTGTTCGCCGCATTCCGCAGCACGCCCGCCACAACGACGCCCGCGTTGTCCGTTATCTCATCAAGCGTCGCCACGTTGATTTTTGACGCGAGGACAGAGTCTGCCGCGAGGTGGCGAGTGGTGATGCTGCCGTCGATGAATAGATTGCCGTTGACGCCGAGGGTATTGACTCCATTAATCAAACCGAGAGTGACCACTTGGATCGGAGCGCCGGTGCCATCCGGTTTGTAGATCAGGAACTTGTCCGCCAGTATTGCAACCACTGACTGGCTATCCGTGCCAGCGAGCAACTGGAGTCCGGCCATGGTGCGCACGCCATCCGCCACCGTCTGCACTTGCACGCCCCACTTCGCCGTCACCCCGCCAACCGTGCTGGCGGTCGCATCGCCAAGGATCTTCACCGCCGCATAATCCCCGCTATCAAGCCGAGCCGATATGGCATCGATCAGCGTCGCCTGAGCCGAGTTCAGCGTCACAACGGTCGCGGCTGTGGATGTGATAGAAGCAGTGTTTCCAGCCACCTGCGCAACCAGCGCCTGTCGCGCCAGCACTTCTGCAGCGAAGGCTGTGGCGGACGTTTGCAGGTCGGACAGCGCAAAGGCTACACTGCCTTGAAGAGTGCGGACGTTATTCTGCGCCTCATAGTTGTCCAGCGCCATGCGCAACTCAGCCTCGGCCAGATCATGAAGGTCTTTCGCCGTCGTGCCTTGCACGCGCCCAAGCGCATCATCCACATAAACAGTAGAGGCGAGCGCTACGATCTGCCCCGCCAACAGCGTCACTTGCGCCTGAGTTGTGGTGAGGTTGCCATTGGTGGTCGAGAGCGTGCTCACTGTAGAGCTGAGGGTGGCCGCAGTCGCATTGAGCAGAACCTCTACGACCGTCAGCCGCGCCGTGATATCAGTGGTGACGTTCGCGGTGGCGAGCAGGCTTATCCGACCCGTCACAGGATCAACCGTTATCACGGCGGAGGTGAGCGCCTCGAGCCACGCCGTGCGGTTCGTCAGGTCATAAGTATCGAGCACCGTCTTCAACTGCGTATTCGCGAGGCCGTTATGCACGCCAGCCATGGTGTCTATCGGTGCGGCTAGTTGCGCCACCAGCTCCGGTTCGCCTATGCTGCGCAGCAAATATTTCACCAGCTTGGGCTGCACGGTTGCCGCAGCATATAGCGTGTAAGTTGTGGAGCCGGTCGAAAGTGGCCCTGTGAGTCCGCGTCGATTAAATGCAGTAACGGAAACCGACAACTCGCCAGTAGATGGCACTGCAAAAGTCACACTATTGGTCGTTGTGTACATCGGCGTGAGCGGCGTGCCGTCAATATCGCCCGTCACCTGCGCGCCGCCGTAGTCACCGGTGGTTTCCCAAGTGACGTTGACTTCTGTGGCCACATCTACCTGACCGTAGAGAAGATTCTCTGTGACTGCAATGTCGGTGATGTGTGGAAGCGTAGCGCCCGCTCCAACTCCTGGCTCATCATACGTGCCGCTCTCTTGGGTATAGTAGGCGGGATTCTCATCCACAAGAACCACTCGCACGTCAGTCGCGCTGATCGGCGAGCACTCGTGGACTTTGAACTTCTTTGCGCCAGCAGTTGCGTTCAGCCCAAACAACCAAATGTAGTCTATCGGCGAGTTCAAGCTGTCGCTGTCCGGCGAGCTCGGCAACGCGGTTGCCAAGGTTATGGTCGATACAGCTCCTCCAGCATACGTCACTGGCACGCAGTGAACCGTCCCATCTGGGAATCGCACGCCGACATAGTTGGTGACGCTCGCACTCATTGTGACCGTGCGATCTAGTAAGAGTTGGGTTGTCGTTCCCGAGATCAGCCGCCCGCTATAGCCCCATGAGTTGATGCTGCCCGCCTCGAACAGATAGTGACTCAGCGCGACCACATCTCCACGCGTCACCACCTGCCCCTCGAAGTCAGTCTCGAACGTCACAAACCTGCGCCGATAGTATTGCGCCGCCGCAACGAGATTCACCTCACGTCCAGCTTGGTCGGCCGTAACGCAGCCGAACAGCTCGATCGTTACGGGATTGGTCGGAGAGGTGACGCCGGGCACACGCGCGCGAACCGTATCCTGCTGCCAGTCTTTGTCTTTGTTCCAGAAATTTAGAACAACCTCATCACCAAGCTTTTCAGAGATCCACTTCACAGAGAAGGTGCCAGACTTGATATTTCCGAGCCCGAACATCTGAACGACAGGCTGACTCGGCGCGTCGAACACCACGCCATACTTCCCGCTGGCCAACGATGTAGACCCGCGTCCGCAGCGCGCGATTGCATTCAGCACGTCGAGGCAGTTCATCTTCTGGTCGATGATCGCGTCGAACTTCAGCGTCTTTGCGTCGCACCACGCCCCGAACTCGATCAGATTGGTAAGGTTGATGCGCGCGTCAATCAGGCTGCAGCCCCAAGCCCTGCGAGTATCTCGAGTGCCGCCACGCGCGAATGCCAAATACAGCCAAGCTGGGTTGCTCGTCGAAGCGACCACCCAAGCGGAACCATTCCACGTCAGACATTGACTGGTCGCGAGAGCATTAAACTGTTCAATTGTGCCCTGCAGTTGGCCGGACGCCTTTATCCGCACGGCCACGCGCCGCTGCTTCTCGTAATTGGCGGTGTCCGGTTGGTATGTTCGCAATTGCGACCAGGAGATGTCCGAGATGCGCTGCGCATCAACAGAGTCTGCTGTAAGGCGTCGCATTCGGCATTCATACTGCCCAGAAGCAACCTCTAGCCGATAGCTTTTGCGCAGAGGTTTGCGCGTCTTAGAGGTGAGGGTGTCTTGCGTTGCACCGCCAGTGAAGATGCCGAGCCACGTTCCAGAGCCGACCAGTCGATACTGCCCTTCGATGGTCACGCTCTCATCGACTAGCGCGCCGTTCGATTGCGCGAATAGCTGCCCCTGAATGTCGAACGCCAGCGCGGTAGCGCCAACGCTGGATGTCTTATTGACCCAGCTGGTCGCATACGTAAGAGCTCCGCCCTGAATCGTATCCACGTTGGAGGGGAACAGCGTCAGGGCTCCGGTGTTGTCGGACGTCTGGGTCGTAACGTCCGCAAAATCACCGAGAGGCGTATTGCCGATACGGAAATCGCTCAACACGAGATTCATCGTGTCGTCAGAGATGCCGAAATGGAACACCTGATAAAGGTATTGGTCGTCACCGGCGAACTCTGTGTAGAACTTTGCGCCATAGTCAGCGAACATACGGTGCGAGCCTAGCACCAGCGGCAGAGGATCATATGGGCGTGCGCGGTTGCTGCCGCCACTCAGCGAGTAGGTTGGGCTCGCGGCCTCGCTCGACGTGCCGTTCTGCGCATTGGAGAGAGTCGGTCGTGGAGGTGGGAACAGCGCATTGATCAGCATGTGGCCTGCGATACTCACCACGCCGCCGATGATTGTTGATGCGCTGATTCCGAAGAAGGTTGCTGACGCAAGCCCCAACTCGCCAGCAATCGCAACGCCAATCATCGGCGCAACTATCATAAGTCCAATCGCCAGGATGGTCGCCAGCGGATTCTTGCCGCCGCCCTTGGCCACGCGCGCCTTCACAACTATTAGATCGCCCGCACGCGGCAGAATCTCATACCACGCATCGCGCCGCACCTCATTGCCATTGACGAACAGATATACCGGCTGCGCCCCAAATGTGAAACCTAGTCGCTCGAGATACGCGCCAACAGACTCTCCACTCAAGAACTCCTCAAAGTATTGCTGACGCCCCGCCGTTGCGAGCAGCGGGTGCGGGCACCAGATCAGGTTCGGTTGCGAAATCATATCCATGAGTAGAACCCTTCAATGCGTAGACCAAAACGGGACAGATCACTCACTCTCGCGAGCACCACCTGCCGCTGCGCGCTGGCGTTATGCAGGACATAGGTTATGTCATTGATTATTGCGCACACGCCAACATGGTTCATACGTGCACGCCCGATGAGTATTGCGCAATCTCCGTCTTGCGGTGCGCGCCCTTCGAGCGGTCGCACGGTATCGGTCATGCAGCGCTTCACTTGGTCGCTCATGGCGACAACTTTGTTGGCAGCGGACATATTGCTATAGTCGCGCTCAAAGGGTATGTTTATTTCCTGCCCGAAAACCTCGCGCAGAACGAGCCGCGCCAAGTCAGCGCAGTCGAAACCAGGAGCGTCCTTTGTATGCTCTGCATAGGGCATCCCGACATAAGGCACTGTCCAGTGACCGAACATCAGAACAGCCCCGGAGCGGTAAATGTATCATAGCGAACTGCCACTGCTGGGCGATTCAATATATCCTCATAACTCAGCTCTGCATTTACCTTCAAGTTGGTCATACTGACGTTGCGCATATCGAGCAGAGCCTCCCACTCAATCACATTCGGAGCGCTGCGCAGCACCTGCATTACTCGCACGGTTGCGCCCTCACCGCCGTTGCTGTCCTCGAGCGGCTGAGTAAGTTCGCGACCAATATTGTCCATCGACAGCTGAGCGCGCGGTATCTGCCCCTCCATATCATCCGGCAAGGTGATCTCAAATGTCAGCGCCGTATACACATCACCGTTTGAAGTTATGTCCTGATTATCATTCACCACGCGCGCCGGCACGGAGAACAAAGGGTGGTCGATCTCGAGCAGGATGATCGGTGCCTCGGCCGAGCTTACGGCATTGACTTTACGGTGCCAGCTAGCTGAACGGGATATTGGCATTAGCTATCCCAGTATTCGATTTGCATAGGCACGCTCCAGTGCTCTAGGTCTGGGTTCGAGGGAGTTGCCTGCCCCAACTTCCCACCTACGATTCGCGACAACACTGTGGCACCTGTAATGGGATTTGTTCTGTTGAACCAGAGCGAACCGTAAGACAGATCGACGCGGTGCCAAGTGAGGAAGTTTGTGTATGCGGTTTTCGTCAGGAGCAGCGCGACAACAGACTGCGTCGCCAGCACGCGTGACTTGCGCCGAGTCTGCTTCGGAGGACCATCCTCCATTTCGGTGCGGCTGACGGCCTCGCCGATTTGCTCGTTAAATCCGCCGAGCATAAGCTGAGCATAACTTGGCCAAGTTGGGGTCGGCATTCCTTATCTCCGAAGGTTGAAGGTGTTTGCGATGCCCTGAGTGATCGGGCCATTCTTAGACTGGTCAGCCATCACCACCCGAATTATCATACCCTCAACGTCGACGCGTGGAGTGGCGGACTGCACTTGCTTAGGATTACCCTCATTCGCGATCTCGACTCGCACGTTCTGCGCGCCGCCCGAACCGCTGGCCACCTGCTGCGGAGTGCGCACGGTAATGAGCTCGCCCGGACTGACGCGGAAGTTCGCAAGCTTAGAGTCGGTTCCGCCCGAGCCGCCAACTGTCCACTCGTTGCCGCCCGCCGCCGTTTCAAGTGAGTTCAGTATCGAGAACGCATCACCAGCCTCAGACCCAAGCCCCTCGATTCCGCCACCTGCGTTCTTCGGTTCGCTTCCGCCAAAGCCGAACAGCCCTGCTATGCCGCCCGCAATACCGCCCAGCGCACCGTTCGCCTTGGAGAAGTTCGGGCCGAACAGCGCCAACTGCACCTGCGCAGCGTAGTAATCTGCGATCATACGGTTGATCATCTTCTTGAAGCTCTGGCCGAGAGTAGACACGTTGCCCTCGAGCACGTCGAAGAAGAATGAGGACATCCCGCGCTGCATGTCCTTGGCTGCGTTACGCCACACGGCGACGTCCGCTTCTGCCGCCTCTTTCACCGCCTTGTTGTGCTCCTTGAGAGCCTTGTCGGACGCCTCTGCAATTTGGTTGTCCTCAAGCGCCAGCCGCATGCGGTCGCGATAATAGCCTTTGCCTTCATCACTCATGCCCTCGAGCATTGCCTCGAGTTTGCGCGCATCGACCGCCCGCTTGCGCGCATCGGTATTGAGTCCGACGATTGAGGTCTCGAATTGCACATCTTCGATCAGCTTGCTCAGGTTCTTCTGCTTTCGCAGTATTGCGTCCGCCTCAGCTTGGATAAGCTTCTCATTCTTGCGCTCCTCCGCCGCGATCAGTTTAGAGGCGGCGAGTTCGGATTTGCTGATCTCCTGCTCCAGCTTCTTGACATCCAGCAGCGCCGCCATCGCCTTCACCTCTTCCAGCCGCGAAGGTGTAAACGATTCCCGCTGCTTCGCGCTCATCGCATCCAGCTGCAGCTGCAGCTTCTCGACCTCAGTGAGTTGTTTGTCGACATCGAGCTTCTGCGTGAGCGTCTTGATCAGATTGCGATACGTTGAGTCAGGATCACCGCCACCGCCACCGCCGCGCTCCCGAGCATCTGGCATGCCTTTGATCGCTCTGGAGTCTGTGCCTGTCGCGTTGGTGTTTCCGGTCGCCTTCTCGATATGCTCGATCTGTATGCGCGCCAGAGCTAAATTCTCCGTGGCTTTTTGCAGTTGGAAGTCCAGTGGAGTTATCCGGTTCTGGATATCCGAATTCACCTGCGCCATAAACTTTTCCACTCCAGTAGAGTTCTTGATCTTCTCCCGCAGTGCATTGATGCTCGCGATCTGCTCTTCAGCCCTCTTCAGATCACCCCATGGATTCCCGCTGCCGAGTATTGCGTTCTCAACCATCGCTCCGATAGAGTTGGCGTTGCTGAATCCCTGATTGCGCATCTGAATGAGCTGGTCTAGAAACTTCACCATCGGGCCAACGACAAAGGCTCCAACAGAGCGGGAAAGCTCTCCAAACATCAGCTCTAGCGTCACGATCTGGTCTTTAAATTCTTTCGCGCTCATCGCCCCTTCGCTGCTAGTTCGGTTCCACTTCTGCCCCTCAGCTTCTAGCTTGGCGAGGCCATCTGCGCCTTGGTTGAAGAACGGAATGAGCTCATCGCCGCTGCGCTTCAGGATCATCTGCAACGCGGCTTGCTTCGCCATGGGGTCTTCAACGCGCTTGATGGCGTCAGCCATAAGGCTGATTGCCTCCTCTTTCGATTTTATGTCCGCAGGGTTGATCCCAAGGAATGCGAACCCACGCCCCGCCTCGCTGTTGGAGTTGCCCTGCGCCTCCAGTATTGCACGCGGCAACTTAGAGAGTGAGCGCGCAACTGCCTCGATGCTGGTGTCGCTGACGTCTGCCGCATACTTGAGACCGACCAACTGTTCAGTGGCGATACCGGTCTTCTCAGAGAGGGTGCTGAGTGCTGCGGCTGCGTTAATCGAAGCGCCCACCTTATACGCAAATCCGCCCGCCAGCGCCGCCACCGCGAAGCCCGCCTTCAGCATACCAGCGGACAGCGCCGCAAGAGCAGTCTCTTGCTTCTGGTGCGCGTCGATCGCCTTCAGACTTTCCGCGACAGAGAGCGCCTGAGCGTCGGTCAGCTTGTGCTTGGCAGCTTCGAGCGCCATGACTTCGATCTTGGTCTTACCCAGCGCCTCAACTTGCCGCGCGAGACTCTCGACATACTTCTCCGCAGCCTGTTCCGCCTTGCCTGTGCTTTCCGTTGAGCTGTTCTGCGCAATCGCCTTCGCCACGGCGCTCTGCGTATAGGCTGCAGAAGCCTCCGCTGCGCGCTTGTCAGACTCAGCCGCTTGCCGTTGCGCCCGCTCTAGGAACTCCGCCCGCTTGGCAACGTTGTCCATTGATGCCGCCGCCTTATCACCCGCAACGGCGAGCTTCTCCAGCGGGGAGGCATCAACAGGAATCACCAGTGCATTAACGATATCAGTCATGATCTATCCCGCTTCGAATCGCATTGCAGGAACAGCTGCTCCATCGCGTCGATGGCCGCACCCTCGAATGGCTCCAGGACAATCCCGCGCCGCGCCGCCCAAGCAGCTAGGTCGGTTTCCGTGATGGGATTCGACCCATAGCCGTTATTGGTGCGGCGAGCATTCATGCTGACGAAATACTCCCAGAGGTATTCCGCTTCCGCTGGGCACGCAATGGGCTCGCACCCCGGAAGGTGCATTTTGGTTTGGCGGAAATAGCTCTTGTCGTGATCACGCTGCGTGCCCCCATCCTTTAACGGTGCGCTTAAATCAAATTGCTGCTTCGCGTAGGCTAAGAGACTGCCTTCAGTTGGTTGCCCGTCATCGCCGATTCGCCCGATGAGGGCTGCGTAAAAACATTTTCAGTCTCGATCGCCGCCATCACCTTTGTGAGCCAGACCGGACGCGCCGCAAATATCAGAGCGAGGTTTTCTGGCGTTGGTTTGAGCGGTTGCCCCTTGTCGGTGAATCCGAACAGCTCCGTAATGCACGCGTTGCTGATGGCGACTTCGCGTCGGTCGATTTGCGCAACCAGCTCTTTCGCTCCGTCATCCGTGGTCGTGTCGATAGCGCGCCCGCGTTGGGCTGCGCGTTTGATGGCGCGAAGGCGGAATTGGCGGTCGGCCTCTTGGTATTGTGGCGAGTTTATGCCCGCCACGAGGAAGCCATCCGTTGGGTTGCCGTCAACGTCGTACAGCACTGCCACCCGTATCGGGTCGGTGATATTCGCTTTTAGGTTGGAGAGTTCCATTAAAATGCCTCTAAGGTTTTGGTTTAAGGTGTCACTGCGAGCTTTTATCGGGTTTAGGCTGCCCGCGTATGGGCGGAAGCCCGCCGCGAGCGCTATGCCATGTTAAAGTTGCGAATCTTGCACGGTCATTATCGTTGAATCCCAGTTCAGAGCCGCGCCGCCCGCATCGTTGTATTCCGCAACCCATGTATACGTGCGGGAGATACCGCGACCGGGATCATCTGGCGCGTCACCCGTCAGCGTTATTTTGCCGAAAGTAAATGCCATGAATGCGGAGTTGTTTGTGGTGTCCTCCGCAACCGCAACGATCAACGAGATGCGTGTTTGGGCGTCGAACAGAGCTTGCAGCGTCACGGAGTCGAAGAAGGCTGTGAAGGTGCCGGACACCTTGGTGCTGTTACGAGATATGTCCGGTGCGCTATTGCTTGCGATCACAGGACCGGTATGCTGCCCGCCGCTGTCGATCGTAAAATTCACGCCAGTGGCGATGGCTTGCGCAGCCCCATTCACATACAGCTTGCCGTTGACTGCGGTCATCTCGCGGAAGGTCGGTTCCGTTGGCGTCGTCAGCACGCGAGCGCCGGTGGCTGTGCGCGAGATCTGAAGGAAGTCCGCCTTGAATGTAGCGTTGCCGGTTGCAGGCAGAGCCACATCGATCTTGTTGATGCGCGCATCGGCGAAGACCTCTGAGCGAGACAGGTCGGAATACCACTCTTCGATCGTGAAGTAGTCGTTCGTCTGGCTGGAGACCGGAGCAATGGACTTTTTGCCGAACACAGTCACCGTCGATGAGGCGATCGGACCCTCAGCCACAGCCGTGGTGCCATTCAGCGTAACAAAGGTGATCACCGTTGCGGTGACCGCAGTGGCCAGGAAGTTGTTGTCGCGATTCACCGCGTTGACGTAGGTGCCTGCCGTTATCCGGAACACATCGCCAACCTTGATGCCACCAGCAAGGAAGTCACCCGCTGAGCGCGTGAGGGTGTATGGTCCTGTGCCTGCGATCGTGAGCGACAGAGTTGTGAGAGCTGTGGTGGCGGTGAAGTCTTTGCGCAAAATACCCGCGAACAGCAGAGCGAAGGTTTCATTCGAGAGCAAAGAGTCAACCATACCGGTCGGACGCTTCATCCCCAACCCGACGCCGGTCGACTGCTGATGCGCGGTGATGACGTTAGATTCGAAGGTATCACGCGGTGAGCTGAATACAGAAGAATTCCGCGTCAGCACTGAGCCACCGGAGCCGCTCGCTGCCGCGCCGAGAGCGGTTTGCTTTTTGATGCTGGTGATCTTATTTATGGTATTTGCAATCGTCATGATTTATGCTCCTGTTAAAATGGTTGCGCTTATCAGTATCTCTTGCGGTCATACTTTGGCTTGTATCCCCGCTCGTACATCCGCGACGGGTATCTCCTTACGTGCTCTTCCATCGATTCCTGCGTGCTGCGCCTCACTCTCCCATTCAAGTCTAGAGTGGATCCCTTCGCAGCCTTGCGATAATTATTGAGCGACGCCGTATTCTGCAGGTCAGAGAGGGCGCTGCTTTGCCCACTTCTGATTCTGTGGCGAAGACTCTTCATGGCTGCTGCCGCATGAAGCCGAGTCATAACGCGATCGCGCCCGCCCAATGGATTCCCTACATACACGTATGCGCCACCTGAACGCTTCCGCCTCGCATCAACCGCCGCTGCTCTTGCTGCGTCTGACCATGCCATGATTATGCTCCTATATTTGAAAAGTAATTGATGCGGACTGGCACGTGCCAGCGGTCGATGTCTTGCTGGCCGGACATTATGTAAGGCTCTCGGTCGATCATCAGCGTCACGCCCGACGCCGTCAGCGACAAGCCGCGAGGGAAGTGCTCAGCCAACAGCTTCGCCCGCGCTTCTGCTGCGCCCGCCCCTGCGTTCGGTGGATAGAACAGCGACACTTGGAATACGCCTGTCAGCCGGTGGAAGCTCCCGAACACAGGATTCTCCGGCTGCGCCCGAAGCAAGTAGCACCGCTGGAACGGGGTGCCCGCCACAGGCGTGTAGGCTGCATTCTCGTGTGCAGTAGCCATTGCCGGCGACAGCAGAGCGAGACGCGTCTCAAGTGCAGCGCGGATAGCGGATTCGCTCATTACGCAAAATTCCCGAACTTATTGAAGCTGCCGAAACCCTTGCGCCCATACTTTGGAGTCTGCCTCGGAATCACGACTTTGCCGTAATGGTCTATGTACCCATGCTTCTGCTTGATCGCCTTCAGCGTCTGCTGAAATGCATTCTGCGCCCGTTCCGGAGGATTCACACCCCATTTGGCGTAATGCGCTTTTCTTGCGATTGCCGCCGCCGCTCTTGCCGCCTCAGACCACGCCATTTTTGACCTCCGTCGCCGCTTTGTCTATGATCGGCTGAAACTCAGCCACCGTTATCGCCACCATTCCGGCTGGTGCCTGTTTGCTCCACCCAGTCTCCAAGCGGATCGCATAGGGCAGATTGTTGACGAGGTAATGCTTCGTCGCCATTCGAGCCGCACCCGCCACGCCCGCCGCGAGACGCTCCGTGGATGCCCGCCCCGTTGCATCGATGTCGGGCAGCTCTCCCGAGGGCAGTCCTGCGCCCGCTAAGTTGCCGTATTGCCAGTTGGCGCGGAACCGCCCGCCCACATAGCCTTTGGGCGGAGGGCGTTTCCAGAGAGTGCCATCACCCACCGGCGACCGCTCCACGAGGCGCGTGCCGAAATCCAGTATCACCTTGCGCACCACGGCGTCCGAATTCGCGATGCCGCCATTGATCCATTTGCGCATGTCGAGCGAGAAGCGAGAGCTCATCAGACGCCCCTCAGTTGCAAGTCATACAGGACAGGCGTGCCCGCTGGCGCGACCTTCACCACCCGCTTCACGGAATACGTCACAGTTCCGACCACCACATCATCACTCGTAGTCGGCGCAACTGCTACGGATGGCGACATCAGACACCGCTGATCACCCTGCTGCACAAGGGTGCCATCAATATCGCGCTGCGCATAGTCCAACAGCACCGCCGCCGCTGCGTAAGTCGCCGGAGTGTCCGGAGTGCTGATGCCAGTTGCGGGGTCGTAAGTTGGCGCGCTGGTGGATGGGCGCGAGAGCGTGACTGTTCGCCCGAACTGCCCGAGCAGTCGGTTCGCAGTGGCAGCGGTCTTGGGGTAGTCGAATGCCATCTCAGCGCCCCTTCACCTTGAATCTTTGTATTGCATCCATGCGCGCGCGGCTATCCAGGACGCGGAAGCCTTTGCCTCCAACTTTGACAGACGCCCCATAATCATTCATATGATATGGCGATTTCTTGAGTTTGATGTGAGTAGCGGCAACCTTTGCCCCAAGGAAAGGGTGCGCCCCTTTATGCCCCATCCCATGCTTGCCCTTCACCATCTCCCAGCCGGAGACCTGCCCAAAGCGCATTCCAGAAATTGGTCGATTGAGCTTGACCAGATCTCCAATTCCCGCTCCGAGTCTGCGCTGCCGCCGCACCTCAACTGCCGCCGCCCGCGCTGCATCAGACCAAGCCATAATTATCCCCTCATCACTCTTGCGTTAAATGCACCACCAGTAAGATACCGCCGCAGCAACGCATCCTGTGCGCGGTATTGCGTGACCTGCGAAGCATTTGAATCATACGTCACGGAAATCGGACCCACCGACTCGGACAGCTTTGCGCGCTCGACATCCGGCGAGAGATCGCCCGCCGCCGCCTTCAGCGCATACTGGATGCAAGCTGCCACTACCTCGGCTGGAACAGTCGTTATCGCCACCACAGAGCCGTAGGGATCATCCTCGACCTGAACGCCTTGCCTAGGCCAGTCTAGCGTCTGCGTAGACGACACCCGGAACCCCTTCCAGCGCCCGCGATACGTCTGCTGCATGTAATCGGTTGCGCGCCGCAGCGCCTCTTCCATCTCAGCATTAGACATGGTCGCCCAGCGCTCATCCCCGCGCAACGCGATATAGGTGGTGGCATCGGCGACACTCGCATAACTCTCAGCGCCCGCCACGTTTGCCCCAGTCTCAACTATCAAGCTCATCGTCTCTCCCTCTATGCCAGCGGATAAGTGCGACCCACTCCGGCCAATGAATAAGTGCGATCCACTCCGGCCAATGAATGAGTCACATCAATCCCCGCCAGCGGATACTGATCATGCGCAGCCGCCGCACCGGCAACCTGCGACTTCCACACGAACGAATATTGCCTATTCTCGTTCTGCGGAAGCGTAGCAAAGAATGCTGCGATCGGGGTGATGGCTGCTGGCGGCGCAACAGCAACCTGCGACTTCCACACGACCGAATATTGTCGGTTTTCGTTCTGCGGAAGCGTAGCAAAGAATGCTGCGATCGGGGTGATGGCTGCTGGCGGCGCTTTAAATACCTGTGCGGCAATCTGCGCAGGATCAGCCTGCGGGGAACCTTTAACAAAGGGTATTACAGGTGGTGTCTGCCCCGCCGTTTGCGACTTCCATACGACCGAATATTGTCGGTTCTCGTTCTGCGGCGATGCCTGCGTAAATGGCGGGACTGCACTGGCAACCGTTGGCGGCGTGGAAGCGGGGGGGAAAATTGCAGCAGGCAGAATATCGCTGTAAATCTGCTGTAGCCCGATAACAGGCGGCGGAACCCACTGAGCCGATACCGCAGGGGCGGATTGCGATGCCTTGATAACCTGCGCCGCTATTTGCGATGTATCGTCCTGCGATACGCTTCGTGTGAACGAGATTACAGGCGGTTTCTGTCCCGCAGTTTGCGACTCCCAAATAGTAGAGTATTGCCGGTTCTCATCCTGCGGAAGCGTGGCGAAAAACGCAGCAATCGGATTTGGAACTATTGCTGTCGGCGCTAATGGTTCAAATATCTGCGCGCCAATCTGCGTAGGGTCGCTCTGGGGCGGTGCTAACGTAGTAGCCGGGACTGCGCCCTGACCGATAATTACCGGCTCAAATAAAGCGGGTTTTACATCATCGTATGTTTGCTGCTGAACCGAGATAAACGGCGGGACTGCTGTTACAGCAGCGGGCGGCGCAACCTGCGCCTGAAATATCGTGCTTTTTAAACCTTCAGCAGTCTGGATGGATGCAGCGTGGGTGCCATGCCTGTATTCCTGTGCATTAGCGCCGGGAACCTGCCCACTGACTAAGGAAGCTAAGAAAAAGCCGATACCCGCTATCAGATTGTAATTAGCAATCTGCGGGCTTGAAGAAAGCGTATTAACAAACGAACCCAACGGCCCAGAATTATCTGGAACCAATAGTTTCTGTGTTACAAACTTGGTTTGACGATTGGGCGCAATGCCTCCCGGCACTCCTGCGCCGCGCCCAATTCCCCGATTTTGACCTCGTGCCACTAGTTAAGAGCTTCCCACGTTGACCAAAGCGGAATTACCGATGGCGCAACCGAAAAAGTAACGCCTATCCACAGACCAGTTGCAACCGTAGTATCAACCGATACGCTGGCTGTGCTGGTATGCGTCACCACCGTTTGACTTGCCGCAGTAGCCACAGCGCCACCGGACACCCACCGTCCAGTGCAAACCACAGAAGAGCTAGCGCCAGCAGCAACACCGATAACCCGATGGACCACGTAACACTCATACAAAAATGGCGCAGTCGTAATCGAAGGAACATAGTTCTGCGCCCCCGATGCGGTCAACGATGTGCCGCCGATCACCAGCCCGTAACGCGGCGTGATGGTCAGCGTCCCCGCCGCGCCAGTAGTGCATGTTCCGCCCACCGTCAGTTTGTAAGCCTGACCGACACGCGTAGACATTGCGGGAATTGGCGTGAAAATAGTAGGGACTAATACCGTTTCCGTAATCGCGGTGATAGTTGGAAAAGCCGCTGTCGATGCGTCTAACAGCGTCCCTCGGAAGTTTTGGAACATGGGTTATCCTCCAAAGGTATTATTAATCCAAGTTGCAAACGCCAAAGCGCCTGCACCAGAGATTGTGAAGTCACCGCTTGTGGTTTGTATCAAATGCAATTGACCATCAATGGTAACTTCTGCCGTGCCATTAGGCTCGCTAAACGATGCGGGCTTTTCGGCAACAATACTAGCCTTTGCCTCTTCTGCGGCAGCATAGGCGGTTGAGTAATCGCTTGCAAGGCTCAAGTTATTCTTCCCAAACCATTCCGAACGAGGTATTGGAAGATGCACCAACCACGTTACCGCAACCTATCTGGTTGTAAGTCGTGCCAAGCGCACCCCCAGACACAAACCATTCGCCACCAATCGGCAATACAACAACGCCGCCACCGCCTTGTGTGTTCCAGTCTTGCTGATGCAGGCCGGAAGGGGATGCCGCCGAAGTCGGAGTGGTTGTGTAGGTGTTATACGTAGCAACCGGAGTGATACCGGGACTTGTTGCTACAATGGTTAGAGCGGCTGGCGTTGCGGGCGTATTTGTCACACGCGCCCAACGAGTAGAATATGAAATCAGGGAGGTATCAGAACCGCCCCATGAAATCATCTTCACTTTTGCAATATTGCCAACCGTCAACATTGTCAAAGTGCCATTATTCAACTGCGTCGAACTTGCAGTTCCAGCCACACCACGTTGTGCTACAGAAAATTGTGCCATGATTTAGTTCTCCTTTAGGTAGCGCCGGTATAAATGGGAGTTTGGGGAACCGGCGCTGCCATCCCCGCTTCCATCAACAACTTATGAAAACGCATCTGCTGTTCTGCAAAGCGTTCAATCTTTTGCATGAACGGTTCGCATCCATGCGTCAACATTCTGGGGCCACACGCCTTGCAAATAGGAGCCATACACTTGTTACACCACGCACCTGATGACTTCCATACCTGCAACTCAATAACACTCTGACAATGCGTACATGTGCGAATGTCCGCCTCATGCCGCTTGCTGGCGTTCAAATTCTTGCCATCCATAAGGTAGCCTGCGCCCTTGGTATATGGCGTACCGATAACAATGCTCATGCTCGCGCCTCATGCTGGTTGTATTGCTTCAATAGCGGCTTTGCAGTAAGCAGGTCGTGCCGAGCAATCAACACGGCCTGCGCCTCGATGTAGCGTTTCTGCCGCATCAGATCAAGCGCCGTGGCAATAGCAGCAAGCTCATCATCGTTGCACCGATATTCAAATGTCTGCTGTTTAATCATGGCATCACGTAGTATTGTTTTACCATCTGCGAGGAAATTATTGGGCCACCAGAAGCGGCTTGTTTTACAGCAAACGCCATGCAACCATAGGGTTCTGTTGAGTATGTCCAGTTATCTACCCATGTCATTGTAAAACTGGAGGAACCGGTTATGTGTGACACAGTGACGCTGTTGCCACTTCCTGCCGGGTCGTCACAGATAGCATCATCGGTCGCGCCGCAGTTAGTTACTAGAGTGGATGCAGCGGCACTCACATAACACGCGCCAACTATCACCTCATCAGCCGATGACGATATTGCTGAACCTGTCGAGATTGTCTGAGGCGTGGGATTCCCCGGTGTAGTTCCAGTAGCTGTAACTACTGTGCCAAATGGCGTAGTTTGATGCACGCCGCTGAATAACTGAATGCCGCCAGACGCAACGTTGAAACCTGTCCATGTTATCAGCCTGATAGTATAAGTTCCCGCCGGGGGCGACAGCAAATAGTAGTAATTGAGCTTCTTGCCTCCACTGTCGGTAGTTGACGCTCCGGAAACAAGTGTTAGGGATGTATTCAACCCTGCGGGGTCGAGTATCGGAGCGACCGGTGTGGCAGGTGATGCAACCGCAACCAGCAGAAGTCCGTTAGTCATGGACGGGATAACGACTCCCGTCACATCAGCTGAAATGGACGTCCCTACCGCAAACGGGTCAGACCCCGCAACGGCTGAGTTAAATGAAACGGCTGAGTTAAATGCTACAGCCCTAGACCGGTATTGTCTTGGCTTGTAAATCCCGGCGAATGGCTCACTGTAGAGACGCCTAATCTCTGTTTCCAATAATGGTCGCGCCCAGTAAGCTCCATGCGCGATTCGCCCGGTAAACAATCGACCGCTGAGATTGTCTCTGCCAAACTCCATATGGAAAAAATCGCCTGCTGCGGGACTATAGGCTGTAGAAACCTTATTATAGCTACCGGGATAAATTAAATAGATATTGGATGTTGCAGGGTCTACACTGCACGCACACAATGCCCAAGTATTTAGCGGTATAGTCAAACCTGTATCAAAAGTATATTGAATGCTGTTCGTCCATGTATAACGAAGATCAGTCCCTAATGGCCCCACTATAATTCCGCTATTATTGCTCCCGCCGGTACGAGTGCTTAGAAGTCCCGCCCAAGCAGTGCAAGTTGCGGTTCGATAAACCCACGCCACCATAGTGCCGACATTGGTATTTGTGTCTTTTATATCTCCAAACACATATGCGGAAGTGCCATCATATGATAACGCCCCGCCAAACTTACTAACATCCCAAGTAGGATACGAAGCCTGTTCTGCGGACATTTTGCCTTTATAGCTTGGGTTCGCCGCGTTACTGACGTATAGACCCCCTCCCGAGTTCGGCAACCAGTATCCATACAAATCTTTAGTTATAGGATCGCCCCAATCAACAACCGCGCCAACTGGCGGCATTTGCTGACCCCATCCTCTAGGATATCCGTAAGCCATGCTTATGCGTTCGTGTAGGTTATTGCGCGGTAAGCGATAACCAGTTCAGTCCCCGGCGAATCATCGAGCAAAGCAGCGCCGGTGCAATTGCGAACTGCCAGCGACCACCCATCTGGGACAACGCCGCCGCACATAGACGCTATATTGAAGTAGCCATCTAATATTTGTGAGGTAACAAAATAAGGAATAACAAATGGCCCTTTCATGCTATTAGGGTCAGACATACTAGCGGTGCCTTCTGAGCCTGTTGGTAGGGTCGTAGTGCCAAAGTTAGCCGCAGCATTCCAAGCGCTCCCGTCATACACCCAAGGCACCACATACACATACAACGCTTTGTCGTTAGCTGGCGCTGACGGCGCTGTCGATAGATGCACCATCACTTCGTAATCAACCGCCTTTACGCTGGTCTGGTTATCCACGCGCACGGACTGCCATCCTGCAAAGGGGTCTGTAGCGTCGTTAGCAAGTGAGGCTAAGTTGGTCAGGGTAAATTCTGTCCACGTTCCGTAGCTAATATTGTCAGTTGTCATGCCACACCTCCCGCAGTCCAGCTTGCACCGTCATAGAAACTTCCGTAACGGTTCCACTGATTAAAATTAGTGATCGCCGATTGCCGAGCAGCAAACTCTGTAACGAGTTGCGCTTGGCATTGCCCGATAGTCGCGGCTGAAAGGAAGGATATGTCCTGCGTTTGTTCGACAAACACGCCCGCCCGCAAGTCAGATAACTCCGGTGCGCTAATGCCGATATAGTGGCTTGTCGCAGCAGCATTGGCGTAGAACGCTTGCCGAGCTACTGGAACCTGTAACCAATACGCGACAGAGAAACGGTTTACGTCTGGTCGCTCTAAGATGATTATTTGCTTTGCCATTTTGCGCTTATCAATGCCAATTTTTAGTTAGAGGCGGAGGCGGAAGCGGGGAAACCCTCGCCCCATGCCTCTGCCTACGGGAGCAAACTCAGCAATTCCGCTTTTGTCGCGTCAGGCGGATAGTCGATGTCGAGGCGATCCAGCTCCGCCTTCAGCTGCGCTTTGGTTGCACCGCTTTTGTCGAAGTCCGAATCGGCAGAGCCAACGGCATCCGACTTATTCATCACCACGCCATCAACGATCACCGTATCGCGAGTCCCGTGTTCGCCCTTCAACTGCCCTTCTGTTACTTTTCCCATTTGGTTCTCCTGGTTGATTTGGTAAGGTGACTGGGGCGATGCGCTGCCCCAGTCGGTCTGCTCAGTTTAGCCGAGCAGAATTGCTGCGTGACGCGGTGCCACCAGCTTCTGGCCCCACGCAATCGCCAACTCATACTTCACTTGGCGGTATTGCAGGTACATCGACACCTCGAACATCAGACCGCTGATCGGGTCGGTGATCGTCACGCGGTCTTCCGCGATGTCACGAGCAACGCCGTTGACAATCGGCAGGGCAGGCGCGCGGGTCGCCAATTGAATGGCTGAGCGCGAGAATGCCATGTTACGAGTGCCGCCGGTGCCGATCGTCATCGCAGTTGCAGCGGCTGGAATCGCCACACGCAGACCCGGCTCCGCCAGCACGATAGTGCCCGCAGCGGCGACACCCGTAGTCACCACATAGATGTTGGTGTCGCCGGCAAACGTCACATTATCGCCAGCAACGACAGTGCCAGTGCCAGTGATGAGCGGGATGCTTGTGACGCCGACCGCAAGAAGCGTGCCGCTGGTGGTGTAAGAAGCACCCGTGCCCTTCGTTACGGTTTTCACCGTTGAGGAGTTGCGGATGTCATAGCCTTCAACACGACCGAGGATACCTTCGCGGAGCAGCTGATCGGTGCCAGCCTCGTTCGCCTTGAACAGCAACGATTGCTTACCTCGGACGTTGGAGATGGCGGCAGAGCCCAGCACAAGTTGACGATCGCCAGTAGGTGCGCCGTTATCATCAAGGATACGCAGCGTGCCTGCGAAGTCCGAGAAGTCGCCAGAAGTGCCAAAGGGCGCAGTGCCTGCGGTGCCGTAGGCGCGTGAGCAGCCGGTGTACAGCGCCGACAAGTCCGTTTCGATTTCATTCACGGCAGCGCGGAGAGCTTGCGAGAACTGATCGCGAGCCACGTTGCTTTGCACGCCGCTTCCGGAGATGGACAGCATCTCCTCGCCAGTCCAACGGATCGGCCAGTAGCGCGACTTGCTGATAGTCATCGTGGTGTTGCCCATCACTTGGTCGCCATCAGAAGGCGGATTTGCGCCCGGAGTGATATCAGCGCCAACGATCGCCGGAACGATGGGGATATTCACGGTTTGGTTCACCGCGACGCGCTCAACGTTGGAGTTGCGCGCGACTGCAGGGATGAAACCGACCATCTCCCGTGAGACGACATCCAGCGCTTCATACATCGTCGGGATAAGGTTGGTCAGGGTGTTAGCGCCGAGAACCATCCCGACTCGCGCCATGTAGCGTTCAACATGGCATTTGGCGATAAACAGCGCTGCTAGGACGTGCAACTTAATGGACTGTGCAATGCGTGCAAACATGAAAGGCTCCTTGATAGATGAATGGGAAATTACAATTTCGAGCATCCCGCTCGCCGCACAAAGAGCCGTCACGTCCCGCAACAGCCCAAACAAACTGAAGGGTGATTCACCCAGAACCACCCTTGACTTACGCGCTTATACTCCCTCGAAAATCGGAAGTAAATAGATTTGACTCATCCGTCTGTAAGGGTTGTCTTTTCGCGCATTGCCGCTATTCTGGCATTGGAGTCGAGAGCTTCGAATGCTGCACGCGTCATTGTCTTGCCCGAGCCGCCGCTGTTCTTCCCGCCGCCCGCGCCGCCGCCTGATGCTGATGCCGGGAACCAGTGAGGTGATTTCTTCTTCATCTCTGTCACCCACTCGTCAACAGAGTATGGAGTTTTGCCGTCGGCGCCAAGCACCACAGTTTCCTCATCGTCCTCACCTTCAAAGGAAACCGCATTGCCCTCATCGTCAACAGAGAAGATACCACGCGCCCGCAGCAGTGCGTCCTCCACCGCACCCGCATGCATACCTGCCTTTGCCGCCGCCGCGCGAACATGGTTGTCGAGCACACGCCCCATAAAAGCGGACGCCACCTCGAGAGCACCAGAGCCCTGCGCGCGCGCCTCGGCCAGCTGAGCGTCAACCGCCGACATTTTCTTCGCCATGCGCCGATCGATGACTTCATCGATTTTGCCAGCAGCGATGAGTGCTGCTTCGTCCTGGCCATCGAACTTAGCGAGCAGCTCGCGCGTCTTCACTGGGTCGATACCCTCGAACTGCTTGGCGAAATCAGCCAGCGCCCGCTCACCCGCCTTTTTCGCCTCAGCTGCTTCCCTGCGCGTGGCGACAACGGTATTCTTCAACCCCGTCACATCTTCGACATCCACCTTGCTTGGGTCGAGTTTGAATTTCTTGGTGGTGGCGTCTTGCGCATACCAGCCGCGCTGAAACTCCGGCACCGTTTCAATCGCATCCACCTCCAGCGAGATAGCCGACAACACCATCCCTGTGCGCGCCATGTATCGAAATGCCATACCATTTAGTGCCGAACCAACTGCCAGTGCTAGTTTTTTAATACGCATAAATGCCTCTCTTCGGTAATGCTCTGTGCATCCCGCACAGTTGGGTTGCCCGCGTCCTGCGAGCCTTGCTATCGAACTCTTTTGTAGCGGTCATTATGCTTCGGCTGCATGATCAACCGAGCATCATCCTTGCCGCGCCTATAGGCGATCCCATTGCCGTAAACCTTGCCGGAGAAATATCGCTTTGCGTTCACGGCAATGGTGAAGTGCCAATGCTTCTTGCCGAATGCCCGCGCATACCGGTGCTGCCTCCGAACCTCAGCTGCAGCCTCTCTTGCCGCATCGCTCCATGCCATTATGAATACCTCGCCTTGAGTTGTGCCACTGTTAATGGATTGCCGCGTAGATCGAGCAGCTGGTTGAGCGTTATCTTTTTGCTGCGCCAGAGTTCCGCCCGCCCCTTGCCCAATGTGGCGTTCTGATACGCCTCACCCTTGCGTTCTAGGAAGGCTGCGAACGTAGTGTCCGCCGCTATCTGCCCAGAGTTGGAGGCGCGCGTGCCAGTGGGGAATTCTGGCATATCCAGCCCCAGCTCCTTGAAGGTTTTCGTTATCGGCACAAGCACCGAGCGACAGCCCCAGTGACGCGGCACCCCATTCGGCGACCCACCATCGCTGACGAATGGCAGGTAAGAGCCCTTCAGCGGCTTCTCCGTGATCAAGTCCCACTCCTGATTCGAATAGCCGATGCAAATCTCAGTTGTGTGGGAGTCAAAGGTGCTAACCTGCCGCACGCCCTTGATGACGTCAGAGTTCTTGCGGAAGGTTTCCATACGCGCATCATTGGCGACCGACTGTATCGCCGCGTGGACTAATGAGCGCGCATTAGCGCGGGAAGCCTGCATGATGCCCTCAGTGCCCGCCTTCGGGGAGCCTAGCACGCGCCTCACAATCTGGTCATTGGTTTCGCCTGCCGTTGCCCCCAGCCGCACTGCGTTAGCGAATCGAAAGGCAGTGTCAGCGCTCTGGCGCGACCACCAATTGGCGGAAGGCGACCCGAAAACAAGCGTATTAGCCGATACGCGCTTGAGATAGGCCTCGGTTGGGAGATAGGCACCAAGTTCCACCGAAAACACGCCTTGGATTGATTTATGCACATCCTTGGCGATATATTCAGCAGTTCCTAGAAGAGCTTTATCCGCCTCAGCCGCCATCCGCTCGTAATAATCATCGATTACCGAACTCGTTTGCCGCAAAAGCGTGCTCAGCCGCGATTTCCCCATGTCAGTCAGCGTGTCAGAACTGAGCTTTGACCGGAGCTCGCGCTCAAGCTGATCCAGCAGCCGTAGCACCCGGACGCGGGTGGACGCCTCGAGCCGGAGCAAGTCGAGCTGCCCGCTCAGGAACTCATCCAGCAGCGCCGCGTCGATCATTGGTATTTTGCCTTGTTGTGGTGGTGCGCGCGAGAGGCCACCTTTACCTTTGCCCCGATAGCGCCATAAGTGCGCAGTATGACGTCGCCCGCCGCGCTGTATTTGGTGATCTCTGCATACGTGGCGCGCGCCTTGGGTGCTGGAGAACCATCCTCAGCGTGGAAGTCCACGAGCATGTAGGTTCCGTCAGCATCATCGATACGTTCAGTTGTCATATTTTCTTTAGCTCCGCATATTTGAGTTCCGCATTCGCCGCTTCTTGCCACGAAGGCGACAGCCGGTATGCGCCACGATATTCT